>Ga0326728_10018681_pt1 | contig 13610 bp, 12 predicted proteins | sample MB3enrmetagenome_FD_207602 | JGI IMG/M metagenome (GOLD analysis project Ga0326728, IMG submission 207602) | Lab enriched peat soil microbial communities from McLean, Ithaca, NY, United States - MB31MN | ecosystem: Environmental > Terrestrial > Soil > Wetlands > Peat | place: USA: New York... | reverse complement strand
ATGCTCCAGCTGTACGGCGGAGTGCCGCCGCTGGCCTGCAACGTCGCGCCCGCGTAAGCGGTATTCACCACGCCCGCGGGTAGGCTCGTCGTAGAAACCACGAGCGGTGCGGTTGTAATCGAGATGCTGAGGCTCGCGGACGTGGTTTGCACCGGTGGGGTCTCCGAATCCGTCACCGTCACCGTAAAGTTTGAGGTGCCGAGGGCAGTTGGCGTCCCGGTGATCGCGCCCGTCGCGGACAGCGTCAGACCAGTCGGAAGCGTGCCCGAGTTCAGCGTCCACGTGTAGGGCTGAAGTCCACCGGTCGCGGTCACCGCCTGGGTGTATGCCGCGTCAATCACCCCCGCTGGTAAGGACGTAGTCGTGATGGCCAGCGCCGCCGGCGGGTTTACAGTCAGCGTGAAATTCTGGACTGCGCTCGGCGAGACGCCGTTCGACGCGGTGAACGTTACGGGGAACGTGCCGTTCGCGGTGGGCGTTCCCCTCAGAGTGTCCCCATTGAACGTCACGCCGCCGGGCAGCGTGCCGGACTCGGCGATACTCGGGGTGGGAGACCCGGTCGCGGTTACGGTGAACGAACCCACCGCCCCCTCGGTAAACGTAGTGCTGCTCGCACTGGTTATGGCCGGAGCCTGACTGGGCGTACTCGAGCTGCCGCATCCTGGCAGACCCAGCATAAGAAGAACGATCAATCCCGACAGCAACGCCGCAACGGTTACGCGTTTCACAATTCCACCTTGGCACGGGAATTCAGAATTGTCTCCCGGTCCCTTCACTGCAGGAATCATGCGTTACCAACGGCGGTTACTTCAAGTTACTCAGGTGCTGACTTTCCCGAAAGCGATCCCCCTGGCAGTCTCCAGCGACGTCACTTCAACTTTCATTTTGATAGGCAACAGAGAAAGACACAGCCCGGAAATGGCGCCTCCGAAAGATTCAGCCAATTCAAAGGGCCATCCGTCTTAGCTACGATTTATAACGTCCTCGGCAGCGACTTCTTCAGCGACACGCCCTTCAGATTGCTGTTGCACGAGGGATCCTGATAGCACTTGCGGAACGCCGGTACCACCAGCGCCTGCTCCAGCGTCGGATCGTTAAAGTTCGCCAGCGTCTCGTTGGTGCGCTGGGCCGCGGAGCTGTCCCCGGTCTTCTGGTAAGCTTCGGCCAACCGTTGCAACGAAAGTGGATTGTTGATGTCCTCTTCCAGATGCGCGATGGCATCCGCGTACTTCTCGCCGGAGAACAGTACCGCGCCCGCGGCTCCGTGGTAAGCGGAGTCGATGACCTTGTCGTTTGAATTCTCCGACATCTCTTTCAGCTGCGCCAGAGTGGAAGTTATCATTTCCTGGTTCCGCATCTCGACCGCGACGTCGACACGGTCGCGCAGGATCTGGGCCAATTCCTGTTGCAGTGCTGCCGCCATCGCATTGTTGCCTTGTTCCACGGCCGCCTGGGCTTTAGCGAGGAGCGCGAGCGCCCGCCTGGGGCGCTGCTGGTACATCGCCATTTGGCGCCACGCTTCAGCCTCCGGTTGGCTCATGTGCATGGCTTGGGCGTAGACGATAATTTCCCGGAAGGCGCGGTTCGCTCCCGCATAATCGCCCCCGCGGACAAACGTGATGGCCTCTCTGGTCCTCCATTGAATGCGGTGCAGTTCCGGCAGCGGAAATTTCCTGAAGCCAATTTCGTACTCCCGGCGCGCCCGCGCCTGGTCTCCCATCAGCGCGTACGTGTCCGCGATTCCGAATTGCGACGAATAGAATGTGGGATCGAGGGCCAGCGCCGCCCGGTAGTGCTCGATCGCCTGATCGAAGCGTCCCGCCAGACGCAGAATTTCAGCGTAGGAATCCTGCGGGTTCGGGTCCTTGGGCAACGCCGCCACGTACTTGTCCATCAGAGCAAATGATTTGTCGAATTGCCGCGAGTAAGCGTAGGTGTAAGCGACGTTGTTCATGAGGCCGGGAGAGTCGAGCCCCGAATTCTCAAAGACTGCAATCGCCCGGTCATACTGCGTCTGCTGCGTCAGCCACCAGTTCGCCAGGAAAACAACCCATTTGTCGTGCGGATAGCGGCTGAGCACATCGTTCATTTTGGTGATGGCCGGAATCAGCTTGTGATCGTTCGCATCCTGCAGCCATTCAATGACCAGTCTCTCGGCGGCACTGGCGTGACTGCGGCAGGCAAAGGCTTTCTGCTGCTCGCGCACCTCCTCGGCAGGGTCCAGGCTGGTCTGCGACAGAAGCTCGTGCCCCATGGCGAAATTGGGATCGATCTTGACCGCTTTCCGCAAAACCTCAATTGCCTGCTCTTGCTGGACTTGGTCAAGATCGAGGTCCCAGGCCTGCTCCACCAGACGCCGAACCTCCGCCGACTTGGTCGTGAGCGGCAGTGTGTTCGCTCGCTGACTGGTTTGAGCAAACCCAATTCCGGCGGCAAGCAACAAACTGACGCCGAACAGCGTGTACATCATTCTCGAAATCGTCGCTCTCAACATCGTCGCTCCCAAGATCATGACTAGTTTCCCCTCAATAAATAGCCCTGCTCGACCGGTAGCTTGCCGTCAATTTTCACCACCCGCACATCCTTAATAAGCGAGTAGAGATCCACCACCCCAATGGCTCCCCGAGTGTTGGCGACAAAACGTTGGACGGCATCATCGGAATCCGCCACCACCATGGTCCCGGCGTGCGCGTGAATGAAGGTGCGCGCCTCGTCGGCCGTCATATTGAAGACTTTCCTCAAGATAAGTTGCATGTCCGCCGCCGCCGGATCGCGCAGCACGATCGTGATCGGCTTCCCGTCCGGCCAGTTGCGAGTGTGCGCGTTGAAGATCTTCACCAGTTCGGCGCTCGTGAGATTGGTGGTGGAGTTTGCCGTATCCGCCACGATCGCAAGCTGCTTCGCATGCGCGGTCCCGGAGGCCGCGATCACCCACACCAACGCCAGCAGCAGGCGCCAAAGTTTCATAGGGACTTATTCTCGGTCGTGTGCGGTTACGGCAACAGATAACCGAGGTAATGACCTTGGGTCGCGCGGCGCTCTCAGCGTGTGTGGCTACTGCATTGTGTGGAGTGCGGCTTCAGCGGTTTCTGGTGGAGAGCCGGGCGTCCCCGCCCGGCTGGACAAGCGAGGTGCCCGTCGCTCCACCTGTCTTGCTACTCCATTGTTGTCCTGCTACTCCATCCGATACTCGATCTTGATTCCCCGGCGCGCGATCTCTTCGAGGAAGGTTTCGGCGGGGATGTCCCGTTCCTGCAACACTGCGCCACGCTTGCTGACCGCGCCCGTACACATCATCTGGAGGACGATGGACGCGGGGAAGGCGGTGGTGCGCATCATGGCGCTCATGTCGCTCTTGGGATCGTAGTGATCGACCATGGTGAAGGTGGCCACTCGCCCTTTGAGTTTTCCGCCGAGCAGACCGCGGACTCCGGGAGCTTTGATGGATTCGTGGGCCTCCAGGCGCATGATGCAGACGTCCGGGCCCTTGCCGGCGAATTTTTCCTCGAACAGTTTTGACATGATCGCGCGCGGCGCCACTTCCACATTACCGACCCGCATTTTCTCGCTCGAAAACAGGCCCAGTTCTTTCAATTCGCAGAGCAAATCGTAGTGCCCGGGATAGCGCAGCGTTTTCTCGAAACACTCGCCAACTTTGCCCTCGAAGGTTTCGGGCAAAGTAGAGGTTCCGCCGGAGGTTTGAAACGCCACCAGCGGCGCGAAGCCGTCCATGTGAAATGGTTCCGGCTCGGTGAGCGGATCGATGCTGATCAACCTGCCTTTGCGCAGAATCCGCGCCGGTTCCACGAATTCGTTGATCAGTCCTTCGACGGAAAACACGAGCTGATAATTAAACGGAGGCATGGGATTTTCGGGCAGACCTCCGACGTAGAGCTTGAGCGCGTCGGCGCGTCCGTCGAGGCGGCGAACCAGTTCGCCGCCGAGAATCGAGGCCATGCCGGGAGAGAGGCCGCAATCGGGAGCGATCGCAATGCCGCGCTTCTCGGCTTGCTTGGCGAGCGCCAGTTCCTGCCGCACCACCGTGTTGTTGCCGCCGAGATCGGCAAAATTGCATCCCGCGCTGATCGCCGCTTTTGCCAGACCGAGATTCAGGAAGTAGGGAACCGCGGAGAGCGCGCCATCGTGGCCTTTCATCAGGCGAGCGGCTTCTTTTTCTTTGCAGGCATCGAGCCCGGCGGCATGGACTTTCTTGCCGCCGGTGATATGGTTGACGCGGACCGCGACTTCTTTGGCGCGTTTGAGGTCGTTGTCGGCGAGAGTGACAGAATCGACGTGGTCCTGGCGGGCCATATCGTAGGCGGCCGCTGAACCCATCATGCCGGAACCAATTACGAGTAGTTTCATGAGTGCTCCCTGAACTTGCGATCGAAAAACGGATTAGGCTAACAGAAGTTCTCCGAAAGAGAAGTGACGCGGCTCACGTAGCACGGTTTCAGCATTGCTGTACCCCGCTTGTGTAGAGACGGGGCTTGCCCCGTCTCCGCCGGACGAATTCCGTGGTTACAGCAATCCTGGATTCGCTCTAGCGCGGGTGACCGGAGCACGGCGAGGCGCGTAGCAGACCGCACATTGTCATTCAAGGAGGGCGCGATGGTCACAGATAACGCAAGAATACTCGTGATCGGGGCCGGTGTGAACGGCTCGATTTGTGCCGTAGGCCTCTATACTGCCGGATTCGATGTGACGGTCCTCGCCCGCGGCAAGCGTTATGAAGAGATACGAGATGGAGGGATCGTCATCGAGGATCCCTTCAAAAATTCACGCAGCCATACGGAGGTTCCGGTCATCGACCGCCTCGATCCGGAAGATTCCTACGATTACATCCTCGTTGTCATCCGAAAGAATCAGGTGCCGGACCTCTTACCCGTCTTGGCTCGCAACCGGTCTCCCAATGTCGTTTTCATGGTCAACAATCCATCCGGCCCGGATGAATTTACCGCGGCACTGGGTAAGGAGCGGGTCATGCTGGGCTTTGTGTTCGGCGGGGGAAAGCGCGATGGAAGCGTGATCCGCGCCATCAGCGGGCTTCGATGGATGTCCACGCCCTTTGGCGAGATCGACGGTAGCATAACGCCCCGGCTGACGCGGTTGGTTCGCATTTTGTGCCAGGCAGGTTTGAAGTCGAAAACATCCACCGATATTTCTGACTACCTTGCAACCCATGCATCTCTCGTCGCTCCCCTTGCGCATCTTCTAGTTGAACATGGCTGCGATACCTATGCCCTCGCCCGATCGACAGCCGATCTCAGACTGCTTGTCGATGCCCAGCGCGAGACTCTCGATGTACTTCGCGCAACTGGATTCAAAATAATCCCATCGAGCGCAAACCTGGTCAGGATGATCCCGCGTTTCGTTTTGGTCGCCGCCCTGCGTCGCTTTCTTTCCACTAAATTCGCGGAAGTCGGCGCTGGCTGGCACTGTTTCCAGGCGCCGGATGAAATGCGCCAGCTTGGCATCGAACTGATGGCATTGGTTGAAAAATCCAGTCTTTCCGTTCCTGCCATCAGGAAGCTGTTTGCGCCAGACTGAGGGTAGGAAGAACGCCGATTTTCGCGGCGGGGCCGGGAAGTGCGTTGCCGCATTTTCAATGGATTGCGCGCCCGTCCAAGTACTTCCGTACCGTCTCTAGTACCTTAGTTACTCCAACGCGGGTGACCGGTGCTTCATCTGCGTCGAGACTACTATGCATAGTGGTGTAGATTTCGAAGAGTACAATATGTAGAGACTGACTACAAGTCCACTTTTTGCGAAATCCAGAAAAACCCCATAAAACCCAATAAAACCGGGAGATTCACGTAGACAGGCCCTCGCTTCCGGTTGAGTTATGCTCAGCACACCAAAATACACTCGAACCTGTTAGGGAAACGTTAATGGCCGACTCGCGAGAAGTGATGAACATTCGCCAAGCTTCGCAGTATCTGGGAGTGAGTCCGGACACGCTGTACAAGTACGTGAACGAGCAAAAAATTCCGGCGTTCAAGTTGGGCAATCGCTGGCGCTTCAAGAAATCGAAGCTGGATCAGTGGATGGAAGAGAAGTCGATGGCGATGGAACCGCAGGGTAAAAAGAAAATTAAGGCAGCGGTGAAAGCTGCCGGAACTCCGTAAGCGAACTTCGCAAGAGGTAAAAGAAGGGCGGACACATGTTTGGCATGGGATCGAAAACGATAGTGGGTCTGGATGTGGGCTCTTCGAGCATCAAGGCGGTCGAGCTCCGGAAGACACGCACTGGAATCGAAGTGGCGCACCTCGGCCTGGAGCCCATCGCGCCCGACATCGTGGTCGATTCCATGATCGTGGACTCGGGTACGGTTTCGGCGGCCATCTCCAAGCTGTTCACCGACACTCTGATCAAGTCGAAGTCGGTGGCCACGGCGGTCAGCGGACACTCGGTGATCGTGAAGAAGATTTCCTTGCCCTCGATGAGCGATCAGGAACTGGCGGAGACCATCCAGAAGGAAGCCGCGCAGCACATCCCGTTCGATCTGGCGGATGTGAACCTCGACTACCAGATTCTTACCGACGACGCGACCAGCCCGACCATGGATGTGCTGCTGGTGGCGGTGAAGAAAGACAAGATTCTGAACTACACCAACGTACTCTCGATGGCGGGCAAGACTCCGGCTATTGTGGATATCGATGCGCTCGCCCTGCAGAATTGCTACGAGTACAACTATGAGCCGGCGCCGACGCAGGTGGTGGCGTTGCTCAACCTGGGCGCGAGCGTGATGAACATAAACATCGTCAAGGGCACGACGCCGCTGTTCCCGCGCGACGTTTCGGTGGGCGGCCATCAGTACACCGATTCGCTGCAGAAAGAACTCGATCTCAGCTTCGACGACGCGGAATCGCTCAAGCTGGGACGCAAGGTGGGCACGGTGCAGGACGACGCCAAGACGCCGATCCTGCAGCAGGTCACCGAAATTATCGTGCTGGAAATTCAGAAGACCTTCGACTTCTTCCGCGCCAGCGCCGCCGGCGAGCACATCGAGAAGATCTATCTGGCCGGCGGTTCGGCCAAGGTTCCGGGCCTGGTGGAAGCGTTGCGCCAGGAGTTCTCGATGCCGGTCGAGTTGTTCAACCCGTTCCAGAGAGTGGTGGCTCCGGTGGAAGGCGCCGGGGCGCAACTGGTCGAACAGAACGCCGGCCAGTTGGCCGTGGCCGTGGGTTTGGCCCTGAGGAGCTTTGAAAAGCTATGATCCGAATCAACCTGCTGGGTTCTCCGAAACCGAAAGGCAAGAAAAACTCTGCCATCAGCATGCCGAGCTTCGAACTGGGCAACCTCGGCGGGCCATTTGTCCAGGTGGCTGCGGTGCTGCTGATTGCGGGCGCTCTCAATGTCGGGTACTGGTACCAGCTCGACCGGGAAAAGAAATCGATCGAGGTGCAGACCCGGATGGCGGAACAGAAGAATCGCGAACTGGCCGACATCAAAGTCAAGTACCTGGCGCGGCAGAAGCAAGCCGAGTCGTACAAGCGACGGGTCGATGTGATTGACCAGTTGCGCACCAACCAGTCCGGCCCGGTCAATCTCCTGTCCATGATCGGCGATACCGTCAACAGCACCGAGGCGGTCTGGTTGAACAGCATGCAGGACCAGGGCGCGAACGTGGCCATTGACGGCACGGCGTTGAGCACCGATGCCGTGGCCAATCTCATTTCCAACCTGCAGAAGACCGGTTTCTTCCGCAACATCGAAATCAAGGAAAGTTATCAGGACGAATCGGTAAGGGACATGCAGGCGTTTCAGTTCACGCTGACCTGCGAAAAGGCGAAGTCGTAAAGGCGGAACCGACTATGAATCTTGGCGAATTAACAGGCGTAAAGCTGCTGGGTGTTCTGATCCTGGTGGCGGTGGTAGCCACGGGCGGCCTGTACTACACGGTCTATAAATCGGAGCGCGATCAAAACGACGCGGCGAAGATCAAACTCCAGGCCAAACTGCGCGAGAATGCGGAACTCGAAGCCTACCGGCCGAAACTGGCCGACATCGAGCGCCAGCTCTCCAGTTTGAAGCAGCAACTCGAAATCGAGCGGCGCATCGTCCCCGATGAAAAGGAAGTGGATAACTTCATGCGCATGGTGAGCGGAGAAGCGCGCAAGTCGGGAGTGGAAATCCGCCGCTATACGGCGCGTCCCTACGTCGCGAAAGAATTCTACACCGAAGTGCCGTTCGAGCTGGAGTTGGACGGACCGTACTACTCGATGCTGGGGTTCTTCGACCGGCTGGGGAAAGTGGAGCGCATCGTAAACGTTTCGAACCTGCTGGTGGCCTCGACCCGCAAGCCGACCGATGCGAAGGCGAAGCATACCTACCAGTACGCGTCCAGTGAGAGTGTGGTGGCCACTTGCCTGACCACGACGTATTTCAGTCATGATCTGGAGCCGGCGGGGCCGGCCAGCCAGCCCGGACCACCGGTGAAGAAGTAGGAGGGACAGGATGAAAATGAAGCCAGCCATCGCGATAACGACGACAATTCTGGTTTCGGTACTGGCTGCGGGCTTAGCCTTGGCCCAGAGTCCCAGCATTATCCAGAACACGCGCAACACCATGAACGGGGTAAGCAGCAATGCCAAGGCCGCCTCGAACCAGGCGCTGGGCATTCAGCCATCGACGCCAGCGGCAGCGAGCGCCGCGCATACTTCGGTTAAGTCGAGTGCAGTAGGGGTGGTTACGCCAGTGAGGTCCTCTTCAGAAGATTCGTCAGCTCCAGCCGGGGTGAAGCCGGCGGGTGGGAAACACAGGGGCGGCGAGAAACGGATTCGGGCATTCGCGGTAAGGGGCAGCGTGCAAGAGCCCGCAGCCGAGGTTTCCGCGAACCATTCGCCAGCAGCCTCTGCCCTGGCCGGCAACGGCGTTTCGGGAAGCGGAGAAGGCGAGAACGGGGCCAGCGAGCAGCCGGTCGTCCCGGACAGCAAGTACAGCGCCAATGGGAGACGGGATCCTTTCATCAGTCCGGTGGTGAGCCACGCGGGCGGTTCGGGTTGCAGCACCGGCAAGAAGTGTTTGGAGATCGGGGCCATCAACCTGCGTGGCGTGGTGCGTTCTGAAGGCGGTTTCATCGCCGTGGTCAGCAACGGACTGAATAAGGCTTATTTTCTGCGGGAAAACGATCCGGTGTTCAACGGTTATGTGATGAAAATCACGGGCGATTCCATCGTTTTCCAGGAAACACTGCAGGACCGGTTGGGCAAGACCTTTACGCGGGAAGTAGTGAAGAAGATTACGACTCCGGCAGTGTAGGCCTGGAGACTTAAGATTTCGAGGAAACACATGGAGGCGAAAGGGCCTCGCATGGGGAGATAGGGAAATGCGAAAGCAACTGCTGGGTCTCTTGGTTCCGCTGCTGGCGTTCGTAGCGATAGCGATAACGAGCGCAGCCGCGGCTGACATGACGGGCAAGGGGGTGGCGGCGAGCGCTCGATTGCAGAGGCTCGAGGTCACCGACAGCCAGGACGGATTGCGGGTCGAGTTCAAAGCGACGGGCGCTGTTTCGCCCCAAGTGACGACGCTCGATTCTCCGGCACGCATCGTCGTCGACTTTCCCAACACCGTGATGGCCACGGCGCAGAGCCGCATCAGCGTTGGCCGGGACGGCGTGAAAGACGTCCGCGTCGGGATGGACGGGCAAGCCCCGCCCACGACCCGCGTCGTCATCGATCTCGCCAACCATGATCTGGCCAACCACGATCTCGCCGCCAGCCGCCGCCATGAACTGGTGCCGGGCCCGGACGGCAGCTTCATTCTCAATATCCACGGCGCCGTCGTGGCCCGCCGCCAACCAGCGGCGCCGGCCGCAAAATCGGCGGCCGCGAGCGCAGCGCCGCAACTGGCGCTGGCTGCGGCTCCGACAACCGCGGTGGAGTCCACTCCGGCCGCGGCAGAGAACTCCGGGAAACCGGCGGACCTTGCCTTCGTCGAGCCCAAGTTCTCGGTCAAAGACGACAAAGCTAAAGCTGACGATAAAGCCGCCCAGCCCGCCTCGAAGGCCCAGGAAGCGGCGGGTCGCTTTGCCGACAAGACGGCGGCGGAACTGGTCTCGACCAACGCCAATGCCGCCATGGGGCAAGCTGCCGGCAACCCGCCGGCCATCCAGCCGGCTGTGAACCTGGCCGCCGAGCAGAAAGTTCAGTTGGCACAGAAGCCGGCGGTGAGTAGCGGGGCCAAGTACACGGGCGAGCCGATCTCGGTCAATCTTAAGGATGTGGATCTGAAAGATTTCTTCCGCCTGATTCACGAGATCAGCGGTCTGAATGTCGTGCTCGACCCCATGATCCATGGCAATCTGACGATTGTGCTCGATGACGTGCCGTGGGATCAGGCGCTCGACATCGTACTCAAGAACAACGACCTGTCCCGCCAACTGGATGGCAATGTGTTGCGCATCGCCACCGTTGAAACGTTAAAGCGGGAAGCCGAGGGCCGGCGCGCCCAGATCGATGCCGAGGCGCTGGCGGTCGACAAGGTCAGCATCACCCGCTTCCTCAGCTACGCCCACGCCAAGGACCTATTGCTGCCGCTCAAGAAATTCCTGAGTCAGCGGGGCGACATAGTCGCGGACGAACGCACCAACTCGGTGATCGTAAACGACATTCCGGCGGTCCTGCCGCAGATTGACCGCCTCATCCAGCAGATGGACCGCAAGACGCAGGAAGTCGAAATCGAAGCCCGCGTGGTGGCGGCCACTCGCAGCTTCGCTCGTGATATCGGCGTGCAACTCGGCTTTGGCTGGGGCAACGGTCCAACCGCCGTTGGCGGCGTGCAAAACGTTGGCACCACGCCCACTACCGTCGGTACGGGATTCGTGCCGAATCCGTTGTATACCGTCAGCAACCTCGCCAGCACGACCGGGAGTCAGATCCCGCTGTTTTCGAACTTGGGCGCAACCGGACCGACCAGCGGTCTGCAACTTGTGAACGCCACCAACAACATGCGGATCGACATGATTCTCACCATGGCCGAGTCGCGCGGGTTGCTGAAAGTTCTTTCCCGCCCGCGTGTCGTCACCCAGAACAACATTCAGGCGGTAGTGAAGCAGGGCGTGCGCGTACCGATCGTGACCCAGGCCCAATTGGGTGGTCCGCCGACCAGTACTTACGTGGATGCATTCCTGCGACTGACCGTGACTCCGCAGATCACATCGGAAGGAACCATCTTCCTGAATGTGGATGTCGAAAACACCTTGCCTAACTTTGGCGTGGAAGACTCCCAGGGCAACCCGGAACTGATCACACAGCAGGCCACCACGCAAGTGCTGGTGACCGATGGCGGCACCGTGGTGATTGGCGGCGTCATCCAGACCCAGAACACGCTGGCCGTGTCGCAGGTGCCTTTGCTGGGAGATATCCCGTACCTGGGCAACCTGTTCAAGCACCGTTCGGTGACAACTTCAAACCAGGAGCTGATTTTCTTCATCACTCCGCGCATCATTCAGACCTAAGCGCGAAGTGGAAACGAGCCACAGCCGCCGGCTTTCTCGGAGAACCTGCCGAGGGCCCGGCGGCTTTGCTTTTGGAGTGCATTTACCAGTTGCCAGCATCCAGTTGCCAGTGGCGAAACTGCGAGCTGCCACCGTTGGTTACTGGCAACTGGCAACCGGCAACTGACAACTGGTTCTTGCTACACTCCTCCCTATGGATCACGCTGGCCGCCTCAGTCGTCTTCGATCTCGGCTCGAAGAAGATGGTCTGGACTTGCTGCTGGTGGCGCATCTTCCGAATGTCCACTATCTCTGTGGTTTTACCGGCAGCGCGGCTGCTTTGCTGGTCTCGGATCTTGGTCCCATCCTTTTTACTGACGGGCGCTACCGCACCCAGGCAAAAGAGGAAGTAGAGGGTGCGAGGATTGTCATCGCTCCGAAGTCTCCACTGGTGGCCGCTGCGGAGTGGCTGGCGGGGCAGCGAAGAAGTTCGACGACGTCAGTGGGCATCGAACCGGAATCGATCACCGCCGGCATGCGCGACCGGTTAGCATCCGTGCTGAAAGGGAGGGCGCGCCTGCGTTCCGCGCCCCCGCTGGTCGAGCGAGCCCGCATGGTGAAGGATGCTGCCGAGATTCTGAGAATTCGGCAGGCGGTTGAACTCGGCGCCAGCCTGTTCCGGATTGCGCGCCAGAAAATTCGCCCGGGTGTGAGTGAGGTCGAAGTCGCCGCCGCTATGGAATACGAGGCCCGTTGTTCCGGGGCCGAAGGCATGTCCTTCCCGACCATACTCGCCTCCGGAATTCGCTCTGCCATGGTGCATGGCCGGGCCTCGAACGCGCGCATTCCCCGGCGCGGGTTCGTGGTCTGCGACTTTGGTGTTATACTCGCTGGTTATTGTTCGGATCGCACGCGCACCGTGCATGTCGGACGGCCGTCGCCAGCAGCTCGACAACTGTATGCGGCGGTGCGGGAAGCGCAGCAGGCTGGCATAGCGGCGGTTCGGCCGGGCGTGACTGCCGCCGAAGTAGATGGCGCCGCGCGCCGCGTGTTGCGCCAGCGAAAACTGGCCCGGTACTTCACTCATTCGACCGGGCATGGTTTAGGATTGGAAATACACGAGGCGCCCCGGTTGGCAGCCGGGCAAACCCAGACGCTGGAACCTGGAATGGTCATTACGATTGAGCCGGGCGCGTACATTCCTGGCAAGTGGGGCGTGCGGATCGAAGATGTGGTGGTGGTAACTTCTTCGGGTTGCGAGGTGCTGACGCCCTCAGATAAAGAACTGGTGACTATTTAGCGGAAAGAGATTTAGCAAAGAGTCGGCTATCGATGCCGGTCCCTAAAGTGTGTGCATGAAAACTATTATTCGGGTGATCCCGAGGAACCAACCATCGAGAATCCAGCCCCGGAGGGGCGGCCGATCTTAGCCCAGCGCTTCAGCGCTGGGAAAAGTGGAACCAGGGATTTAAGTCCCGGAGGGACGGCCGAGTTCGCCCATACTGGGGCGCCTGATTTCGAGAATTTACGGTATCGCCAAAGGCGGTGCCCAAATACGAACCAAAGCGGAACCCGCCGAATCCATGAATCAAAAAGAGCTGAAAGAACTCATCGAGTTCTTAATCGAAAAGGATATTGCCGAGTTTGAATTGGAGCGCGGCGATGTCAAGGTGAAAATCAAGCGCGCCGCCGCGGCCTTGCCGGACGCGCATTATGTCGCGCTTCAGCCCGCGCCGGTCGCGGTTTCTCCGGCTTCGGCCCCCGTGCCTGACCGGGTTGATCTGGCAGCGAACGCCAGCGTGCCTGAGCCTGAGGAAGTCCTGCACATTGTGCGGTCACCGATCGTGGGCACGTTTTACGAATCGCCCTCGCCCGGGTCCCCGCCCTTCGTCAAAGTCGGCGATCCTCTCGAAGTGGGCCAGGTTTTGTGCATCGTCGAAGCGATGAAACTGATGAACGAAATCGAATGCGACGTGGCGGGAGAGTTGGTCAAGAGGCTCGTCGCCAACGGCCAGCCCATCGAGTACGGTCAGGAACTATTCGCCGTCCGGCCGAAATAAGATCGGGTCATCGGGTGATCGGGCCATCGGGTGATCGAAAAGCGGGGCGTTGCTCTTAGATGACCCGATCACCCGATCATCCGATGACCCGATTCTCCGGCATCCAAAGA
>Ga0326728_10018680_pt1 | contig 13611 bp, 10 predicted proteins | sample MB3enrmetagenome_FD_207602 | JGI IMG/M metagenome (GOLD analysis project Ga0326728, IMG submission 207602) | Lab enriched peat soil microbial communities from McLean, Ithaca, NY, United States - MB31MN | ecosystem: Environmental > Terrestrial > Soil > Wetlands > Peat | place: USA: New York... | reverse complement strand
AAGTTCAGGTTGGGATCGAACTCATCGTTGAAGGTGTAGCCCGGACTGCCCATCCCCGTGCCCGTGGGATCGCCGCCCTGGATCATGAACTCCGGAATCACGCGATGAAAGGTCGTGCCATCGTAGTATCGCTTGTGGTGCTGCACCTGCCTGGTCCTGGGATCGATCCAGTCCTTCGTGCCCTCCGCCAGCCCGACGAAGTTGGCCACGGCCTTCGGCGCCTGCTGCTGGTAGAACTGGCACGTGACGCGGCCCATCGATGTGTCCATCACCACGAACGGCCCGTTGGGGACGGTCGTTGCCTCGGCGGTTGCCAGCGGAGCGTCGGGGACCTCCTGGCTCGCCGGAGCTGACGGTTGTTTAGCCAAGACAAGCAGGGCCGCGCCTGCGGCGCAACACGCGGCCAGGGCAGAGAAGAGAACTACGCGCTGAGTTTTCATGCCGCTTACGAGGGTAAATCATGCGCCGTGCCACGTGCCAGTGACGCCGGTCAGCGCACCGGCAAAGACCGGATATCCGTATCTATAGCTTTTTATGTCTTTCTACTCCCTTTTCCCCGATCCCTGTTTCTTCAATTCTCCGTCGGCGTCTTCTCCACGTGGTCGATCACCAGCCGATCCACGGTGGCCTTGCGGTCTTCGAGTTTCAGGCCCATCTGCTCCACGGACTGGTAGACGCTTGTGCCGCCGCTCGGATCCGACGCTTCCGGGACGCCGCTCGCGGCAGCGGCTCCGCTGGATTGCCTTGAAGGCATCATCATGCCTTGCGCGCGAGCCAAAGCCATCATATCCGCGAGCGAGAGCTCCGTATCCACCTGGTAGAAGCCCTTCAGGCCGGTCATATCCACGACCTGCCGGCTGTTCGCGCCGCCCATTTGCAGTAGCAAGGTCGAAAGCAACCGCGCATATCCCGCCATCGTCACCCCGCTCGAATCAAGGTGCATCGTCATGTTCTGCCTGTCGATCTTCTGGATCACCGTGCCCCTGGCCCCCAGATTCATTGTGACCGTACCGTCCGGACTGATCTTCATGCGCACCGGCCCATCCGGGTCGTCCACTTGCCGTTCGCCGGGCTGGAGCGGAGAGTTGGGGTCGAAGGCTTGCGGCGCGGCCGGCGCTTCCTTCATCTTCGGCCCGCCTTTGCCGACCACCAGCGCCAGCACTTTGTGCTCCTCCTGAGCCTGATGCGCAACCAGCTTGAACCGCTCCTCGAGCAGCGCTCGCAGCATGGCGGGAACATCGTCCTTGGTCGCGCCCTCCGGAATCGTAGCCTCGACGTCGAAGCGCTCGCCGCCGAGCCAGTCCGGGCCGCTGATCTGATAGTTTCTGACCTTGTAGGCGAAAGCCACAAGGTCCGCAAGCGACATGTAGGTGAATGTCGCGCGCGAGGCGCCGATCTCCGGCCCGATCTTCGGCATCCGGCCGGCCTGCACGTCGGCAGCCATTCGTTGCATGTCGAGCGGCGCCGCCGGCTTCACTGTCGCCACGTCGAAGCTAAACTTGGCGGGTGTTGTTCGCCCCGAGGCCACGCCCGACGCGAAAAGAAGAAGAATGAATGCAGAGACAATGCGACTGTGGAATTTCATAGAGGCCCTTTCTGTCGCGCGAATCTGCTGCGATGATATGCCCTTGCACGAATGCATAAAAGAGCCTACTGAACACTTCGCCCCGCACAATGCTCGCATCGGCGTGGCCGCGAGCCCTGCCGCGCGAGCTACCGGACACTGAACCCAAAGCAAAGCCCCTCAAGAAAATCGCTTTTCCCGGTTGCTCTTTGCGTCTCCGCCGGATACACTTCTCTGCGGCACAGTCTATCGGCATGGGAAGTCGTATCCTCTGGGAGGGGCTCATCTGTCCTGTGCCCGGACGGGGTAATGGGGGCGGTAATGGATGCCCCACTAGCGCAGTCTCCGACTGCATCGCTCCACAGGATCGGAGCCAATGCAGGAGCAACTCGCAACACGGAAGCAAGGGCGCGGTAATTTGCCTAAAAGAACCCCGGTGGCGTGACCGTCAAGGGGCGCAGTTCGAGGACGTTATGACAGAGAAACTTAGCTTCGGCGAGAAATTCGGCTACGGCCTGGGCGATATGGCCGCCAACTTCGTCTTCCAGGCGTTGATGGTGTTGCAATTCAGCTTCTACACGGACACCTTTGGTCTGACCGCCAACCAGGCAGGCTGGATGTTCCTGGTCGTCGGCCTCGCCATGGCCGTGCTCAATCCGGTGATGGGCATGATCGCCGACCGCACTCAGACGCGCTGGGGCCGCTTCCGTCCCTGGCTGCTGTGGACCGCGGTTCCCTTCGGAGTGATTGGCGTTCTCACCTTCACCACGCCCAACCTGAGCTTCCCGGCCAAGCTGATTTACGCCTGGGTCACCTATATGCTTCTTCGCCTGGTCTACACCGTCAACAACGTGCCCTACGCGTCGCTTAACGGAGTGATGACCGAGGATCCCAACGAGCGCAACAGCATCGCCACCTACCGCCAGATGTTCGCCAACGCCGCGGGCTTCATTGTGGGGGGCCTCGCCATCCCCATGGTGGTTTACCTGGGGCGCGGCAACAGTGCGCGCGGCTACCAGTTGACCATGGGTTCGTTCCTGTGCGTCAGCGTGGTGCTGTTTCTCGTCGCTTTTGCCGTGAGCAAGGAGCGCATCCAGCCCGACCCGCAGCAAGTGACTTCGGTGACCCAGGATCTGGCCGACCTGCTGCGCAACGGCCCTTGGATCGCGCTTTTTCTGGTGACCACGTTCTACTTTATTGCGCTGATGATCCGCGGCAATGTCATGCTCCCTTACTTCAAATACTGCGCCGGCAACCAGATCCTGTTCAGTTGGTTTAACTGTTATGGGCTGACGGCGCTGCTGATCGGCGTGGCCTGCTCCACGGCGTTCACCCGGCGCTTGGGCAAGCGTAACGTCTTTTTCTGGAGCATGACCCTGTCCGGCCTGCTGGCCAGCGCGCTCTATTTTCAGTCCGCAACGGGCACAGTGTTCTTCAACTTGAGCCTCGGGAGTCATGTGTTGCAGATACCCTTCGGTTGGGTATTCTCCACCGAGATTTTGCGCCAGTTCGTCTTTGGCTGCTCCGGTCCGGTGCTGTGGTCGATGATGGGCGATGTGGCCGACTTTGGCGAGTGGAAGACCGGCCGCCGCGCCACGGCCACGGTCACCTCCGGCGTGGTCTTTGCGCTGTGGATAGGCCTGGCCATCGGCGGATTCATCGCCAGCCGGCTGCTCTCGTTCTATGGCTACCAGTCCAATGCCGTGCAGACGGCGCGTGCTCTTGAAGGCATTCGCCTCACCGCTTCGGTCTGGGCCGGCGCAGCCTTCCTGGCCGCCGCCGTGGGCCTGCTCTTCTACGGCATCAGCATGAATCTGAATCTGAAAATCTCGCAAGACTTGAGCCTGCGCCGCAAGAGCTTTTCGCAGGATAAGATCTGATAATGCCAGTCCGGGCGGCTGCTTCCGTACCCGCGGCCGCCCTCCGGCTTCGAATTTCGCTTCGTAATCCGCGTTTCATCTAGACTATTGGGGAGTCATTCCGCATGGATTATTGCCATTTGTTACCACTAGGCGCCGTTCTGGCCGCGGCCGCCTTCGTTTCGGCCCAGAGCGCGCCCGCCCTCAAAGATGCTTACAAAAGCGACTTCTATATCGGCGTGGCCATCGGTGACACGCAAATCGGCGGCGAAGACCAGCGCGGCGACGCGTTGATCGACTCCCAGTTCAATTCAATTTCACCGGAAAACGCGCTCAAGTGGGAGGAGGTTCATCCTCAGCCGGACAAGTACGATTTCCGCATGGCCGACCAGTACGTCGCCTTTGGCGAACAGCACCACATGTTCATCGTCGGCCACACCCTCATCTGGGAGCGGCAGGTTCCGGCGTGGGTCTTTCACGATGCCAAGGGCAATCTCCTCGGCCGCGACGCCCTGCTCGCCCGCATGCGCGACCATATCGACACGGTGGTCGGCCGCTACAAGGGAAGGATTCAGAGCTGGGATGTAGTGAACGAAGCGCTCAACGAAGACGGAACCCTGCGCCCGTCGCTCTGGTTCAAGATCATCGGTCCGGACTACATCGAAAAAGCCTTCCAGTACGCGCACGAGGCCGACCCCGCGGCGCAGCTCACCTATAACGACTACAACCTGGAAAACCCGGCCAAGTGCAAGGGCGCCGTCGCGCTGGTCAAGAAGCTTCAGGCCGAGGGAATCCCCATTAACGCCGTCGGCATACAGGGCCATCTCCGCCTAGATTCGCCCACCCCAGAGCAGGAGGACGCCGCCATCTCTGCCTTCGCGGCTTTGGGCGTCAAGGTCGCCATCACCGAACTCGATATAGACGTGCTGCCCTCCGCGGGCTACGGGCCCACGGCCGATGTGTCGCTCCGCGTCCGCCAGGACCCGAAGCTGAATCCTTATGTCAATGGCCTGCCCGACTCCGTCCAACAGCAGTTGGCCGATCGCTACGCCGCTTTCTTCCGCGTCTTCCTCAAGCATCGCGGCGCCCTCTCGCGTGTCACGTTCTGGGGAGTCACGGATGCCGATTCCTGGCTCAATGACTGGCCTGTCAAGGGGCGAACCAGTTATCCGCTGCTCTTCGATCGCAGCGGCCAACCCAAGCCCGCCTTCCAAGGCATTCTTCGCGTGGCATCGGAAAAATAAAGGGCGCGCGGCTACCAGCGCCTTCGGGCGCGGTGGTGCGGAAGCGGGGCAGAGCTGCTTTCGGGCTGGAGCGAAAGGTAAACAGGCTCCGGCGATTCGAGCGGAATATCCCGGGAAAAGGCAATTACGGTTGGGCTGTCAGGCTCAGCTATCTCCAATGTGGCCCTTATCCTTTGGCCCGACCTGCTCTGCATATCGATCTGCCGGCCCCATTTCTTGAAACCGGAGGCAGCAATCGAGAGCGTATAACTTCCCGCCGGAAGATCAAGTATGGCTTGTCCCTGACTGTCCGCCATCAGAACAGATCCCGAAGCGATGGGCGAAGGATCGATTGCGATGCGTGCGCCCGGCACAAACCATCCCGTTTCGTCCTTGACTTGAATGGTGAGCTGCGTCGGGGATGATTGCTGCGCACTGGCGACAGGAAGAACTACGGCGAGAAAGACGGCGGCTATGTGGAGGTGGATCTGCGGGCTTCGGCTCAACGATGTCCCTCCTCGGTCACTCCTCGAAATCATCCTCCGCGCCCGTCGCTACTGCCGTGCCGCGGCGCTTGGCGAGCAGATAGCCGCGCAGAAACGGCTCCAGATAGCCGTCGAGCACCTTGTCCACATCGCCCACTTCGACCTTGGTGCGGTGATCTTTGGCCATGCGATAGGGCTGCAGAACGTAGGAGCGGATCTGCGAGCCGAAGTTGATATCGAGCTTGGAGTCTTCGAGCTTCTTGCTCACGGCGCGCTTCTTCTCGAGCTCGTATTCGTAAAGCCGCGAACGCAGCATCTTCATGGCCTTGTCGCGGTTCTTGTGCTGCGAGCGCTCGTTTTGGCACTGGACGACGATTCCTGTCGGGATATGCGTCATGCGCACCGCGGAGTCGGTGGTGTTCACGTGCTGGCCGCCCTTGCCGCCGGAGCGGTAGGTGTCGATGCGCAGGTCTTCCACTTTCAGATCGACGTGAATGGTTTCGTCGATCTCCGGTGAAACATAGACCGAAGCAAACGAGGTGTGGCGGCGCTTGGCTTGGTCGAAGGGCGAGATGCGCACCAGGCGATGCACACCGCTCTCGCCGGCCAGCATTCCGAAGGCGTAGTCGCCGATGATGGTGAATGTGGCCGACTTGATGCCCGCCTCTTCGCCGGCCTGGTAGTCGTTCATCTCGGTCTTGAAGCCCTCACTCTCGGCCCAGCGCAGGTACATGCGCAGCAGCATCTCGGCCCAGTCCTGGCTTTCCGTGCCGCCCGCGCCAGGATGCACGGTGACGATGGCGTTGAGCGGATCGGCCTCGCCCGAAAGCATGGTGCGCGCTTCAAGTTCCTCGGCGAATGCGCCGAGTTCCTTGATGCTCTTCTCCAAATCCAGGAGAACATCTTCGCCCTCTTTGGCTAACTCGAAGTAGGCTTCAATGTCGCTGGTGCGGCGGACAAGTTCGTCGTCGTCGTGGATGAGGGCTTCGAGACGCTTGCGGTCACGCATCAGGGGCTTGCTTGCCGCGGGATCGTTCCAGAACTTCGGGTCAGCGAGCTTGGTTTCTATTTCGGAGAGTTCCCTGCGGAGGCGGGCAGGGTCAAAGATACTCCCGCAGGTCGCGCACCTGGTTGCGCACGGGAGCGTAAGCGAATTCGAGATCGTTCAGCGACATTTTTTGCTCGTTTGACCTGACTTGGATTGGACTGTGAAGCTGCGCCTTATTGACTGACCTAGAATATCACTGTAATGGTTCCGGAAGATTCGGTAGTCCTTTATGCGAATTCATCCCAGTTCACAGTGGCTAGCTGGCATATTCGTTTATCTTACTGGGCAGATTCGTGCAAGCTGTCATAATTGGGTTGTTGGGCGTCACTGACGGTGGGGTGGTGAACTTCAGGTCGACGAGCGGCTGATACAACTGATACCGAGAGGCAACCATGGGCATCTGGGAAAAAGTGTTTGGCGGCGAAACAAAGCAGATCCGTGCCCAGGCCAAACCGGCGCAGATCCATACCCAAGCCGAACTGGCGAAGATCGCCTTGGAAGCTAGATTTGATACAACCTACGATTGGAGTAATGGTTCGGAAACGTTTGTTTTCACCGAACGGCTCGCGGCCGTCGAGAAGCTCACCGACCAGAATCTATTGGCGATGGTCGCACTAGAGTCCCCAGATTTCGCATCGGAGGTCAGCGATGCCGCCTTGGAGAAGCTTACAGACCAAGTTCTGCTAGCGAAGATCGCCTTGGGGACGACCAAAGACCCATACGCCAAGACCAGGAATCCATACAAGCTTCCGAAGGGGGCGATGCACTCCGTCTGGAGGCTCACCGATAAAACACTCCTCGTGAAAGTCGCAAATGAGTCTGATTATTCGGACGTCCGCTGCGCCGCTGTCGCGAAGCTCACAGACCAAGCTCTGCTGGCGAAGATTGCCGTGGAACATTGGGATGGAATAGTCCGCACAACAGCCGTCGAGAGGCTCACCGACCAGGCTTTGCTGGCGGGGATCGCAGTGGAGGACAGAAGTGAGCTCGTCCGCAAACACGCCGTCATGAAGCTCACTGACCAAACTCTACTTGCGAAAATTGCCGTGACAAAGGACGAGGATTCGGACGTCCGCCGTGAAGCCGTCGAGAGACGCACCGACCAAACCCTGCGGGCAAAGATGGGGGTGTGGGTAATACCGGAGCTGACCAAACAGGCGACCGACCAGATATTGCTGGCGAGGATCGCCGTGGAGGCCAAGGATAGGCATGTCCGTGATGCCGCCGTCGAGAAGCTCACCGATCAGGTCTTGCTGGCGAAGATTGCCGTGGAGGACAGCCATGAGTTCGTCCGCAGCGCCGCCTTCAGGAAGGTCACCGACCAGGCTTTGCTGGCTAAGGTCGCCTTGGATGCCAAGGATTCGTACATCTCCCGCACCGCTGTCGAAAAGCTCACTGACCAGGCTCTATTGGCTAAGGTCGCCTTGGAGGCAGAAGGTCCGGTCATCAGCCGCGCCGCCTTCGATAAGCTCACTGATCGGACCCTGCGAGAGGAGCTGAAAGTATGGGTATTACCGATGGCGACCAGACAGGTAATCGACCAGATATTGCTTGCGAAAATAGCCGTAGAGGCCAAGGATTGGGAAGTCCGCCGCGCCGCTGTTGTGAAACTCACAGACCAAGCTCTGCTAGCGAAGATCGCCGTGGGAGACAAGAATTCGGACACCCGCTGCGCCGCCGTCTGGGAGCTCACAGATCAAGCTCTGTTGACGAGGATTGCCGTGGAGGATAACCATAAGTCTGTCCTCATCGCCGCCGTCGGGAAGCTCGCCGACCAGGCTTTGCTGGCAAGGATCGCCGTGGAGGACAAGGATTCGGACGTCCGCAGCGCCGCCATCTGGAAGCTAACAGACCAAAATCTGCTAGCGAAGATTGCCGTGGAGGACAAGGTTTCGGACATCCGCTGCGCCGCCGTCTGGAGGCTCACAGACCAGAATCTGCTAGCGAAGATTGCCATGGAGTACAGCAATCCGTTCGTCTGCAGCGCCGCTGTCCAAAGGCTCCATCAACTCGGCCCGGCGTAAAACAAGGCGAGCGGCCCACATCTAGAAATTTATCACCAGGATTGGTTGCCTAACAGGGTTCCGCAGTGTTCCCGCCACAGCTGTGCAGTCTTACGCCACCTTGATCTCATCGAGCAGATCGGGATGAGGACGCTTTATTGTCTCTGGAGGGAGCAGGAGCCTTCAGGCTCCTGAATACGGGCAGCGCAACGCCCGGCCTTTAGGCCCGGGTTTTCTTCCTTGCGAAATGAGGCGGCATCGAGTCCAATGGCCCGCGGCTAAAGCCGCTCTCATTTGATGCTTGCGGTTCAGGAGCCTGAAGGCTCCTGCTCCTTCCGACTTAAAGGTTCCTGAATACCGGTAGCGCAATGCGCGGCCTTCAGGCCCGGGACTTCGTCTCCTCTGCAAGAGGCCCGTGGCTAAAGCCACTTCGATTAAATGCCAGCAATCGGGAGCCTAAAGACTCCAGCTCCCTCCGTTGAATGCCTGCAATCGGGAGCCTAAAGGCTCCCGCTCCCTCCGTCAGGCGCCTTCATTTCCCCGCGAAATGGGACGGCATCGGGTCCAACGGCCCGCTGCTTGCGGAGCTGAATCGATACTCATTCGGCGCCGCCACAAGCCCTCGCCGCACCGGGTTCTCCTCGATATAACGCACACTATTGATAAACTTCTCTTCACTCACGATCTGGCTCTCGTTGAAACTGCGCATCCACACATCGAGCTTGCTCTTCAGACGGAAGGAGAATCCGCCCTTGATGAATTGCAAAGCTTTTTCGAGCGACACATCCGGGGCGGGCGTGATCAGGGCGTGGAAATGGTTGGGCATGATGACGAATGCGTGCAAGAGGAATTTTCCCTGGCTGCGATAGTCGAGGATGGTATGCTGCAGCAATTCCGCAGTAGCCGTGACCTGAAAGAGACTGCGACGCTGCGCCGTCACCGCGGTCACGAGATAGGTACGGGTTTCCTGAGGCGCCAATCGCATCCCGGAATCATAAACGAAGGGCCCGTGGCTAAAGCCACTTTGATTGAATGCCTGCATTCAGGAGCCTAAAGGCTCCTGCTCCCTCCGCTGAACGTCTGTATTCAGGAGGCCGAAGGCTCCTGCTCCCTTCGGGGTCCAGTCCGCTGGCGTGAAAGTCGCCCTCCAGCCCAAGCCACGATCCCCAGGCTCAGCACCACGCACAGCCACGCAAACACGTCGCCGTGGACAGTGTAGAAAGTCAGGTCGTTGCGGAAGCCGAACTCGGCTTCAAGCGCGCCGGCCTGGTGGCGGGGAATCGACTGGCGCACGCGGCCGTAGGGATCGATGGCCGCGGTGACGCCGGAGTTGGTGTCGCGCAACAGCCAGCGGCGGTTCTCGATGGCCCTCATGCGCGCCATGTTCAGGTGCTGCCAGGGTGCGCTGGTGTCGCCGTACCAGCCGTCGTCCGAGATGTTCACGAGGACCTCGGCGCCGTGGCGCGCGAACTGGCGCACCTCGTCGGCGAAGACTGCTTCGTAGCAGATGAAGACGCCGTATCGATTTTTTCCCTGGTTTTGGACGGGTAATAAGAATGAATTGCGGTCGGTTCCGCGCGTGAACAGGCCCACGCGGCCCGTGAGCTTGTGCGCGAAGGTGAGCAGATTCTGGAAAGGGATGTACTCGCCGAAGGGCACGAGGTGGATTTTGTCGTAGCGGCCCACGAGGCTGCCGTCGGCGGCGATGACGAAGGCTGAGTTGTAGTCGAGCCACGTATGATCCTGAGGCGAAAGGTCCATGCCGACGCCGCCGACAATCAGCGGCGCATGCGTGGCCGCGGCGACGGACTGCATAGCCTGCTTGAAGCGCGGTTCGACGCCGAAGAAGGGCGCAGGCGACTCGGGCCAGGCCACGAGATCGGGATACGTGGGGTAGGGCGGCGGAACAATCTCTCCCAGCGGCGCGCCGGTCTGCGGGATTCCGGCGATGTAGGTGGTGTCCTTCGTGGCCGGCTCGGTGGCCAGGCGGGTGAACTCGGCGATGTGGCGATCCCATTCCGCGCCTTGCCAGTTATTAGCGTCGCCTACATCGAGGTTGGGCTGGATGAGGACGGCGGTGGCCGTGGGCGCGGGCTTGGGCGGCTCGTCAGCAAGGCCGCCAAACCCCAGGAAGAAGAGGCAAATTCCGCTCATGGCCCAATTCAGCCGTTCGGACTTCCACACTTGAGTGAACTCTGTCTTCAACTCCTCGGACCATGAAGTCGTGCCCACAAGCAGTGTGCCGGCAAGGAGTGCATTCGCCAGGACGAGGACGAAGCTGATGCCGTAGACCCCGGTCCAGGGCGCGAGTTGGTTGACGAGCCCGTTATCCACCTGCGAATAACCAAGCTGATCCCAGGGAACGGAGGTGATGCGCGCGGCGGCAAGTTCCAGAGCGGTCCACAAGAACGGCGCGAAGACGAGCGCCATGCGCACGGAGCCGGTCGAGCGGCGGACCAACACGAGTCCCAGTCCGAACAACCCGAAGTAGAGCCCCAGCACGAGGCTGTAACCGATGAGCAGCAACGTGGGCGCGAGCGGCGGCATGTCGCCGTAATGCGACATGGTGTCACGAATCCAGTAGCAATTGCCCATGTACCAGAGGAAGCCGCAGAGATAGCCGATGAGAAATCCGTGGCGCAGGGGATGGCGCTTATTGGCTTCGGGATTCGAGAGCAGCGCCCAGAGCAGCGGCGCCAGGCCGAACCAGGCAAAGATCGAGCGCCAGGGCGGCATCGGCCCGGCAAGCGGAAACGGCAACTCCAGCAGGCCGGCGGAAAGCACCGCGGCTGTCCATGGCTTCCATGATGTGCGCATACAAAGGCGAGTGTAAAACATTCACCGGGGAGCCCGTTGTTAACATTGGCGCGTGGGGCGAAGGTGAATCACAAGCTCTGGGGTAGAATCTAGATCATGATATTGGCCGTCTTCGCAATGCGCGTGCTGGAAGCGATGTTCTTTCTCGGCCTCGCCGGATCGGCGGTCGTGGTGCTGATCAGCTTTTTCGAGGACGGGAAGGAACTGTTCGGCAAAGACTAATCCGGTCAATCCGGAGTTGACGAAAAGACGACCGCAGATCCTTCGACTCGGTCGCCGCGGCGACCTCGCTCAGGATGACAACTTCATTGTGATGCGAACTTCCGGCTCACCACACTGGGACTTGTGCGGGTCAGGAGACCCGCACTACAGCCGGTCAGCCACCCCAACGAGCACAAATCGCTCGTTGGGGACCCCGGTCAGGAGAGCGGTGGCACATCCGGCGATGCAAGATCGCTCGGTCGCAACCTTAAGCGTCCTTTTCCATGGCAGCCTTGCGGTCCTCCGCGGAGAAGGCCGGAGCCTGGCCGGCGCGCGCGGCGCCAACATAATGTGAAACTGCAGCCATGGTGGCGGCAATGCCCGCTTTGCTGGTGCTGTAGCTCATCGCCGAAGGCAGCGGGATACTCATGGCCGCAGCGGTGGCGATGGCGTCCTGATTCGCGCCCAGAAACACGAAGTCCCAGTTGTACTTATCCCTCTGCTCCCGGATCATTTCACCGATCTTGTCGAGGTTGTAGCTCTTGCTGGCGTTCTCCTGGCCGTCAGTGAGCGTGACCACGATGACTTTGGAGGGACGCTCGTGTTCCGGGAGCGCCGCAAGCTCCTGGCCCAGATCGACGATGGTGCGCCCCTGCGCATCCAGAAGCGCGGTCGAGCCGCGCGGCACAAACGTGCTCTGGTTGAGCTCCGGGCAATCCTTCAGGGGCTTATCGAAGACCGTCTCGTACTGATCGTCGAATTGCACCAGCTTGACCGTGGCTTCGCCGGGAATTTTCTTCTGGTTTCGGATGAACTCATTGAAACCGGTCACAGTTGATTCCTTGCAACTTTCCATGGAGCCCGAGCGGTCGAGGACGATCGCAATTCGCGTAAGATTGTTTTTCATTTTTCCTCCCCCGTTTTCGTATTTGCTCTAAACGGGCTGGTTTTGGAAGGCGTCGCCACGGTGTAGACCACCGCTTTCTCGACTTTGAGCGCGGAGGTGATGCTTTCTCCAGGAGGCCGTCTTCCGTTGTAGACATCGCTCAGGTACTGCGGAGATACGCCGATCCGGGAAGCAAATTGCTGGGCAGTCTGGCCGCCCTGCTGCTTCTTCAGGAACTCGAGAAACTGCTCGAGATTCAGTTTTCTTACGGCCATGGGGACAGTATACGTCAAATGACGTATCCGTCAAGTGCCGTAGAGTGGCGGTAGAACGGCGCCGTAGCCTGGCGGCCGCGACCTTGGTCGTGTTGGCGCGCGAGCGGAGCCTCAGACCTCTGCCGCGAAACGCGGTGCAGGGCCGGCGCGAGGGGGCTCTTCATTTTTCATTGACACGCGTTTTGTTAGGAACTAAACTCATCGCAGAGCGGTGGTTTCGCTCAGACGATTTTCACCACCGGTTCCCCGGCCGGCTTTTAAGCGATGGCCTCTTCTCGAACGACCGTAGTTCCTCCCAGTGACCGCGTGCGGTTGATCGTGGCGTCCTCCGTGATGCTCACTTTCATCTCCTTCTGGCGCGCAGCGGCAATCGTCCTCAATGACTTAGGCTCATCGGCGTTTTACGCCGGCGGCATCGCCGAACAGGCAGTGGGCGCAGCCGCGCCGTGGTTCATCCTCGGCATCATGCTGTTCAGCTTTGCCGTGCGCGCGGTGTACGTGGAGAGCTGTTCGATGTTCACGCGCGGCGGCGTCTACCGCGTAGTGAAAGAGGCGCTGGGAGGGGGCTTCGCCAAGCTCAGCGTTTCGGCGCTGATGTTCGACTACATTCTCACCGGGCCGATCTCAGGTGTTTCCGCCGGCCAATACATCACCGGGCTTCTGAACGAGCTGCTGGCCGTTGCCAACCAAAGCCACTGGCTGCCGCCGGCGCTGATCAATGTGCACGGCCAGCCCATCCAGTTCAATATGGACTACACGTCGGCCCTGTTCGCCGCAGCGGTGACGATCTATTACTGGTGGCAGAACATCAAGGGCATCGAGGAGTCGAGCGACAAGGCGCTGCGCGTCATGCAGATCACCACGGTGATGGTCATCATTCTGCTGATGTGGGGCTGTTATTCAGTTGCCATCCGCGGCGCACAACTCCCGCCTTCGCCCATCCCCTCCCATTTCCATTTCAGCAATGATGCACTCGGGTTCCTCAAAGGACACGGATTGCCGCTCTTCGGCCTGTTCGGCGTCCTGATGGCCTTTGGCCACTCCATCCTCGCCATGAGCGGCGAGGAAACCCTGGCCCAGGTCAATCGCGAGATCGAGCACCCAAAACTCAAGAACCTGAAGCGCGCGGCGATCGTCATTGCCATCTACAGCCTGATCTTCACGGGCGGGGCCACACTGCTGGCTTCGATGCTCATTCCCAACTACGAACGGACCCACATTTATCCCGACAACCTGATCGCCGGGCTGGC
>Ga0326728_10018679_pt1 | contig 13611 bp, 10 predicted proteins | sample MB3enrmetagenome_FD_207602 | JGI IMG/M metagenome (GOLD analysis project Ga0326728, IMG submission 207602) | Lab enriched peat soil microbial communities from McLean, Ithaca, NY, United States - MB31MN | ecosystem: Environmental > Terrestrial > Soil > Wetlands > Peat | place: USA: New York... | reverse complement strand
TCTGATGCCGTTGGCCTGCATCTTGTCCATGATCGTGTCGAACCATACGAAGGTGAACTTGCCCTGTGAGGGCTCGAATGAATCCCAGGACAGGTCTCCCATGCGCACCACATTGAATCCCGCATGCTTCATGATTGCGATGTCGCGATCGATCTGCTCGGGGGTGCGATCGATGGGCTGATAACACGTACCGACAAAGAGCTGACCAGGACCCGGCCAGTTGGGATTCACTGGAGCATCCTGAGCGGCAGAGAATACGCTTAGGGCCAATCCGGCAACCAGACAAAATGCAAGCTGCCTGACTGAGGCAGTCCGATACAGGCAACGACACAGCAACCGAATCCTCTCTCTCATAAAGCCAACCTTCCGGCAGTTAACGCGTGAACGTTTGATGATTCTTCAAGACCACCTGGAGCCGACCGGCACGTTGACGGCACTAGGGCCGCCAACGTGGGACAGGCAGGGAGCTGTAGGTTAGTTGGCAGTTTCGGTAAACGTGACCGAGGCTCCGCCAAGGGCGAATTGATCCTGCGCGGTCACAGTCACAGTCCCGGCGGTCGAAGGCAGCGTGAGCGTAACCGACGCGACGCCCGACGAGTTGGTTGTAGCAATCACGCTGCTGCCGCTGGTTGTGCCGTTGGAGAGCGTGCCGGCCGAAGTGGTGAACAGAATTCCCGCGCCGGTGTTCGTGAAGCCAGAGGGGATGGAAGACAGCGTGACGGTAAGCGGCTGCGACAGTGCCGTACCTTTGCTGCCCGATTGGTTATTGCCCGACTGTGTAAGCGTGGCGGCGGGGTTGCCGACAACAATCCATCCGCCTTGCGTCTGGGTTGCCGTGCCGTCGCTGCCTGTGACCGTGTAGTGGCAGAAGCCGGTCGCGCTGCCCGCGTTCACCGCGATGGTTGCGGGCTGCGTCGGAGTAATGGCGGCGTTGGTGAGCGTCAGAGAGCCGTTGCAGGCCGGGGCTCCCTCGTATGCGTCGAACACAGCCGAGGAAAGCGTTACTGTCGCGCTGCCGCTGCTGATCGCCGGATGCAGCGTAGCCGTGCCGTTCGCGGGAACCATGAGGTCGTCGGGATTCAGGTACCACTCCGACGCGGGCGTTGTACCTTCGCTTCCATTCACCACCAGCAGCGTGATGCTCCAGGGGGCGAAGGTCTGCGTCGCATTCCACGCCGTCGAACTGGAAGCCGTGATCGATCCCGGGGCCGTCGAAGACAGCGTATACGCGACATAGGTGGTTGGGCTGAACCCGGTCAGGTTGAACGTGACCTGCGTCGTGTTGGCGGGATCCTCGTTCAGGACCATGATCGTCATCACCGTGCCCGCGGCGTTAAGCGCGGCGTAGCTGGAAAACAGACTCGGATTGCCGGTGTTCAGGTCGGAGACAGAGACCGTCCCGAATCCGTGATGGGCGCCGTCGTAGTTGGTGTACATCTTCAGCGCCTGGTAATTCGGATTGCCTTGTGTGGGCGCGCCCCAGCGCGACGCAAACGACAATCCCTCGCGCCCGAAGATGCCATAAGCCTCTGCATCTCCCAGGGCCGTCGAGAAATCCGACTCCCCGTTGAAAGCTGCGCTCCACTCCGTGAACGAAAGCGGAGTTCCCGGATAGATGGCATTCACCAGCGCCTTCATGCGCGGAATGCGGAATGGAATGGTATAGCTGGGCTCCACGGTCGTTGTGTAAATCTGGTTGATATCACCCGCCGTGCTCACATAAGTCGGATCCCAGTAATCGCGATAGACTGACGCGGAAAGCGCCTGCAACTGCGCCTTAGTCAGCCCCGTAGTATTGGCCTCGGCATAGGCGTGGATGTCGAACACATCCAGCGTGCGTGAGCCGTTGATCTGGTCGAACCAGTAAATCTGGTTCAGCCACCACGGCAGAAAGTCCACCCCGCCATGAGAGGCCCTGTCTGTGCCGTTTGCGGGGGCCCAGTAGAAGTACCAGCAGCACGACACCGGACCGAAGCGCACGGCCGCCGGGTCCCATTTCTTCAAGCCCCCCGCTTCGCTCTCAAACACGCTGGCCAATTCATCGTAGCCGGAGGGCGCGGGGTGAACATCGCGATGAGTTCCGCCCCAGATGTCGATCTCGTTGTCCATGTCGTAGAAGTGGCACGAGGTGATCGTCGAATATGGCACCTGGCAGGTCGCGCTGCTTCCCTTGAAGGCCGTGGCAAGTGCCTGCGCCCAGGTTTCGCGGTCAATGCAGGTGGTTCCATCTGAGGTTCCCGACGGGCAATCCTGTGCGGTGTCCACGAGTGGATAGTAGGCCGTGGTCACTGCCTGGGTGGTCACAGGCGTCTGGCAGTCGGGTTTCTGGCCGTTGCCGGCGTCCGTGTTGTATTGATCCACCTTGCACTGCGCGCCGTAGGTTGCTACAGAAAAACTCCAGTGGTCGTTCGGAGGGTTCGCGATCTCAGCGCTCTGCGCCACCCACCCCAGCATTGGCATGGTCATCAGCGGACTGGCGCCGGCGTTCTGCAGATCGGTGATGAACTGCACCGAGTCGTTATCATCGCCGTTCGAATTGCTTACGCCGAAGTCCTCGAAGTACCAGTCTGCGTCGGCGTTGTACGTGTGCAACTGCCAGTTGTAGGTCGACGAGGCGTTGCCGCCCCACCGGACAAACGGCAGGCCCATGTCTGCCACATTGGTGGGACCGCTGACGTTACCGCCATAAACGTATCTGCTGATCTGATGGCGGTTGGCAAGCGTATCGATGTTGACGGTAACAGCGTTGCCGCTGGCCTGGGTCACGGTGACTGAGCCGGCCCCAGAAGCGCTGTTATAGATCCCGGTACTGGCGCTATCCGGCGTGTATTTTGCGGTCAGCGTGTCGGCGCCTGTAGCCAGCGAACCTGCCGGAATCGTAATGGTCGCCGAGCCGGTGCTGAGTGTCGCAGATGCTGAGGTATAGCTGCCGCTGGAAAGCACCACAGATCCCGTCGGCGTTCCGTTCGAGCCGGAGACGGCAATGGTTACGCTGAGGCTCTGGGCGGTCGTAATGCTGCCGGATGCAGGGGTGACGGTCACAGTGGGTGTGGCCACGGCCTGGGTGACGGTGACTGAGCCGGTCCCGGAAGCGCTGTTATAGATCCCGGTACTGGCGCTATCGGGCGTGTATTTGGCGGTCAGCGTGTCGGTGCCTGTAGCCAGCGAACCTGCCGGAATCGTAATGCTCGCCGAGCCGGCGCTGAGTGTCGTAGATGCTGAAGTATAGCTGCCGCTCGACAACACCACAGATCCCGTCGGCGTTCCGTTCGAACCGGAAACGGTAATCGTAACGCTGAGGCTCTGGGCGGTCGTAATGCTGCCGGATGCAGGAGTGACGGTGACTGTCGGTGTGGCCACGGCTTGGGTGACGGTGACCGTGCCGGCCCCTGAAGCGCTGTTGTAATTCGCCGAGCTGGCGCTATCCGGCGTGTATTTTGCGGTCAGCGTGTCGGTGCCTGTAGCCAGCTGTCCCGCCGGAATCGTAATGCTCGCCGAACCGGCGCTGAGTGTCGTAGATGCTGAGGTATAACTGCCGCTGGAAAGCACCACAGATCCCGTCGGCGTGCCGTTCGAACCGGAAACGGTAATGGTTACGCTGAGGCTCTGGGCGGTGGTGATGCTGCCGGATGCAGGGGTGACGGTCACAGTCGGTGTGGCCACAGCCTGGGTGACGGTGACCGTGCCGGCCCCAGAGGCGCTGTTGTAATTCGCCGAGCTGGCAGAGTCGGGCGTATATTTTGCGGTCAGCGTGTCGGTGCCTGTAGCCAGCGAACCCGCCGGAATCGTAATGTTCGCCGAACCGGCGCTGAGGGTCGTAGATGCTGAGGTATAGCTGCCGCTCGACAGCACCACTGATCCCGTCGGCGTTCCGTTCGAACCGGAAACGGTAATCGTAACGCTAAGGCTCTGAGCGGTTGTAATGCTGCCGGATGCGGGAGTGACGGTGACTGTGGGCGTCACAGGCGGTGGTGGTGGCGTAGACGACCCGCCTCCACCGCCGCAACCGCTTGAAACAGAAAGAACGCAGATGGCGCTGATAAAAGCAAATATGTTCGACTTCATGGCTGCTCCTGAAATGCTTGTCCGCTAGGCCCGAACTGCCCGTTCTGAATCATAGTCCAATAAACGCGCCGTTGGATGTGTTCGAAACGCCTTCTGCGGCCTCGGCGCGCCGGCGCGCGATTTGGGGAGCAGGTCAAAGGGACGCATTAAACTGATAGGGTCGTCAGCGTCTCGTCAACTGAGCGAAACCCGCTATGTACTTGAGCGATCGACCCCAAAAAACGATTCCGGAGAATCTCCGATGAAAGCCAACGATCTGCTGCGCCGTGACTTCCTGCGCGTCTCGAGCCTCGGCGTAGCCGGCGCCGCCATCCCGGCCACAGCCGCCGCAGCCTCCCGTCCCGCCGCGAACCCCGTCCAAGGGTCTGCCACACCGCAGGTGGCCCCCACGCAGTGGGACGTCCGCGCCTACGGCGCAACCGGCGACGGCAAGACCCTCGACACTGCCGCGATCAACCGCGCCATTGACGCGGCTGCATCCCAAGGCGGCGGCCTCGTCCTCTTCCCTCCCGGCGTCTACCTCACCTTCTCCATCCACCTCAAGAGCAACGTCCATCTCTCAATCGAGCAGGGCGCCACCATTCTTGCGGCCGAGTCGCCCAGACCCGGCGACGCCACCGGCTACAACGGCGGCATCTACGACCCTGCCGAACCCAACGCGCCATGGGAGCCCTACCAGGACTACGGCCACAACCACTGGCACAACTCCCTCATCTGGGGTGAAGACATCCACGACGTCTCCATCACCGGCCCGGGCCTCATCTACGGCAAAGGGCTCAGCTTCGGCATCAACGGCCCCGCCCGCGGCGATTACCCCATCTACATCGCCGAGCAGCCCGGCGTCGCCAACAAGGCCATCGCCCTCAAGAACTGCCGCAACGTGCTGCTGCGCGACTTCTCCATCCTCAAGGGCGGCCACTTCGCGCTGCTCGCCACCGGCGTCGACAACCTCACCATCGACAACCTCAACATCGACACCGACCGCGACGGCATGGATATCGACTGCTGCCAGAACGTCCGCGTCTCCAACTGCAGCGTCAACTCGCCCTGGGACGACGCCATCGTTCCCAAATCCAGCTACGCTCTCGGCTACGCGCGGCCCAGCCGCAACATCACCATTGCCAATTGTTACGTCGCAGGCTGCTACCAGCTCGGCTCGGTCCTCGACGGCACCTTCCGCAAGTTCCCGCCCGGCAAGCACGCCTACGGCACCGGCCGCATCAAGTTCGGCACCGAGTCCAACGGCGGATTCATCAACGTCGCCGTCTCCAACTGCGTCTTCGAGGGCTCAATGGGCTACGCGCTCGAAACCGTCGACGGCGCGCTGCTTGAGGACTTCGCCATCGTCAACACCGTCATGCGCGACCTCAGTTGCCCTCCGCTCTTCCTGCGCCTCGGCGCGCGCCTGCGCGGCCCCAAAGAGACCACCAAGGTCGGCACCTTCAAGCGTGTGCTCATCTCAAACCTCGTCTGCCACAATGCGCCCGCGTGGCAGGGATCGATCGTGAGTGGCATTCCCGGCCACTCGATTGAGGACCTCAAGCTCAGCGACATCTATGTTGAACACGCAGGCGGAGGAACTGCGGAGCAGGCGAAGGTTGAAGTCCCCGAACTCATCGATGAGTATCCAGATCCAGGTCCATTCGGCGTCACGCCCAGTTCGGGATTCTTCCTGCGCCACATTCGAAATCTGGAAATGAGCCACGTTGAAGTGGCAGTCGCCACGCCCGACGCGCGCCCCGCATTCTACTTGTCCGATGTCGACCGCGCCGACTTCTTCGCCATCACCGCTCCGCGCCTCGCCGCCCAGGGCGGAAACGGTGCCTTCGCTCTCAACAACGTCCGCGATCTGCGCATCGGCTGGAGCCGCGCCGCCGCAGACGCTGTCCTCGCCACCGCCGACAACAAAACGATCTGAGGTATTCAATCGGTTTTCGGTGTGGTCGCGATTCTGCAACGAATCCGGTAATTTTGTATTAGGGGCTGGTCTAGCTTGAACCACCAATAGCCGCATTGTTTTGATTCAGCCGCATTGTTCCGTATCAGGGTGCAGCTTGGCAGGATCTCTCAATAGCCGCATTGTTTTGATTCAGCCGCATTGTTTTGATTCAGCCGCATTGTTTTGTATCAGGGCGCGAGTTTACTCGCGCCGAAGCGCCCCTTTTAAGGAGTTGGGGCTTTAGCCCCTGCCATGGCAAGACCCATCCGCAACGCGCCGCTAGAAAACACAATCAGCTCCGCGCGCACATTTTTCGCCACCACGAAAACCGCCGCCGGCCGCCGACTTCTGCAATCGGAACGCAACGCAGCGCTTCTCATTGACGTCCTTCGCTCGTATATGGCTGCGGGAAAATTCGAAGTGCACGACTTCGTCGTCATGCCCGACCACCTGCACGTGTTGTTGACCGTCCGCGGAGAAATGACGATCGAAAAAGCGATGCAATTCATCAAGGGCCGATTCTCGTATCGGCTGAAGCATGATTACGGTTACTTGGGAGAAGTCTGGCAGGTCGGTTTCTCTGAGTCACGTGCCGACGACACCAATAGCTTCGAACAGCATCGCACCTATATTGCCCAAAACCCCGTGAAGGCGGGGCTGGCCGAGCGTCCCGGCCTATATCCATACTGTTACGGTTATCTCGCTGAGAAGAAGAAACGCAGGGGCTAAAGCCCCAAATCATTTTCCAGCGCTTTGCGGCGCGGCTCAAAGCCGCGCCCTGATACAGAACACGATTGAACTCTGCCCTCGGAACCCCTGGGCCTCATGCCGCAGCCGTCCGCGCCACGCCTTGTATCAGGGCGCGAGTTTACTCGCGCCGAAAACATCTACCGCGCTGTCCTTTCACGAAAAACAAAGAACGCGGCGCAGCCGCGTTCAAACCCCAGCTTCGCAAACAGCCGGGTGCCCCATGTTCCTCGCATTTGGGGACATGGGATAACACGAATCTCAATAAAGCGCTGTCATCCCGAGCGCAGTCGAGGGATCTGCAGTTGTTTCTCGGGCACCCGGTCGCATTTCGCAATCGCGGCCTTGGCGACCAGTAGGTCAGGGCTTCAATCCCGACGCCCCCGCCGCCTCAAGGTCGCCGTGGCGACCGCTGACCCCTGATCTCTGACCCCTGACCCCTGTATTTCAACCATGGGAACCGGGCCGTTTTTTCCGAAAAAACAAGGAACTCGGCGCCGTCGCGTTCATACCCCATCGATGCGCCCCCGGCTCGACAGGCCTTGTATCAGGGCGCGGCTTCAGCCGCGCCGAACCGGGCCGTTTTTCCCAAGAAACAAAGAACGCGGCGCAGCCGCGTTCAAACCCCATCGATGCGCCACAGTTAGACAGGCTTTGTATCAGGGCACGGCTTTAGCCGCGCCGAAACCCGCCCACTCATTTTTCGAGAAATCAAGAACGCGGCGCAGCCGCGTCCGGAGTCGAAGCCGAAGGGCCGCCGCAGCAAGGGCCCTGCAGTTGCCTTTCGCGCAACTCACCTCCCACGACCCCCCGCGCCAAAGTCCGACAGGCTTTGTATCAGGGCACGGCTTCCCGGGGTCCCCAGCTAATGATTTGTATTCGCTGGGGTGGCTTGAGTCGGGCCGAACCGGGCCGTTTCTCCCCAAAAAACAAAGAACGCGGCGCAGCCGCGTTTAAACCCCCGCCCCACTCAACGAAAAAGCGCGGAGCGCATCGCAGGTGTAGAATTCAGGGCCATAAGCCAACTCAAGATTTAGGGCGACCTGAAATGGCGATACCCGATTTTCAGACCTTGATGCTTCCTCTGCTCCGACTTGCCGCGGAAAGAGAATCGCGCGTCTCCGATTCAGTAGAACATCTGGCGAATGACTTCAAGCTCTCCCAAGAGGAGCGAGCAACTCTCCTCCCGTCTGGCCGCCAAACGACATTCTCCAATAGAGTGGCATGGGCAAAATCGTACCTCGTCCAGGCCGGCCTAATCATGCCGACAACCAAGAGAGCTCATTTCCGCATTACCGACCGGGGTAAGGGCGTTCTTTCCAACCCTCCCGAGCGCATCACAATCAAATACCTCGCCCAATTCCCCGAGTTTAGAAAATTCCGGAAGCTCGGCGAATTCGAAACGAGTGCCGACGAGTCGCAATCTCCCGAATTAGCCCATGACTCCGAATTGACCCCGGACGAAACCATCCGAAGTGCGCATGCGCAGCTTGAGCAGGAACTCGCCGACGAACTCCTCGTCAAAATTCGTGCGGGCACGTCAACGTTCTTTGAAAACTTGGTTGTTCGCTTACTGTTTGCGATGGGATACGGAGGGTCCGTCACAGAAATCAGTAAGGCGTTGGTCGGCGGAGCAGGCGACGGCGGCGTAGACGGCGTCATCGATCAAGACAAGTTAGGTCTGGACCGTATTTACGTTCAGGCCAAGAGGTACACCGGCGGAAACACTGTCGGGCCAGGTGCGATACGAGAATTCTTCGGAAGCCTGGACCGATTCAAGGCAACCAAGGGGCTGTTCGTCACAGCATCGACGTATACATCTTCGGCTCAAGAGACTGCTGCGGCGCTGAGCAAGCGAATTGTTCTCATTAACGGGGACCAACTAACGCGCCTCATGATTCGCCACAACGTCGGCTGCAGGGTTGAAGAGACAATCGAAATCAAGAAGATCGATGAAGAATTCTTCGAGTAACCCGAGATCGCATCGCGAACCCAGCCCATCTGGGCTTGTTTCAGGGCGCGATTTCAGCCGCGCCGAGCTCCCTCGGAAACCCCAACATCATGGGCAAAGAAAAAGCGAAATGCTACGAGTGAGCGCACTCTAAGCTTTACGGCTATTTTTTCACTTGCGTGCACAGGAAGGAAGTTCTTAGGATTTGATTCGTTGGCGACCCCGGAAGGATTCGGACCTTCATCTGACCGGCTTCGAAGCGGGTGCTTTGTCCAAATTAAGCTACGGGGCCGCCGTAGGAGCGCCAGGGACCACGAGTCTCTGGCGCTCTGCTATTAGATTGCACCGAAATCAATGCTTATTTGCAACGGAGGAAAACTTGCCGTATATGAGGAGAATCTGCTTACCTCTTCAACTAGAAAGGTATCCGCGAACCCAAATGGTACATTCTCGAGGCTGAGACACACATCAAACCAATGCCACGAGGTCGATTCTTTCAAATTAAAGAAGAAAGTCGTCAGGCAGAGAATCATTCGTTAGAAAAGGCTCGTGCTCACTAGAGTCGTGAAATCGCGTATGACCCGACATTGTCCGAAGAGGTAACCGTCTTCATCGAAGGCTTGGACCGCGATGACACCGGGCTCACACGAGAGGAATTCGTCGAACTCCAAGAATGGAATAATCTGGCAGACAACATCGTAGATTATTTGGTTAAGTCCAGGGAGACCCTGATAGACAGCAAGCTCGAAGCACTGGAAAGGCTCGTTGAGATTCAGCCAAATTTGGTTCGGAAGTTTCTTGATCGGCGGTTCACCAGGGAGTTGGTGGACGCGGTACCCGACTTTGTACGAAGAACTCTGCAACTGTCACGAATGAGCGGCGCTCGCATACCATCAAAGATTACGAATGGGTACTTGCGGGAAGCCGTTCGCACTTACATCGTTGGCCTACCACAAGCATCAGTGGCACTCAGCCGCGCTGCGCTTGAGCAAGCACTTAAAGAGGGCATTGGGTATCAATCGACGAACACCTTCGTCGAAATGAGGGATCTGTTGGACGAAGCCGAATCCGCTGGCGTCATCGATCATGCGAATCGAGTCTTTGCGCGTGAGGTTGCCGATGCCGCAGACAATGTGCTCCATGAGAAACCGGCTACGTTGAAGCACGCTCTCGATGTACTCACTAAAATGCGTGGCGTTCTCCAGTTCATTTACTCACAGGAATAGCATGAAGGTGGACGGTGTTTCGTGATTGGTCGCGGCCTTGCCGCGTTCTTTGTTTTGCGGGAAAAAACGGGCCGGGTTCCCAGGGTTCAAAACCCTGGGCTAACACCTTGCGTCCGCCGCGGCGAGCTTGGGGCGGGGGCCCTAGCCCCGCCAACTCTGCTAGCCCCGCCGTCTTCTGATCCCCGTTCCCTGATCCCTGTTCCCTGTTCCCTGCTTTTCCGCCGTTTGCAGATAATTTCCCCTCCCCGGCGCACAATTCTAAATAGAAAGGATTGCGCCACGAACATGAAGAACATCACCGTATCTGTCAGCGACAAAGCCTACAAAGATGCTCGCGTCTGGGCCGCTGCCAACAGCACCTCAGTCTCCGCAGCCGTGCAGGCCTTCATCGAGACTTTGCCCCGCGCCATGGCGTCGCCCGACAACGCCAAATTGATCAACCAGCGCAGGCAGCAAGCCCGCGCCAAAGACAAAGCCGAAGCCCAGGACAATGCCGCGGCCCGAAACCCAACGAGCGCCGTCCCTCAGCCCGGCTCTTCCGGCCCTTTTTCGCCCCTTCTGAAGTTCTTTTTGAAAACCACGCAGAAGCTGCACGGCCGTGAGTCGCTCCAACAGAATCAATAACATGGCGCACCAAAACCCCTCCACAGCCGTACAGAATCCATGCAGTTTCTGCACAACTGTGCACAGCTTCTGTACAACCGCTCGCCCTATTCCCTGCTCCCTGATTCCTGCCGCGTATACTCGACAGTGATCCAACTCGCCCTCAGCCAATGACGCACAGATTGACCAAGGCGAGGCGGGAGTTGACGAGATGAAGTTCCGGGCGTTGCCTGTATTCCTCGCTTTCCTGGCCATGGGCTTTCTGGATGCCGAGGGGCCGTTCGTCAGCCTGGCGAAGAACGAATTCCACCTGAGCAACGCGGCGGCCTTCCTGACTCCATTGGTTGGATTGAGCATGTTCGGCCTGCTCTCAATTCCGGCGGGAATCTTGCAGAACCGCCGCGGAAAGAAGTTTGTGCTTATGCTGGGCCTGGCCGTGGCGCTGGTAGGAATGCTGATCGCCAGCCTGGGGCTCAACTCATTCCCGCGTTTCCTGCTTACCATTGTGCTGCTGGGCGCCGGAACCGCCATCCTGCAGGTGGCCGGCAATCCGCTGATGCGCGATGTGTCGCCCGAGGGCAAGTATGCGCGCAACCTGTCGCTGGGCCAGTTTGTGAAGGCCGTCGGCTCGCTCTCAGGCCCGCTGGTGCCGGTGATTGCGGCGCGGTACTTCGGCGCGAGCTGGATGGTGATCTTTCCCATCTTCAGCGCAGCCCTGCTGGTGACGCTGGCAGCGGCCGGAACGTTGAAGCTTCCTGCGGCCGCAACTGCGCCCGCGGCGGCAACTTTGCGATCATGCATGGGCCTGCTGCGCAATCCGTTCACGCTGGTCATGACCTGCGGCATCTTTCTCTACGTTGGCGCCGAGGTGTCGATCAGCGCGGGGATTCCGCTCTTCCTGAAGGAGCGCTTTGGCCTGGAGATCGGCCGCGTGGGCCTGCTGGGCACGGGGTTGTTCTTCATGGCCCTGATGATCGGGAGGTTCCTGGGTGGCGTGATCCTGAATTGGGTCAAGCCCGCGCATTTCCTGATTGGCACATCGGTGTTTTCGCTGGCCGGGATGATGGCCCTGTTTGTGCCCGACGGCAGAGTGGCGGCAGCGGCATTTTTCATCAGCGGCCTGGGTTTTGCCAACATCTTTCCGCTGATCTTTTCGATCACGGTGGATCGCATGCCGGACCGCGCCAACGAAATTTCGGGCCTGCTGGTGACGGCCATCGTGGGCGGCGCGGCTCTGCCCCCGATGATGGGAGTCGTGGCCGATCACAGCAGCATGAGAACCTCGCTGCTGGTGCCGATTGCGGCCATTGTGTACGTGTTTGCGCTGTCAGTGGTCGAACTGCGGAGAGGGGGCGGAGCGAAGGCGGGGGCCGCAGTGGCGAACGCTTAGCCTGCATTTCTGACAGAGTGCGTGATTGTGAGGGATTGATGGCTTGGTGCGGTCTCTGAGGGTCTGGACAGGTTACGGAAAAACTTAATGAACGAAGTGGTTTCAGCAAGAGCAATTCGGCAGGGGCTAAAGCCCGCACTCATTTTGGGAGCTTTATCGGCACGAGTAAACTCGTGCCCTGATACAAGACCGTATCCCGGCGAGTTTTTCCGCAGCCTGTGGAGACCGGCGCTACGGAGGACGGAACAGTGGACATGGACATTTGGGTGGGCGTAGACATTGGCGGGACCAAGACCGCGGTGGTGGTCTCACGCAAGCCTCCCGAGGTGATTTCGCGCATCGAGTTTGCCTCACGGCCGGAGAAAGGGCCGCAGCAGGCCATCGACCAGATTCTGGCCGGGCTGCACCGGATGCTTGCCCAATTGAAGGTTGGCCCGGAGCGGTTGCGCGGAATCGGCGTGAGTTGCGGCGGTCCGCTCGATCCCCACACCGGTGTGATTCAGGCCCCGCCCAACCTGCCCACGTGGATTGACATCCCCATCGTGGATATTCTCACCAGAGAGTTCGGCTGCCCGGTGCTTCTGGAGAACGATGCCAACGCAGGAGCGCTGGCCGAACACCGCTACGGAGCCGGCCAGGGCACACGCAACATGGTCTTCCTCACCATGGGCACGGGCTTGGGCGCGGGCATCATCATCGATAAGAAACTCTATTCGGGTTCCAGCGATATGGCCGGCGAGATTGGCCATGTGCGCCTGACGCGCACCGGGCCGGTGGGCTACCACAAGGCGGGTTCAGTAGAGGGCTGGGCAAGCGGCGGCGGCATGGCGCAGATAGCCAGGGTGATGCTGAACTCCGCGCGCAAACGCGGGCGCAAGTCGCTGCTGCTCGATCTTCCAGAGGGGCACACCATAACAGCGAAGGATGTGGGCCTGGCTGCGGGCGAGGGAGATGCTGTAGCACGCAGCATTGTGACGGCCACTGGCCAGAAGCTGGGCCTTGCGTTGGCGATTCTGGTGGATATTCTGAATCCCGATCGGATTGTGATTGGCGGCATGGCCATGCGGCTGGGCGATATGGTGTTGGAGCCGGCCCGCAGGGTATTGCGCGAGGAGGCCCTGGCGCGGGCGTTTGCCGTGTGTACCGTAGTGCCGGCGATGCTGGACGAGAGCATTGGAGACGTGGCCGCACTGTGCATTGCCATGGATGCGGGCGCTCAACAGAAAGCCGAAACCGCGCGTGGAAAGGATCGGGCATGAGCGGCTTCTCGAAGTCACCGCAGGAGTCGATGGTCATGGGCCATGCTTCAGTCGCGAAAAGGAGAATCATGAATTACTCCACTGCAGTCCCGCGGAACAGCGTGACGCGCCGCAGCGTCTTGAAGCTGCCTTTTTTTTGTTGGCTCACATCTCTCTTCAATGGCGGCCATCTTGCCCAAGCGCTGGCGCCGGATGCCATGGGCGCAGGCGACACGCTTGCACGCCGCGCCGTCAGCCTGAACGGCGCATGGAGCCTTACTTACGGGCCGCTGACGGAATACCCGCAGAAGCCGCCCCCCACGGTTCCGCCGGCGAACTGGCCGACGATTCCCGCCACGGTGCCCGGCAATGTGGAATTGGACCTGGTCTCGGCCGGCAAGATTGAGCCCCTGGAAAAAGGCATTCGCGTTCTTGAGGCTCTCAAGCTGGAG
>Ga0326728_10018678_pt1 | contig 13611 bp, 9 predicted proteins | sample MB3enrmetagenome_FD_207602 | JGI IMG/M metagenome (GOLD analysis project Ga0326728, IMG submission 207602) | Lab enriched peat soil microbial communities from McLean, Ithaca, NY, United States - MB31MN | ecosystem: Environmental > Terrestrial > Soil > Wetlands > Peat | place: USA: New York... | reverse complement strand
CTTGAGCAATCGCCCTTTCTCGCCCTGGTTTCGGACGACACGGTAAATGAGACCTTGAAGCTGATGGGCCGTCCGGCCGGTGACCGGCTGACGCCGGAGGTCACCCGCGAGGTCTGCGAGCGCACGGGCAGCAAGGCCATGCTGGCCGGGTCGATTGCCGGGCTGGGCAGCCAGTACGTGGTTGGCCTGAAGGCAGTAAACTGCAACACGGGGGACGTGCTGGCGGAGGCGCAGGAGCAAGCGGCGGGCAAGGAAGCCGTGCTCAAGGCTCTGGACAACGCGGCAGTCAGTTTGCGGAGCAAGCTGGGCGAGTCGCTCAGCTCGGTGCAGAAATACGCCACGCCGGTGGAGGAAGCAACGACACCATCCCTGGAGGCGCTGAAAGCCTACAGCCTGGGAGTAAAGACGGGCTTAACGAAAGAGGCCACTGCCGCACTGCCCTTCTTCAAACGGGCGGTGGACCTTGACCCGAGTTTTGCCATGGCCTACGATTCGATGTCGGAAACCTACTGGGCCCTCAACGAAATGGGGCGGGCGGTCGAAAATGCACACAAGGCTTATGACTTGCGGGAGAAGGTCAGTGAACGGGAGCGGTTCTACATCGAGGGGAACTACTACTTTAACGCGACGGGAGAATTGGAAAAGGCAGCGCAGACCTACGAACTGTGGCAACAGACCTACCCAAGAGACGCCGGGGGTTACGCTAAGCTGGGAATGGTTTGCTTCTTCCTGGGAAACTGGGAAAAGGCATTGGAGGAAACACGAGCGGCGATGCGCCTGCTGCCAAATGCTGAGGGCCTCTATACCGGCCTCGCCTTCGCCTACACGGCCCTCAATCAGCTGGACGAAGCGGAGGCGGTGTACAAGCAGGCGGAGGAGCGCAAGCTGGCGGGCGAGTGGCTGCTCTCAAACCGTTACATATTGGCTTTTCTGAAGGGCGATGCGGCGGAGATGGCGCAGTTGGCCTCAGCCGCCATGGGAAAGCCGGGCTCCGAAGACGCAATGCTGGCTACGCAGGCGGACACGGAAGGCTGGTACGGCAAGCTGAAGGACGCGCACGAGCTGACCGGGCGGGCGATGGATTCAGCCCAGCACAACGACGCCAAAGAGACGGCCGCAGCATATCAGGCAGTGGCAGCGCTGCGTGAGGCGGAAGCGGGAAACCGGGAGCAGGCGCGTGCCGACGCCAATGCGGCACTGAAGCTGGCCCCGAACCGGGATGTGCGGGAAATGGCGGCGCTGGCCCTGGCGCGGGCAGGTGATACGGCAGGGGCGGAGAAGCTGGCGGCCGGACTCGACAAGGCCTTCCCGCTGAGCACGCTGGTTCAGAGGTATTGGCTTCCCACCATCCGGGCGGGGGTCGCCCTGGAACGCAAAGAGCCAGACCGGGCAATCGAACTATTGAAGGCGGCGAGCACGGTCGAACTTGGCCTGGCAGTGAACCTCACGATAATCCTGTGCCCCGCTTATTTGCGTGGAGAAGCCTATCTCATGCTCCACGACGGCAGCCGAGCGGCAGTAGAATTTCAGAAATTCATCGACCACCGAGGACTGGTGGTGAACTTCCCCTGGGGTGCGCTGGCTCGCCTCGGGCTGGCGCGTGCTTACGCCATGCAGGGCGACACGGCGAAAGCCCGCGCCGCGTACCAGGATTTCCTCACAATCTGGAAAGACGCCGACCCCGACATCCCCATCCTGAAGGAGGCCAGGGCGGAATACGCGAAGCTGAAATAATCCCCGGCGCTCGGACCCTCGCTTCGAGGGCCTCCTGCGCCGCGTGGACTTTCCACCGCAGAACGGCAGGTGGTAGAGGACATACGGCATACAGGAAAGAGTAGTAGGTGGTAGGCAGGCGTGCAGCGCAAGGCCCGCCCACGGCCCGCCAGGACGCGTAATACCGCCGCACAGCGGGGGCTTACCTGAATTCCGTCACGAATCGTCTGTGGCTCTTGTGCGGCTTTGGACAGGGTCATGTCGACTCTCCCCAAGCGCCGCTTTATTTCTGGTGGCTTCAATATGCCCAGGCGTTCTTGAAGCCGCCTGATAACGTTGACAACAATGCGGTCTGTTTCTAGAATCTGAGCCAACGCCGAGTCTACAGCGGTTACATCCGTCGGAGCCCGCAATGTCTCTTAGGGGCACGAGACCAACAATAGCGATTGTCGCAGAGGATGCTGACCTTCGTCAGCAAATTGGTTCCTCCCTGCGCGAGGACTTCGACATTGTCGAAACCGAGACTACGGAGGGCGCCTACCGCGTGCTGCAAGAGCATGAACCGGAGGTTCTGCTCTTGGATCTGAAAGCGACCCCCGCAGGCGTGCGCGAGTGCACCACGCTGCTGGGAGAACTCGAGGAAAGCGAAAGGGACACCCTCGTCATCGTCCTCAGCGAGGATGCCGGAAAGGCCACCGCGCTGCGTATCATGGACGCCGGCGCCTACGACTATTTTCTCAAACCCGCCGACCCTGACGTACTACGGGTCATTGTCCAGCGCGCCGTGGAAAAGTTCCGCATCGAGCGCGAGAACCGCATCCTGCGCGAGGCACTCCGCCGCAAGGACGCCTTGGGTGACCTCTTGGGCCAGAGTGATCCGATGCGAGTCCTCTTCGACTCGATTCGCCGCGTGGCGCGCACCACCACCACCGTAGTGATCCGGGGGGAGAGTGGCTCGGGCAAAGAATTGGTGGCGCGCGCCCTCCACGACCTCAGCCAACGGCGTGACCGGCCTTTCGTCAGCGTCAACTGCGCGGCCTTGCCGGAAACCCTCATGGAAGCCGAGCTGTTTGGCTACGAAAAGGGCGCCTTCACCGGAGCGGTCGCCACCAAGGAGGGAAGAATCGAACTGGCCCAGCGCGGCACACTCTTCTTGGACGAAATCGGGACACTCAGCCTGGCGCTCCAGAGCAAGCTCCTGCGGGTCTTGGACGAGCACACGTTGGTGCGCCTGGGCGGGAAAAAGCCGATCACGGTTGACTTCCGCCTGCTGACCGCCACCAACGAGGACTTGGAAAAAGCGCTGCGGGAAAGGCGCTTCCGCGAGGACCTTTATTACCGCATCCACGTGATGCCCCTCTTTGTGCCTCCGCTTCGCGAGCGCGTGGAGGACATTCCTTTACTCACAGACTATTTTGTTCAGCTTTATTGCACGCGGGACCATCTCCCGCCCAAGCGGGTCACGGATGAAGTGTTGCAAGCGCTCAAGCGCTACCCCTGGCCGGGTAACGTGCGGGAGCTGGAGAACGTGGTGCAGCGGATGGTGTTGATGGCCGACGAGGACCTGATCGGCCTGAAGAGCCTGCCGCGCGAAATCGCTCAGACGGGTGGCGACCGAGGAGGCGACCGCCGCTTCCGCATGCCGCCGGAGGGCATGCAACTGGAGGAAGCGGTGGCATCCTACGAGCGTCGCTGGCTGGAAACGGCCCTGGCCCAAGCCAAGGGGGTTAAGGCCGAGGCTGGCCGGCTGTTGGGGCTAAATAAGGACCGCATGAAGTACCTCTGCCGCAAGTACCACCTGTAAAAAGCCGGGAGGGATAATAATTACCCTGGGGGTAAGAATCACCCCTCGGGTAAGCTCCCCCGGCGCCGCCCTGCCGGACTGACTCTCCCTCAGCCAGCTTCTAAGTTTATGGCTATCAATCGCATATGGGATGTCGCACGCGCCGGCCCGAATTGGAGCGGCAATTGCTACCCGTAACGCATAACCGCCGAGCGAACAAACACTGGCGGCCAAAGGGGAGGAACAAAATCATGGTAGCAAAGAAGACTGGAAAGGAGATCCAGAAAGGCAAGAAGCTCAAGGCGGGCACGCTGGCGCATTCTCCGAAGATGCTGCGTGCTGCCGCGTTGAAGCGTGCCCCGGGCACTGTGCTGCGTGCGCCTGGGACCGTGCTGCGTGCGCCTGGGACTGTACTGCGTAGCCCTGGCACCGTGCTGCGCAGCCCCGGTGGGCCTGTTTCCAGTTAAGTCCCTTGAGCTGCGTGGGCGAGTCGCAGCGCAGCTTGAGCACAATCTGCGGCAGGAAGAGTGGGCTGTCGTACAGGGAAACGACAGCCCACTCCCGTTTTGGGGGCGTAATTCTGGTTGCCCTGGTTTCGCTCTTGGTTCGTGCGCGGCGCGCGGCTCACAGTCTTCCCTCCGTCACCAAATCTGCGAGTGCAGCCACCGCCAGGCGCTCCGCGCCGTCTGCCAGGCTATGGGGTAACTGCGGTTGGTGTATATCTTGGCGATCCCGGTCATCCCTTCGCGTAGAACGTCGTTCTGATTTGGGAACCCCAGGATGACCGCAAAGTAGTTGGTCAGTGGTTGACCGGCGCGCTCCGGTTTCGTCAACTCGGCGACGGGACGATCCGGGGCAGCCGCCGGCAGAATCTTTTGCACACGACCGTAAAATGTCTGGTAGGGGTCAGCCCGGACATTCAACTTGACGCGCGCGCCCGCGGTGACCTCCCCCAACTCCCGGTCGAGGACCAGGACACGCGCCCGCATCATGCGCCGGTTCGCCACGACCGTGAGAAGCGCCCCCGCATCCAAATAGTCACCGACTCGCTGCTCGAACTGCCGCGACGTCGCCACGCCTGCTATGGGCGCTCGAAGGATCAACTCCGCGCATTTGGCGCGGGCTTCCGCCGCTTCGGCTTCCAGGCGCTGCCACGCCTGAGTGTCCTTTTGAATCGCTTTGAGGTCGCTCTCCGCCCGCGCGGAGAGGAGCGCACGCTCAGCCAGCGTCACCTTGAGTTCCAGTACTGCAAGCCGGGCTTCTAAGTCCGGGTTACGCAAAACGGCCAAAACCTCGCCCGCCTCCAGAGAATCCCCTTCCCGACCCTTAATCTCGCTGATGAACCCTGGGACACGGGCACGCACTTCCGCGCGCTCCCCGGGCTCGAGGACGAAATCAGTGGAGATCTTAAGGGCGGGGGAAGGCAGGGTTAACAGGCCCGCCACTACTGCGGCGCCCGCCCATTGCCATCCCTTCATTTTCCAGGCCATGAGTTTCTCCTTAGCTTCCCGGAGTCCCGCCCGTACCGCCGGAGCCCACCGCCGCAATCTTTTCCGTAGGAGCAGATAGACCACGCCCGCGGTCAACAGGTAACCCCAAGTGCCAAATCGGCTGGTGAAGACGTTCTTCACGAACACGGTAACGACGAACACGACCATGGCGCTGTAAACGGCCGCCCCCAAAGCGTAAGACAGGAAAATCCAGCGCCGCCGGCGGCTCACTGCCGGCAGGTCCACGTCCTGGCGGAAAAGGTATCGCCGCAGCCAGTCCTTCAAATACGCGAAGGCGTCTTCATAAAAGTTATCCATCTCCAGATATTGACTGAGCGCGAAGTAACCATCGAACTTCATCAGGGGGTTCAGGTTGAAGAACACCCCCGAAACACCCGTGAGCAGCAGGGTCTTGTAGCCGAGATCGCCGACCAGCGAACCGGGAGGCGAGAAATACCAGATGAAGGTCGCCACGCCGCAGGTAACCAGCTCGATCCAGATACCCGCAAAAATAGTCCAGAGGCGCTTGGAAGTCCGGTCGAACATGTACATCTCGCTACAGTCCGTAAAGAAGGCCGGCGTGAAGTAGATCAACAGGAGACCCATCTGGTGGACGTCTCCGCCAAAGTGTTTGCAGGTCAGCCCGTGACCAAACTCATGAATGCCGCTAACCACAAATAGCAAGAACCAAAAGACCCAAAGGTCATAAGCCGTCTTGTTGGCAAAGCTGTAAAATGCGATGGTGTCCTGCCGGATGCGGGCGTAGTCCGAGGCCACGATTATAGCCGTGCCCACAAAGAGAAGTAGAGAGCAAACGATGAAGGCTCGCGAATAAAACCACCGCAGGTAGGGGTAGAGGCGCTCGAGCACGCGGTTAGGATCCCACGCCGCAAAGCGCATGTAGACCAGGCTGGAGGTGTCCACCCGATTTTTCCGCTCCTCCCGGATCTTTTCCAGGACCGCCAGGTTCTTCTCCCCCAGGCTCCGCTCCCAAAGGCTGGGGTCGGTGGCGTCTAACCACTCGTTTACTTCCGCCTCGGCGACAGGCTGTTCGGGATGAGATTCGGCCATGGCGGTGGCGACCTCAGCGGCGGTGCGAGTGCCGTCGCAGAGTTTCAGCAATTCGTACTCATAGGAGCCGAAACGGACAAATAACTCCGTTTCCGGAATCTTGATCATGTAGGTGGTTTGCCCGCCCATGGTTTGCTCGCTCACTCGCAGATCGGTGCGAAGCTTGGGTCGGCGCAGCCCCTTGGCCAACGCGCCGGTGAGTCGCAAACTGGTCGGTCCAAAACGCATGATTTATCTGCCTAAGGTTTCGAGAGGGGTGAACGGGTTGGCCAGAGCACGCGCACTGCCATGCCGGGCCGGAGGTCAGACAAGTCCGGCGCCGTCAGATACGCCGTCACTTCGTAGCTGCCGCTGGCAGGGTCAACCGTGGGACTCACCTTCTGAACCCGGGCCGCGAAGATCCGTTGAGAGTCGCTCACCAGCGACAAATTTACCAGCATCCCCGTCTTCGGCCGCAGGGCCGCGGTTTCCGGGACTAAGAACCGCACGCGGAGCGGGGCGAGTTCGCTGAGGCGGAAGCACTTCTCGTCCTTCAAGACGCCTTGCCCGAGCCGGATGTAGCGCCGCGCCACCACGCCGCTAAAGGGAGCACGAATGCGCGTTTTCTCCACTTCGAGTTCCGCCAGGCGAATCTCAGCTTGGCTTCGGGCTACAACGGCCCGCCAGCTCTCCAGGTCGTGCTGCGCGCCCGTCGCCTTGAACTCAGCCTCTTCCAAGGTCGCTTCACTGTTGAGCCCGTACTTACGCAGTTCCTGGGCGCGACGATAGGCGGCCTGCTGCGCCTTGACTTCTGCCTCGTTGTACTTAACGTTCTCCTGGGCCACCGTGAGGTTGTTCTGAGCGCGGTCCAATTCGGCGACCAGGCTTCGGTCATCCAGACGCGCCAGCACAGCTCCTTTCTCCACTTGGCTGCCTTCGTCGCAGGCCAAGTCAACAAGGATCCCTTCCCGCTGGGCCAGCACATCTACTTGCTGCTCGACCGAGAGCACGCTCAGGAATTCCACGGAGGCGGGGATCTCCTCCGGCTTAGATAGGACGGGGGTTGATTGAGCGGCTGCCTCAGGCTTGGAAGGAGATGAGGAGCCGGGCCTGGCCGCTTCGGACGGCCCGCTGCACCCTCCTCCCATCAGCGCGGCTGCCAGTAGTCCGGCTATCCATCCCTGCCTTTTCACCGTGTCCTCACTCTCTTCAGGGCAGCCAGCTCCAGACCTTGGTCCAGACCCACCGAGCCGGCGTGCGGAACAGCACATAGCCCACGGGGTACCAGCCACTCTGGGACCATCCGCTGGCCGCTGTGATCTTCGCCTGGCCTACCATGCCCGTGCGGGCCGCCCCGTTTGGGTTGGGAAACAGAGCTCGCACAATAAAGAACTGTTCACCCGCCGCCGAAACCGTCTGGGCGCCCATCCGCTCCACCGTGCCTCGAAACGTGCGGGTGGGAAATGAGTTGAGTTTGAGCGCGACGGGCGCGGGCGGCCGAATCAGCGCCTCGTCGGTCTCCGGCACATTCATTTCCACAGCCATTTGAAATGGCTCAACCAGTTCGCAAAACTCTTCCCCGCGCGTCAGCAGCTTGCCTACCTTTTCCTCTACTTTGGGAGTTACGATCACGCCGGCGATAGGTGAGCGGAGCTGCGCCAGTTCCACTTTCTGATGGAAGAGGCCGACTTCTTCCTGGGCTATTTCCATCTGAAGCCGGGCTTGGGCGGCCGCCCCTAATTGACCGAGCGCTCCGGCATCTTGCAGGTCGCGCCGGGCAAGTGCCCAGTCGGTTTGGGCTTGGCCCAGCCGGAGACGATTGTCCGTGTCGTCGAGTTCCGCCAACACCGTTCCCTCCGCTACCTGCTCCCCCTCGTGCACCGGGACACGCTTGATGACCCCCTCCACTTCCGCACTGACCACACGACGTCCGGCTGGCACTACGGTGGCACCGGCTTCTATACGCAGTTTCCAAGGCACAACAACCAGGGCCAGGACGACAAGGCCAACCTTCCATCCCCATTCCAGCCACCGCCCGAAGGGTACCGCCAAGAGCTTCTGTTTCTTCTCCAGCAGCGGCTTCCACACGTTGATGAGCGGCACCTCCTGGTAGAGGCGCGCATTGCGGATGGCAACGGTAGTCTGGTTAGCCAGGATGCTGAGCACCTCGAGGTGATTTTCCGAGAGAAAATCAGCTTCATTGCTGAGCAGCGCCAACACGCCCACTGTTCCCTGCTCGTCCCGCAGCGGCAAGGCATAGAAACCGCCGCAGCCTTGAGCTTCGAGGAAACGCGTCAACTCCTCTTTGCCGTCGGGGACGTTGACCTCCCAACCTCCTTCGTGACGGTCGGCGGAGACTGCCTGAGATTGGCTGGCTACGGCCTCCAGCGCTTCGCGAAGCTGGCCCATTTCGCGAGTCCGCGGCACCTCGGCCTCACCTGACACAGCCCCTAGAACGAATTGGCCGCGGTCAAACAACCCAATCGCACAGCGATCGAAAGGAACCACCGTAGCGGCCTGATGGACCACGGTAGTCAACACCCGATCCAGGTCTAAGGTAGAGGTAATTTCCTTGCTGATTGCCAGCAGGGCATCCAACTCGTGGACTTTGCGCTCCGCCTCCAGCAGATTGGCGTTACTCAACGCGATGGCCGCCTGCTCGCCGACGCTCGCCAGGAGGAACAGGTCGTCTTCATCGAAAGGTGTCCCTTCGAGCTTGTTGACGACCTCGATTACCCCCAGCACCCGATCGTCCTTGAGCAAGGGCGCGCACATCAGGGTTTCAATTCGGAAGTCGCCGTCAGCCGGCTGACGGGCAGCCAAGAGGGGCTCCTCCTGAGCATCCACCAGCAGGCGCGCCTCGCCCTGCTGCGCCACTTGGCCGATCAGGCCTTCGCCGAGCGGTAGACGAACGTCCTCTTTGGTGGTGGGGTCTTCACCAACCTGCTGGGCGAAGTAGAGGTCTTCCTGTTGGGAATCGACCAGCCAAAGATTGCAGGCTTGCGCGCCCAGAAGTGAGAATATCTTTTCGGCCATCACGGGCAACAGATCCGCAAGTTCGAGGGTGGAGTTGAACGCGCGGCCGATGTCGTAAAGCGCCGTCAAGCGCTCGACAGTCGCCAGCCCAGCAAGGCGTTCCTTCTCGATGGCCCGGAGGGTGTCGAGGGCTTGCCCCGTGATTTGAGCGGCTTCTTCCAGAAAGACAGCATCGTCGGCAGTGAACTCCCCGTGAGACGTGTTTAGAACCTCGACTACGCCCTCTCTTCCCCTGGTGCCGGGAATCGGCGCATAAAGTCCGGTGCTGACACGTTCTCGATGGATTTCAGTCAAATGGACCAGCGCGTCGGGATCAACCTCCTCCCCAGACAGCCGGCGCGCTCCGTCGGCCTCCAGCATCTCGGCCAAAAGACCTTCAGTGACCGGCTGCGGGACCGGTTCGAAACGTTCTGCTGTCTCGACCCAGCGCCCACGGCAGACCATTTCCGGTCCGCCGTCAAGGCAAAGCCAGATAAACACGGCGCGCGCCTCGAGGTGCTGGCCGAGGTGGTTGGCTAACGTCTTGAGCAGGGTGTCAACATCCCGGCAGGCGTGATACGAAATGGCGAGCTCATATAGAGCGGACAACCTCTTCATAAGACCTCCCCTCAGATGGGGAAACGAGGCAATCCTTATCTCAAAGCGACAAAGAAAATGAGCTCCAGAACTACTCGCACGATACTACTAGAAATCCCTGCGGCCTGCAATGTCGCGAAAAAACGCAGGGCCGACATCCCACTCTCCTTGATTTACAAAACTAATTGCAGTAGCTTGTCACCGCTTCTCCCTGGAAAGCAGGGAGCTTCCAAGACCAAGTCACCGAGGCACAGATGGCTGTGAACGTACGGAAAGCTGGCAATGCTTACGTGGTGGACATCCAAGGTCCTCTCACCGTGGGCGAGCCCGTGGAAGCCTTCAGCGCGCAGTTGAAGGAATTGCTGGCCGCTGGCGCCAGATACCTGGCGGTTAACCTGGCCGGGGTGACCAGGTTCGACAGCTCCGGCATTGGCGTGTTCGCTTGGGCCCACACCACGGTCCTAAAGGCTGGGGGCAAATGCCGCTTCTTCGCGGCCCCCAAACTGGTGATGCAGACATTGCATATGGTGCGTGTGGATACCGTGCTCGACCTGGCCGAGGATGAAGCCTCAGCTCTCGCCAGGTTCTAGTGCCGTTGCAACTTACTGCGCCCATGGAGAGGGCAAAACATGCCTGCGACATCCTGCCTAGCCCCATCAACCCCCAAGCGCCGGCTAACCCCTTTTGCCTGCGGCTTCTGCCCTGAAGCCTCAATAGGTGCGGCAGTCCAATAACCAATATTCGACTTCAGCGGAAAAGAAGGCGCCGCGTGAGGCGCGGCGAGTCAAGTCGCCTACGCGTGCGGTGAGTGATGGCTCCGTTTGAAACGAACCTGAGAATCTGTCTTGGAAGGGTCATCCCATTATCGGCCACACTGTATCCCGCTATCACATCCTCGTAAAGGATGATGTTCTTCGAAATGGGACTGTCCTGACACGGGAAGCAAAACTGAGTCGACTTGAATCTGCGTGTCCTGGCAGCGAGAGAATCCCAGGATGACGGGATTTCGCAAATTAAGATGGGAGTCCGCCAAAGGACGTATCACGTCTAATTGGAGAATCCGAGTCTTCCCATCTTTCTTATCCACCCGCTCTTGCCCTCGTGAAACCTCGCGTTGACTTAGCTGCAAACGCAGCCTAAGATGACACCCAACGGCTGGTTCCTCGCATGGTCGGCAACACCGTTTCCCACTACCGGATAATCGAAAAGCTCGGGGGCGGCGGCATGGGCGTGGTGTACAAGGCCGAGGACACCCGGTTCGTCCGGATGGCATTGCCACATCGAGTCTAGACGTGAGAGATTGCGGTCGGGAAAGAATCATGGGGAGGGAAACGCCACTCCGGCGGGATCAAGAATGGCGGCGGTGGGAGCTGGTCGACGGTGAGCTCGAGTTTACATCGCCTGCTGATCCCCCCCACGAAGAGGCCCTGGAGAGACTCATAACGTACCTTTTTGGTTTTTGCCGAGCGCAGCGGGAATGGGCTTGCTTGGCGTCCAATGTAGTCTTTACGATGCTATCCGGCAATTTGCGCATGCCGGATACTTCGCTGGTACGCAAGATGCGCTTTCCGGGCGAGACGCCAAGCAGCCGCAGGGGACACCCAATTGCAAAGCCTCGCGTAGTAGTGCCTCCGTGTGAATTAGACACTTGGACTCATAGATGTGAATTGACGGACGAAGGCCTCGCCCTCGTATTAAAGCCGCCGCGTGAATTGACCACCGGGAAGGTCGACTTTCCGCCGGACGTGGCGTTTGAGATTCGCTCACCCGGCGACAGGCCGAGCCAGGAGGGGGGTAAGCGTAAGGACTACCAGGAAAGCGGTGTGACTCAGGTTTGGATCGACTTGGAGAAACGCCTCACGGAAGTGGTTTATTCTGATCGCCCGCCGCAGTGCTTCTCCGAGGATCAAGCTCCCCTCATTGACCAGGCCAGAGGGTTGTCCCTGGACCTCCGCAGCCTGTACTTGACGTAGCGCCGACCTCGTGAGCGCGGATCGATCTTGCCAATTTGAGCACACGACCCCCTCGGCACCAGACACCATGACAATGGGATATAAAGCCGGATTCACGTGTCAGTAGGTGGTGTCTTCGGCAACCAACAGGGTTCTCCCCCTGTTTCTTTCTGCCATCGTGCGCGGATCACGCCGCACTTGGGAACCGTGCGCAGAGCTAGTCCGGTGGGGCCTTCAGGACTTCGCCCAGGCCAATTGCTGAATGGAAACGAGAGGCCGGGTCCGATTACCCGCGATCAACGGCCTAGCGTTTACGAATCCACTTTTCCCTGGTCGGCTCAGCGTTCGCGTGCTTTGGGAGTTGAACAACCTCTCTCCCGAAGCGGCAGGCCAGGAAACTACACTGTATTCCAGACACGGCGGAGAGGGTGGGGAGTAGCACGGGAGGAAGGTCAAAAGTCGGCTGCCGCCAGGAAGTGAGCCAACGAATCGAGACGCTACCCGCAGCCGTGCTCTTCCCGCAGTTAGAATGCTCGTCGCAAAAACGACAGAGGGGACCCCATTCCTGAAGTCCCCTCTCCCTCTATGATCGGCAAGTTACGAGGTCTTGAGCGGACCCCTTAGTGTCAGTTGACGCCTACGTAGCACTGCCCGGCCCGGAAGTCAAGCGCGAGGTTGTAACAAGGCGATATTCTGCGCGTAGCGTGGGCATGCTGAGATATGGCGCATCTCGGATCAGCCCCGCGAATTCCACGTGCAGAGCCGCCGGCGCCGCATGAATTTCTCACCGTTGATGCGTATTGACTAGGCCGTGCGTGCGGCCTAAGATGTGCCTCAACGGTAGGTTCGCTCCCATGGTCGACCGTGTTGTCAGTCACTACCGCATCCTAGAAAAACTGGGTGGGGGCGGCATGGGTGTCGTGTATAAGGCCGAGGACACGACGCTCGGCCGTCAGGTGGCCTTGAAATTCCTGCCCGAGCAATTGGCCAGCGACCACCAGGCGTTGGAGCGTTTCCAACGCGAGGCGCGGGCAGCGTCCGTCTTGAACCATCCGAACATATGTACGATCCACGAGATCGGGCAGCATGAGGGCCATCCCTTCATTGTGATGGAGTTGCTGGAGGGACAGACCCTGAAGGAGCGCCTTGCCGGGAAGCCGCTCAAGACGGACGAGGTGCTGGAGCTGGCCATCCAGATTGCCGATGCGCTGGACGCGGCCCACGCGAAGGGGATTATCCATCGGGACATCAAGCCGGCGAACATCTTCGTGACCCAGCGCGTACAGGCGAAGGTCCTGGACTTCGGGCTGGCCAAGCTGGCACCGAAGCCCAGGCGGGCGGCGGAAGCGGCGGGAGCCTCCGCGCTGCCCACCGCATCGGCCGAGCCCGAGCATCTCACCAGCCCGGGAGCGGCGATTGGGACCATCGCTTACATGTCGCCGGAGCAGGCGCGTGGAGAAGAAATCGACGCGAGAACAGACTTGTTCAGTTTTGGCGCGGTCCTGTACGAGATGGCGACAGGCCACCCCGCCTTCTCCGGGACAACTTCCGTGCTCATTTTTGATGCGATTCTGCACAAAGCCCCGACCGCGCCAGTGCGTCTGAATCCCGACTGCCCGGTGGAATTGGAACACATCATCAACAAGGCGCTGGAGAAAGACCGAAACCTCCGCTGCCAGAGCGCCGCGGAGCTATGCGCCGACCTGAAGCGCCTGAAGCGCGATACGGACTCAGGGCGTGCGCTAGCAGCAAGCGGAGCAACCCAGGTTCCCGTGGCGGGCAGGAAACTCTGGAAGGCTCTTGTCCCCGCCGCCCTGATACTGGTCGCCGTTGCCATCGCGGGAATGCTCTACTTCCGCTCGCGCCAGGCCGCGACTCGCCTGACCGACAAGGACACCATCGTCCTGTCCGATTTCGACAACAGGACCGGTGACAGTGTATTCGACGACACGCTGAAGCAGGGGCTCTCGGTGCAGCTTGAGCAATCGCCCTTTCTCGCACTGGTATCCGA
>Ga0326728_10018677_pt1 | contig 13613 bp, 8 predicted proteins | sample MB3enrmetagenome_FD_207602 | JGI IMG/M metagenome (GOLD analysis project Ga0326728, IMG submission 207602) | Lab enriched peat soil microbial communities from McLean, Ithaca, NY, United States - MB31MN | ecosystem: Environmental > Terrestrial > Soil > Wetlands > Peat | place: USA: New York... | reverse complement strand
CATCGTGGTCCTCCGGGCTACGGCTTAATCTTCGCCCCGGGCAGCACGCGCACGCTGCCCGGCACGACCACCGCGTGTCGCTCCGCGCTGGCGACGGCCGCAAAGCACAGTTCCAGACTCCGCAGATTATCGCGAGCGCTGTTGCAGGGCTCGCGGCCCTCTTCAATCGCACACAGCAATTCACCCATGCTGCCGTGAAAACCATCGTCGAACCACTGGCCTTCCAGGACCGGCGTCGCCTGCCCAGCGGCCGTCGCCAGCGTGAGGGTCTGGCTCTTCAGATCGGGCCCGACACTGTTGGCCGAGCCGAGCGTGCCGGCCACATAGGTGCGGTCCTGCGGGCCGAAGTGCGTGTCGGCATCGAAGGCCAGCGATGCCTGCGCGCCGTCGTACTCCACCAGTGCCTGGCCCAGCAGGGCGGGCCGGGCCGCCTGCCGCGGACTGTGCGCCAGCGAGGCGTAGACCCTCGTGGCCCGCAGGTCACCAAAGATACACGTGAGCATATCGAACCAGTGGACGGCGAAGTCGTAGAGGACCAGGTGCTTCACTTTGTCGAACGCCGTCCCTTTGACCCAATTGTGGTCCCAGTGGACCGACAGATGGGCCGCCGTCACCTGCCCCAGCAAGCCGGCACGGATCGCCTCGCGGAGGTAGCTGAAGTGCGGCGCCCAGCGACCGTTCTGGTTGACGGCCAGTCTCACGCCCTGCCGGTCGGCCAGATCGACCATACGCTGCCCAAAGTCCAGATCCAGCACGAACGGCTTCTGGCTCAACACGTGTTTGCCGGCGCGGAGGGCGTCTGCGAGGATAGGCACGCGCTCAGCCGGGTGCGTGGCGACGTCGACAACCTCGATGTCGTCGCGCCGGAGCACCTCACGGTAATCGCGGTAGACCTTGGCGTCCGGATAGAACATGGCCCTCCGCTTTCGCGCGCGACTGAGCACCAGGTCGCAGAGGGCCAGCACGCGGTAACCGGCCCGCCGGTAAGCGTTCAGATGGTGCGCGGTGATCCCGCCGCAAGCGATCAGCCCGATCGCCGGCCGGTAGTGCTGCGGATCGCGCGGCCGGTAGGGCAACGGCGGAGCGGCAGCGGGTTTCGAGGCCGGGGCGGCGAGCGTGCAGGCATCGTCGGTCTTGCGAGCCATGTCATCGTCCTGAACTACGCCCACGTCACCGGGTCGCGGGTATCTGCCGCAGGACGGGCGCCAACACGGAAACGCCGTCCTCGCCCATCTGGCAGAGTTGCTTGATTTCCACGGCCGTTAGCGGGCGATCGTACACGATCAGCTCGCCCATGTCGCCGTTGAAGGACGGCCGGTTTTCAAACAACCCGCCCAGACACATGCCTCCCGACGAGGTGTTCAACTGCAGCGGCACGGGGTTGGCGGGCGCGGCGTCGATCGTGTAGGTCAACGACTTGCCGTCGTAGACGAGGCAATGATGGTGCCACGAGGTATCGACGGCAACATGGGTGTCCACCGGGTCCATGCCGCCGTGGGGGGAGAAAGACCAGTTTCCTCCGATAATCTGAATGGAGAAGACCTGGCTGTCCTTGCGCGGATCGCCGTAGACGAGGGCATGCGCCTGGTCCTGTTTTCCCTCGGCGGCCCGCAACCACACGGAGAGCGTGCGGGGTTGCTGGCCGGAGGGGAATTTTCCGCGAATGGCCACGAGGGCGCCGTTACTGAAGCGCAGCGCCTTGCCGACTTTCCCGTCGGCAGCGGCCACACCGCGCGCCCCGCCGGCATAGGTGTTGCCGTTGAAACCGGCGATCCGCATGAGGCCGTTGGCGTCGATGGTCGTAGCGAAAACGGCGCCGGCCAGCAGGTTGCCGCCCTGCGGCAAGGGCGGATTCTTGGGTTGGGCCGGCTGCGGCGGCTCTGGCGGGGGCGGGTTGGGCGTCTCTTGCGGAGGCGGGTTGGGCGGCTCTTTCGGCAGCACCTTCTCCAAGACGATCCGCAGGTTCTCGTTCTGGCCTGGTTTGGGCTCCAGCCATTGGTACGCCGTTTGGTAGCCGTCGCACGATGCGGTGATCAGCGCCCGTAGCGACGGATCAGCGATGCGGATTTGCCGCTGTTTGCCTGCGCCGGACGTAGTTCCCCGGTCGTTCCTGACCACCAGCGTGGCGAAAGGCGGATCAATCTCCACGTTGTAGATTGCCGGTTTAGGGGTCTGGGGCGGGTTTGCCCGCGGGGATGGGGCATCCGCCCCCTTTTTCGCCGTTTTCGCCGCGTCGGCAGCGCGCTTGTCCACGCCGGCAAGCGGTTTCTGCACGTCGCGCGACGTCAGGAACACGATTCCGGCCACCGCCGCCGCCAGGCAACCTCCCGCAATCAGCACGAGCTTGGGGAACTGCCGCGAAACCCGGGAATGCCGCCGATACGTCGCCGGCCGCGTCGCCGGCAGGGGCGGTGCAATTGCCGATGGCTCTATAGCTCGCCGGGGGATTGGCGGCGCGGCGGATTCGAGAAACGCGAGCGGGGGCGGCGGGACTACCGGCGGCTCTACCGTCGGCACGGAAAGCGGCGGCGCAGCGGGTGCCAAGAACGCGAGCGGATCGGCAGGCTGAGCGGCTGGCGGGCTCGCGCTGGCCGCTTCAGACTGCCCGCCCAGTTGCGCCCTGAGTCCCGCGTCGTAAATCGACCTTTTTTGCGGATCCAGCAGGCACAGGCGGGCTGTCGAGAGTTCGTTGAGTAACCGCTGCGAGTCCGCCAGATGTTCGCCCGTGGCCCGCTGTTGCACGTAGGACATCTGCCGGTTGGCGGCGGCGTCGATGACCTCCGGGTCGGATTCGAACAGGTCAATCGCCAGGAGGCGGTAATGATGGGGGGGCTGATCCTTGGGGGAAATGCCCAACCACTTGCGATAGGGATCGAACATGGGCTGCCTCCCGACTCGCGTCCATTCCGCCTGCGCACCCCCATCCTTGTGTTCCCGGAGCCTGTATATTATACAGTAAGGAAGACGGTGCGTAAGCGTGCACAGGCCGCCTGGCACCCAGAGGGTACCCGGGTCCATTTTTCGGCCGGAAGGCGTTGTTCTCGCGGGAAGCTCCGAGGCGAGAACATGGACCTGCCCGCTTTCGGCCGAAGGCGGCCAAAGCGTACCCGGTGCCATTTTCGCGGCCTCGCCGCGAAAATCGGGGCAGTCCCCGTGAACTCGGCAGTTTTTGCGGCTTAAGGGCCCTTGGCAGGAGAAATCGAACCGCTAGGAAAGGGGCTGGACGATGCAGGGCACGAGCGAGCCGGCCGTCGGCATCGACTTGGGGACCACATTCTCCGTGGTGGCGCACCTTGATGCGGCGGGACGGCCCGCGACGATTCCCAACGCCGAGGGGGACCTCATTACGCCGAGCGTCGTTTTTTTCGACGGGACCAGCGTAATCGTCGGCAAGGAGGCCATCAAGGCGGCGGTCACCGCCCCGGACGACGTGGCCCAGTTCGTGAAGCGCGAGATGGGCAGCGCGGTATGCGGGAAAGCGCTGCACGGCGAGCATCTCCCACCCGAGGTCATCCAGTCCTTCATCCTCGACAAAGTGCGGCGCGACGCCTTGCTCAAGCTCGGCGCCTTCAGCAAGGTCGTCATCACGGTGCCCGCCTTCTTCAACGAGCCGCGGCGGAAGGCCACCCAGGACGCCGGCTCGCTCGCCGGGTTGGAGGTCATGGACATCATCAACGAACCGACCGCGGCCGCCATCGCCTACGGAGTGCAGCAGGGGTTCCTCACGGAGCGGGGCGAGGCCAAGCAGCGGGAACGGATCCTGGTGTACGACCTCGGCGGCGGCACCTTCGACGTGACGCTCATGGAAATCGACGGCAAACAGTACAACGCCATCGCCACGGCCGGCGACGTGTACCTCGGCGGCGTGGACTGGGACCATCGCATCGTCGACTACCTGGCCGCGCAGTTCGCCGCGAAGAACCGCGGGATCGACCCGCGGCAGAACCCGGCCGGCCTGCAGCGCCTCTTGCGCGAGGCGGAAGAAGTCAAGCGCACGCTCTCGGTGCGCGAGCAGACGGCGATCACCTTCGAGTACGCCGGCGACGTGGTCCGCGTCCCCTTCACCCGCCAACAATTCGAGCAGATGACCGCCGACCTGCTCGATCGCACCCGCTTCACCCTGACCAGCCTGCTCCAGGACGCCGGCCTGACGTGGGACAACATCACGCGGCTGCTGCTGGTGGGCGGATCGACCCGCATGCCCATGGTGCAGAGAATGGTGGAACAGGTCTCGGGCCGGAAGCCGGACCGCTCGCTGTCGGCCGACGAAGCGGTCGCCCACGGCGCGGCGGTTTACGCCGGCCTGCTGTTGGCCACGGAGGCCGGAGCAGCCCCGGAATTCCGCGTGCGGAACGTGAATTCCCACAATCTGGGCGTGCTGGGCATCGAGAAGGCCACGGGCCGCCCGCGAACCCGCGTGATGATTCCGCGGAACACCGCCCTGCCCGCCACCCGCAAGACCCGCTTCGTCACGCACCGCGCCAGCCAAACCTCGGTGGCGGTCAGCGTGGTGGAAGGCGGCGATGCCAGCGGCAATGATGCGGTGCTGATCGGAAAGTGCGTCATCCGCGATCTGCCCCCGGCCTTGCCGGCCGAAACCAATGTCGAGGTCACCTTCCGCTACGGCCAGGACGGCAGGCTCACCGTTAAGGCCCGGCTCCCGAAACTGAACAAGGAAGCCACCTCCGAGATCGAGCGCGCCTCGGGGATGACCAGCGAGACCTTGCGGGCGTGGAATCGGCGGCTGCGGACGGGCGAAGGCCCCTTGAACGTGCATTGAGGCCGTACACCCACGCTGCAATGCGGAGGCATTTGACATGGGATTCATTCTGCAGTTGCCGTCGGGAAAACAGATCGCCTTGCCCGCAGACGCGGCAACCATCGGCCGCGACCCGGCGTGCGACGTGGCGCTGCCCCGCGAACCACAAGTCCAGCCGCGCCATGCCAGGATCAGAAAGGTCGCCAACAAGTGGATGATCGAGTCGGCGGGCGATTGGCTGCTGCAAGTCGGCAGCGGCGTGCCGGGACGAAAACTGTGGCTGAATCCCGGCGAGGTCATTCGCCTTTCCGAAACGGGACCGGAGCTGGTCTTCTGCGTCGAGCCGGTCGCCGAGGCCGCCGAGGCCCAGCCGCCGCGAGAGCCGCTAGCGGAAGCCCACCCGCCAGAGGCGCCGCCGCCGGAGGCGCAGCCGCCAATCCCTGAGATTGCAGTGGAGGAATCCGTATCCCAAGGCGGCGAGTTGGCTGGTTTCTTTGAGGAGTTGTCCGGCCCGCCATCCGCGCGGGAAGAAGAACAGGCGATGCCGCAAGAAACCGCCCCGTGGCTTGCGGGTGCCGGCGACAACGACGACGCAGCGACGAAACCTGCCGCCGCGTTTCCGCAATTCGAGAACCTCGACGAGCTGTGGGCCCCGCTCCATCGAGAGCCGCCGCCACTGATCGTTCCGGAGCTGGCCGAAGAAGACCCCGCTGCCGGCGAGGCGAACAAGGCCCGCGACGAAAACGACCGGTCCTCGGCGTAGCGGGTGCGGCTTTCCTCGCAGCATGGAAGAATGCGACCGGCCGCCGGCGAGAACGCCGGCGGCCGGTTTCCCTGGACCTTGGGGAATTGCAAGGACCGCTCAGGGCATCTGCACGAGACCGGTTACCGAAAGCCGAGGCAACAAATCCGTTGTCTTCGGCGCAGGCGGGGCCGGCGGCTTGGGGGCCGGGGCCGGGGCGGCAGGCGCCGTGGACGGCTGGCCCGATGCCGGGGTCGCTTCGCCGTTGCAGCAATTGCCGCACGTCGGGCAGACCCACTCGACCCAGCACTTGCGGACCGGCACTTCCTTGACGCACGGGTACTTCACCAGCTTCCGCACCTCGTGAACGCAGCAACCGCCGCAGCTCTCCTGGCAGCAGTTGTTGCCCTCGCCGTTGGCGCAGCACTGCCCGGAACCGTCGCAGCAGCCGCAGCCCTTGCAGGAGCAGGTGGGACGGGGAACGCACTTCTCTTCGCAGCACAAGCCGTACTTGTACGTGGTGACCGTCTTGCACTCGTAGTAAATATGGCAGACCGGCGTGAGGCGGCAGCCGCAGTGCGGGCAGCAGTCGCAGTGTGAGCAGCAGTCGCCACAGGCGTTGCAACCCGCTGTGGCGCAGCCCGCCGCGCCGCAGCCCGTTGTGCCGCAGGTCGCCGTGCAGCAACCCGCCGGGTCATTGCCGGCCGCGGGGGCCTGCCCCGGCAGCAGGCTGCTGCCCAGCAAGGCCAGTCCGAACAAGCCAAACAGATATTTCTTCATTGCTATTGTCTCCAATGGGAATAATGCGCGGTTAAGCCATTCGCGCTGGATGGTTAAAGTTGAAACTGCACCTCGATTCCGAAGCCGCTCGTGTGGCCCGGAACAGTCGCGATCGTGCTCGACGTAGCGGCGGGCACATCGTAACGCTGGTCGTAGACCCAGTCGAACATGACGTTCAGGTTGTTGTTCAGGTACCAGTTCAGGGCCAGGCTGGTGCCGTTCATGATGCCGCCTTGGACGCGGCTGGCGCCCTCGCCGGAGTTGAGATCGGCGTAGGAGTAGCGGGCGGCGATTTCCCATGCGCCGCGGGTCCAGATGAAGTTGCCGTCGGCGTCCCGCGTGAACCAGGACTTCTCGTAAGGGCCGCTGTTGCCGTAATAGTACCGGGCCAGGGTGCCCAGGTGCTTGTCATAGGCGCGGTTCTCGCCGGTCAGCGTGTAGGCCACCTGCATGTATCCGCCGTTGAATTGGTAGTCCTGGGTCGTAGCAAACTTGGTGAGCACCGTGGGCGTGGCGTTGTGCGCGACGCCGTAAGCGCCGTCGATCCAGTTCCAGCCGTATTCGGCCTGCAACGACAAAGGCCCGTAGATATACAGGGCTTCCAAGCCCAGGACATACTCGTTCTGGGCCGCGATCGACTCGGTGTCGATCATGCGCTGGCTGTCGGAGTTGGGCACGATTTGCACGGCGCCCGCGGTGGTGCTGCCGCTGCTGTAGCTGCCGCCGGGCGTGCCGGCGGGGTCGTCGTCGCGGAGCTCGGAGCGGGCCCGCAACTGGAACAGGTGGTTGGGCAGCGCCCCGTTGCTGGCCCCGTTCCGCCAGCCGGTGGAAAGACCCAGGTGCAGCAACTGCCTGCCGTCATCCTCGTAGATGGGCAGGGCGGTGATGCGTCCCTGCAAGGCCCCCTGGCCGTCGCCGAAGAACGTGCCGCTGGAGGCGCCGTTGTCCACCCGCGCGACCGCGCTCTGCCACGAGACCCGGTCGTCCAAGTAGCTGTTGCCCATCCAGAGACCGGTGAGGAAGTTCTGGTTCATCTCGATGGCCTCGGAGTAGCAGGACCGTTCCATGAAGGTCATGCAGCGGCTGGAGGAGGTCATATCGCCTTCCAGCCCCATCGGGTCCTTGACGTGCCCGACGCGGACGCTGCCGATCACGGGGACCTTGGTTTCACCAACCCAGAACTCATCGAGCCCGACCGTGCTGTACTGGTTGTTTTCCAGGGCCAGGATGAGGCGATACTCGCCGGTTTCCCAGAAGGTGCCTTCCAAGAAGGGGCGGATACGGCGGAAATACTCGCCGTCCTCCAACTCATTGATGCCGCCGCCGTTGACGCCCGCGACGGGCGTCGCCGGGGTCACTGTGGCCGCTCCTCTCTTGACCGCGGGGGCCATCAGGGGCGGGGACTCATGCCAATAGACGTTGTCCAATTGCGTCCACTCGCCGATGTGCATGCTGAAGTCGTGGTTGGGCGTGTCGATCCAGAGGAACAGGCCGTCCTTGAAGCTGGCCGAGGCGTGCAGGTCGCTGCCGACCACCGCCCCCTGGGGCCCCTGCCCTGCGGCGGCAGCCGCCGGGGCGGCGCCGTCCGGCGCGTAGGCGGCGGAGGACGCGGGCGTCCCCTGCTGCATGCCCGCCACCTGCTCCTGCAGACGGCGAATCTGCATATCCTGTTGTGCCATTTGCGCCCGCAGGTCGTCGAAGGTCTGCGGGTCGCCTCCCTGCTGGGCTATCGCCCGGCTTGCGGACAGTCCGCAGCCTAGGGCCGCAAGCCACATTACGGTAGAAATCCATTTCATCTTTGCCGCCCCCCTTTGAAGGTGGTAACTGGGTATCCGAACTCCCACGCACCGCGCGACAAGTAGACGGCTTGGCAAGAAACGCCGCGTCCTCTTGTGCGGGTCTCAACTCTCGTATCGAGCTTTTCCGCCTTGCCGATTGTTAGCTCCCCATGAGAAGTGACTGAATTGGGGGCGATGACTGCTGTGCGGCCGCTACAGCCGGTACAGCCGGCAGATCGCGCATGGCGGGGTGGGCGCGCGAAGCTCCTTCTCGGCAGAGTTTAACTAGATCGCACACGCCGCAGAACCCGCGCGGCAAGCACTAGCGGCCGATGTGGACCGCTCCCGCGCCGGCCCCGGTCAGGAAGCGCTCGGCGTGGGCGCCGCGGCAACCTCCACTGTCTGGCCGTCGGTCAGCTCGCTGAGGTCGCCCACGATGACTTGTTCGTTGCCGGCGACTTTGACCCAGGCACCGTCGATCTTCATGCGGTCGACCTCGATCCATGTACCATCACTGACGGCCGCCGCGACCGGGGTCTGGACGGCCTTGCCGTCTTTCACAAGGTAACAGTAGGTCTGGTTGCCCGACACGGCCAGCGCCTGCTGCGGCAGGGCGTAGACGTTGGGCCGCCGAACGAACACGCTGGCGTAGACGTACATCCCCGGCCGCAAGCCGCCGTACTCCTGCTTCGACAGGTCGATTTCCGTCCACAAGGTGTGGCTCCTCTCGCGGAGGGCCCAGGAGGTGCGGGTGACGGTAGCGGGGATCTGCAGGCCGCCGAGCGCGTCGGTGCGGATGGAGGCTTTCGTGCCCTGCTGCACGTAGCCGGCGTAGCGCTCGTCGATGTCCAGGAAAATCCGCACGATGTCGGTGCGTTGCACCACGAAAATTGCGGACGGGCTGGTCGTCGACTTGTCGCCGGTAACCGCCTGCACGTAGTCCCCCGTGTTGGCATTGCGCACGGTGACCGTGGCATCGTAGGGCGCGGCCACCTTGGTATACGCCAACAAGGCGGCCGCCTTGCGCATCTCCGCCTGGGAGACCTTGACCTTGGCGTTGGCGGTCTTGACGTCGACTTCGGCCTTGCCCAGGTTGGCCTGGCTCGTGATTTGATCCGCCTCTCGCGCCAGCACGGTGGCCTCCGCCGCGTCTTTTGCAGCTTTGGCCGCATCGAATTGTCGCTGCGTCTCCGCGAGGACTTGCTTGTCGACGACGTTCTCCTGAACCATGCGGGTGAGGCGTCCCACCTCGCTCTCCCAGCGGACGACCTCCGCCTGGTACTTTCCCACGTTGGCCTTGGCCTCGGTCACTTGCGCGATGGCGTTCTGGACGTTGCTCTTGGCCACGTCCACCAACCGTTGGGCCTGCTCGACCAGGCTTGCGTCGTAACCGACCTGCGCCTGCATTTGTTGGTACTGCTCATCGAGCTCGGGAACGAAGATCTCGACCAGCGGATCGCCTTTCTTTACGTCTTGCCCGATGTCGACGTAAAACTCTTTGATGAATCCGGAGACCTTGGCGAAAATCGACGTCTGCTCGTAGGGAGTCACAAAACCCGGCTGCTCGACGGCGCAGTCGATGGTCCTCACCGCCGGCGTCACGACGTGCACCGTGGCGGGGCCGCCGGCGGCGCGTTGCCGCTGGGCGGGCTCGTGACGGCAGCCGCCCAGCAGGGCCGCCAGGGCGATCAGCCCGGGCAGGCAGTGCCACCCTGCGGAGCGCGGCTCCCGGAATCGTACAAAGGCATTCCGCATGGGAAAGCAACGAGGCATTATTCGACTCCCGGTAGGGTCGGGTTCTCGTCCGGGCGCGGACCGCCGTGGGCGGCCGTGCCGCCGCGACCCGACGGATCGTAATGCCGGCTGGAGGGGTCGTCCGGATCCATCGAGGGCGAGACCTTCTTACTGTCGCCCATCACGATCGCAAACATGGCCGGCACGATCAACAGCGTGGCGAAGGTGGAGACCAGCAGTCCGCCGATCACGGCCCGCCCCAGCGGGGCCGTCATGCCGCTGCCCTCCTCCAAAGCCAGGGCCATGGGCACCGTGCCCAGGACCATCGCGCTGGCGGTCATGAGAATCGGGCGCAGGCGGTCGCGGGCGCCCTCGACGGCGGCCTGGCGGACCGCCGCGCCGGCCCGCCAGTGGTCGTCCATGAAAGTCGACAAGAGCACCGAGTTCGACACCGAGACGCCGATGCACATGATCGAGCCCATGAACGACTCGATGTTCAGCGTAGTTCCGGTCATCAGCAGGATCGTGGCCACGCCGAGGATCACCCCCGGCACCCCGCCGATGGAGATCAGCCCCAGGCGGAAGGACTGGAAGTAGCCGGTCAATAGGACAAGAATCACCACGACCGAAAGCGCCAGGCCCACGCTCAAGGAACGGAACATCTCCGTCATGGGCGCGACCTGGCCGCGGACGTTCACCTCGACCCCGCGGGGGGGCTCGCCGGCATCGGCAATCGCCTGGTTGATATGGCGCGTGGCCCGGCCCAGGTCGCCGCCCACGATATTGGCCGTGATGCTCAGGTAACGCCGCATGGCGCTGCGGTCGATCTCGCCCGGTGTGGTGCCGGGCCGCACGCTGGCCACGTCGCGAATCATCAAATTGCTCTCGGGCGTCACCTTCTCGATCGGCAGGTTTTCCACCTGTTGCGGCCGGTCCATGCGTTGCGTGGGGATCTGGATCTGCACCTGGTAATCGACCCCCGAGCGCGGATCGCGCCAGTAGTTCCGCACCACGTAGCGGCTGGAGGAAGTCCCCACCAGCAGCGAATTGGTGACGTCCCTGACGCTAACGCCGCTGAGGCCCGCTTTCTGGCGGTCGATGTCCACGCGCACCGTGGGATAATCGAGCTGCTGGTAGAGTTGCACGTCGCGGAGATTGGGGATCTTCTGCATTTCTTCCAGGACGCGCCGCGCGTGCTCGCGGACCGCCTCCCGCTCGGACCCGATCACCAGGACCTCGACCGGGGTGGGTGAGCCGAAGCTCATCACGGTGCTGACGATGTCGCCCGGCTCGAAGCCGAAGGAAACCTGCTGCGCGCGGGCGTCTGCTTCCGCGGACGTGTATCCCTCCTGCTGCAGCACCCCCTTGAGCCAGGGCACGATCTCCTGGGGGAGCGCGGTGCGCAGCCGCTCGCAAAGATCGGCAATCGCAACGCCGCTGTGCTCCCGCAGCCGCACGCGGAGCACCCCGTCGTCGCTGGCCCGCATGAAGAGCAGGATGTTGTTCGTGGCCGTGTTGGTGGAGCCCAGTCCCACGTAGCCGATGGACATCGCCAGATTGCCGTCGCTCTGCTGATCGATGACGTCCAGGACCTTCAGGGCGCATCTCCGCGTCAGGTCGTATTCGGAGCCCGGCGGGGCCCGAAAGCGGAGCACGAACTGGCCCGCATCCACGGCCGGAAACAGCTCGGTGCCCACTTTCCTGCCGACCAACCAAATCAGCAGGCCGCAGGCGACCAGGTAGATCGAGACCACGCTCCAGCGGTGCCGCACCGTTACCGCCACAACCTTGGCGAAGCGGGCCAGCACGTGATCGAAGAACGTTTTCTGCTCCTCGCCTTCCCCCCGATGCCGCACCAACGCCACGGTGAGCACGGGCACGAGCGTGCTGGAGAGCAAATAGGAGGCGATCATGGAGAAGCCCACCGCCAGCGTCAACGGCATGAACAGCGAGCGGACCGGCTCGTTGAGAATGAAGGTGGGAATGAACACCGAGAGGATGCAGAGCATCGCCAGCAGCCGGGCCGTGGCGGTGGTGGCGGCAGCCCGCCGCGCGGCCCGGGCAATGGAGTCCGTCCCGCGCATCTGCGAATGGGTGTTCTCGATGGTGACCGTCGCCTCGTCCACAAGAATGCCGATGGCCAGCGCCAGCCCGCCCAGCGACATGATGTTGATGGTGTTCCCCGTCAGCCACAGGCCGACCAGCGAGCTGGTCAAGGACAAGGGGATGCTGATCAGCACCACGATTACGCTGCGCAGGTCGTGCAGGAAGAGCAGGATCATCAGCCCGGTCAGTCCCGCGCCGATCGCCCCCTCCGTGGCCACGCTCTTGATGGCCGCCCGCACCGTCGGCGATTCGTCGAACTCGTAGCGGACATCCACGTCCTCGGGCACCGCCTTCCTGAACTTCGGCAGCGTGTCGTGGATCTGCTGCACCACCGTGAGCGTGGAAGCCGTGTCCTTCTTGACCACCGGGATGTAGATCGACTTGCGACCGTTCACCAGGGCACAGCCATAGTTGATGTCCGTGGTGTCCTGAATGGTGGCCACGTCGCGGATGTACACGTCCTTGCCGAGCTGCACGGGGATCTTGCCCATTTCCTGCGGGTCGGCCACCATGGCGTTGGTGGGCACCAACGGCGTCTGCCCCCGGGCGTAAAGATTGCCCGACGGCACCACGACGTTGCCGTTCTCCAGGGCGGAAACCAGGTCTTCCGGCGTGAAGTTGTGCGCGCGGAGCCGGTCCGGATCGACCGTGACGACGATGGCGCGGGTGTTGCTGCCGTAGGGCGAAAACGCCACCGTGCCCGCCACTTCCGCGATCAGCATCGGCCGGATGCGGAACAGCCCCAGATCGGCCAGCTCGCCCAACGGCCGGGTCTTGCTCTCCATCACCAGATAGCCGATGGGCACGCTGGCCGCGTCGAAGCGGATCACGAAAGGCGGCAGCACGCTGGGGGGCATCTGCCCGCGGGCACGGTTCGTCAGGCTGACGACCTGCGACATGGCCGCCGCCATGTCGGTGCCGGGATAGAAGGTCAGTTTGAGCTGCACGAAGTTCTGAATGTTCTTCGATTCGACCGCCTTGAGCCCGTCCACGTACTGGAAGTTCTGCTCGTAGACGTTGGTGACGATGCCTTCGATCTGGCTGGGGTCCATGCCGGCATAGTTGTTCACGACATAGATTTGCGGCGCGTTGATGGCCGGAAAGATATCGATGCGCATCTGGCTCAGCGCCAGCACGCCCCCGCCGATCAAGGCCACCACCAGCATGGCCAGCGTGATCGGCCGCCGCAGCGCGAACACAGTGATATTCATAACGTCCCAGCCGAGTTCGGGCAGTCTGACACAATGGTAGATGCCGGTTTGCAGGTTGGCAACTCGCGCCAAGACAAGCACCAAGACACGACGAGGGGCGCATCGGGCCTAAATGCGTAATGTGGGGCAAATAGTAGCAGAAACATCGGCAGATTGAATCTAGGGGCGCTGCCGGCATAACCGATACAACTGATAAAGTCTAGTTTCCGGCTGCTACATTCGGGGGGAGGGGGCTAGCGTCGCCCGGCGGATGATGTCCCACATTTCAATGGGCTTGCTCATCCTGCTTGCGCTGGGCGAAGCCGGCGCCTTTGCCGCGCCTCCATTCGTGCCCGCGCCTCCCGAAGTTGTTGCCGTCCCTCCTGCGGAGGTTCGTCAGCCGGAAGGACTGGCCCGCGACTACGCCGAGACCGGCCCAATCCTCGGACCGCCGATCCTCAGCGAGAATCCGCAACCGCCGCCGATTGCGCCGGCCCAACCCACCGCGGCGGATCAGGCCCTGC
>Ga0326728_10018675_pt1 | contig 13613 bp, 14 predicted proteins | sample MB3enrmetagenome_FD_207602 | JGI IMG/M metagenome (GOLD analysis project Ga0326728, IMG submission 207602) | Lab enriched peat soil microbial communities from McLean, Ithaca, NY, United States - MB31MN | ecosystem: Environmental > Terrestrial > Soil > Wetlands > Peat | place: USA: New York... | reverse complement strand
GGTTGGGGTGGGGGTGGTTTTGGGGGAGGCGGCGGAGGCTTCGGAGGTTTTGGTGGAGGATCCTCGGGTGGGGGTGGCGCGGGCGGAGGGTGGTAAGAGATGGACTGCCAATTAGCCATTCCATCGGCAAATGAATGAAGAAGCAAATCCGGCGGGTGGGGTCTCGCCCTTGAATTTGGAGGAGGAAGGTCATGAAGATACTGTGGGCGGTGGTGGGTTTTCTGGCGCTGATGGCACTGATTATTGGAGGAGCTTACATCAGCAGCCGGAACGAAATGGTTCGCAAGAATGAAGCCATCAAACAAGCATGGTCGCAGGTGGATGTGGTTCTGCAACGACGCGCTGACCTGATCCCCAACCTCGTCGAAACGGTGAGAGGTTATGCGAAGCAGGAGCAGACGGTGTTTGGAGATATCGCCAATGCCCGCGCCGGCCTGTTGAATGCCCGGACACCCGCGGACAAGATTGCAGCCAATGGGCAATTGGACGGCGCCCTGGGCAGGCTGCTGGCCATCGTCGAGAACTATCCCAACTTAAAATCCGATCAGAACTTCATGGCCCTGCAGGACGAGTTGGCTGGAACCGAAAACCGCATCGCCGTCGAACGCCGCCGCTATAACCAGGCCATCCAGGACTACAACACCTACATCGGCCTTTTCCCCAACAACATCTTCGCCGGTTGGGCTGGATTCCAACGGAATAACGACTACTTTGTCGCTTCCGAACCCGCGCACCAGGCTCCCAAAGTGGATTTCAGCGCGCCTAAGTAGTGAACCCGTTATTTTTAACGAGGCTCGCGAATTCGCGAAGGGGACGGCAACCTTATGTTTCGCGAATCGAAGTGTTTTCAAGTGTTTAAGATTGGCCTTCGTATTGCCTAACCCAAGGGAGGGATCGTGGAGGCCAGTCGCAGGCGGGTCGGGCAGATGATCCAACCCGGCGACTCAGCTATTTACGCAATCCTGCGGGTTGGCGATCCCGAGGTCGTGGCCGAAAAGTTTCGCGGCTATGGAGGTACGATCCTGCGCACGACATTGAGCAAGGACCAGCAGGCGAAGGTGGAGCAAGTCCTGGCTGGCGGCACCAAGTGAGCGAAGGTATCGAGCGGGCCTAGGCGTTCGTATTGCTCAAGGAGAGATGAAGATCGAGGGAAACAGTTAGCGGTGTGATGAAAAATCAAAACTCAAAGGAGAAAGATCATGGCAGAGAACACACAGACGTTTAAAGAGAACGTCAAAGGTCAGTTGGAGAAAGCCAAATCGCAGATGGCGGAGATCGAAGCTCTTACCAAAGGAAAAGTGTCACAAACGGAGCTCGATACCATCGATGGTCTCAAGAACAAAAAGCTGGAACTTGAGAAGAAGCTTCAAAACCTGGGGACCACGGCCGACACCAAGGCCAAGGCTGAGATCGAGGCAGACCTGGCCAAACTCAATGCCTTGCTGGGAAAAGTCGCCACGAACCTGAAGAGCCAATCAGCCTCGAAATAAGTAAAGCTCCGGGTCGGCAGAAATTCATAAAGATAAGTTCCAGGCTTATTTGGTTCCAAGCAGCGTCGGGTCGTGGATCCGCGGCCACGCCCGATCTGCGTCGTGAAAGAGAAGCCCATGAATGGCATCCTCAGGCTCGCCTACAAGCTGCTGGTCAATGACAGGGCGAAATTTTCGGCATTGCTGGTCGGCATCACGTTTGCCGTCTACCTCATGATGTTTGTAACCTCGATGTTCAGCGGGGTCATGATGCACGCGTCCGCCAACATCATCAATATTGGAGCGCCCCTGTGGGTCATGGACCCGTTCGTTGAGACCGTGTCCAACTCGGTCGGCATGCCAGCTTACGTCCTGGACGCCGTTCGAAGCATGCAAGGCGTGAAATATGCCGTGCCTCTCTATTCGGGAGGGGCGTTGGTCAAGCTTTCCGACGGCAACTATCAAACCGTCACGGTTATCGGGTTGGACGACACCAGCCTGTATGGCCGGCCCGAACTTCTGGAGGGAAAGATCCAGGATATTTATGCGGAAAATGGATTCATCGTGGTGAAAGATGCAGAGTATGCCAAGCTCGAGAATCCCCGCCTCGGTTCGGAGTTCGAGCTCAATGATAATCGTGGGGTCATCGTGGGGATCGCCCAAGTGCCGACTTCCGGCTTGTACGGCATCCCGACCCTGTACACGACCTACGAGCGAGCCATCCAATACATTCCCAATCCCCGGTACACGATTTCGTACGTGCTGGTTGAGCCGAAGAGCGCGAGTGATATCCCCCGGATCAAACAACAAGTCGAGGCGCTCGGATACCGGGCACGAACCAAGGAAGAGTTTATGAAAAATACCGAGGACTTCTTCTTATACAAAACCGGGGGTGGCACCAACCTGCTCATTATGATGCTGATCAGCTTCACGGTCGGGCTGTCGCTCTCGGGTCAAACATTTTACACGTTTATCCTTGAGAACCTGGAGAGGTTCGGAGCGCTGAAGGCCATCGGGGCAAAGAACCGCGACCTTGTCGCGATGATTCTATTTCAGGCCACGTTCACCTCATTCACCGGCTTTGGCCTGGGGATCGCGCTTTGTGTGCTCTTGATCATCCTCGCCAAGGCCAGGCTTCCCAGCTACGCAGCCATGGTCACCTTTGGCAACCTCGGGATTTCTTTTGGCATGGTGGTGGTGATTGCCGCGGTCTCCAGCTATTTCGGGATCCGGCGAGTTCTCAAAATTGAGCCGTTCGAAATTTTCCGAGGATGAGATGCCGAATATAGCCATTCAAGCAAGCGGACTGGTGAAATGGTTTGGCGAAGGTGAGGCCAAGACGACGGCGCTCAATGACGTCAGCCTGGAAGCTCAATTCGGGGAGATGGTCTATGTCGTAGGGCCCTCCGGCAGCGGGAAAACGACTTTGCTCAGTGTTCTCACCGGCATCCTCAAACCGAATGCGGGGAAGGTCCTGCTGGAGGGAACCGACATTTGGGGGCTCGATTCCGACCAGCTTGCTGACTTCCGATTGGGGAAGATCGGTTTCGTATTTCAGGACTACCACCTCTTCCCCCGCTTGACTACCAAGGAGAACGCAGCGATTCCGCTGATCCTCAGGAGAAAGCCATGGGATGAAGCCCTCAAGGAAGCGGAGAAGTACCTTGATGTCGTTGGGCTGAAGAGCCGGGCCGATTTGCCTCCCGTAAAGTTGAGCGGAGGAGAACAGCAGCGCGTCGCCATTGCCCGGGCCATGAGCAGCCAGCCGGATATTCTGATTATGGATGAACCGACCGCCTCACTGGATGGAGACACCGGCGTGTCGATTTTGAGTTTCGTGCAAAAGAATGTCCTCAACAAGGACCGCTGCATTGTCGTCGTGACCCACGATGACCGGATTTATCCTTTCGCGACGCGCATCTTGAATATGGAAGACGGCCGTCTTAAGGGGTCAGAACCCAAGCGGTCGGAACCCAAGGGGTCAGAAAAGAGTGCAACATGAAAAACAAGATGGTTTTCGTCATCTCCTTCATCGGGGCGCTCAGTGGGATTGCGGCCGCAATCGTTTCCGGCATCACCCAGCCGCCGCTGCCACCAGCCTACAATCCTGCGGCGAGTCCCTACACGAACGCGATCTATGCCGAAGGCATGGTGGAGAGCGCACAAACCAGCGGCGAGAACAACAACATCTACCCGGAAGTGGCGGGCACGGTCAAAGAAATCCTCGTTTCTGAAGGTCAGCAAGTCAAAGCGGGCCAGCCGTTGCTTCTGATTGATGATTCCATCCAAAGAGCCACGGCGGAGCAGCAGGGTTCATCGGCCGAGGCTGCCGCGGCGCTTTTGCGAGAGCTGAAAGCGCAGCCGAGAAAAGAAAACCTCGATGTCGCCGATGCGCAAGTGGTTGCGGCCGAAGCCGCTTTGAAAACCGCTCAGGACACGTTGCAGAAAGACCAGGCGGCCTATGAGATCGACCCTCGTTCGGTGAGCAAAGATGCGTTAGACAGCGCCATCAATGCCGCCGCGGTAGCGAAAGCGAATCTGATAGTTGCCCAAAAGCAGGACGATTTGATCAAGGCGGGAGCTTGGATTTACGACATTCAAAATCAGGAACGACAGCAGCACGCATTAGCAAAGGCCTATGCAGCCTCGAGTGCGCTGCTCGCCAAGTATACCCTGCGAGCATCGCGGGATGGCATTGTGCTGGCCATCAACACCATCGTCGGGAACTATGTATCCCCACAGGGATCTTATGACTCCTACACGCAGGGCGCGGATCCCGTCATTACCTTGGGGAGCTTACCATCCTCCCTTCACGTTCGCTGTTACGTCGACGAAATTCTGGTTCCACGGTTGAGCTTGGGCTCCAAAATGATCGCCGAAATGTCGATTCGCGGGTCGAATGTCAAGATTCCATTGGAATTCGTCCGGGTGCAGCCGTATGTGTCGCCAAAGATCGAGCTCTCGGATCAACGCCAGGAGCGCGTGGATGTCCGCGTTCTGCCCGTGATTTTCAAGATCAAGCAGCGCGCGGATGTGAATCTCTATCCCGGTGAACTGGTCGATGTGTACATCAGCGAATGATGAGAAGGGAAAGGCTTGCAGCCGAGCAACCGCTGTGAGCGACAAGACCGGACGACGAAGGGGGAAGGTTAAGCCTCCATGGCATGAGACCGATTGAGAGGAACGTTACATGGAACGCTGCATGAAGATGAGTCGGAACGTTTTGCCGCTTGTGATTACCGCAATTCTTGTGATTTTTGCAGGTTGCAGAGTTGCCCCTAAGTATGTGCGCCCATCCGTCCCGAGCCCGCCAGCCTACAAAGAGACTCCCCCGGCCGCGGCGAATGGAATGGAGCTTTGGGGGAGAAGCCAGCCGAAAGATGGGACAAATCGTGGAAACTGGTGGAAGGTCTTCAACGATCCGAAATTGAATGAACTGGAAGAGAAGGCGAGTACTTCCAGCCAGGAAATTGCCGCGGCGGCGGAGAGCTTTCTGGCGGCGCGGGCGCTGGTTCGTGAAGCTCGCTCGCAATATTTCCCGACCGTCACCACCAATCCCAGCATCCTCAATTCACGCCCGTCACCAGGACAATTCGGCGGCCTTCAGGCCGGAAGCTCCTCGAAAATCGGGTTGACTGTCAAATCCTATACCAATTACTCCCTGCCTTTCGATGCCTCCTGGGAACCTGATTTCTGGGGACGCATTCGGAGCACGGTGAGGGCCAATATCTATGCTGCGCAAGCCAGTGCCGCTGACCTTGAGAACGTTCGCCTCAGCGTACAAGCCGAGCTTGCCGCCGATTACTTTGAGCTGCGCGCGCAGGACTCTCTGAAAGAGGTGTTTGATTCCACGGTCATCGCCTACCAGGATGCTCTCAATCTCACGCGCGCCCAATACCGGGCCGGCCTCAGCTCCGATGAAGCGGTGGCGCAAGCGGAGGCGCAGCTTAAAGCTGTACAAGCTCAGGACACGAACCTGGGAATCCTGCGCGCCCAGTATGAGCACGCCATCGCGGTTCTGATTGGCCAACCCGCCTCGTCATTCTCTCTGGGACCCAATGCTTTGACAGCGAATCCTCCAGCCATTCCGCCGGGGATTCCGTCCGAGCTTCTTGAGAGGCGTCCGGATATTGCGGCTGCCGAGCGTTCCATGGCTGAGGCGAACGCGGAAATTGGGGTGGCCAAAGCTGCCTATTTCCCACAGATCCTGCTGACAGCCACCGGTGGGCTTGGAAATTCGTCTGCCGCGAGCTGGTTTACATGGCCCAGCCGCTTTTGGTCGGTCGGTCCAAACCTTGCCGAAACAATCGTTGATGCCGGCTTGCGCAAGGCGACCATCCAGCAATACCGAGCTACGTACGACCAAACCGTCGCCAACTATGCGCAAACCGCACTGACGGCGTTTCAGCAGGTCGAGGACAATCTGGCGGCGCTCCGAATCTTGTCGGAGGATATCGATCAACAGGATGCCGCCGTGCAAGCGGCCCAGCGGAGTCTTCACGAAGCCGAGACCCGGTACAAGGCTGGCCTCGATCCCTACCTGAATGTGATCACGGCCCAAACCGTTTTGCTGACCGACCAGCAAACGGCGGTAAATTTCCGCATGCAACAAATGGTGGCAAGCGTTCAGTTGATCAAAGCACTGGGTGGAGGATGGGATTCCTCACAGATTCCCTCGGAAAAGAAAGTGGGAAGTAAACCTCCAGCCGGACCGAGCGCCGGACGATGAACCATTTGTCGGCGCGGTCGCAGGGGCGCGGGGATAAACGCTTCCCATGTCCGGTTGACTCTTCAGAATTCCCGCTGAAGGCTCTTCCTCTCGCGCGATCAAAGGGCTCGCTGGTCACTATCGCGGAAACGAGGAATGTTATGCGTTTCATGAAGATGTTGTCACTGACTTTCATTGCCCTTCCTCTCCTACTTGCTCAGGCGCCACCCGCCGGCGACGAATCGTGGCCCAAGGAGATCGATACCGACACCATTCATCTGGTCCTCTACATTCCTGAAGTGGAGAGTTGGAAGGGTAACCGCCTCGAAGCCCGCTCCGCCGTGATTGTCACGCTTAAGGGAGATACGACCGAAATCTTCGGCACCGTCTCGATCAATGCCCGGACGGAGGTCGATAAAGAGGCGCGGCTGGTTTCCCTGGAGGACATCGCCATTAAGAAGGCCGACTTCCCGACGGCGCCCCAACTCCAGTCCAGGTTGCGGAATGCTGTTCGCGAGAGTGTAGCGAGCTGGCCGCATACCGTATCGCTGGACCGGCTCCTGGCGGATCTTGAGATCACCCAAACGGAAACCCAGGCCGAAACGGTTCACTTGAAGAACGATCCGCCCAAAATCATTTTCAGTAATACACCGGCCGTATTAATCCTGATCGACGGCGATCCCGTATACCGCGCCGTCGAGGGTACTCCCTACACCCGCGTTGTTAACACCCCCGCGCTGCTGTTGTTCAATCCGGCCGCTGGAACGTTCTACCTCGACGGCGGAAGTTGGTGGATGACCGCGTCGTCATTGACGGGGCCGTGGACCGCGGCAGTGAATCCGCCCCAGGACCTGGCGGAGATCAAGGAGCAATTGACCAAAGATGAAGAAAAGGAAGCTCCCGAAGCTGCCGCCGCGCCCGCGGGAAATCCGCCGGTGGTCTACGTGAGCATGGTTCCCGCCGAACTGCTGGTGACGCAAGGCGACCCGGCATACGCTCCCATTGCGCGAACCGGCCTGCTGTACGCCACGAACTCCGATAACGATATCTTCATCGATACGAAGTCGCAGCAATTTTACACACTCCTCGCTGGCCGGTGGTTCCGCGCCAAATCACTCCAAGGAACATGGGAATGGGTACCGGGGGACGAACTGCCGGAGGATTTCGCTCGAATCCCTGCCGAGAGCCCGAAAGGTCATGTTCTGGCTTCGGTTCCAGGCACTGAACAGGCTCGGGAAGCCGCTATCGCCAATGAGATTCCTCAAACCGCCACGGTCCGGCGCAGCGAGGCCAAGCTGGACGTCCAATACGACGGGCCGCCCAAGTTCCAGCCGATCGAAGGAACGGCAATGGAGTACGCCATCAATACCTCCGCTGATGTGATCCACGCCGCGGGACGCTATTACGCCGTTCAAGACGGCGTCTGGTTCGTGGCCGATTCGCCGCTGGGCCCTTGGGCCGTCGCGGATTTGATTCCTGCTGAAATCTACACAATCCCGCCGAGCTGTCCTCTTTATCACCTCCGCTACGTATACGCCTATGGAGCGACTCCGGATGTCGTCTACGTGGGCTATACGCCCGGTTACCTGGGAGCATTCGTTTCTGGTGGCGTGGTGGTGTTCGGAACCGGCTGGTGGTATCCGGGATGGTGCGGAGACTTCTACCCCTACTATTGCTTTGGCTGGCCGTGGACCTGGGGATTCGGATTCCGGTTCAGCTACTGGGGCGGGGGATGGTTCTGGCGGCCAGCCCGCCATTACTGGTGGTATCACAACAACCCGCTCAGCCACCGCATCTTCTCGGAACATTGGAATATGCATTGGGGCACTCCCAACCGGGCGTGGATTCGTGGCAACGTGAACGCATACAGTCATTGGGGAGGAAACGCGGTCGCGCCGCGCACCTTCCAAGAGCCCGCAAGAGTCTCGATGCACGGCAGCGCCGCCCACCCGGATTTGTATGTGGGCAGGAATGGGCAAGTTTACCAACACCGATCGGACGGCTGGTATCAGCAGAACGAGTCCGGACAGTGGCAAAAGAAACGTTCGAATCCAGGACTTGAACTGCAACGCCAATCGCGCGCGCTAGGCCGATCCCGCCAGGGGGAATTCGAAATCCGGGGGCAGTCGCCCGGAATACCCCGAACGACGGTTCCCTGGGGGGGACACGGCGGGCATTAAATCGCTAACTGTGGTACGCTGGGATTTCGAGGAGTTTCGCAGCCAGAGGCGAACCGTCGGCATCCAAATGGAGAAAACACGATGGCTAGCCCGGCTACAGGTGAACCTCTTGAGCATGTATCGTTTCCGGTTGAGGCCGGATCTCCCCATCCGTTGGGAGCCGCACCTTCACCTGGCGGAGTGAACTTTTCACTCTTTTCTTCGAATGCCACAAGCGTCGAACTGCTCCTCTTCTCAGCGCACAATGCCTTGGAACCCTTTCAAAGCATTCGGTTTGATCCTTATGGGAACAAGACCTTTCATTTCTGGCACGCTTTTGTGCGCGGACTGAAACCAGGCGTGCACTATGCGTACCGTGTCGAGGGTCCATCCGACTCCGCGGGGCACAGATTCAACAGAAATAAGGTCCTGATCGACCCTTACGCCCACGGCAATTCTAATACTCTTTGGGATCGCGGCAGCGCTTGCACGCCGGAGGATAACGTAAGGACCTCCATCCGCTCGGTTGTCATTGATGATTCCGGGTACGATTGGGAGGGTGACAAGCCCCTCAACCGCGCGATGGCCGAATGCGTCATCTATGAGGCGCATGTCCGTGGCTTCACCCAATCTCCGACGTCGGGCGTTCGGCATCCCGGAACTTTCGCCGGCCTCATCGAGAAGATTCCTTACCTCCAGGATCTCGGCATTACCGCGGTAGAATTGCTTCCCGTCTTTGATTTCGATGAGACTGCGGTGCTCAGATTCGTCGATGGGAAACCCGTGCACAATTATTGGGGGTACAGCACCATTGGTTACTTCGCGCCCCAGTCCTCTTATTGCCTCCAGCCCGAAGGCGGAGGCCACTTGCGCGAGTTCCACGATCTGGTCAAGGCTTTGCACAAGGCGGATATTGAAGTCATTCTCGATGTGGTGTTCAACCACACGGATGAAGGCAATCACCAGGGACCAACATACTCATTTCGAGGCATCGATAACCGCACCTACTATTTGCTCGTGCCGTGGGCGCTGCAATACTACATGGATTATTCCGGGTGCGGGAACACCTTGAACTGCAATCACCCCGTTGCCGCGAAGATGATCATCGAGTGCCTGCTCTACTGGGTCCGAGAAGCCCATGTGGACGGCTTCCGTTTCGACGAAGGGTCCATCCTTTCGCGTGGTGAAGATGGATCTCCTGCCGTTCACCCCCCGCTCGTTTGGAGTATCGAGTTGAACGAATCCCTGGCTGATACGAAGGTGATTGCGGAAGCGTGGGACGCCGCAGGCCTCTATCAGATCGGGCATTTCCCCGGCGACCGCTGGGCGGAATGGAACGGACGCTATCGCGATGACGTCCGCCGCTTCGTGCGGGGGGATCCCGGGCTCGTGGGCGCCATCGCGTCGCGGTTGGGAGGCAGCGCGGATATTTATCAGGAACGGGGCGGGTCGCCATTGAACAGCATTAATTTCGTGACCTGTCATGACGGTTTTACCCTCCGCGATCTGGTTTCCTTCAACCAGAAACACAATGAGGCGAACGGGGAAGACAACCGCGACGGCATCAATGACAACCTCAGTTGGAACTGTGGAGCGGAGGGTGATTCCGACGATCCCGATGTCAACGCGCTCCGCGAGCGCCAGGTTCGCAACTTTATGGCAATCCTGCTGCTCTCGCGTGGGGTTCCAATGTTCGTGGCCGGCGACGAGATATTTCGTTCACAGAGAGGCAACAACAACGCCTATTGCCAGGATAACGAGATCAGTTGGATTGACTGGACGCTTGTGGACAAGCACTCCGGGCTGCTCCGTTTCTGTAGGAGCATGATTCAGTTCCGGAAGTTGCACCCCGCACTCCGGCGCGACCAGTTTTTCAACGGTTCGATGAACGATCGCGGCTTAAAGGACGTAGCATGGCACGGCACGAAACTCAACTGTCCCGGATGGGACGATGCAAATGCGCGCTCTCTCGCGATGACCCTGGCAGGGTTCGGAGGAGACTCCGACTTGCACGTTATGTTCAACATGTTCTGGGAAAAGCTGGATTTTGAACTACCCGTTGTGCCGGGGAGGCGTTGGCGCCTGGCCGTGGACACCGCCCTGCCTTCGCCTCACGACATCGCTGACCCGGGCTCTGAGCCAGAAGTGTTCGGGAACACGCGCTTGGTCGAGGCCCGAAGTATCGTGGTCCTCGTGAACCGAACATAAGAGGGCCATATCACTTCATTTCATTATCGTCTAATGCCATGTTGGATTAATGACCGATATGATCCAAGGCGCTCGGAAGATTGCGAACTTCCGCGATTTGGCTCAGGTATCGCATCGAGCCCGCCGTCCCCAATTCTAAATAGCTCACAAGCCATTTATTTTCATATATTTATTGGGGTCCGAGGAATAGTGAGTTTATAACTTGCCTGTTTTCAGTGATTTGTTGGGGTGGTGAGGAACTTTGCGGGTTTCTTCGGTTTTTGAGGCCCTGAAATCGTTCTATCTCATTTAGTTTCATTAATTAATAGCTAATTTCATTTAAGTCGCTTTCTTTCAATACTTTATTGGGATAGTCCATTATGTCGCTTATTTTTACCTTTGTTTTCAATACTTTATTGGGAGCGCCCTTCATTTTCGACGTTTTCTTTTTTTTTCGATCCGCACATGATTTACATCAAAAAAACCACCCTTTGCCCACCTCGGGGATCGTCCGACCCGATTCCCCGGTCCCGAGCCTTGTGCGCACGCAGATCCGCTGAGTGATTTCTCGTAGGCCACACCCTCAAACCAGGAGGCTAGCATGTTAAGGGCCAATCCTCATCGCCCGCGTCCGTGGCCACCCACTTCGGGCACTATCGCTTCCTCGGGCGATGAGGAAGCAAGCTTGTCCAAATTACGGCCGGTTGCTGACGAACGATCTGCGGCTTCGCCGCTTGTACGGAAAGGCTCCGCCTTTCCGTTCCGGGAAGCCACCTATCCCGGAATTCTCACCAAGTTTTGGAAGGGCGGGGCTCCACAGGCTGCGGATAAAGGTCCCCGTGCTGTCATCCTGAGCAGCCGCGAAGGATGACAGCACTGCGAGCTTTTTCCACAACCAAGTACCAGCTCCCCGCCACATTTTCGCTGATTATCGCGGCCAATTTTCACGAACTTCGCGAATTCGTGATGGGGTCGCGGCCTTAGAGTTCGTTTAGTCAAATGTTTTCAGTCGATTAGGTGTGGCATCCGCATTGCACTAGGGAGGATGTGCTTGTTGTAAAACAATGGGGTAAGAAAGTAAGTTGAATATCCAAGGAGGACCGTATGAGCGTCGTTACGAGCGTGGCGAGGAAGGTTATCCGCGATAAGGTTGAATCCGAAGTCAAGACCATCACGGCAAAGCTGGAGACACTCAAAGCAGAAGCTGAGACCGCAAAAGCCGACTTCGAGATCAAGGCGATCACCGAGCTACTGGCCAAGCAGCGTGAGATTCTCCACAAGCTGCGGGAAGCAAACAAGTAAGGCGGCGACAGTCTTGCCAATTGGAAGGCGCCATGAATACGAAAATCTCCGCAATCGCGTTCGGATCGCCGAGTTGAAGCGGGAACAGTCTAGAATTCCCGGAAAGGAGCGCTGAAAATGTTAGGTCAGATCGATGTGATGGTAGTACAAGTTACCCAGGAGATGATTCACCACTGGGGATGGTTCCTGGCGTTTGGGATCGTATTGATATTGCTCGGGATCGGTGCAGTCGTTCGGTCCGTCACGTCCACGGTGGTCTCGATGTTGTTTTTCGGATGGGTGCTGGTTCTCGCGAGCGTCATTGAATTCGTCAATGCGTTCATGGTGGGGAAATGGGCGGGATTCTTCCTGCACCTCCTGATCGCAATTCTCTTCGGAATAACCGGTGTCATATTCCTGAAGAATCCGGGGATAAGCGCCGAAGCTGCGACTTTGGTGATGTCCATGTTCTTTCTGATCGCCGGAGTGTATCAGTTGGTGGCCGCGTTCTGGGCCCACATGCCGGGTTATGGTTGGCAAGTCGCGAATGGAGCCATTACCTCCCTTCTGGGTGTTCTGCTGTTGGCGCAATGGCCGGTTTCAGGGCTTTATGCGATTGGGCTCTTCGTGGGGATTGATCTGATTGTCTACGGTTGGGCCTGGGCAGCAATGGCTCTTGGCCTGCGCAAGATGATGTGAGGGCAGGGAATAAGGGCGGCCGGGGACGGCGTAGGCCCGACCGCCCACCCTCCAGGAATCCAAACATAAAAGGAGAACGGCAGTGTCGGAGAAACACAAAAATGAGCATCAGCGGGAAAAAGTCAGCGCACAACCTTATTTTCATCAAGCAGCCAAGGAAATTCAGCCTTACGGAACGGTAAGCCACTTGGTTCCACTTGGGCTTGAGGAGCCGGTGCGCTTGGAAATGACCGAGCAACTTAACCTTTTGCTTGCCGATACCATGACCCTCCGCGACTTATACAAGAAATCCCATTGGCAAGTGGCGGGCGCCACTTTCTATCAGCTCCATCTGCTTTTTGACAAGCATTATGGCGAGCAAGCGGAACTTGTCGACGCCATCGCGGAGCGGGTTCAGTTGCTCGGGGGTGTCAGTATTGCCATGGCCGCCGACGTTGCGGAAACCACACGAATCACGCGTCCTCCGCGCGGTCGCGAGGAAGTACCGGTGCAAATATCCCGATTGCTGGATGCGCACCAGGTCATCATCCTTGCCACCCGGAAGCTGGCGCGTCGCGCCAGTCAAATTGGCGATGATGGGAGCAATGATTTCCTGATCAGCGAGGTCCTGCGCACCAATGAGTTGCAGGTTTGGTTTCTGAGCGAACACCTCGTGAAGGAGCCTCTGGTCGAGGCCAACTAATGACCGAATAGTGCCGGTGCAGCTTGGTGAGCGGACGCCACAGGAAATCCGAGTGGGAGTTAAGCGCCAGTTCCCGGAAAGATGAGTCGGGGAGAAAAATATATGGGGATAGGAATTATGGAAGTATCGCAGGCGGGTTCACCTGGCGTTCTGGCCGGGATCGGTGCAGCTCAGGTTTCTGTAAAGGCACGAAGCGGAATGCCAGGAGGGATTGGCCCGGAACCTTTCAGGCAATTTGACTCCGTCCGAACTGCCGCTCCGCGCGATATGCACAATGAATGGGCCGTCGTTCAGCAAGCCATTGCCGGGGATGCCGATGCCCAGGAACATCTCTTCGCCCGTCACACGCGGAAGCTCTATCGGATTGTCCTCGCGCTGCTCAACAACAAGGAAGACGCCGAGGATGCGCTACAGGAGGGCTTGTGCAA
>Ga0326728_10018674_pt1 | contig 13613 bp, 8 predicted proteins | sample MB3enrmetagenome_FD_207602 | JGI IMG/M metagenome (GOLD analysis project Ga0326728, IMG submission 207602) | Lab enriched peat soil microbial communities from McLean, Ithaca, NY, United States - MB31MN | ecosystem: Environmental > Terrestrial > Soil > Wetlands > Peat | place: USA: New York... | reverse complement strand
TCACAGAGAGAATCTTCCCGAGGGCTATGCCGCACAAGCCAAATCGCGGTGGTTGAGATTCTTCATCGCACAAGAAGCGCGCCCCTCAGAATGATGCCGCTTTTCAATTTCCGGCAGAACCTCGGAAGGGCATTGCTTCGTTCTGAGGGATGGGGGGCGTTTCCATGGGCGGATCCGTACCGGTGTCGAATCCTTTCCAATAGAACATATCCCAGGCGCCCGTCCGGGAGAATGGGCGCTTCTGGTGCCGTTCCAACATAATCGTAGACGCGCGTAGAAGTGTCGCGAGGAGACCGTTGTGATCAACGCCAGAGACGATTCGGGCAAACAAGTTGGAACGGTTCTGGTGCCGTTCCAACATAACCGTAGACGCGCGTGGAAGGGTGGCGAGGAGACCGTTGTGATCAACCCCAAAGACGATTCGGGCAAACAAGTTGGAACGTTACTGGGCGGGCTGTCTTTCGCAGTGTTTGCCGCGCACATGCTGGTGAGCGGGCGGTACGGCTATTTTGTGGATGAGCTGTACTACCTGGCTTGCAGCCATCATCTTGCCTGGGGCTATGTCGATCAACCGCCTCTCATTGCCTGCATAACGTGGTTGGAACGCGTCACGCTGGGCGATTCCTTGCCAGCGCTGCATTTTTTGCCTGCAGTGGCGGCGGGGTTGCGCGTGCTGCTGACGGGTTTGATCGCGCGAGAGCTGGGGGCGCGGCGATTCGGAATGGCGCTGGCGTGCGTGTGTGTGATGGTAGCGCCGATTTATCTGGGGCTGGATTCGCTGCTCACGATGAATGTGTTCGAATCGCTCTTCTGGATGGGCGCGGCGCTGGTGGCGCTGAAAATCTTCCATGGGGCGAGCCAAAGGCTCTGGCTGCTGTTTGGCGTGATCTGCGGCGTGGGCCTGCTGAACAAACACTCCATGCTGTTCTTTGGATTTGGACTGTTCCTGGGACTGGTGTTAACAAAGCAGCGCAAGCAGTTTTCCTCGCCATGGATTTGGCTGGGCGGGCTGGTCGCGCTGTTGATTTTCCTGCCGAATCTGTTGTGGGAGGTGCAGCGGCATTTCCCCACGATTGAATTGCTGCGCAATGTCCAGCAAAGCGGGCGCAATACGGAAATGGGTTCGGTGAAGTTTCTTGCGGTGCAAGCGCTGATGATCTTTCATCCGCTTACGGCGCCGGTGTGGATTGCCGGGCTGGTGGAGTTGTTGCGCGACCGCGGAGGAAGAGGCTGGCGAGTGCTCGGCGTCACCTGGCTGGTGATCATGGCCTGCATGCTGACCATGCACGGGCGGATGTATTATCCCGCGCCGGCGTACCCGATGCTGTTTGCGGCGGGCGGGTTGGTGTTTGAACGCTGGTTGGCGGGTCTGCAGAGCGCGCGGTGGCTCAAACCCGCTTACGTCACATTGCTGGCTGTAACGGGGCTGTTGATTGCGCCGTTTGCGTATTTCCCATTACTGACGGTGAATCAATATATCGCGTACGCGAAATTCTGGCACTTTGAGCCGCCGCGGCTTGAAACGCATCGGCTGGGGCCGCTGCCGCAGCTTTACGCGGACCAGTTTGGATGGAAGGAAATGGCGCAAGTGGTGGCGGACGCGTATTACAAATTACCGGCGGAAGAACAAAAGAGCTGCGCGATCTTTGGGCAGAATTACGGGCAAGCCGGTGCGATTGATTTTCTTGGGGCGAAGCTGGGATTGCCGAACGCCATCAGCGGGCACCAAAGTTACTACTATTGGGGGCCGCGTGGATATACGGGCGAGTGCATGATCGTGATGGCGGAACGGCTGGAACGGCTGCACGAATTGTTCGAGAGCGTGGAATTCGCCGGGAAGGTGTATCACCCGCTGTCGATGCCGTATGAGCACTTCGACGTGTATGTCTGCCGTAAGCCGAAATTCGGGACGCTGGAAAAATTCTGGCCGCAGGTCAAGCGCTGGGACTGACGGGCCTCAATCAAAACTGCGTACGATGTATCAGTTGAGGTCTTTCGGGACGCAAACAGCGCGTCCCTCAAGATGACACCGTGCTGCGCGGGGGATTCCTTGTCAGCGGGGGGAAGCGGATGCTATGGTGGGGTATTCGCGGAAGTGCGCGGATGGCGCAGGGGTTGGCTATCGTGTGGCCCTGCAATCACTTACGGGGAATCTTGGGCGTCCTTGAAGCGCGTTCCTGACATTCGGGCGTATCGCGGGAAGTGGCGAGGAGACGTGACTCGTGACTCGTGACTCGTGACTTGTGACTTGTGACTTGTGATTCGTGATGAGGCCGGAGGGAGTTGTCATTCTGAGTGAGGTGAGGGAGCTTTCTTAGGGACAAATGGCGAATAAGACGAAATTTCAGGCGATTAAGGGGACGCGGGATCTGCTGCCGCCGGAGACGGAATTGTGGAACCGGGTGGAGCAGACGGCGCGCGAGGCGTTTGGTTCGTTTGGATTTGGGGAGATACGGCTGCCGATTTTTGAGCCGACGCAGCTTTTTGCCCGTTCTATTGGCGAGGAAACAGATGTCGTGTCCAAAGAAATGTACACGTTCGAGGATCATGATCTGCCTGAACTCGAAGAACTAAAAACTTCCCTCGTATTCCGAGGGCCTAACATCCACGAAGCTGCGGATGTCTTTTCGTATGCACAGCGAATAAAAGACTTCCAAGGTCTAGTTGCATCAGGACTAAAAGAAAAGAAAATTGTTGCGACTCCCGATAATGCGTGGGCGAAAGACCTAATCAATGTTTTAAGAACGCGGCTCTTGACTGACGCCGACGAATTGAAGAGAGGTGATTCGTTAGCCGCGCGCCGGGTGGAAATTCACATGGAATCGATGCGGGGAGCCTTGGGGACCTTTCGATTCGGCTCGGGAGTAGCCCTGCGTCCTGAAGCCACAGCGAGTGTTTGTCGTGCGTACATCGAACATGGGATGCAGCAACTGCCACAGCCGGTGAAGCTGTACTACATGGGGCCGATGTTCCGGCGGGAGCGGCCGCAGAAGGGGAGATACCGACAGTTTTATCAGATTGGGGCGGAAGTGCTAGAGGCGATAACCCCGAACCAGGACGCGACGAAAACTCTTGGAAAAGACGCGGCGGTGGACGCGGAAGTGATTGAGATGGTGATGGTGTATTTCGCGCGGCTGGGGTTGGAAGGCGTGGTGCTGGACATCAATTCGATTGGGCACAGCGCCCCGGAATGCCGGCGGGGGTATGTGGAGAAGTTGAAGGCGGAACTTGAAAAAGTGAAAAACAAACTCGGGGCGGACAGCCAGCGGCGGATTGAGACGAACCCGTTGCGGGTGCTGGATTCGAAGCTGGAGAGCGAGCAGTCGATTATCGAGAAGCTGCCGCGCATCGGCGATCACCTTTGCGCGGATTGCGCGAAGCACTACGCGGAAGTGAAACGGCAATTGCAATTGCGCGGCGTGCCGTACCAGGAGAATTGGCGGCTGGTGCGCGGGCTGGACTACTACATGCGGACGACGTTTGAGATCACCGCGCAGGGCCTGGGTTCGCAAAATGCGGTGTGCGGTGGCGGGCGATATGATGGGCTGGTGGAATTGCTGGGCGGGCCGCCGACGAAGGGCATCGGCTTTGCGATTGGCGAGGACCGCGTGATCCTTTCGCTGCAGGAAGCGGGGAAGGACAACATGGCACAGGGGCTGGACGTGTACATCGCGTGGATGGGCGAGAAAACGTTGGCGACGGCAATTCGCGCGGCGCGGGATTTGCGGCAAGCGGGATTTCGCGTGGAACTGCCCCCCGTGGAGCAAAAGTTTGGCAAGGCGCTGGGGCAGGCGGATAAGTTGGGCGCGCGGTATGCGCTGATTTTGGGCGAGGATGAGGTGGCGAGCGGGCAGTGGACGCTGAAGACGCTGGCGGATGGCACGCAGGGGAAGTATAGCGAAGAGGGATTGATGGAGTTTTTGCTGAAGACAAGAACAGTGTCATCCTGAGTGCACCCGATGAGAGTGCACGAAGGATCTCGAGTGGGAAAACGCCCGAATTGAGTTGGGGTTGAAGTCCTTCACACGCATAAGGCGCGGGTTCAGGATGACAAGTAGTTTACATTTGCGGCGGCGGAAGACGCGGGATCGGAATGGCAGGTCAGAGAATTTGGGAGAAACCTAACGTGCTGGACTTTTTGGGGAATTTGAAGAGAACACATTATTGCGGGGCGCTGCGGGCGTCGGATGCGGGGCGCGACGCGACGGTGATGGGCTGGGTACACCGGCGGCGCGACCTAGGGAATTTGCTGTTTCTGGACGTGCGCGACCGCTCGGGGATCGTGCAGGTGGTGTTCAACAAAGAGACGCAGCCGGAGGCGCACGCGAAGGCGGAGCAAGCGCGGAGCGAATTTGTGGTGGCCGTGGAAGGAACGGTCACCAGGCGCGAAAAGGCGAATCCGGAGTTGGCCACGGGCGAAATCGATTTGGTGGCGACGAAGCTGCACATCCTGAACAACGCGAAGACGCCGCCGTTTCCGATTGAGGAGGAAATCAGCGCGTCGGAAGAGACGCGCCTGCGCTACCGGTACCTGGATTTGCGGCGGCCGAAGCCGCACCGCAACCTGGCGCTGCGGCACAAGATCCTGCTGGAAATGCGCAGGGTGATGGACGAGATGGGGTTCATCGAGGTGGAGACGCCGATGCTGACGCGCTCGACGCCGGAAGGTGCGCGCGATTATTTGGTGCCCAGCCGCGTGCATCACGGGAAGTTTTATGCGCTGCCGCAGTCGCCGCAGATTTTCAAGCAGATTTTAATGATTGGCGGGTTGGACCGGTATTTCCAGATCGTGAAATGTTTCCGCGACGAGGATTTGCGCGCGGACCGGCAGCCGGAATTCACGCAGTTGGACGTGGAGATGTCGTTTCCGCGGCAGGAAGATATTTTCAGCGTGATCGAGAATGTGATGGTGCGGGCGTGCGCGGTGGCGGGGATTGAAGTGCATGCGCCATTTCCGCACATGCTGTATAAAGAGGCGATTCGGAAATATGGCAGTGACAAGCCAGACATGCGGTTTGGGATGGAGCTGCACGAGGTGACGGATTGTTTTCCGGCGGAGGCGAAGCAGAAGCTGCGGATCGGCGGAAGCGTTTTCGCGCTGGCCGCGCCGGGAGCGGCGGGGTATTCGCGGAAGCAACTGGATGAGCTGGCGGAGAAGGCGAAGGGGCTGGGCGCGCGCGGAGCTTACTTTGTGAAGGTGGCCGCGGAAGGAATTACTTCGACCGTGGGAAAATTGATCGGCGCGGAGAACGTGAAGAAGCTAGCGGAAGCGTGCGGCGCGAAGACGGGCGACCTGGTGGTGGCGGTGTCCGCGAAGGAAGAGATCAAGGGGGCGGAAGCGGCGGCGCTGGTGGCGGGGCAATTGCGGCTCCAGCTTGGGGAAGCGCTGGGGCAGATCGACAAGACGCAGTGGAAGTTTTTGTGGCTGACGGGATTTCCGCTGTTTGAATGGAGCGAGACGGACAAGACGTGGGTGAGCGCGCAGCATCCGTTCACGGGAATAGTTGAGGAGGACCTCGATTTGCTGGAACAATCCGAGCGCCGCGGCCAAATCCGCTCGAAGGGCTACGATTTGGTTTTGAATGGAGTGGAACTGGGCTCGGGGAGCATCCGAATTCACCGGCAGGATATTCAGGAGCGGCTGTTCAAGGCGCTGGGATTGACAGAGGAGCAATTGCGGCAGCGGTTTGGATTTTTCCTGGACGCGCTGACGTATGGCACGCCTCCACACGGAGGGATTGCGCTGGGGTTGGACCGCGTGACGATGCTGCTGGCGGGGGAGAAGTCGATTCGCGAGGTGATTGCGTTTGCGAAAACGACGGCGGCAGTGGATTTGATGGCGGAGTCGCCAAGCAGCGTGGACCCCGGCCAGCTTGATGATCTTGGCATTTCCGTGAAGCTATACGTTCTACAAAGTGAGTGCGGCTGCGGAGGCAGATGGCGAGTTTTTTCCGAAAGAATGTCTCAGGGTGCGCAGCAGAGCCCAGGAGCTGCTACTTGTCCTGAATCACCGCAGTACTTCTTGCCCTTAGTCGGAATTTCAAATGAGGGGCGATGGTGGGTCGAGCATCTAGATGCAGGCAGTCGAGATTGGAAAAGAGTTCTAGAGAGATAATCTTTGCCCAGATTATTGTTGGTGGGGGCGAATAAAATCGCGGCGGGCGATCTGGGATCTTGTTTTTTTCCTTAGGAGGCCGGGGCTTTCAGCCCCGGCGTAGAGGGCGGCTATGAATTGGGCTTTAGCCCCTGAAGGGAGGTTGTGATGTCAACGCCCGGACATAGAACAGTTCCTGGCGCCTCCTATTTTGTCACCACAAAATGTTGGGAGGGACGCAGCCTCTTCCAAGTCACGGAGCTTGCAGAGATAATGCTCAGCACTCTCTTGCATTACCAGACTTCTGGGGCGTACTTGCTTCATGAGTTTGTCATTATGCCGGACCATCTTCACCTCATGCTGACTCCTGGTCCTGAAACCAGCCTCGAAAAAGTGATTCAGCTAATTAAAGGTGGGAGTTCGCATCGGATTCACAAAGAGCGCGGCGGGAAAATGGAAATCTGGCAGGTGGGTTTCCACGATTGGACAATACGGGATCTGGAGGATTGGAAAACGAAAACGGAATACATTCACATGAATCCCGTGAAGGCTCGACTCTGCGGGCGCGCTGAGGATTGGCCGTATTCATCAGCAAGTGGAAAGTTTTGCCTGGATTGCGTACCTGAGAGATATCAAAACCTGGCTTCAGGGGCTAAAGCCCAATTTGTTGGCACTTTTGCGCAGGGGCTGAAGCCCCTGCCTCCTAAAGAAAATGCAAGAGTCGGACCACTCGAAGCTCAAGGTAAACCTGAAGGTCCGACCCCCGGTGCCTCAACAGAAGCTTCAGAAGAGCAAGGGATGAAGCTCCTGGTTCCCAAAGAGCGGCTCTCATGAGCAGGATACGGATATTGCCGGAGGCGGTGGCGAACAAGATCGCGGCGGGCGAGGTGGTGGAGAGGCCGGCTTCGGTGGTGAAAGAGTTGCTCGAGAACGCGCTGGACGCGGGCGCGAATTCCGTGCGCATCGAAGCGGAAGTGGGCGGGAAGCGCATGATCCGCGTGATTGATGATGGTCACGGGATGGCGCACGACGATGCGCTGCTGGCCTTCGAGCGGCACGCGACAAGCAAATTGCGCACGGCGGAGGACCTGCTCTCGATTGCGACCCTGGGATTTCGCGGGGAGGCGCTGCCCTCGATTGCGGCGGTTTCGCGGCTGCTGCTGGAAACGCGTGACGCCAACGAAGCCGAAGGGACACGCGTGGAGTTTGCGGGCGGAAGGCTGGTGAACGTGAAGCCCGCGGGGCTGCCGGCGGGAACGACGATCAGCGTTGCGGACCTGTTTTACTGCATGCCGGCGCGGCGGAAATTCCTGAAGTCGGATACGACGGAGCTGGGCCACATCGCTTCGCTGGTGACGCACTATGCGCTAGCGAATCCGGGGAAGCAATTCACGCTGACGACGCCGACGCAGGAGATCGTGAATTGCGCGCCAGTGGAAAAGCTGGCCGACCGCGTATATCAATTGTTTGGAAAGCAGGCGCTGGAAGAACTGGTGGAAATTGCGCCGGTGTCGGCGGCGTTTCGCGCGGCGATCACGGAGCCGGAAATGGAGGCAGGGGAAGAGTCGGCAACGCTGACGGTGGCTGGATTTACTTCGCGGCCGGAAATCCAGCGGCTGAACCGCAACGGGATTTACGTGTTTGTGAACCGGCGGCTGGTGCGCGACCGGCTGATTTTGCACGCGATTCATGAGGCTTACCGGAATATTCTGCCGCCGAATGTGTTTCCGGCGACGCTGCTGTTCTTGGAGATGCCGTACGACGAGGTGGACGTGAATGTGCATCCGGCGAAAATCGAGGTGCGCTTCCGCAGGTCGCAATTTGTGCACGACTTCACGCGCGACGCCATTCGCCAGGCACTGGTGAACACGCGGCCGATCGCGAGTTTTGCGGCGGCGGCGGCAACGATGGCGCCGAATCCCGTGGCGCCGCCAGGTTCGTTCGCAGGAGGTTTTGCGGAGGCCAATGCGAATTCGGGAGTGTCCCGCAGACCCGACCGGGACGCAGAAGGCGCGCCGCGGGCGATTATTCCTCCGCTGGAGGAGTTGGGAGTTGGCTCCGGCGTGGGATCGGACTATGCGTCAGGCGGCGGATTCGATCTGACATCCGCGCCGCAGCAACCTGTGCCGCAGCGGTTTCCGTTTGAGCCGGGAGGATCGTTCAGCCCGGGTGCGGGGATGGGAACGGCGGAACCGTCGGCGAATTGGGCGGAGAATTTTTCGCGCGCGAGCACGGATGCGCCGGCAACTTTGCCGCGTCCCGAGCAGATTGCCAACCTGAAGCCACTGGGACAGGTGAACGCCAGCTTCATCGTGGCGGTGAACGCCGAGGGATTGTGGATCGTGGACCAGCACGTGGCGCACGAGCGCGTTTTGTTTGAGCAGTATTTGGAGGCGCGGCGGGCGGGGAAAGTGGAAGCGCAGAGGCTGCTGATGCCGATGGTGATCGAACTAGCGCCGCGGCAACTGGTAATCTACGAAAAGATTTCGGAGGAACTGGCGGCGAACGGATTCGAAGTGGAGCCGATGGGGCCGAAGAGCGTGGCCATACAGGCCGTGCCCGGGGGAATTGCGGCGAGCGATGCGGAGCAGTTGTTGACGGAAATCCTGGATGGACTGGAGCGGGAGAACGCCGCGATTTCGATTGATACGCTGCAGGCGAAGATTGCCGCGTCCACGGCGTGCCACGCAGCGATCAAGGTAAATATGCCGCTGGACCAGACGAAGATGGAATGGCTGCTGGCGGCGCTGGCCAAGACGGATTGCCCGATGAGCTGCCCACACGGGCGGCCGGTGGTGCTGCGGTATTCGTTGAAGGAGATTGAAAAGGCGTTTCATCGGATCTAGTGGCGAGTGGTTGATGGCTAGTGGCTAGCCAAGGCTGGTACACTGCGGGGAATTCGGTTGAGCACGGAATCCTGGTAACTGATATCTGATTACTGATAACAGTTATCAGATACCAGCGATCAGGAAGCAAGAATACGAACAAATGAGGGAATGGTGAGCGAAGGACAAAAGACGGCGGTGATTTTTGGCCTGGCGAACAAGAGGAGCATCGCGTGGGCCATCGCGCAGAAGCTGCACGAAGCGGGCTGGCGGCTGGCCATCACATATCAGAATGAGCGGCTGGCGCAGGAGGCCAAAGACCTGATCACGGATTTGCCGGGTTCGGAAGGCTTCATGTGCGACGTTTCGTCGGACGAGGAAATTGCGAAGCTGTTTGCGGAATTGCAGGGACGCTACGGCGTGCTGCACGGGCTGGTGCACAGCGTGGCGTATGCTCCGGCGGAGGAGCTGAAGGGAGATTTCGTCAACACGAGCCGCGAAGGATTCCGCATCGCGCACGACATCAGCGTGTACTCGCTGATCGCGGTGGCGCGGGCGGCGGCGCCCTTGATGACGGAGGGCGGCGGCATCGTGACCATGACGTATTACGGCGCGGAAAAAGTGGTGCCGAAGTACAACGTGATGGGTGTGGCCAAGGCGGCGCTGGAAGCAACGGTGCGGTACCTTTCGAGCGAGCTGGGGGCGAAGAACATACGGGTGAATGCCATATCGGCGGGGCCGATCAAGACGCTGGCGGCGCGCGGCATATCGCAACTGGGAGAGATGCTGAGAGCACACGCGGAGCGGGCGCCCTTGAAGCGCAATGTAGATCCGGCGGAAGTAGGCAGCACAGCGGCGTTTCTGCTTTCGGAAGCGAGTTCGGGGATTACCGGAGAGACGCTGTACGTGGATTGCGGATATAACATTATGGGATTTTAAGCGGGGAGTTTGAGATTTTGTTGAAGGATATCAGCGATCAGAAATCAGCGATCAGAAATCAGCGATCAGGAAACAGGGGTCAGGAAGCGAAGAGCAAGGACCGCGGAGATGAGTTCACGACTTACGATTGCGATTGACGGGCCGGCGGGGTCCGGGAAGAGCACGGTGGCGCGGCGCACGGCGGCGCTGCTGGGCTACGTGTATCTGGATAGCGGAGCAATGTACCGCGCGGTGGCGCTGAAGGCGCTGGAGCGCAAGATCCCGCTCGAAGATGAGGCGGCGCTGGAAGCGCTAACGCGGGAGACACGGATTGAGCTGAAGCCGCCGACGCCGGAGCAGGAAACCGCGGGATTGAAGAATCGCGTGTTTCTGGATGGGCGGGAAGTAACCGAAGAGATCCGTACGGCGGAGGTGGCGCAAGCGGCTTCGCGGTTGGCCACGATTGCGGGGGTGCGCAAGGTGCTGGTGGCGGAGCAGCAGCGCGCGGGACTGGGCGGCGGCGTGGTGATGGAGGGACGCGACATCGGCACGGTGGTTTTTCCGAAGGCGGAGTTGAAGATTTTTCTGGAGGCTTCGGCGGAAACGCGAGCCCAGCGGCGCTGGAAAGAGCATCAGGAAAAGGGCGAGAACATGTCGCTGCTGGAAGTTTTGCAGGAAGTGCGCGAGCGCGACAAACGCGACCGGGAGAGAAAAGTCTCGCCGCTGGTGCGTGCCGCGGATGCGGTGCTGCTGGACAATACGGCCATGGGAATCGAAGAGACGGCGCGGCTGATCGTGTTTCTGGCGCACGAGCGGGAGAACAAAAGGGATTCCGCGGGAGCGGCGCTGGAGTGCGCGTGAAGATGGTTGTTGGCCTGCCTGGTTGGTGAAAATTCACAAGTGGAAAGCAGATTCATCGCGAGGGAAGCGCGCAAAGTGGGGGAGAGTTGCGCGTGAGCCTTGGAGAAGAGGCCGCGCCACACCCAAAAGAGGGACGGTAACACAGAGGTCACAGAGAGAAGAACACAGAGGGCACAGAGGAGAGAAAGGCGCGGTCATCGCGGGCGGGAGATGAATTTGAGTTTGCCGAGGGCGGGTGCAGGTGTAAAAGCGGCGGCAAGCCGCCGCACTCCAAGGGAGGCAACCCAAGAGCCGACCCCGCGAGGCGAGGTCGGCCACTGCAAAAGCAAGAGAAGCCCGAGAAAAGTCCTCAGGCCTGAAGGCCTAAGCTACAGGGGCGGAGCGAGGAGAGAGGAGAAAGGAGAAAGGAGAAAGGAAAGGCGAAAGACGAAACAGAAGAAGGGCTGGTAAATCAGAAAGTGAGGGCGGCGGCGCGCTGGATGGCGAGCTTGTAGGTTTCGGGTAGTTTTTCTTCGATTTGGCCGAGGCGGGCGGCGCGTTCGTCGAGTTCTTGCCATTCGGCACGCTCCATGGCGAGGAGAACTTCGTAGACGTCGCGGAAACGGTTCTGGCCGCCGCAGAGAGCGGTTTTGACGTCCTGCGAGACGGGGAGCTGTAGCAAGACGTCGTTTATGGGCTTATCGAGCAGGGCGTCGGCCACCGAGAGAAGGCCCATGAGGAAGAGGCTGGAACTTTGCTCTGGAAGACCGGCGGGCTTGGCAATCTCCTCGCAAAAATAGGCGCGCGTGAGAGCGGTGCGGATCAGCTCCGGAGGTTTGCCGCTGCTTAAGGCGATGACGGCGAAGATGGAGAGCCAGCGACGGAATTCGCGTTCACCGAGCAAGGTGAGGGCCTGGCGGACGCTGTGGACTTCGCTGCGGAGCCCGAGGACGGGGGAATTCAGATAGCGGAGGAGGCGGTAGAGCAGGGAAGGCTCCAGCTTGAGGAGTCCTTCGATGCGGTGGAAGTCCAGTTCGGGAGCAGCGACGGCATTGAGCAACTGGAGCTGAACGAGCTTGTTGCCGGGAATCTCGCGCGTTTCGATCATGGACGGTTTGCAGAAGAAGTAGCCCTGGAAATAGGTGAAGCCGAGGCTGCGGGCTTCATCGAGGTCGCGCTGAGTTTCAACTTTCTCGGCGAGGAGGGAGATATTCGGGCTGCGGTACTTGGTGGCAAGGGATTTCCGCGCCTCGGGATCGAGCAACTGAAAATCGACTTTGAGGAAGTGAGCCAATTCGACGAAAGGGCGGGAGTGCGGGGCGTCCACAAAATCGTCGAGGGCGAAGAAGTAGCCGGCCTCGCGCAACTCGCGGCAGATGGCAAGAATCTCGTCCGTGGGTTGCACGGTTTCCAGTATCTCCACAACAATGCGATTCGGGGGGAGCAGACGGGGAGCGCCAAGGCGCAGAGCCAGTTCGTCCACATTAACGAAGGCGCGGGCGTGGCCGGTTAAAAGCTGGAGATCGATTAAAGTGATGGAATCGGCGATGACGCTGGCGGAGGCGTTGGCGTAGGGCGTGAAGGCGTTTTGCGGGCCGCCACGGAAGAGCAGTTCGTAGGCAAAAACCCGCAGGCGCAGATCAAAGATGGGCTGGCGGGCTATGAATTTTTCGAGCACGAAGGCACCCTTTGCATACTACACGGCACGTGGCTGGGGGCAAAAGCGAAGCGCGCGACAGGAGGATGCCGCGGGAGAGGAATTGCCGTTTGGCGGCGGCGCATGGAACCGTAAAAGCGGCGGCAAGCCGCCGCACTCCAAATGAAAGCCCATTGGTTATAGGGGCTTCACGCCGGCGCAGTCATGGAGTTGAGGAACTCCATGTTGGTCTTGGTCTTGGTGAGGCGGCTGAGCAATAGCTCCATGGCCTCGACGGTGGAAAGCGGGCTGAGAACCTTGCGCAGGACCCAAACGCGGCTCAACTCGTCGGCGGGGAGGAGGAGTTCATCCTTACGCGTGCCGGAGCGCTGAATATCGATGGCCGGGAACACGCGCTTATCGGCGAGGCGGCGATCGAGATAGATTTCCATGTTGCCGGTGCCCTTGAATTCCTCAAAGATGACGTCGTCCATGCGGCTGCCGGTGTCGATCAGGGCGGTGGCGATGATGGTGAGCGAGCCGCCTTCTTCGACGTGGCGGGCCGCGGCAAAGAAGCGGCGCGGGCGCTGCAGGGCGTTAGCGTCAATACCGCCGCTGAGGACTTTGCCGGAAGGCGGAGTGACGGCGTTATAGGCGCGGGCGAGGCGGGTGATGGAGTCCAGGAGGATGACGACGTCGCGTTTGTGCTCGACGAGGCGCTTGGCTTTTTCGAGGACCATTTCCGCAACCTGGATGTGGCGCTGTGGCGGCTCATCAAAAGTGGAGCTGATGACTTCGCCCTTCACGGTGCGCTGCATGTCCGTGACTTCTTCCGGGCGCTCGTCGATGAGGAGCACGATTAAAGCTACCTCCGGATGATTGATGGTGACGGAATTGGCGATGGACTGCAGCATCATGGTCTTGCCGGTGCGCGGCGGCGCATTGATCAACCCGCGCTGACCCTTGCCGACGGGGCAGAGCAGGTCCAGCACACGGCCGGTCAAGTTTTCCTTGGCGGTTTCCATCTTCAAACGGCCTTGGGGGTAGAGTGGCGTGAGGTTGTCGAAGAAGATTTTGTTGCGGGCGACCTCGGGATCCTCGAAATTGACAGCTTCGACCTTGATGAGGGCGAAGTAGCGCTCGCCATCCTTGGGCGGGCGGACCTGGCCGGAGACGGTGTCGCCGGTGCGCAGGTCGAACTTGCGGATCTGCGAAGGGGAGACGTAGATGTCGTCCGGGCCGGGGAGATAGTTGTATTCCGGTGCGCGGAGGAAGCCGAAGCCATCCGGCAGACACTCCA
>Ga0326728_10018673_pt1 | contig 13614 bp, 16 predicted proteins | sample MB3enrmetagenome_FD_207602 | JGI IMG/M metagenome (GOLD analysis project Ga0326728, IMG submission 207602) | Lab enriched peat soil microbial communities from McLean, Ithaca, NY, United States - MB31MN | ecosystem: Environmental > Terrestrial > Soil > Wetlands > Peat | place: USA: New York... | reverse complement strand
TCCGTCAATTCTTCGAGACAGTCCTGGCCGGAGAGGATGTTAAGGAGAAGAAACCCAGCCCAGAGGGGATAGAGCGTGCACTTGGATTCCTAAGGTGCACCGACAGGAAAGAGGCCATTATGATCGGTGATTCTGAGCACGACCTTGGCGCGGCAAAGAATGCCGGTATAGACTCAATACTCTTCTATCCGACTGGCGCGCTCAGCAGCTTCTACACTCCGGGCAATATCAAGGAGCTTGAGGTGCTGTATAAACCCAAGCATACCGTAAGAAGCCACTTCGAACTAAGGGAGATACTGTGCCGCTCAAGGTGCTGACTAGCCCTTCACACCTACCTTCTTCTGCTGCTTGAACATCTCTATCACTTCCTCTGTAGTCGTCGCGTCCTCAGGCCCCTTGTCATCTCTTATCGCGCTCGGCCCGACAAGCCTCGGGAACCTGAGCGCGTACCCTGTCTCAATGCCCTCCTCGTTCTTCGCCCTTCCGCATGTGTGCATCGGCGACCTTGTTATCTCGTCTGCGTTTATCGTTACTACGTACTTGGGCTGCACCCAGAAGTCCGGCTCGACCACCGAGTCTACCCTTGCGGGCTTCCCCTTTGATTTTATCTTGTCAAGCGTGCCCTTCAGCTCCTGCATCTGCTGCTCTGTGAATCCGGTGCCTATCCTTGATATCGTCTCGAACATGTCCCTCTTCTTGTTGTACGCCGCGCATAGCAGACCTCCGAACTTGAACTCCGCCCTTCCTCCTCTTCCGAGGAAGTATCCCACTATCACCAGGTCGAGCGTGTCCGATAGCTCGCCCTTGTAGCTCCTCTTCAGCTTTATCCATGAGAACTTCCTCGCCCCCGCAATGTACGGCGCCTTGAGGTCCTTTGCCATTATCCCCTCGAGCCCGTTCTCAACAGACTTCTCGAAGAAGGCCTCGAGCTCCTTCGGCGAGCTCGTTATTATCTTCGTTGTTGGCGTTATCATGCGCCCGTTCCTGAACATGCTCTCTATCGTCGCCCTCCTTTTCTCGTACGGCTCTCCCAACATGTCCCTGTCGTCAAGGTAAAGAACGTCGAATGCGAAGAGGTGCAGCGGAAGCTCCTCGATCTTTTTCGCTATGCCGTGCTTCCTCTTCCTCTGTATAGTCTCCTGGAACGGGAGGTACTCGCTTGTTGACTCGTTGAACGCAAGCGCCTCCCCCTCGAATATTATCCTCCTTACGCCCACCTCCTCCCTCACAGCCTTTGCTATGTCGGGGAACATCTCCGTAGTGTCCTCAAGCCTCCTTGAGAATAACTTTACAGTATTGCCGTCCTTGTGCACCTGCACCCTGAAGCCGTCGTATTTCTGCTCAACAGCCGCAGTGCCGTGCATGCGCTCAAGTATCTGCTCGGCTGTTGGAAGGCGTTCGGCAAGCGCAGGCCTTACCGGCTTGAATAGCGTGACCTTGAAGCCCTCTATGGCCTTGGGCCCGCCCCCCGCCAGTTCCCTTGCCACAAGCCCAAGGTCGCTGCATATGTTGTACGCCCTCTCTATCTCACCCTTGAATTCCCTGTTCCCTGTTCCTATGACAGAGAGCGCCTCCATTATCGTTGAATCGCCCACGCCCAGCCTGAGCTGCCCCAACAGGTATCTAACCGTGTACTTCGCCTCCGTCGGCGTGGCAGAGCCTATCATGTCGGCGATCATCCCTATCTTCCTGTCCTTGCTGCCCTCTCCGCCTGTCTCTGCTATCTTCCTGACGCGCCCATACGTCTCCGACACGCTGTACTTCTTGCTGTCCATGCGCCTCAGCCTTGTCTTCTCCTTTATCGTTTGCACGGCAAGGCCCATGTCCCCTCTCTTCTTGTACTCCCTCTCCACCTCCTCCTTCTTGTAGCCCGTAGCTATGGCTATGCCCTCCTCAACAAGCTTCTCGGCCACGCCAAGCTCCACGCCCTCAAAAGGCGGCAGCATGATCCCCTGAGTTATGTATACCGTCTCCTCAAGCTCCTTTGGGTCCAGCGCCCTGAAGGCCTCGCTGAGCATCTCCACCATCTTCAGCCTTGAGGAGACGGCCTCAAGCCTCTCGTAGTACTCTGCAAGCTCCCTGAACAGCATCATATCAATAGCTTAGGCATCGCTAAACTTAAAAGGTTTAACCCAACCAATGCTCAGCATGCGGAGATGGACCCCTTTATCCAGCTGCAGTTGAGCAGCGAGCTGCATGAATTCTGCCCGAGGTCTGTATTGTTGCCCGCGGCGCCGCTGCTCCCTGTGCACTGCAGCCCACGCATCCCCGAGAGGAAGAAGTTGCTCCTGAACTGGTTCTGCGTGGAGTTCATGAGCAGCATGCCGCCGTTCGCATTCTGGCTCGCGGTGTTGTTGGTTATGGTGAATGCGACGTCGTTCGAAAGCAGGTAGGATACCGACGCTCCGCCAACAAGGTTGTTCAGCAGCGACCCTCCCACAGAGTTCGCGATCCTTATGCCCGGCCCACCTGCGGCTGTTATGTTGTTCAGGTTTACGCTCAGGCCGCCGTTCTTGGCATTGGAGAGGTTTATCGCGAAGCCGCTTCCCGCGTTCTGCAGGAAGCTGTTGTTGAATACCGTAAGGCTTGAGTTTACCGCTACTATCGGCGTAGTGAATCCCTTAAGATAGCAGTCCCATATCCCCGACCTGCGCGAGTTCCTGAATGAGGCGAACGTTCCCCCGTTCAACGCGATCACGGTATGGCCGTTGCAGTTCACTATTGTGGTATTGGCGTTGAGCGTGAAGCAGGTGCTGCCGAACAGGTACTCGGAATCCTGCTCCAGTTGTATGTAGTTAGGCTGCTGCGAGAGCGAGCATTCAACTGCCGGATTGACCTTGGGCAGGGCAGCTAGCCAGTGGCAGCCGACCTTCCCGGTGCCGTAGTTCGTCCCGCCAAGCTCAGCGTTCAGCGCGCTTGTGCCGGGCGAGCAGAGGAAGTCGGTGTACGTGCTCCCAGACATGCTGTTGTTCAGCACTGTGTTGTTGAATGACCTGCCTGAGAACTGCAGGCCCACATATTCGGAAACAGCGGTGTTGTTGAGTATTATGTTGTTCGAGGAGCCGTTCACCAGTATGCCTACGCTCTGCATCAGCCCGTCGGAGGCGCTGTTGTTCACCACGCTGACGCTGCCGGAATTGAGCAGCAGTATGCCTGCGTTTGCCGTGCCGTTGATGATGCCGTTTGTCACAGAGCCGTAGGTGACGCCCCTGAACATTACGCCGTACTCGCCGCCCTGCACGTTGAACCCCGATATGCTTACACGCGCGGAGTTAGAGGCATTGACCGCATACGTGAATAGGGAGATGCTGCAGTCCAATATGGAGACGTTCTTCACATTCGCTATCGAGATGCCGGTGCCGACGCCAGGCGCAAGACCCGATGCTATCATGTGGCCTCCGCACGAGAAGTGCACGTTGCTCGATGTTATCATCATGCACTGCGGCTGCGCATTGAGTATGCTTGTGGTCACCAGATAGTTGCCCGGCGCGCTTATGCTGCCGCACGAGCTCACCGGCACATAGGGGAGCGAGGTGTAGACAAAGTGCTTGCAGCCGGCCCACACCGCGTTCGTAAGGCCGCAGACACTCGTCTGCATGAGGTTAAGCGTCGCGTTCGCCGAATCCGGTGACGCATACACGTCCATGCTGGAGCTGTTCAGTATCGAGCTCTTGCCGAAGTTGTTCGAAAGAGAACTGCTCTGCAGGAATATGCCGTAGTTGTTGCGGCTGAAGTTGAGGAGTTGGAAGTTGTTCGCATAGGAGCCGGTAAGGTAGAGCCCGTAGAGGTTCCTCGATGCGCTTATGTTGTAGAATGTGCTGATGCTGCTGTTGTAGAGCTGTATGCCGATGCTGTCGTTGACCAGGATGATATTCGAGAGGTGGGCTTGCGTGACGTTGTACAGGACGATGCCGCCAGCTATCGCATTCATCACCTTGCAGTTCGTTATCGTCAGGTTGTTCCTGCCGTTCGCGTATATCGCGGTTGTAGCGTTTGTCACGCCGAATCCGTTGCAGTTGATCGCAACATTCTTCGCGCGGACATTTATGCACGGGTTAAGCACGGAGAGCGGGTTGGATGTGTTCACGAAGTTCTTCATGTTGACGTTTGAGGAAAGCTGGTAGTACCCCGGGCTTGTTATCGTTCCGCAGCTGCTGACAGCCCCGGAAAGCGTTATCTTGGATATGTTGGCAGGTATGTTTATGCCCCTGCACTGGATGAAGCCGCAGCCGGTGTTGTTGTAGCAGAGGTTGGAGTAGGCCTTGCTGCTTACCACGAAGCCGTTGGGCGTGCTGCAGCTGAACGAGTACTGCGTGCCGTTCACCAGATTGTTCCTGAAGGTGTTGTTCGAGGCGTTGACGTTCACGCCGTAATACTGGTTGTAGCGCACCGTGTTGTTTATGATCGTTGTCCCGCTTGTGCCGTTGGTGAGGTAGAGCGATCCCTGTATGCTAGATGTCTTGGAGAGGTAGTTGTTGCTGAGGGTGCCGTTGTGCACGTTGCCGAGGTAGATGTTAGACATGTAGTTTACGGATATGTTGCTGTTGCTCACCCTGAGCGAATTCACCGAAGCCGCGAATATGCCATAGGAGAAGTTCTTGAGTGTGCATCCGGTGACCGAGACGTTATTGGCGTTCCTTACCAGTATCGCGTAGCTGAACGGCGGCACGCCAACGAACGGGCCCGAGCCAACAAGCTGGTTGTTGTTGCATATTATGTCGACGTTGCTTGCGGTTATGTTAATGCACGCGCCATGCGTTATCGTGCTCTTCGCGCTCTTGGAAAGGTAATATGTGCCGCTTTTCGTTATGTTCGCGCATCCGGAGAACGAGTTGACGTTCTGCTGCACCACGGTTGTGGTGTATGCCGTTGTGGTGGTGCTCTTCGCGAACATGCCACTTGATGCGACGAGGTAGAGCGAAACGCCTATTACGGCGACTATTATCAATGCGATTATTATGATCTTCGGGTCGAGGGTCGATCCTAAGCCCCTCTTTCGGGTGTTCGGGGGCGGCGTCTGTGGTTTCTGCTGGTTTTGTACCGGCTGCGCGGGTGCAGGCTGAGGCGCCGGTGCCGGTTGCGGCGCTGGCGTAGGTTGCGGTGGGGGTGTTGGTGGGGTCTGCTGCACGTTGCTCGCATTCCCGCCCTGATTGTCAGGAGCCACTGGTGTCGCCGGTGCCGTCGGCGCGGCAGGCGCAGGCTGGCTTGGTTGCGTCTGGTTCTGTGTCTGATCATTAGGCTGCTGCTGGTCGGTCTGCTGAGGTGAACCCTGGTTGTCCATGATTATTACCAAGCCTAACGCTGGATATATATGAAAGGCTGCTTATTAAAACTTTATTCAACCTATTATAATACAAAAAAGGAAACAGTCTACCGTATGCCTCGGTAACTCAGTGGTAGAGTGCCAGTTTCGTAAACTGGAAGTCGAGGGTTCAACTCCCTCCCGGGGCTATTTACAAAGGACAATGCCTTTGACCTAAACTCTGATGAGTTTTCTCAGTTCAACCAACTTTTTCGTGTCATCTATTATATCCTTTTCAAAGTCGTACTTAGTTGCTATCTCCAAAGCAACCTCATAGTTTCCGTTTGTAAGCACTGTTTCGTATGCTCGTACCGCTGCCAGGCATTTCTCATCGTTTGTTAATCCGTTGTCACCCGCCACTTTTTCTGCGTATGCATACTGCCCATGGGAGAGATCTGTTTCAAAGACCTTTATTGCGGCTGGTTTCCCAAGGTTGTAGTCTTTTACTGTTTGGGCTGCCTCTGAATAATGGCCGCTCTCAAGCTGTTTTTCAAACGCGTTGGTTGCTGCAAAGAGCACATATTCATATAGTTCGTATTCCTTCGCTATTTGCGCAGCCTCTGCATAGTTGCTATCCTTGCAGTGTTTCGTATATGCATTTATTGCGGCTTCCCGCATCTTGCTCTCCCCAAGTCCGTACTCCTTTGCCATTTTTGCAGCATATACGTAGTAACCGTCAGCAAAGCTTTCCTCAAATCCCTTGTTTGCAGCCAAATGCATGAGCGTTTCTCCCAATTCAAAGGTCTTTGCTATTTTTGCTGCACCAGAGTAGCCTCCATTTGCAAAGCTTTCCTCAAATCCCTTGAGAGCAGCGCAACGAATTTTGTCACTACCGAGTCCGGATTCTTTTGCTATTTGCGCAGCCTTTGCGTAATCGCCCTCTTTACAGGCTTTATCATATGCGGTTATTGCCACTGAGTTTAGTGTAGCTCTTACAGTTTCTCCAACGCTAGAAGTTATAGTTGCCATTTTTACCGACCATTTTATCAATATAAATATATTGTTTAGATATAAATACTTTCTTTTGGTTTTCATATGTGATGGATTTTATAATTATGCATAGCTTTGTTAAACCTTAGGTTCATTAAGTCACGAAACCATGATTTATAAACAAGCCCTTGCAGAGAGAAACCGACTTTTACAGACATGGGGCTTTTTCTGCGTGCTCTCTAGACACAAAAAGCTCTCCCGGGGCTTATGCTATATGTCTACAAAATAAAAATGCCTAGATATTGTGGACATAATGTCTACATTTTGATAAATACTTGAAATTGTGGACATACAAGGCAAAGTAGTTGTATATCTGCAGATATGCAAAGGGAATTAAATACATCTGATAACGTCCTCCCAGGGCTAGAAACCAATCCTACTATATTATAAAAACCGGATGCCAAATGTAGTTTATGGAAAAGCCAGCCATTTACACATCCATCATATTCGTTATAGCTGTAATAGCGGTATCCGTTCTTGCGCTCCTTAGCTACAACGCCGTTAACATAATACTGCCGCGCCCGGTTTGCAACTGCCCAGCCATAATCGTGGGCCAGCAGACAACCCGTGGCCCACCGCCATGCTATTGCCCTGTTCCGATAGCCCAAAACACAACCACGATAAATGCCCAAAATTCTACGGGGGAACGGGTATACGCTCCTGCATACGAGTTCGGGAACCTCAGCGCGGTAGATCCCTCTGCAACAATAGGCATGTTTTCCTGCAATGAGAATAGCGACTGCACACTGGTGCATACCACGAGCTGCTTCAACAACATCCCGCAGCAGCAGGCCTGCATAAATAGGAATTATTCAAGCTCCTATGCCGCCTACTACAATGCCTTCATACATAGCGGGCCACCAATGGCATGCCCAGACTTCTTAATGGCAGGGAGCGCAAGCTGCGCCTGCATAAGCAACGGATGCAGCCTGGTCTATTCGACAGGCGGAACCATCCCGAACTAGGCAAAGGTTTAAATTTTTACAGAGGCAGGTGTATACCATGAAAGCAGGAGTGGATTACATAGGCGTGTCCGTAGGTGCGCTTATATTCAACAAGGAGGGCGAAATCTTCTTAGGAAAGAGAAGCAACAAGTCGAAGAACGAGCGCGGCTCATGGGAGGCGCCAGGGGGCGCGGTCGAGTTTGGGGAAAAGAGGATAGACGCGGTGAAACGCGAGATGAAGGAGGAATTCGGTGTCGATATCCGCGTGGTTAGGGCGCTTCACACATCCGACGAAATGATAAGGAGGGACAAACAGCATTGGGTCCCGACAACCTACATAGCAAGGATAAAGGGCAACAAACCGCCAAGAATTATGGAGCCTGAGAAATGCGACGCGATAGGGTGGTTTCCCCTGAACAGGTTGCCAACACCTTTGTCAGGTATAACCAAAATTGACCTTAAAGAATACAGGAGGCAGCGCTCTGGCGCAAGAGGCAGCGATTAGCTATCTGCTCTTGCCGCTCCTCAGCCCTATCCAGATTCCGTTGGGATCCTTTACATAGCCCATTGCGAAATTCTTCTCCTCCCAAAGCTTCATCGCGACCGGCGCACCGCTTGCCACCAGCTTGTCATATAATTTCTTCGCGTCCCTCACCTCAAACATCAGATGATCAAGCTCCGATCCCTCCTTATAGGGCGTGTAGTGCATGCAGTTCTTCGAGAAGTGCATCAGGTTAAGGCGCTGTCCGCCCTCCTTTGCAACCATCATTACAACCTTCTCCCCCGGAACCCAGCTCCTCCTGCCGACTATCCTCATTCCAAGGTACTTTGTGTAGAACTCTATGGACTTTTTCAGGTCCTTGACCCTTATGCTAGTGTAGATAAATCCCATATAATCAGTCTTGATTGGAAATAAAAGTATTAAAGGATAATTATAAGTAATAGAGCAGACAGAGTAAAGATGAAGTGGTATCATGTCGACAACCGAAATCACACCGGTCCGGGCCGATAATAGGTTCATGCGTCTTCTCAGGATGGCTACAAACAGGCAGTTATCCACAGCCAAGATCCTGATGGCTAGGCAGGGCGGCGAGTTGCCTGAAACAATCGCGGATCTATCCGACGGCGACCAAAAGAGCGCACGCGCCTATTTCACTACAAAAGATGGCTACGCGGCTGTTTCCCAGAAGTTTAAATTTATGACTGTACCAGACCCGATCCAGTCAAGGCGCATAGAGTACTACGGATTCTACATGGTCGGGCAGGATGTCCGGAAGTACACATCCGCGGGCAGGCTGGCCTCAAGGAGCACGATAAAAAGCAGCGGCGGGCTGGATGTCTCCCCCGTAGGCAGCGGCTACGAGATTGAGGTGGTGTATGACCCGCCAGGCAGGTTGTGGGGCAAGAGGAGCTTTAAAAGAAGCCGCTAAGCAAGAACCTGAAAACCGCAATGGTTAGATAGACCTTAGAATTTCGTCCGTCAGTTTGTTCTCGTCCCTGAACTCGATGTACTCCCTCTTCATCTTGGTCGCGGAATCGTAGGCGAGTTTTATTGCGAGAAGGATCACAAGGATTACGGACCAGAGCCTGAGCGACGTTGCCGTAGGGTCTATGAATATGCTGTCTATTATTAGGCTGACACCAGCAAGAAGCGCGAGGAACCAGAGTGTAAAGTAGAGCTCAAGCCTTCTCTTAAGCCTTACGTAAGCGTAACGTATTGTCACGTCTATATTCCTCACTGCCATATCCCTACCACTAAACTAATATCTGACAAGCTTTAAATACGTATTGCAAGGCGGTGCTGGCTACACCTCAATAAAGACATCGCCGCCCTCCACTGTTGCCTTGTACTTCCTCTCGTCGTCAAGCGGCAGCGGGAACTCCACGAGCTTTCCTGTAGTCACGTCCCATTGCGCGCCGTGCCACGGGCATGTTATCACATTGCCGTTGAGCTCTCCCTCCGAAAGCGGCCCTCCCTGATGGTTGCACACGCCGCGCATGGCATAGATCTTACCGCCAACGTTCGCAACCACTATGTCGTCCATTCCTTCCACCACGACCTTCTTCATGCTCCCAGGAGCGAGTTCTGAGAGCTTTGCAGCAAGCACCTTTGCCATATCCACACCAAAGCAAGATAGATTTGGATGCAAGGTTTTAAGTATTTTGCAAGCAAACCAATACTGGATGAGATGGTGAAGGCAGGAGACGTAGTGAACGTGCTGCACCAGTGCGTGGACCCAGAGCTGGGCGCCAACATAGTCGACATAGGTCTGATCTACGGCATCAAGGTAAACGACGGCAAGGACGTCAAGCTTACACTTACCATGACATCGCCGATGTGCCCTGTCACGAGCATAATAATGGCCGACGCGCAGCTCAGGATAGAGGCGATAGAGGGCGTGGGCAAGGTTGAGCTGGAGCTTGTATGGGACCCTCTCTGGAACCCAGAGATGATGAGCGAGGAGCTCAGGTACACCAGCTAAGGGTGCACGAACCTAAGCAACGCCTTTGCTTTTTACTCCATAATCCTGCGCAGGCTCTCAGGTTTCGGTTCATAGGAGGGATGCCTGCGGAGCTTCTCCATTAACTCCCGGTCCTTCCAGTGCTGGTCCTCAATATAACTGAGCAGACCTGATGGTGTGCGCGGGTCATCAACAAGCCTGAATGCAAGCTCCCTCTTTTCCTGGTTTGTCAGCCCTCTGCGCATCGCGATAAACCCTTCAGATCCTGGTTCCGGATTTCTTTGCACGCTCTTCATGTTTTTCGTATCCATCTATATCTCCCCCTCTTGTTTTCCTGCCTTCAGCGTCTCCTTAAACAGTGATATCGCCTCATCGCTGTCCATCTCCTCCGTCGCGGTGAAGAGATCAGTCCGTTTTGACCTGTACTCGATTTCAGGATTGTCAAGCGTTTTTATCGTGATCCCGTAGTCTATGCCAGCCGAGAGCATCTTCTTCAGCATGAGCGGCCGCTCTTTCTTGATGTCCATTTTGGTTATTGCGGAAAAGAAGTTCACAACCTCTGCCATCGCTTCGAACGGCCCGGCGGATAGGTGCATGCAGTTGTTTTCTACTGTTACCGACTTCAGGCCGTAGTCCTTTGCGTTCTTGTAGAGTTCGCCGCGCATTGAATCCGGAGCGGCCTTTTCCGGGAAGGTGGCGCCCACCATCTCGTTCTTCAGCGTCGACCACTTTGTATCCGCATGAAGGAGCATTAGCACTATCCTGTGCGATGGGTTAGTAAAATGGAACAGCTGCTTGGGATGGAATCCGTTTACCAGGACTATGTCACGGCCGTCCTTCTTGATGTGCCTTGTGTACAGGCCGCTCCTTATCTTTACGGATTTCTCCTCGAACCACGCCTTGTCAAGGCTCTCCGGCGTCTCTCTGCTGTATTCCTTGAGGTACTCGTGCCCTCCCAGCACCGTGTATTTGCCGGGGGAAAGGCCGTATGCTTCCTCTATCTTCCTCTTGGTGTCGGAATCCAGCGCCACAGAGGCGGAGTTGGATATGATATTTATGAACCTGTAATGTTTGCTCATGATATTGTACTTGTCCAGGACGCTTCCATTGACAGCGCATATGCCGTCTATTTTGACCCCGAATTTATAGAGGTCAAGAAGCATCATCTCAGTTATCTTTATCATGTCAGAAATATTATCAAGGAGGAATACCTCGGGCTTTATGAAGAAGAGCAGCTCGTTTTTGCACTCACTTTCCCCGACTCTTATCTTTTTTATGATCTCCGCATCGTGGCATCTTAATGCCGCTTCGACTATTTGGTTTGCTACATCGCCGACTTCCCTGTCAATTTCCATACTATGCCCCACATTAACTGTTACGCATATATTGCATTTATCATTTATAATGACTTTCTTACGCGCGAGAAGACCTTCCCCTTGTCATATATCATCTTGTCTATGTCCCGGTTATTGCAGACCTGGTCGAAACTGACCCATTTGTAATCCGTATTCTCCACGTTGAGCTTCACAGCCCTGCTGGACACGCGGAATATGAAAAACCTGTTCGGCCATTTCAGCCCCTTCCCCTCGTCCTTGAGTACTATTATCGAATTGCCGTCGAGAAGGGTCAAGCGTTCTGCAGGGATCTTTGTCTCCTCAAATATCTCCCTGTATGCGGTCTGAAGGTACCTCTCGCCCTTATCGCGCCCCCCGCTGAGGAAAGACCACCTGCCAGGATGCGACATCAATGGGGCATTGAGCCTCTTGAGCAGGAGTATCCTCCTTTTGTTGATCAGAACCGCCGTTATGCCGTCCCTTTTTACGCTCCTGCACATTTTCAGTTCCAGAAAACCACCAAGCCTTTGCAATCGCCATTTATTTTGCTATTGGCAATGTATTTATATCTGAACATGAGAGGTATTATTGATAGAATGTCAGCGATTCTCGCTTAGCTAGGTGATGAGATGAGTATGAGTGGAATTACACAAAGGATTCGAAAGGATTCGGCGCATGTCCAGGAGCAGCTCGACATGCTTACTTCGCTAGAGACCGGCGGATTCGAAAGGTTGATCGAGGAAGGCTACGGCGATACTGTCTACTCCAAGGCCATAGAGTTTGTCATGGGCGGCGCGCCGCTAGTGCATCTTGAGATGCTGAAGCATGATGGACTGCTAAGGCTTGCGCCTGGAAGGCTTGGCCATTCGGTTGCGCACAGCCTGGCGCAGTGTGCCTCGTACGGCCCGGTGTTTGAGAGGTTCGCGAAGATGCCTGGCATACTCGGGCTCAGGCGCGCTATCGACAATAAAAGCGTAGCGGATATACTTGAGGCAAGAAAAGGCATGCTCAGGAATGCAAAACAGTAAGCATGCTGAGGACTCTCGGCTACAGCCTTGCGAGTTCCTCTAATTTCTTAGGACCTATATACCTATCGAAGACCTTGTCAAAACTAGTCACGTCCCCGTCCTTAATTAGCATATCCGCAACACTGACTGCAATCACCTCCAATTGCGCCCTGGCCACGCCATGTCTTTCCGAGACGAGATCAACCTGTACAAAATTAAGCATCCTCATATGACTGGCAATATCCCTTACCACGTTATTCCATGCCACAGCCGTCGCATGCTCTGGAGTCCCCATAACAAGTGTATCGGTCTTTTTAAGCAGCCGCTCCATGCATACCATCTATCACATTGAGTTGTATATGATGTGGCAAATAGATAAAGCTTTTGTACGATTTCCCGCAGAAAATGCAACAATCCGGAAATGTTTAAGTAATTCCAAGTTTATCTTAGAAAAGCACGGAGCCGCTGAAAGCCGAAGGGTATTTATATTAAAAACCAATAATCAGATTGTGATCAAATGATGACAAGACCATCATCGTGCCTAGATGATGAGGTTAAGGAAAGGTTAGTAACGCGTGCAAAGAAGTTGGCCGAATTAAAAGAAGCAATACGCCAAGTCGGTTATATTCCCGGAAGAAATGTGATCCACACTCCCTCTGCCATAAACAAGACGCTAGATGAATTGGAAAGAACCTACAACACACCTGTCTGGAGCAGGGATGCCAATCCCTTTTATGATTATCTGAGAAGGTCGGGTTATGACATGTTCATCCTCCTGCCGCCTACGTACATGATAAGAGAAACTGCAAGGCGGATCATAACTGGTGACAGCGCGCTGTAATTGGCAAGTAAGCAAGAAATACTATTAGTATTTCTAACTTTCTCTTAGAAATTCTAATCTTCTCTTTATTTGCACCGTATAGAACGAATCTTTGCAACATGTAAATGTGTCAGAGAAAAAAATTAACGCAGGCAGCGCTCAAATCAACGCATAAATTTGTCGTCGGTGAGGCACTTCTCCCTCACTTCCGGTATTCTAGAGACCCATCATTTTCGTTTTCCACTACAATGGAATCCGTTCGGGAAATTCCACTCACGTGAGCTAAAAAACGCCCTCCGAGGAAAAGCTGTTCTTTGTGGGCCAACATTTCGAATAATAGGGCCCCCTTCACTATTAGGCCCGGAATTCCATAAATCCGAAACCTAAGCTTTTCAAGGAATGCATTTTCATTCCGTTATAATGGAATCCTCAAGATATGACATACAAGTGGTGTAAATTCCATACCTATGGGACGCCAGGACCATTCGCCATATATTGCACAGAAATCCGCGGCAAATAGTACCTAATGCGTTTATTCATCTGAGATTCGCATGCAGTGCTTTGATATTTCCTATTCAGGTCCTCAAAACTTTCATCCTCTACAAAGCTGCCTCCGGCTCCATGCCTGTTGGTTATTAGCAACGGGTTCACACTTGTTACTACGCCTATATGTGTTATCGGTATCAGGCCTTCCCAAACAACTAGGCAGCCTTCGATTGGGGCAGGGATCTGCTCTAGCTTTTTAAGATATGCGG
>Ga0326728_10018672_pt1 | contig 13615 bp, 11 predicted proteins | sample MB3enrmetagenome_FD_207602 | JGI IMG/M metagenome (GOLD analysis project Ga0326728, IMG submission 207602) | Lab enriched peat soil microbial communities from McLean, Ithaca, NY, United States - MB31MN | ecosystem: Environmental > Terrestrial > Soil > Wetlands > Peat | place: USA: New York... | reverse complement strand
TTCGTGCGTACGGTTGCTGGAGGTAGTGCTTTGCGCGGTTTTCGTTGTTCCTTTTCATTTGCCATGCGCTCCTCTTCGTCTAGTTTTTCCTGCCAGCGTTGAACATCTAATTCAAGGTCATCCAAAATTTGAGCTGCAGTGTGCGGGTTGATAGAGGGGTGCCCTGGTATGCTGATGGGTCGGCTCTGTGCAAAATGATCGCTTTCGTACGTAGGGTGCTTTCCCGTCTTGATTTTCCGGCGTCCAAGCCTCTGAGCCAAACGGACAAGATCCCTCGCCTTTATGTTGTTTATGGATCTTCGCAAACTCTCCAACTCGCGCTGCAAACGCCTCAGTTTCTTTCGACTCATGCTATCACCAGCAATATCGGCTGTCAAGATTTTTTTTCTGAGCGTGTCAAGCCCGGTCGATCGCCCGGAGTTGCGCCTGGGCTTCCGGCGCCCAGATGATGTTCTTGGGGCTTCACTCATGGGCGGCGCGTGAGTCCGAACTCGTGGACGACCGGTTCATGCGGGATGCCCTCACCGCGCTCGATGGAAGCGCGAGCGCGGTCGAGGTCGGCGGCCGTTTGGGGCGTAATCTCTTCCTCCTCAATCGGCATGCTGGCCATCGCCTGGGAAACGGGGTCCAGCATGGCTTCCAGGAGGCTGGCGACCGCCGCCAGTTGCGCCGGCGACAAGCGCTCAATCGTCTGATGGGCGTGTTCTTTGGTAGCGTCGGTAGGGCGTAAGGGACATCGCGTTTCTCTCCATCAGGACCACTGCTCTCGGCTGCCGTCCAAGAGCCACCAGGACGATGATAGCACCTTCTTGTTTATGCGTCCCATGGAGTGGCGGGCGCCCTACGATTCCAGTACGCTCACCCCCGATGAACCCCGCGACAATTTCAAAGAAAAAAGCCGCAGACCCCGAGGCGGGGTCTGCGCCACCTTGCTACGGGCGCAGGAAGCCGTGAACTGCACCGTTCGCGTCGAAGTAGACTCCCGTAATCGCTCCCGCCGGGTTATTGCTTGTGGGAAGGGTGCCTGCCTGTCCCAGGACGTCGAACTTGGTGGTGGTGCCGTCAGGAGCGCGCAGGAAGCCGTGAAGCACAGAGTTCGCGTCTATGTAATATCCCGGGATCGCGCCTGCGGGGTTGATGCTCTGGGCGATGGTGCCTTGGCCGGCGCCAGTGCCCGCACCCTTAACGTCAAACTCGGTGATGGTGCCGTCAGGAGTGCGCACGAAGGAGTGATTGACGTTGTTCGAGTCGATCCAAACCCCTGCGGTCACCCCCTTCGGGTTAATACTTGCGAGGAGGGTACCCTGGCCGGCGCCGGTGCCGGCACCTTGAGCGTCGACGGAGGTGAAGGTGCCGTCGCTCGCGCGCAGGAAGCCGTGATACACACTGTTCGAGTCTATATAGAATCCCGACACCACTCCCGCGGGGCTGAGGCCGGAGGACGTGTCGGGCGTGGTGCCCTGGCCGGCGCCCGTGCCCGCGTCCGGATCGTCGAAGACCTTGAAAGTGCCGTCAGTATGGCGCAAGAAGGCGTGCGCCACGCCGCTGTCATCGGTGCAGCCTCCCACAATCAACCCGGCCGGGTTGATGCTATAGCCCGCGCTGCCTTGGCCGGCGCCGCTGCCCGCGCAGGTGGAGGGGGCATCGAACCTTGTGAACTTGCCGTCACGGGCGCGCAGGAAGCCGTGAATCACACTGCTTGAGTCCCAGTAGCCTCCCGTGATCACCCGTTTCGGGTTCATACCGATTTGGGTGTAGGTGCCCTGGCCGGCGCCTTTGCCCGCGCCTGGAGGGTTGAACTTGGTGATACTCCCGTCGGGAGCGCGCAGGAAGCCGTGATATACACCGTTCCCGTCAATGTAATAGCCCATGATCGAGCCGTCCGGGATAATGCCGATGGCGAAAGTACCTTGGCCGGCGCCAGTTGCCCGCGCCCTTCACGTCGAACTTGATGAACTTTCCCTTGTGATCGCTTGCGGCGAAGGCCGACGCCAGCATGAACAGGCCCAAGCAAAGCGCCAGCGCCCCCTTCCGTCCGGCGACGGTGCAGAATTGCGCAAGAGCAAATCGGTTTCTCATGAGTCGTAAACCTCCTCTCGGGATTTTTTCTCCGGTTGGAGAACAGCAGAGTTGTGTTTCTCGGGGTGAGAGTTGTGCTCCTCCTGCTCAGGGCGGTTCTCAAGATCGCGCGACTGCGGCGTGCGCTAGGTGATCACTAGACCGGAAGGCCTCCTTGCTTGCTCTCCCTATCCATGCCGTCACTGCTTGGTTGGTGGAGTAGCGTCCACCAGCGGCTTGTAGGACCCCAGCAGCTTTTGCCTAGCTTCGTCAAGCTGCTGCTTTGCGGGGTCGGGGGAACTCCGGCCAGGTGTACCCACTCCTCGGCTAGCCGCCCCTGGAATCCGCTGTAGGGTCTTGATTTCTGTGTCCATCGGAATCGCGGCCCTTGCCGCTGGCCGGGGGACCGAGGGTGGCTTGAGGGCGTTGAGGTCGGAAATGAACTTGGCCCTCACCGCAGGGTCGGCGATCCGGGAGGTGATTTGGTCGAGATTGAATTCGGTTTTCTTCTCGGGGGGCCGGGGGGCCGCGCGTTTTTCCTCATCAGCACGATAGCCGCCAGACATCTCATATAGGAGGTCTACGTGGCCGTCAACGCCGTAGTGGCCGTCGTCGGGGAACCGGACCTCGATCACAGTCCATCCCGGATCTGACGTGCGGAAGATTCCCAATGTTGGTAGTTGGCTCTGCCAAGGCCAGTACCGTCCCCCCAGAGATTTCACGCTGGTGGCACCAGGCGGCCAAGGCAACTGGATGGCGTACTCGTTGTTGGCCGCACTCGGCCAATAGTGCATGCTGTCGCTACACATACCCTCATTGCCGGAATTGCGCAGGAAGAAAACCCAGTGCTCTTGCACCTGGCCAGGACCGGTCGGATTGAACACCGGCTGTACCGACGTTCTCAGCGCGATCGCAAACACGGGGTGCGACTCGGTTTTAGACCCCTCCACAGCATCGATGCCGATCAGTCCCGTGGCAACACCCTTAAGGGTTCCGTTTATACCGCTGCCGTCATTGAACAACTGACCCGGAGGGACCGCGTGTATCCACCAGGGTGGGGCGGACTCGGCGTCGGATTGCAGGTTCTGCCAAAACGGATCACCAGCATTGTTGAGAGTTTCTCCCCCTTTGAACTCCAACGCCAGAGCAGTGGTCCAGAAGCCAGCAGAGTCCTCGGCCCAGTTGCCAGCCGTCATACCGTTCGCGTTGGGCGTCTGCATCGTCAGATTGTAGTCGCCATCGCCGAGCGGCCAGTCACCGGACCAACCGTCCCAGGCCATCCAGCCGGTGTACGTGGCGATTTGCCAATTGACATGGCCCATGACCGCTCCAGGACAGAGTCCACCAATGCTCAACAAGTTGGAGGGATATTGATCGTAGTATACAGTCTGCACGGTGCAATTCAGAGATTGCGGCGTACCATTCACTGGCTGGCTGAACGGAGGGCAGGTCGCGAGGAAATCCGGTGACCAGCCGTCGGGGAGCAACGAAGGAATATAGGCAAACGCCATGGTTCGCGTTAGTGGAAAGCCTTTAGTCCAGAGTTGGTATGCCCACTTGGGGTTCAAGGGTAAGCCGTTAACATCCTCGTTTTTCATGTCCCAAACCAAGTCGAAGGGCTTAAAGGTAGGTAACCAAGCCGGTCCTGTTTTCGCCTCATCGCCGGACATCACCTTTACTTCGACCCATGCCGGCCCGACACCCCGGCACTGCCCTTCCAGGCCGTCCTCGTGGTTGTAGTAGCCACTCTCGTGGACTTTGTCAATCTCATATCCGAGCCTCAGGAAATAGTCCTTCTGGGAGGCGGCGTTTGCCGGAACCAAATAGGACCTGTTCATAGCTTCGTACATTCTCATGGGGCTTGGGATTACGTCTTCCACATAAACAGTCCCGGCAAAGACCAGATCGGGCCAAGCGGCGTTACCCGCTGTGGCCGGATAAACGTAAGATTTCCAGCCGCCTCCCGTTTGTACGCAACCTCCGGCGAAGATGACGAAAGTGTCGCCGGGCTTGAACGTTACGCTCTTATACTCAGTCCGGGGCACGTCAACCCTGGGCTGGTCAATGCGGTAAGTTTTGCTTTCTCCCTTGGGGGTCTTTATCCATTCTGGGATTGAAAGGATGTCCGCCCTGTAGGGGTGTCTTCCCCTGACCGGCACATAAGATAACAAGCACCGGAGAGAACCATTGATGTTTTCAATTTCGTGCCCGTGGGCAACGCATCGGTCGGCGTTAGCCAGCGACGTATTCACCTTGTTTCCAAAGAAATCCACACAGACGGCGGTCAGCGTTCCGTGATCCATCTTGGTTGGCTGGCATCCCCCGCCGGCTGGGATGGGCTCGCTGTTATTGCTGTACGGGCCAGGGGGAAACTGTCCAGCCCAGGAAGGCAGGCAAGCGAACAGGGCTACTACCAGGCTCGCGTACCTGATTGCCCACATCCATTTCTTCATTTCATCGCCGTGGATCCCGATTGAACTCGGCATTGGATTGTCACCCCCGTTCTCTTGAACGTCGTGGGAGAACCGGGCGTCGCCCACCCTGTTGGCCTGGGGCGACTGACCGGAATACCCAGACTGCCGGGCCGGACTGGAACTTCGGCTACACTCCTGTGGACGAGACTTGCGCTTGCCTCTCAGGGGAAGCCGATTCCGTCACGACCCTTGTTGCTTCGGGCGCCGGCTTGGGTTACACTGTCCTCGGTTCTGGAGGGCGTTCCAAGCCGACGCCCTTTTTGTCTTCTCGCACACCCTAGCCGGCGCGCGGCGAGGAAGTCTTTCCAAAACCTTGGAAAAATTTTTGCTAATTTCTTGCTGCGCCTATGAGTGGGCATGCCTACGCTTTCGGCCCCTTCTTGCTGGACGCCGGCCAGCGCGTTTTGCTGCGAGATGGCAAGCCGGTTCCGCTCACGCCTAAGGCGGTAGATACCCTTTTGGTGCTGGTCCGCAACGCTGGACACCTGGTCGCCAAAGACGATCTGATGAAAGAGGTCTGGCCGGATGCCTTTGTGGAGGAAGTCAACCTCGCCAAGAACATCTTCGTCTTGCGGCACACCTTGGGAAAAGGGGAGCAGGGCCAAAACTACATCGAGACCGTGCCGAAGCGTGGCTACCGGTTTGTGGCCAGCGTGAGGGCGGGCGTAGGCGATGGACCGCGGATCGAAACAGAACCGAAGTCGCCAGCGGTCGCACTGACGCCCTCAAGGAAGGAGATTATTGAAGAAGCTTTGGCGGCGAAACGGCGGGCCTGGCGGCTGGCCGTTCTCCTGACAGCTGCAGCTCTAGGCTTGGCGGCTGGCTGGCTTTGGCTTTCCCCGCTACCACCGCCTACGGTTCTCAAGATTACGCAGATCACCCACTTCGGCCGGGTTGCTCCGGCCTCGCGGCTGGTGACGGATGGGACTCGAATCTACTTCGAGGAGATGAGAGGAGGCCGTTCGACGCTCGCCGCCGTCCCCATCGAGGGAGGCGAGCCGACGACAGTGCCAACACCCTTTCCTAATACGGAGCTCTACGACATCTCCCCCGACCATTCGGAGCTTCTGGTGGGCAGCTATCCGGGTGGGCCCCCTGAACCGGAGCTCTGGATGATGCCTACCACTGGGGGTTCGCCGCGCCGCTTGGGCAACGTCACGGGTCACGGTGCGGCTTGGTCCCGCGATGGGCAGAAGATTGCCTACTTCTCCGGCTCCGGGCTTTACGTGGTGAAGCCCGACGGCTCAGACCCCCACCAGGTCGCGACCACTGAAGGCAGGGGATGGTATTCCCGCTGGGCGCCCGACGGACAGACTTTGCTCTTTAGCACCTTTGGCTCCGACATACTGTCGCTTTTACTCTGGGAGGTCGATGCCAAAGGTGGCAATCTTCATCGTCTGCTGGCAGGATGGAGAGAGCCTCTAGCCTATTACGGGGACGGAGAATCCGACGGCGATTGGACGGAGAATTACTTCGTGTTCCGCTCCACCCGAGCGGGAATGGCCGGCATCTGGGCGATTGCTGAAAGGAGCAGATTCCTGCGGCGGTCGTCGCATGCCCCGGTCCAGCTCATGACCACTGACTCCACCCTGTGGGGTTTATTAGCTGCCAAGAACAAGATCTTCTACCCTGGGGAAAAAGAAGTGCGGGAATTGGCGCGCTACGACGGGCGGTCGAAGCAGTTCGTTCCCTATCTCGGCGGAGTCCGGGCGCGCGATGTCGACTTTTCCCGCGACGGTCAGTGGGTGGCTTACGTGGTGCCCAACATGCAGCAAAACATCCTCTGGCGGAGTCGAGTGGACGGGAGAGATCGGCAGCAGCTCACTTTTCCTCCAATGCATGCCGGGCAGCCCCGCTGGTCTCCCGATGGAAAGAAGATTGCGTTTGCCGGGACTGTACCGGGAAAGGGGACAGGGATCTTTCTGGTGTCGTCTGGGGGCGGCGAGCCTGAACCGGTGACCCCGTCGGGTTTGGAAAGCACCTTCCCCGGCTGGTCTCCCGGCGGAGACTCCTTGGTCTTCAGCGGGCCGGTACGTGCACCCGGGAGCCTGCTCAACGGGGAAAATGGCGGCACGTACCAGCTCGACTTGAAAACCCGGCGGCTCTCCGTTTTTCCCGGGGCGGAGAATCTACTCTATCCCTGCTGGTCGCCGGACGGACGATACATGGCGGCCTTGGCCCCCGACGGAAAGCTGATGCTCTTCGATTGGCGATCTCACGAGTGGCGTGAACTCGCCCATGGCACGGCTCTTCGGCCCGCTCGCTGGTCGCCTGACAGCAAGTACGCTTATTCACAGGATGTCGAAGGCAGCCAGCCGATCTTTCGAGTACGAATCAGCGACTGCCAGATCGAACCGATCACGACGTTCGACGAGATTCAGCGGGCGGACGTAAGAAGCTACGCCTTGGCCGCCGTGGCACCGGATGGCTCCCCGGTAGTCTCACTGGTTCTCGCCCACTCGGACATCTACGCGCTGGATGTGAAATTCCCATGAGCCGGAAGCGAATGTAGCGCCTCTCCGGCCGGTTTGGGGAAGAGGGGCGGATACGGTTTCGCGGCCACGCTTGGTAGTCTATTTGGGTGTTATCGGTCGGGGCGGAGGTCGATAATGGAAACTATCAAAAGGCACATCACAAGTGCTACGATGGTGGCTGGAGACTGCGCGAGACTGCCGGCACCGAGAGGCGCGCTTTTCGGTAGCCGGCCCGAAACCAAATCAGGAAGGCAGGAAGGAGAGGTTTGAGACATGCCAGCAACCTATAAAATGACCGAGCTAGTGGGCACGTCACCCGTCAGCTTTGCTGAAGCGGTGAAGGCCGCTGTCGCCGAAGCCGCAAAGACGATCCGTCACATGAACTGGTTTGAGGTTGTCCAAGAGAGCGGCAGGATTAAGGATGGCAAGGTGGAGGAGTTTCAGGTCACGCTCAAGATCGGCTTCAAAATCGAGCACACCTAGCCGGTTCGCGAGCCACCCGAACCCAAGGCGAGGCGCCGCATCCGCAGCCACCACTATCCTTACGTGGGAGCAGGAAGGCCACGGCCTACTCGTGTCGTAATGCCACCATGGGGTCCAGGCGCATGGCGCGCCGTGCCGGGAGGTAACAGGCTGCCAGCGCCACCAGCGCCAAGAGAATCGCGACGCCGGCGAAGGTCGGCGGATCGTTCGCGCCCACGCCAAAGAGCAGGCTCGACATCAGTCGGGTGGACCCGAACGACACCACCAGACCGATGACGACGCCGATCGCGGCCAGCGTCAGGCCTTGGCCGATCACCATTCGCATCACGTCGCCGGGCCGGGCTCCGAGCGCCATGCGGATGCCGATCTCGCGCGTCCGCTGTTTCGCGGCATACGCGACGACGCCATAGAGACCCACCCCCGCGAGTAGCAGGGCCAGCAGGCCGAACACACCCGCAAACGCGCCCGCCATGCGCAGGACAAAAGAGGACGACTGAGTTCGCGTGTCGAGGGTGGCGACGTCGAAGACGGGCAGGTCCGCGTTCAGTTGATGAATCGCCTGTTCGACGGCGCGCGCCAGCTCCATCGGATCGCCGGCGGTGCGGACGTGGACCGTGACACCCGGGGAGTAGAACTGGTACAACGGCAGATAGAGAAAGGGTTGCGGCGCCTCGGGCAGATCGTAATACTTCGTCGTGCGGGTTACGGCGACGACTTTGGCCCATTTTCCCTCGACTTTCATTCGCTTCCCGATGGGGTCCTGCCGCGGCCAATAGCGCTGGGCCAGCGCGTGGTTGATAATCACGACCGGCTGCGAATCCGCCCCGTCCTGAGGAGTGAAGTCGCGGCCTTCGAGGATCGGGATGCTAAGGGTCGCGAAATAACCCGGGCTCACATGAGCGATGCCCGCCTCGATGGCCTCGTGCGGTCCAGGCACGTAGCCCTCGGGAACAAACTCATCGGAACTCGAGCTGAATCCGAGCGGCACCCAATCGGCGAGGCTGGCGGCCCGGACCCCGGGAAGGGCTTTGCTCTTCTCCAGAACCTGGCGGTCAAACACGATCCCATCGGCTTCATGGTAGCCGTTGGAGAACAGATCGTAGGATTCCAGCAAAACGCCCTGAGGATCAAAGCCCGGGTTCGATCGATGCGCCGCCCGCAAGCTGCGGATAAACAGGCCGGCGGAAACGAGCAACAACAGCGAAAAGGCAACCTGTGCTACCACAAGTCCGGCGGAAAGTCGCGCCTTGTGTGTGGTTGCGGTCACGGTGCCCGATTCACCCTTGAGCACGCCGGCGGGACTCGTTCCCGAAGCCCGCAGCGCCGGCAGGATGCCGAAGAGCACGGCGGTGATCACCGAAATAACCAGGGTGGCGAGAAGCACGCGCCGGTCCACGCTTACGGAGAGCCAAACGGGGAGATTGCTGCTGGGTGCAAAGTCCATGAAAGCCCCGGCCGTCCAAACCGTCACCAGCAGAGCCAGCGCTCCTCCCGCCAGCGCCAAGACGCAGCTCTCGACGAGAAACTGCCGGACGAGTCGCCGCCGGCTGGCGCCGAGTGACAGCCGGATGGCCAATTCCTTTTGCCGCGACACGCTGCGCGCCAGGAGCAGGTTGGCGAGGTTGGCGCAGGCCAGCAGCAAAACCACCCCGGCCAAGCCGAGCAGAATCGGCAGAAGCTGGGAGAAAAAGGCATTGGCGCCATTGGGAGCCCGCCATAGCGGGTAGGTCATAATCTGGTTTTCGCCTTTGTGGGAATCAGGATACTGCCGGGCGATCTGTTGAAACAGGGTTGCCAATTCGGCTTGCGCTTGTTCGCGGCGCGCACCGGGACGAAGCCGGCCGAGGGCGTTCATCCAGGTAGTGTTTCGCGAAACCAGCCGATCTTCCACCCCAATCAGTTGCGGGGCCATCATCATTGGCACCCAGAGGTCCGCGCGAAGTCCCGTGTAGCTGCCTTGAAAGACGCGCGGCGCAACGCCCACGATGGTGTAAGCGTGCGTGTTGATGTGAATCGTCTGGCCCACTACCGACGGATTGCCGCCAAAGCGATTCAGCCAAAGGCGGTAGCTGACCACCGCGACCGGCGCGCCATTCTGCACCTTGTCTTCCGCGGGCAGGAAGCCTCGTCCGAGGAACGGCTTCACGGCCAGAACGTCGAAGTAGTTGGCGGTTACCATCGTCCCCCAGACCTGTTCGGGCTTGCCGTTCCCGGTCAAGCTCACCGGCCCGAGTGCAAAGCCGGTGAGACCCGAGAAGCTCTGACTGTGGTCGCGCAAATCCACGAAGTCAGGATAGGATTGGGAGCCGGCGTGTCCGCGTGTAATCGATAGGACTTCGCTGGCGTTAGACATTCCGGGGATGGGATTGAGCAGGGTGGCATCGATCCAACTGAAAACCGTGCTGTTGGCCCCGATGCCGAGCGCCAGGGTCAGCACGGCGATGGCGCTGAGCCCAGGCTCCTTACGCAGCATACGCACACTATAGCGGAGATCCTGTAGCAGGCTTTCAAGCATCGGGACACCCCCAAGGCCGCTGGCATTTCTTTCGGGCCCACCCGATAACGGCGAGCTTGACGGGCGCGACCCGAAGCGGTTTCGAACTGACGAGCCAGGCACACAACCGTTTCATGCGGGCCTCAATGACTCTTACGAGACCCGCTCCCTCAAAGTTCCGGGCGTCCTACATCACAAAGCGCCCTGGGAGCCACCTCGGCGAGGCCCGGGAAATTCCCCCAGACGACTTATGTCTTTCCCCCTCCGCTTGTGCTAGTCTATAAATGCATCATGGGCATGAGGGAACTTCTAAGGCGAATTTTTCTGATCGACCTGATTAAAGGGTTGAGGCTGACCTTTTCCTATCAGCGTCCCAGCGCCACGTACACCGAGCAGTATCCGCGCGAGCGGCCCGCGGTGGCGGAGCGTTACCGCGGCGCCCCTCGGCTCAACAATCATCCCGAGTCGGGCGCGACGCTTTGCATCGCTTGTAACCTGTGCGCGCTGGCCTGCCCGGAGAACCTGATCGTGGTGGGCTGGGAACGCACGGAGGACCGCAAGAAGAAGCTGACAACGTTCACCTACGACCTGTCGCGCTGCATGTTCTGCGGGCTCTGCGAAGACGCATGCCCCGTGGACGCCCTGGAGCTGACCCAGGACTTCGAGATCGCCCAATACACCCGCGAGGGCATGATCTGGGACCGCGAGATGCTCGAGGAAGGCCCGCAGCCCGTCCGCTACACACGCTGAGCTCGCCTGAGTTTTCAGTTCTCAGTCCTCCATCGATGGCCGGTCTTCGTCTTGAACTGAAAACTGACCACTGAGAACTGACAACTCCAGGCCACGTTGGAGTTGCGCGAGCCACGACGCTTAGTCGGCGGCACACACCACCCATCGAGCTTCAGCCCGGCAGGCTGGCCATCCTCGATACGGCGAATTCGTACAACACCACCCCGCCGCCGCCGGCGTTGCCGGTTCGACGAGCGCTTCCGCGCTTGCCTCAGTTGGATTCAGCGGGCGCCGACCAGCGGTGGGTGGGGCGACCGGAGAGTTCAGCCAAGCCCACCCGCCGCTGCTTTATCTCCGCTACCTCGCCTTCTTGGGCGGGACAACAGCGTCTTTGAACGCCTTTGAGAGACGGAACTTCACCACAGTCTTCGCCGGGATCTGAATCCTCTCACCGGTCTGGGGATTGCGGCCTTCACGAGCCTTGCGATGAGCCTTGACCGCTTTACCGAGACCCGGGATGACGAACTGTCCCCCGGACTTGCACTCTTTGGTAGCCAGCGCTACGAGCTCTTCCACCAACCCTGCGGCGGCCTTCTTTTGAATTCCTGCCTTCCCTGCCAAGTGTGCCACCACTTGCGATTTCGTCATCATTTGCTGCTCTCCTTTTTTGCGCTACGATTTGAGGGAACCGACTCATGACGGCTGAACGACACTCTATGCAATAATCCGGTGCTCTGTCAAGCCCATTTCACGAGTCGCGCCTCATGCGCCGCCAGAAAAAATGCGGCCCTGAGCCATTTTGGATTTTCGATTTTGGATCTTGGATTGAAGACCGCACCTGGGCTTGGTACATTACCCAGACATGGGCCGCCAATCCATTTTGGATTTTGGATACTCTGGATTTTCGATTTTGGATTGAGGACCGCACCTGGGGCTTGGTATTCTTGCGTGGCATGGGTGGTGTCGAATCCAAATCGAAGATCCAAAATCCAAAATGAACATGTTTGCGTCGCGCACCAACTGGACACTCGCTCCGAATCGGCTCTCCAGGCACCTCGAAGAGCGACGGGGACTGGGACTCTCTTTCCTCGACTTGACCGAATCGAACCCTACGCGCTGCGGCTTCTGCTTCGATCAACCGGCAATCCTGGAAGCGCTGGGTGACCCGCATTCGCTGGTTTATGAGCCCGAGCCCCGCGGCTTGCTGCGAGCACGCCAAGCGGTTGTGAATTACTACGCGGAACGCGGCGCGGACGTGGGTCCCAAGCAGATCTTCCTCACCACCAGCACCAGCGAAGCGTACTCCTACGTGTTCCGGTTGCTCGCCGATCCGGGCGATGCCATCCTCGCGCCGCGTCCCAGCTATCCGCTCTTCGACTTCCTCACACGCTTGAACGACGTTGAACTGATCCACTACCCCCTCGTGTATCGCCCGCTTCTCGACGACCAAGGCTGGCGGATCGACCTACCGGCGCTGGAGTCGACTCTCCGCAGCTCGACGCGGCGCATGCGCGCCATCCTTGCCGTCCATCCCAACAATCCCACCGGCTCCTTTGTCCGGCCGCCGGAGCTCGACTCTCTGCTCGACCTGTGCCGCAGCCACCGCCTGGCCTTGATCACGGACGAGGTGTTCAGCGACTACCTCCTCCCAGCGCGGCCCGCGGCCGCAACCAAAGTGGCCGCGAGTGACGAGTGGCGAGTGGCCCGCCCGGCAAGCCACGCCGCAGCGTCGCGCGCGCTCACCTTCACCCTCAGCGGGCTGTCGAAGATCTCCGCCTTGCCGCAAATGAAGCTCGCCTGGATGGTGGTAAACGGCCCGCCCGACGACCTCGCCGCCGCCCTGGCCCGCCTGGAAGTGATCGCGGACACCTACCTCGCCGTCAGCACGCCGTTGCAGCACGCGCTCCCCAAGCTGCTGGAGCTGCGGCGACAGATGCAGCCGCAGATCCTCACTCGCCTGCGCCAGAACCTCGTCTGGCTCGATGATCGCTTCTCTTCGGGATCACCCGTCTCGCGCCTCCGGAGCGAGGGGGGCTGGTATGTCATTCTGCGCCTCCCTTCGGTTAAGAGCGATGAAGACTGGGCCATCGAGTTGCTGGACCGCGCCGGCGTCCTGGTCCATCCCGGGCACTTCTACGATTTCACCTCCGAAGGCCACCTGGTGGTAAGCCTGCTGCCGACGCGGGAAGTCTTCCAGGAAGGTCTTGAGAAAATCCTGGCCTACGTTGAGCAGAGCGCCTGACGGAGCAGACCAAGTTGATGCCGCAGCGGCCGGTGGCCAAGTTCACGCTGTAGCGGGTGTAGAATTGGATGGGTTGCATGCACTTTGATGGTGAAACAAAACCGGATGGCCAGCGGCTCGGCCGCTCCGCACAGCAGGGCGGCCGAGCCGCTGGCCATTGTCAAGAATTGGATGTCACAGCACACTAACGATTGATTCAGCCACGGGTTTCTTATGAACAGAGTTCGCCTCGCCTATCGCTGTGTCTTAATTCTTTTTGTTCTGGGCGGGCTCACCTACGAAGGACTGACCGCGTTGGCGGCGACGCCAAGCGCTGACGGCGCGCCCCAGGTCTTCAAGGTTGATCCACCCAACTGGTGGATCGGTCACTCGATCAATCCCGTTCGGGTCTTGATTCGCGGCCGCAGTCTTTCCGGTGCTCGCGTTGAGCCGGAGGGCGTGGGGCTGAAGGCGAGCTTTGTTCACTCTAACGCCGCCGGCTCCTACTTGTTCGTGAATTTGACGATTGACCCCGCCAGCAAACCGGGCCGCCACTCGCTCAAGGTACTCAATGCGGCGGGCGCAACCGACTTTCCCTTTGACGTGCTCGCGCCCTTGCCGCGCAACGGCCGTTTCCAGGGGTTCTCCCCGGACGACTTCATCTACGAGATCATGCCCGACC
>Ga0326728_10018671_pt1 | contig 13615 bp, 12 predicted proteins | sample MB3enrmetagenome_FD_207602 | JGI IMG/M metagenome (GOLD analysis project Ga0326728, IMG submission 207602) | Lab enriched peat soil microbial communities from McLean, Ithaca, NY, United States - MB31MN | ecosystem: Environmental > Terrestrial > Soil > Wetlands > Peat | place: USA: New York... | reverse complement strand
TGACGAACGCCGGCCCGCGGGCGGCTTTCGACAGCAACGCGACTTGAAAGCCCCTTGCCGCGCCGGCCCGGCGCAGTCATCGCGAAGCGACCGGAGCGCAGCGCAGGAGCGGCGCAGCCGCTTGACGGCGCCGGGGCGGCGTGGCCGGCGGAGAGTGGGAATGAAATAAAGCCGCTCTTGGCCGCGGAGCCTCAAATCGCAATTCGCTCGATATCGTCGACGCTCACTTCTTCCCGCCGCCGATCATAAAGTTGCGTTGTGCGCGTGCTGGCGTGGTTAGCCATCAACGCCGCCTTCTCAAGCGTCCCACCATTGTTCAGATACGCGGTGACGCCCGTCGCGCGAAACGTGTGGTTGCCGATCTTGGTCGTGACGCCGGCCGCCCTGGCGCGCCGTTGGATCATCGCATAGGCGTTCGCTTGCGGCAGGGGATTGCCGGCGAGCTGGCCCGCGCGGCTGCAGCTCTGAAAGAGCAGCGCCTTAGGGTTACTCGCGAGGCCCGCGCCGTCGATATATTCGTGCAGATAGGATTCGAGGTTGTGATGGCACGGCATGGCGTGGTGCTTACCGCCCTTTTCATGGAGGCGAACCCATAACCGGCGGTTCTGCGGATAGACGTCCTCGACGCGCATGCCTGTAGCCGCGCCGATGCGCGCGAACGAATAGACCATCAAGCCGATCAGCGCGCGGTCGCGCAGGCCGATGACGGTTGACGTGTCGATCGCGTCGATGAGCTGGCGCGCCTCGGCCGGGTCGAGCGCAGGCGTCTTGCCGCGCCGCACGACATGGCGCGGCCCGCGCACGGCGGCGGCCGGATTGGTCGGCATGATCTGGCCGACGACCAGCCAATCGAACAGGCGCCGCAACGCGGCCAGGCGCAGCTTGGCGGTCGGCGCGGATCGCGCGCGCTGCAACTGCTCGATATAGGTCGCGACATGCACGCTCTCGATCGCCGCGAGCTGCGTGACGCCCCGCGCCTCCAGCCAATCGAAGAATTCCGTCGCCGCGCGCGCGTAGGCGCGGTGCGTGTGCGGGTTGCGAATTTGCGCGGTGAAAAATTCGAGGAAGCGATAGGACGCGCGCTCGCCGGCGGCGGTGACAAGGGCGGAAACGGGAAGGCCACGGGAGGCAAGGGGCGCGAGTTGATTCATTGACGCATGACCTGGTTCCAATTGATCTCGAAACCTGCGGCTTGAAGTTCGTTTGCGAGGGTCTGACGCCAGCCTCCGCCATCATCGAACGCGGCATAAACGACCCCGCCAAAGTCGGATGGAATTTCGACATCTCCCCGCTTCAATGCGCAAACCCGCTCTCGCCCAAGCCGCCCAATAAAGTATCCAAGCTCAAGCACTACATTTTGCCGAGCGCGCGATTTCAGCGGTTCGCCCGTTTTTGCGCCCTCGTCATCCGGAGTAAAAAGAACGACGGCGAAGCCGACATCGCCGTGGACTTCGACCTTCTCAATGACGGTGCGCCCTTGGTTGGCTTGCTCATGGAGAATGATCGCCTCAAACCCGATCCGCTCCAGAAAGCGGGCAATCGCTTCGCGGGCTCCTTCGTCATGCCCGTGAACGACAAAGACTTTACGGTCGAACACCTGTGGCTCCGAGATCGTTTGCGACGGAGAGGAGGCGGAAACTTCTCCACGGCGCTCTTCAAGAGCCGTTATCGCCTGCGTGAGCAAAGCTATGGAGCGGGCCTTGCTGCGAGCGAGCGACGCATGAACGTCCTCGATTGGGACGCGATATGCGTAATTGAACGGCCCGTTGTCGAAGAAGGCCGCATCGGAATATCGCTTATAGTCAAGGGTATCGGCACCGAACGTCCGGATTAGCGCCTCGTCGACGGCGGCGGCGAGAGCCTCGACGTGGGGAATGTTGTTCTGTTCGGTGACGCTAGTCGGCTCGAAAGCGCTCACTTCGTCCAGGCGCTTCTTTAGCCGAACGATGCCTTGCTGAATTTCCGCTGCCGTGACTTGCGGCGGCGGCTGTAGGGGGCGGCTTCGGGAAGGTCGGCGGCTCATGCGAATCACTTCGGTTATATTTGATAAAAGACATTATCATGCATTAATTGAGGCGCAACACGGACGTCAAAACCCGGGGCCGACGCTCACGCAAAGAGAAACGGGAATTCCCAAGCGCTGCCCTGGCGTAGCCTTTGGTGCAGCGCGTACGGGTCTCGTGTCGCCTCCCGATGTGTTGCCAGGCCGAGATAGAAATTTCGCCCCTGATGCTTAGCGAAGATAATCCAGTCCCCGGTCATCCGCCGCGCGGCAGCGCGGTCTTCAATCCCGCCGAGAACAAGCTGATGCGCAAGCCGCTTCGGCCACACGTCAGGTTGATCGCCATAATCGGCTGCGACCTTCTCGATCATCGCCGCAAGCTCACGGTTCCCGGAGTATCCGAGTCCCCAACGCTCCCCCATATTGCGTATCAAGTGGCGAGCCGTGGAAAAATGCTTATGCCAGAAAGGATGCAAAGGCGGTCGTCTGAATTGCGCAGCTTGCTTGGTCGACGAATTCGAGGCAAGCCCTTCGAGAACGTCGATTTCGTGTAGTACGTCGTGATCTTCGCCGCCTGCTTCTCCAAGGCGAGCAAGCGTCACGGCCAATCCCAAACTCACTCGGTCAACGTAAGAGGCGTTACGGGTCGCATAGATCTTGATCGCCCGCACTTCGTCGAGGCTCCAGCTAACGCGTTCCATTCGCACCATTGCCTGTCGATCGCGTGAGAGTTCCGAGGCTGCATTACGTTCATTACGTTGACAGGATACGAATTTCCCAATTCGGCCTGCCCGGTCGCTGCGGCGCTTTCGCCCCCCCTCCCGCCAGGCCGGACTTTTCTATGACCGGGGCTTGGCGACGCTCGCCGCGTTTCGGCGGAGAGCACCCTCGACCTCATGGAAGCGTTCTGTTTCCGAAGCCGAAGGGCTGTCAAGGAGCGGTAGCCCGCCTGCGGCGGCACGGCCCCCATAGCCCGTCGAAAGGCAGGCGTCTCTCGACGCCCTATAGGCGCGTCCTTGACAGCCCATCGACTTCGGAAGTCTTCGCCGCCATGAGGTCGACGGCTCGGTGGGTCGGGAGGCGCGGTCGCCCAGGACCGAATCGCGCCTGTCACGCGAGCCACATTTGTCAAATATGGAAATGAACAACTGTCGCCGTAATTCCGTCAGAAGCGGGCCCCGGCGCGCCGCCCCACCCCGACGACCCGGGCTGCAAACGCGCCACAAAATGGCGCCCAAGTCATTGAGGCTGCACGATCGCTGACCAAACCTGCACGGCCCGCCGGCCTCGCCCCAGCCGGCCGGCGTCGCCGCCCCCTAGCCTCCGGTCCGCCAAATCGGCTAGCGAGGGGGATGACCGCCCGTTCGCCCGCCGAGGCCGCCCTCCCCGCTTCTCCCGCCGCCGTCGACCGCATCGGCGTCGCCGCGCTGGTCGTCGGCACGGCGATCATCGCCTGGTCGGGCATTCTCGCGCGCTTCCTCGACGTCGGGCCGCTCGCCGGCGCGGCCTGGCGCATGGGGCTCGCCGTGCCGGTCTTGGCGGCATGGGCGCGGGTTCTCCAGCGCGGTCGCACGACGAGCCCGGCGGTCGCGCCGGTCGCGGGACTGCTGATCCTCGCCGGCCTCGCCTTCGCCCTCGACGTCGGCTCGTTCCACATCTCGCTGACCGGGACCAAGGTCGCCAACGCGACCTTCATCGGCAATGTCGCGCCGATCCTGACCGTCGTCGGCGGCGCGCTGTTCTTCCGCGAGCAGCCGTCGTGGCGGGTGTGGCTCGCGTTGGCGCTGGCGCTCGCCGGCGCCTGGGTGATGGCGGGCATGGCGGCGCCGGCGCGCATCGGCTACGGCGACGCTTTCGCGCTTTCGGCGGCGACCGCCTACGCCCTCTATCTGCTGGTCATCAAGCGGCTCAGGCGTGCGCTCGACGGGCCGACGGCGACGCTGTGGTCGGCCGCCGTCGCGGCGGTCGCGCTCGCCGCCGCCGCCTGGCTGCACGGCGAGACGATGATCCCGACGACCGCGCTCGGCTGGACGATCGTCGTCCTGCTCGGCGTCGTCACCCACGCCATGGGCCAGGGCCTGACCTCGGTGGCGATGGGCCGCGCGCCGGTCGGGCTGATCGCGCTGGTGATCCTCGCCCAGCCGCCGTTCTCGGCGCTGTTCGCCTGGCTGGTGCTCGACGAGGCGATGACGCCGCTGCAGTTCGCCGGCGGCGCCGTCATTCTCGCGGCTGTGCTGCTCGCCGGTCCGCCTACGGCTTCTCCCAGCCGCCGCTTTTCGCCAAGCGGCACGCCGAATCGATAACGCGCGCCTCGGCGGCGGCGCGGCGCGCGGTTGGGCGAGGCGCCGCTGTGGTCCCCGGAGTCGAACGGCGGGCGTGACAAGGCGAGCCGCAATCGGAACACGCGCCTTCAAGCCACGCTTGGTTCAAAATCGCGTGACTTTGATGTCGCGCTGGCCATCGCCCGTGCAAATCGTCTATCGACGGCGGCGATATGTCCGTCAGCTCGCGCTTCGAAGACGCCCTCCCCCAACTCCGTTCGAATGTCGACCGCCTCGGCGTCGTCGCGATGATCGCGGGGACGATGATCACCGCCTGGTCGGGCGTGCTCGTGCGTCTGATCGATGTCGGGCCGTTCGCCGCCGGCGCCTGGCGCGTGGCGCTCGCCGTGCCGGCGCTCGCGGCGTGGGCGAAACTCGTCCAGCGCGACCGGCGCGACGCGCCGGATCTCGGGCGTTCCGCCGGCCCGCTGATCTTCGCCGGCCTCGCCTTCGCGCTCAACATCGGCTTTTTCCACATGTCGCTGACCGGCACCAAGGTCGCCGATGCGGCCTTCATCGGAGCGGTCGGGCCGATCTTCACCGTCATCGGCGGCGCGCTGTTCTTCCGCGACCATTCGCCGTCGCGGATATGGCTGGCGCTCGGCCTGGCGCTGTTCGGCGCCTGGACGATGACCGGAATGGTCGCCCCGACGCGAATCGGCTTCGGCGACTCCTTCGCGCTTTGCTCGTCGATCGCCTACTCGTGCTATCTCCTGTTGATCAAGCAGGTCCGCGTCAGGCTCGACGCCGTGTCGGCGACGATGTGGACGGCGGCGCTCTCGACCGTCGTCCTCGCCGTCGCGGCCTGGCTGCACGGCGAGAAGCTGATCCCGTCGAGCGCATTCGGATGGATGATCGCCGTGCTGCTCGGCCTCGGCATCCACGCGCTCGGCCAGGGGCTGACCTCGGTGGCGATGGGCCGCGCGCCGGTCGGAATCATCGCGCTGGTGATCCTCGCCCAGCCGCCGTTCACGGCGTTCGCCGCCTGGACCGTGCTCGGCGAGGGGATGACGCGATTGGAGCTGGCTGGCGGCGCGATCATTCTCGCGGCCGTGCTGCTCGTCGGCCCGCTTACGGCGTCTCCCAGCCGCCGCTCTTGGCCGAGCGGAACGCCGCGTCGATGACGCGCATGTTGGCGATCGCGTCCTCGATCGGGAATTCGAGCGGCGCTTCGCCGAGCACCGCGCGCGAGAACGCGTCGCCCTGCAGCGTGTATTGATCGCAGACGGGAAACTCTTCGACCTTCGCGCCGCCGCCGACGAGATCGACGCCGCTGTCGACCATGATGCGCATCGGCCGATCGATGAGGGCGTTGAACGGAATGGCGACCTCGACGCGGCCGGCCTCGCCGACGATCGTCACTTGCTGACAATTGGGGAGCTGGGTCGCGCAGGTGAAGGTCAGGCGCCGCCCGCCGGGGAACTCGATCAGCGCGCTCGCCAGCCGGTCGGTGCCGAACTTCGGATCGATGTCGAGACTCGCCACGACGCGGGTCGGCTCGGCGCCGAAGACGTAGCGCGCCGTCAGGATCGCGTAGCAGCCGATGTCGTAGAGCGCGCCGCCGCCCGGCGGCTTGTTGCGGATGTTGTCGGCGTCGAGCAGGCGATAGGCGAAGAAGGTCTGGATCGCGCGCGCTTCGCCGATCGCGCCCGAGCGCGCGATCTCTCGCGCGCGCCGCCATTGCGGATGGTGGCGCACCATGAACGCCTCGGCGACGACTTTGCCGGTCCGGTCGCGCGCGGCGACGAGCGCCTGCGCCTCGTCGGCGTCGAGCGCGATCGGCTTCTCGCACAAGACGTGCTTGCCCGCCTCGAGCGCGCGGATCGTCCAGGGAACGTGCAATTCGTTGGGCAGCGGAATGTAGACCGCCTCGATCGCCGGATCGGCGAGCAGCTCCTCGTAGGCGCCGTAGGCGCGCGCGATGCCGAGCTTGGACGCCGCCGCCTGCGCCTTGGCGAGATCGCGCGAGGCGATCGCGTCGACGCGCGAAAGCTCGCCGCGCTGCATCCCAGGAATGACCTTCTCGAGACCGATGTTGGCGGCGCCGAGCACGCCCCATGAAACCTTGCGCGCCATTCCATCCTCCTCTTCGCGGCCAGCGCCGCACCATAGCGACTTTCCGGCGCGACGCATCCGTCGGCGTTGGCGACGGGGTCGCAGGCCGCGCGACGATTCGTCTACGGGTTCGCCGATTGCGGGGGCGCGCCTCAACGCGATTCCTGGAGCATCCTTCGAGGCCCTCGCTGGCGCGAGGGCGCCTCGGGATGAGGTCCGCGTCAACCCGAATGCGACACGCTCCCGGCTATTTCGCGCCCGGAAGCCGCCCCTCGCTCTGGCGGGCGATCATCCAGCCGGGATATTCGGGCCGCGGCGCGCTGACGGCGTCGAGCGTGGCGAGGTCGGCGTCGGTCAGCGCGAGATCGGCGGCGGCGAGATTGTCGTCAAGCTGCTCGATCGTCTTGGCGCCGACGATGACGCTCATCACGCCCTTGCGTCGCAGCAGCCAGGCGAGCGCGACGCGCGCGACCGACGCGCCATGCGCCTCGGCGATCGGCCGCATCGCGTCGACGATCGTAAACGCGCGATCCTTGTCGACCGGCGGGAAGTCGAACGTCGCCCGCCGCGTCCCCTCCGGCCCCTTGCCGTCGCGCGAAAACTTGCCGGTCAGCAGGCCGCCCGCGAGCGGGCTCCACACCATCACCCCGAGCCCCTGGTCCTCGACCAGCGGCATGATCTCGCGCTCGAGGTCGCGGCCGGCGATGGTGTAATAGGCCTGCACCGTCTCGAAGCGGGCGAAGCCGCGCCGCTCGGAGATTCCCAGCGCCTTCATGATCTGCCAGGCGGCGAGATTGGAGCAGCCGATCGTCCGCACGAGCCCGCGCGACACGCAGTCGTCGAGCGCGCGCAAGGTCTCCTCGATCGGCGTGACCGGATCGAAGCCGTGGATCTGGTAGAGGTCGACATGGTCGAGGCCGAGCCTATGCAGGCTGCCGGCGATCTGATCCATGATGTGGCCGCGCGACAGGCCGACCGCATTCGGCCCTTGCCCGGTGCGGCCGCGCACCTTGGTGGCGACGATCACGTCCTCCCGCGCGACCTTCAGGTCGCGCAACGCCTGGCCGAGCATGATCTCGGACTGGCCTTCCGAATAGACGTCGGCGGTGTCGATGAAGTTGACGCCGGCGGCGAGCGCGCGCTCGATGAGCGCCGTCGCGCCCTTCTGCTCGACCGCGCCGATGGCGCGCCAGAACCCGGCGCCGCCGGCGAACGTCATCGTCCCGAGACAGATTTCCGAGACGAACTGGCCGGTCCGGCCGAGCGGACGATAGCGCATGGAAGGAAATCTCCTCGCTCGGCGCGGCGCGGACTTACGCCGCGCGCGGCGGGCGAGGATAGGCGGCAGCCTGCGTCATGCGCAAGCCGCCGCGAAATGCGAAGGGCCGATCAGATCAGAAGCGATAGATCAGGCCGGTCCCCAGCGTCCAGGGCTCGAAGGTCGTCTTTTGCGTCGCCGTGATGGGGACCGCGCTGGCCCCCACCAACCCGACATAAGTGGGCCCGAGCGCCGCAATGTTGTCGCCGGTCGATGTCGCCTTGCCGTCGGCGAACGCCTTTTTGACGTCGAACGTCCAGCCCCAATGCTGATCGATCATGTAGTCGGCGCCGGCCTGCAGCACGACGCCGATAGTCGTATCGACCGTAACGTCGGTTTCGAATTCGTTCTTCTGGCGGAACGAGAAGAACGGCGCGACGCCGGCGCCGAGATAGGGCTGGAAGGCGCCGAACTGGGTGAAATGGTAGACCGCGGTGATCGGAACGAACGCCGGCATGAACTTGCCGAGCAACGTTCCGCTGGGCGGCAGGGGAAAGGCATCGGTCGGCGGAGTCCCCGCGCAGCCAAGCGCGAACGGACAGCTCGGCGTGCCCTTGGACTTGTTGGTAGCCCACATCGGAACGCCGCCCGAGACGTCGATCGAAATGTTCGGCGTTACGTAGTAACCGGCTTCGAGGCCCAGGGTGGCGACGTTGGAGATATTCGCGCCGACGCCCTCGATCCGTTGCTGCGGATACCCGAGCGCGGGCTCGGCATATAGGCGCGACGTGCTGCTGTTGATCGCGTACAGGAACCCGGCCTTGACGAAGAAGCCCGACGGGACGGGCGCGACGACGGGCGCGGGCGCTGGCGCGGGCGGCGGGGCCTTCTTGGTCGGATAGTCCGCCGCCGCTGCGGCGGTGACGGCCAGCGCGCCTGCCGCGACGAAAGCGCCGCGGCAAAGCCAAGCAAGATTCCCCCGGATGCCCATCAGTGTTCCCCCTCGCGACTCGCCTGCAATATGCGACGCTTTGTCACGAGGATGACGGAAAAAACCGCATCTGGGAAGATGGTTTATAGCTATACGATCTTATCGTTGTGATACTGCGACAAATTTGCAACAACCGCCGGGCTTAGGCGGTCCGCTCGACCAGCGGGGCGAACGCCCCGGCCATCATCGGCGCCGCTCCCGACATCGTCTGCTTGCGCGGGTCGATGATCGCGAGCCGCCGGCCGAGCCGACGGACGTGGATGCGGTCGGCGACCTCGAAGACGTGCGGCATGTCGTGCGAGATGAGGATGATCGGCAGGCCGCACGCGTCGACGCCGAGGATCAACTCGAGCGCGCGTGGCGACTCCTCGCCGCCGAGCGCCGTGGTCGGCCCGTGCGCGACGACCAGGCGGCGCGCGCCGTCCCGACGCAATCGGCTCGCCGTCGGCGCCGACGAGATCCACTCGGCGCTGGAGAAAGTCTTTGGCGGCGCGTGAAGGCGCGGCCGCCGAGAAGTCGGCGCGTTCGCCCCCTTCTGCCGTCGTAGCGTGGCGGGGCGCGACGACGGCGGGAACAACAATTCCGAGCGAACGCCGTTCGCGTCAAGCCGCGAGCGCGTCGGCTGGCGGCGTCATCGCGCCGGTCATCATTGCGACGGCTTCCGACATCGTCACCTTCCTCGGATCGACGACGGTGAGGCGCCGTCCGAGCCGATGGATGTGGATGCGGTCGGCGACCTCGAACACATGCGGCATGTTGTGCGAGATGAGGATGATCGGCAGGCCGCGCCGCTTGACGTCGAGGATCAGCTCGAGCACGCGCCGCGACTCCTTGACGCCGAGCGCCGCCGTCGGCTCGTCCATGATGATGACGCGTCGCGCGAAGGCGGCGGCGCGCGCCACCGCGACGCCCTGACGCTGGCCGCCCGACAGCGTCTCGACCGGCTGGTTGATGTTCTGGATCGTCATCAGGCCGAGGTCGTTGAGCTTCTCGCGCGCGAACTTCTGCATCGCGGCGCGGTTGAGCAGCCGAAACAAGCGGCCGATCCCGCCTTGCGCCCGGATCTCGCGGCCGAGGAACATGTTGTCGGCGATCGACAGGGCCGGCGACAAGGCGAGGTTCTGGTAGACGGTCTCGATGCCCGCTTCCCGAGCGTCGATCGGCGACTTGAAATGCACGACCTCGCCGGCGAGGCGGATCTCGCCGGCGTCGGGCGTCAGCGCGCCGCACAAAGCCTTGATCAGCGTCGACTTGCCGGCGCCGTTGTCGCCGATCACGGCGAGAATCTCGCCGGGATAGAGGTCGAAGTCGGTGTGGTCGAGCGCGACGACGCGCCCGAACCGCTTCACCAGGCCGCGCGCCTGCATGATTGGTTCGGCGGTCATTTCGAAACCCTCCGGATCCACTGGTCGAGCGCGACCGCGACGATGATCAGCACGCCGATGGCGAATTCCTGCCACAGCACGTCGAGGCCGGCGAGCGAAACGGCGGAGCGGAACACGCCGACGATCAGCGCCCCCACCAAGGTGCCGACCATCGAGCCGCGCCCGCCGAACAGGCTGGTGCCGCCGATCACCACGGCGGTGATGCTGTCGAGGTTGGCGTTTGCGCCTGCGGTCGGGCTGATCGCGCCGACGCGGCCGATCAGCGCCCAGCCGGCGATCGCGGCGATGATTCCGGCGAGCACGTAGACGCTGAACAGGATGCGATCGGTGTCGATGCCGGCCAGCCGCGCCGATTCCGGATCGTCGCCAGTCGCGTAGACATGGCGGCCGTAGGCGGTGCGATTGAGCACGTACCAGAAGACCGCCGCGACCAGCAGCATGAGGAAGGTGCCCCACATGATGCGGGCGTCGCCGATCTGGAGCTGGTTGCCCATGATTTGCAGGAAGTAGGCCTTGTTCTCGATGTCCTGCATGCCGATCGTTTCGCTCTGCGAATAGAAGGTATTGAGAGCGCCGATGATCGACAGTGTGCCGAGGGTGACGATGAACGGCGGCATCTTCATCCGCGTCACCAGCGCGCCGTTGAGGCCGCCGAAGACCGCGCCGCAGATGAGGCCGAGCGGGAAGGCGAGGATGGTCGGAACGCCGTCGTAAACCGCGAGGCGGCCCATCACCACCGACGAGATCACCATGATGAGGCCGATCGACAGGTCGATGCCGGCGGTCAGGATCACCAGCGTCTGTCCGACGCCGAGAATGCCGGTCACCATCACCTGGGTCAGGATCGTCGAGAAATTGCTGGCGGCGGTGAAGCGCGAAGGATTGACCACGACGCCGAGCAGCAGGCCGAGCACCAGCACGACGAAGGGAACGGTCGTCGGATAGACGTGGAGGAAGCGCTGAAGGCGCTGGAGCACAGTGATCGGCTCTTCCTCGAAGGTCGCGACCGCCGCGGCCGCGCCGACCGCCGCCCGCTCGAACTCCTGCGGAGCACGCCCCCCTGCGGATGAGGCTTCGCTCATGTCAACCCCCGTCGCTTCCTCACTGTCGAAGCGCTTTCTTGTGAAACCGGCGCCCGCGACAGGCGGGCGCCGACTGATCGTCGTTGACGAAATTAAGCTCCTGACTTCGGGCTAAATCAACCCCAGCAGAGCTTCAGCCCCTCGTCGACGCTGATCGACGGAACGCCGGGGACCGGATGGTCGGTGACCAGCTTCTCGCCAGTGTCAATGCTGGTCGGCTTCTTGCCGGTCTTGATGTAGTTGGCGACCGCTTCGACGCCGTCGGCGGCCATCAGCAGCGGATATTGCTGGGAGGTCGCGCCGATGATCCCGTCCTTCACCCACTTGACGCCCTGGCAGCCGCCGTCGACCGCGACGATCGTCACGCCCTTCTCCTTGCCCGCGGCCTTGAGCGCGGCATAGCCGCCGTAAGCCGCCGGCTCGTTGATCGCGTAGACGAGGTCGATCTTGTCGGCCTTCTGCAGGATGTTCTCCATCGCCTTGCGGCCGCCTTCGGTCGAGCCCTGAGTCACGTCCGAACCTACGAGCTGCGGGCTGTCGCTCATCGCATAGTGCTTGGGATCCTTGACCGTGACGCCGAAGCCGCTGAGGAAGCCGTTGTGGCGCAGATAGTCGACCGACGGCTCGTTGGCGGCGAGGTCGAGGGTCGCGATCTTGGCGGTCGCGGCGTTGGCGCCGAGCGTGGCCTTCGCCCACTCGCCGATGAGTTCGCCCGCCTTGAAATTATCGGTCGCGTAGAGCGCGTCGGCCGCGGTCACCGGATCGAGCGGCGTGTCGAGCGTGATGACGACGATGCCGGCGTCGCGCGCCTTCTTCACCGTCGGCACGATCGCCGTCGAATCGCTCGGCACCAGCAGGATGCCCTTGGCGCCGGCGGCCATCAGCTGCTCGATGGCGGCGACCTGCGCGTCGTTGTCGCCGTCGAACTTGCCGGCGTAAGCCTGCGGGGTGAGGCCCAGCTCTTTGGCTTTCGCTTCGAAGCCTTCCTTCATCTTGACGAAGAAGGGATTGGTGTTGGTCTTGGTGATGAGCCCGACGATGTCGCCCGCGTAGGAAGGCGTGGCGACGGCGATCGCGAGGGCCGCGACGGCGGCGCTCGTCAGAAGTGCGAGTGTTCTCGACATGGTGTTCCTCCCACAACAGCGGATCGGCGGCGTTTTCCGCGCCTCGCGCCCGTAGGCGCCGAGGCGCCGAAGCGGCTCCTGTTGGCCAAACCGGCTTCGCGCCGTCCTCACCATTAGGGGCGCGTTGGACGCCCGAGTCAAGGATAATTATTTCGGTTTGATTTATTATTGACGTGGACGCTCGCCGCTTGCATGCTAGAGGCGGCGATCGCGGACGCGGCATGCCAGATGCAGCGACGGTCGGCGGCGCGGGTCATCCGCCGGCGAGGAAAACCGCGACAGGAGTCTCCATGCCGGCGCCGGACGACGAAAGCGCGCCTTATCAATCGCCGTCGCCCGCCGCCGCCGGCGGCGCCGATCAGGCGGGCGTGCGCGTGTACAACGAGCGGCTGATCCTCTCGCTCGCCCGCCGCTTCGGGCAATTGTCGAAGATCGAAGTCGCGCGCATGACCGGCCTGTCGGTCCAGTCGACCTCGACGATCATGAACCGCCTGCAGGCCGACGGGCTGCTCAAGCGCCAGGCGCCTTTGCGCGGCCGGGTCGGCCAACCGACCGTCCCCGTTTCGCTCGATCCCGAAGGCGCGTTTTCGATCGGACTGAAAATCGGCCGCCGCAGTTTCGACCTGGTGTTGATCGACTTCTGCGGCGCGGTGCGCCGCCGCGCCCGCCGCACCTATCCCTATCCGACGCCGGATCTGGCGATGGGTTTCATCGACGACGAGCTCGCGCCGCTGGTCGCTTCGCTGACGCCGAAGCAGCGCCGCCGGGTCGCCGGCGTCGGCGTCGCCGCGCCGTTCCAACTGTGGAACTGGTCGGCCGAGATCGGCGCGCCGGCCGACAAGATGGACGCCTGGCGATCGTTCTCGATCGAGGAGGAACTGGCGCGCGTCTCCCCGTTCGCGGTGACGCTGTACAACGACGCGACCTCGGCCTGCGCCGCCGAATTCTTCTTCGGCGAAGCGTGGCGCCACCGCGATTTCCTCTATTTCTTCCTCGGCGCCTTCGTCGGCGGCGGGCTGGTGCTCGACGGCGCGCTCTATCCTGGCCGCACCGGCAACGCCGCCGCCGTCGGCTCGATGCCGATCGCCGCGCCGGAGAACAGCGGTTCGCCGACCGCGCAGTTGATCTCCCGCGCCTCGATCTACCAGCTCCAGCGGCGGATCGAGGCGGCGGGACTCGACCCCTCGTCGCTCTGGCGCACGCCGGAGACCTGGGACGATTTCGGCGCGCTGCTCGACGACTGGATCGAGGAGGCCGCCTACGCGCTCGCCTACGCCTCGATCGCCGCGATGTCGGTCATCGACCTCGAGGCGATCGTCATCGACGGCGCGATGCCGATCGAGGTGCGCGAGCGCCTGCGCCTGCGGGTTGCGGCGCAGATCGAGACGCTCGACCGG
>Ga0326728_10018667_pt1 | contig 13616 bp, 13 predicted proteins | sample MB3enrmetagenome_FD_207602 | JGI IMG/M metagenome (GOLD analysis project Ga0326728, IMG submission 207602) | Lab enriched peat soil microbial communities from McLean, Ithaca, NY, United States - MB31MN | ecosystem: Environmental > Terrestrial > Soil > Wetlands > Peat | place: USA: New York... | reverse complement strand
CACGGTGGCAAACAGCAGTCCGCCGATGACGGCGCGGCCCAGCGGCGCATTCTGCTCGCCGCCTTCGCCTATGCCCAGGGCCATGGGAACCATGCCCAGCACCATGGCCAGCGCAGTCATCAGCACGGGGCGCACGCGGGTGTAGCCGGCGGCGATGGCGGCGGAGAGCGCGTCGGCTCCCTTCTCCATCTGCTCGCGGGCAAAGCTCACCATCAGAATCGAGTTTGCGGTGGCCACGCCCATGCACATCACGGCGCCGGTCAGCGAGGGCACGTTCAAGGTGGTGCGCGTCAGCAGCAGGAACCAGCAGATGCCGGCCAGCGCTCCGGGCAGAGCCGAGATGATGATGAAGGGATCGAGCCAGCTCTGGAAGTTGACGACGATCAGCAGATAGACCAGCATGATGGCGCCCAGCAGGCCCACGCCCAGTCCAATAAACGACGCGCGCATGGTGCTGACCTGTCCGCGCACCACGATGCGTGTGCCACGCGGCAGCTTGCCGTCAAAGCCATGCACAATCTGGTCCACGGCTTTGGCCACCGAGCCCAGATCGCGGTCCTGCGTACTGGCGTAAACGTCAATCACCGGCTGCACCGCGTAGTGATTGACCACCGCCGGGCGCGCCACGGTTGTGACCTGCGCCAGGTTGCCCAACAGTTGCGCTCCCTGCGGAGCCTGCACCGGCAGGGCCATTAAATCTCCCAGCTGGGTCATGCGGTACTGCGGCTCCTGCACGGTGATGTTGTAGGTGACGCCGTTGCGCGGATTGAGCCAGAAGTTCGGTGTCAGCTGGTAGCTGCCGCTCAGCGAAACCAGCACGCTCTGTGCCACCTTGTTGGCGTCCAGCCCCACCTGCGCAATGCGGGTGCGGTCCAATTCCATGTGCAGGGTGGGCAGGCTGAGCAACTGCTGCACATGCACGTCGGCGGTACCGGGCACATGGCGCATCTGGTTGGCAATCTTCTGCGCAATGTCGTAGTTGCTGCGCATGTCGGCGCCCACCACCTGCACGTCAATCGGTGCGGGCAGGCCAAAGTTCAGGATCTGCGTGGTGATGTCTGCGGGCTGGAAGAAGAACTCCACGCCGGGGAAGCGGCGCGGCAGCTCCTGGCGCAGCTGGCGGATATGTTTTGCCGTTGGCTGGTGGTGCTCGGGGTCAAGCGAGATCAGGATTTCGGCGTCGCTGGTGCCCACCGTGCCGGCCGTGCTGTAGCTCTGGTTGATGCCGGAGTAGGGCAGGCCAATGTTGTCCATGATCGTCTCGATCTCCTTGCCGGGGATCTGGCGATGCAGTTCGGCTTCCACCTCGTCACAGAGGCGGGCGGTCTCTTCCACGCGCAGGCCGGGACGCCCGCGCATATGCAGGCGCAGCAGTCCGGCATCCACCTGGGGGAAGAAGTCCTGTCCCAGCAGGGCAAGAATGCCCAGCGACGCGAGGCAGAAGAGCAGGAAGACCGAAACGAAGGCCCTGCGATGTTCGAGAGTGATTTCCAGCAGTGCCTGGTATCCGGAGCGGAAGCGATCGAAGCCCTGCTCGAAGCCGCGCTGGAAGCGTCCGAGGAATGTCTTTGGCCCGGCGGCGCGATGCTCGTGCCCGCGCATGATGTACATCACCAGGGTGGGAATCAGGGTACGCGAGAGCAGGTAGCTGGCCAGCATGGCAAAGCTGACGGCCTCCGCCAGCGGCACAAACAGAAAGCGCGCCACGCCGCTGAGGAAGAACATGGGCACAAAGACGATGCAGATGCAGAGCGTGCTGACGAAGGCGGGAATGGCGATCTGCTGCGCGCCGTCCAGAATGGCGTGGCGCATCTCCTTGCCCATGGCAAGGTTGCGCTCAATGTTTTCAATCTCCACCGTAGCGTCGTCCACCAGGATGCCGACGGCCAGGGCCAGCCCGCCCAGGGTCATGATGTTAAGCGTCTCGCCGATGGCGGCCAGCGCCAGGATGGAACAGAAGATGGAGAGCGGAATGCTGACCAGGATGACCAGCGTCGGGCGCCAGTCGCCGAGGAAGAGAAGGATCATGGCAGCCGTCAACAGCGCGGCGGATAACGCCTCCTTCAGCACACCTTCAATGGAGGCACGCACGAAGAGCGACTGGTCAAAGAGCGGCGTGATCTTCAGCTCCGGCGGCAGGCTCTTGGCCGCCACGGGGACGATGTCCTTGATGCCCTGCACGATTTGCAGGGTACTGGCGCGGCCGTTTTTGTAGATGCTCATCAGCGCGCCGCGCGCGCCGTCCTGACGTACGATGTTGGTCTGCGGGGCAAAGCCGTCGCGGATGTGGGCCACGTCGCGCATGTAGATTGTCGCGCCGCCCACGGTTTTTACCGGCAGGTTGTTGAGCGCGGCGATGGTTGGCGGCGTGCCGTTCATCTCCACGTAGTATTCCAGCGATCCTAATTTGGTGGTGCCGGTGGGCAGAATCAGGTTCTGCGCGTTGACGGCGTTGACGATGTCCACCGGCGCCAGCCCGTAGGACTGCAGCTTGGCCGTGTCCAGGTCCACCTGAATCTGGCGCTGCTTGCCGCCATAGGGCCACGGTGTGGCCGCGCCCTGCACTGTGGCCAGCGAGCTGCGCAGGAAGTTGTTGCCCTGGTCGAAGAGCTCCTGCTCGCTGAGCACCTTGCTGCTGAGCCCGAGCTGGACCACCGGCGTAGTGCTGGCACTGTAGCTGATGACCAGCGGCGGGCTGGCACCCGGAGGCATCTGCCGTATGGCAGTTTGCGAGATGGCGGTGACCTGCGCAATGGCCGTCTGCAGGTTGGTGCCGGGGCGGAAGAAGATCTTGATGATGCCCAGGCCGTTGACCGACTGCGATTCGATGTGCTCGACGTTGTTGACCGTGGTGGTGATGCCGCGCTCGCTGTTGACCACGATGCGGTCGGCCATCTCCTGCGGCGACATGCCGGTGTAGAACCAGATGACTGAGACCACGGGGATGTCGATGTCGGGGAAGATGTCCACCGGCATCCGTGGAACGGTCATCACCGTCAGCAGGAGGATGGCGATGGCCATGACGACAAACGTGTAAGGCCTGCGTAGCGCTAGGGCAACAATCCACATGAAGAAAGACTACCTTCCCGAAGCAGGCGGCGCCTCGGAAAAGGCGCCGGGATGAAACAAAGTGGGACGGCCCCCAGGCCGGTCACAATAACTTAGATACGATACTATGCGTCTTGGATTGAAAAGAAAAGCGCGCAGAAAGGCACGTCCGTGCTAGGATGCGATGCAATGGTAAGCAAGAAAACAACCATGCAGCCGTCCGCTGACTGCCCGCGCACACTGGGACGTCCCCGCAGTGAGCGTGCCCGCTGCGCCATCCTCAACAGTACATTGAAGTTCTTTGAAAGCCGGCAGAACGGTTACGTCGACCTGACCATCGAAGAGGTGGCCGCCAGGGCCTCGGTGGGCAAGGCCACGGTCTACCGCTGGTGGCCGAACAAGGCTGCCCTGGTGGCCGATGCCTTCGCCTTCGGCGCCACCCAGAAGCTGCGCTTTCCCGACACCGGCTCGCTGGTGAACGACGTCACGCAGCAGATGCAGCAACTGATGAAGATTCTGCGCGGCCGCCGCGGCCACGTCGTGTCGGTCATTCTCGGTGCCGGACAAAGCGAGCCCACACTGCTGACGGCATTTCGCGAGCGCTTCATCATGCCTCGCCGCGTTGAAGCCACAGCCACCATCCTGCGCGGCGTAGCCCGCGGCGAACTGCCCGACACCGTGGACATTGACCATCTGCTCGACGCTCTTTATGGCCCGCTCTACTTCCGCTTCCTCATCCGCCACAGCGAGCTGACTCCGGAGTTTGTGGAAAGCCACTGCCGGCTGGTGCTGCAGCGCGTATTGCCAGTGGCAAAAGCTCGCAGCAAAAAGAAGTAACGCAAACTGCGCATCCAATACGCACCAAGAAAAACCCCGCCGTGTGGCGGGGTTCTCAGTTTCCGTTCAGCGTGCCTATTCGCTCCAGCGCTTGAAGATCAGCGATCCATTGGTGCCGCCGAAGCCAAAGCTGTTGCTGAGGGCGTAGTCGATCTTGGCCGGACGCGCTTTGTTCGGCACAAAGTCCATGCCCAGTGTGCTCTCGTCCTGGTTCTCCAGGTTGATGGTCGGCGGCAGGATCTGGTCGCGCAGGGCCAGTACGGTGATGCCGGCTTCCATGCCCCCGGCGCCGCCCAACAGGTGTCCGGTCATGCTCTTGGTGCTGCTGACCGGCACCGCGCGCTCGCCAAACATGTTGCGGACGGCCATGGCCTCCAGACCGTCGCCCACCGGTGTCGAGGTGCCGTGCGCATTGATGTAGCCAATGGCGGAAGGTTCAATCTTGGCGTCGCGCAGGGCATTGCGCATGGCGCGGAATCCGCCTTCGCCCTCCGGCGCAGGAGCCGTGATGTGGCTGGCATCGCCGCTCATTCCGTAGCCCACGATCTCTGCCAGGATATTGGCGCCGCGTGCCTTGGCATGCTCCAACTCCTCCAGCACCAGGATGCCGGAGCCTTCGCCGATAACGAAGCCGTCGCGATCCTTGTCCCAGGGACGGCTGGCGCGTTCGGGCTCGTCATTGCGCGTCGATAATGCGCGCATCGCGCAGAATCCCCCTACGCCCATCGGCGTGATGGCCGCCTCGGCGCCACCGGCCAGCATCACGTCGGCATCGCCTCGCTGGATGATCTTGAAGCTGTCGCCGACGGCATGTGCGCTGCTGGTGCAGGCCGTGGCCATGGCCATGTTCGGACCCTTCAGTCCGTAGCGGATGCTGACCTGACCGGCTGCCAGATTGGCGATGGCCGCGGGGATAAAGAACGGCGAAATCTTGCGCGGGCCGCCTTCCATCAGCGCCGTGTGTTCGCGCTCAATCACGTCAAAGCCGCCAATGCCGCTGCCAATGTAGACACCGATGTTCTCGCAGTTCTCCGGCGTCACCTGCAATCCGCTCATCGCCATGGCCTCCGTGCTGGCGGCCAGGGCAAAGTGGATGAAGCGGCCCATCTTTTTGAGCTCTTTCTTCTCCACAAACTTGAGGGGATCGAAATTCTTGACTTCGGCTGCGATCTGGCAGGTGAATAGTGTTGCATCAAAGGCGGTGATCGGCGCCACGCCGCTCTTGCCGGCCAGCAGGGCTGCCCATACTTCGTCCACGGTGTTGCCCACACCGCAGATCAATCCCATTCCGGTGACAACGACACGGCGGCTCAAGGTTACTTCCCGCCTTTCGCATGGGCGTTCACGTAATCCACGGCGTCCTTCACCGTCTTGATCTTCTCGGCGGCTTCGTCCGGGATTTCGATTTCGAAGGCCTCCTCAAAGGCCATCACCAGCTCGACGATGTCCAGCGAGTCGGCGCCAAGGTCGTCGGTAAACGACGCCGACGGGGTCACCTCGGCCTCGTCCACGCCAAGCTGCTCCACGATGATCTGTTTGACTTTGTCTTCTGCGGAAGCCATGCGGCTCTCCTTTCGGCTGGGGCAACGGAGTGCGCCGGGCACTGTTGGCCCGGCGGCTGGCTCGCGTACCGTTGGGAAGCCGGGGGCGTTATCCGCCCCGCACGGCCTACTTCTTGGCGTGAGCGGCGATGTAATCGGCCGCGTCCTTTACGGTCTTGATCTTCTCGGCATCCTCGTCGGGAATCTCGATCTCGAAGGCCTCCTCAAAGGCCATCACCAGCTCGACGATGTCCAGCGAGTCGGCGCCCAGGTCATCCACGAACGAGGCGGAGGGTGTCACTTCGGCTTCATCCACTCCCAACTGCTCCACAATAATCTGCTTCAGTTTCTCTTCAACAGCGGCCATTTTTGGCGCCTCCTGCAATCAATTTAAGCCGTACGGGTACCTTATCGCGACATTTATCACATATATATGCGCCCGACGATTCCACTATGCATCCTAATTGGTCGTTTTTACCAAGGTCAATGCGCAATTGGCACCTTTATCAGGATTGTCGCGAAGGCGTCTATTCTGCCAGAGTAACCGCCACGCCACTAGCCACCGGGCGCCGGAGAGGATTCTACTAGAGCCATGCGTGCCGTAGTGCAAAGAGTTCGCCGCGCCCGGGTTACCGTCGAGGACCGCACCCTGGGCCAGATTGAGCGTGGACTGCTGGTGCTGCTGGGCGTTGCCACCCAGGACGCCGAGGCCGACGCCGAATACCTGGCCCAGAAGATCGCCGGGCTGCGCATATTCGACGACCCCGAGGGCAAAATGAACCTCTCGGTGGCCGACGCCGGAGGCGCCGTGCTGGCCGTCAGCCAGTTCACCCTCTACGGAGACGTGCGTCGCGGCAAGCGTCCCAGCTTTGATGCCGCCGCCCGCCCGGAGGCCGCGCGCCAGCTCTACGAGCACTTCGTCGAGGCCATCCGCGCCCAGGGCCTGCGCTGTGAGACCGGGCAGTTCCAGGCCGAGATGCAGGTAGAACTGGTCAACGACGGCCCAGTGACCATCCTGCTGGACTCGCAAAAGCTGTTTTGATATTTACTTTTATAGAAACAATCAATATCAACATTATGATTCATAAGTTATATTTAATTTATATATTGTCATTATTGACATAGTTATTTAGTATTATATAGTTATTTATAAATTAACTAATGATATTTTGTGTATTACTCCTCCGCCAACGTCTTCATCTGTCGTATGTAGCTCTCAGCGTTGAACTTTTTTGCCGCTGCCGGGCCACTCATATAGCGGATTTGGCCGAAGACTGGCCGCTCGAACCATGGGCGATCGAATTTGCCGGCCACCGCCCAGGCCACTCCGGCGTAGCCCGCAGGGTCGCGCCCGTCGAGCTGATAGCGGTCATTCATCTCCACGGCCGCGCGGTAGGCAGCCTGCGGAGAGGGCGACCACTCCAGAATCTTCTTCGCCCAGTACATGCGCATGTAGTTGTGCATCCATCCGGTGTGCAGCATCTGGAGCTGGGCGGCGTTCCATAGCTCGTCGTGGGTGCGGGCCTCTTCCAACTCCTTGCGGGTGTATAGGATAGGGCGCGGATCGGCGGCGTGGGCAGCGAGCGTGCGATGCGCCCAGGGCTCGGCGCACTCAATGGAATCGTAAACCGGGCAGAAGGTAACGAAGTTCGCAGCCAGCTCGCGCCAGGTGATGATCTCGTCGAGATATTTCTCCTTTGCCTCTTCAGGGGCCTGCGATTGCTGCACGGCCAGGGCCACGGTGATGGGCGATAGCTGTCCAAAGTGCAGATAAGGCGACAGGCGGCTGCTGCCATCCTGCGCGGGGTCACCCTGCAACTGCGGATACTGGGCCAGGCGGTGGGCGACAAAGTCATGGAGCTGCGTCAGGGCCGCCGTGGTGCCGGGAGTGAAGCCCTTTACTGGCCGTACGCTGCGGTCAAGTTGCTTCCAATCGTCGAGCAGTGCGGGATCCGCGGCGAGCGATGGCGGCGCCGTGCCCCAGGCGACTTTCGCACGCGGATTTGTGCACGGCACGAGGTAGTCATCCAAGTGAGCCTTCAGCCGCGGACGAATGATGCGCGCCGCATACTGCGCCTTTGCCAGCAGGCGGCTGGGGACGATAACGTCGGCATCCACGGTGAAGAAGGGGATGCGCAGTTTTTTGGCCAGCGCCTGGCGCCAGCGCTCGGGCTCGCGCAAGGGGTTCTCATCGCCGACGAGAAGCGCCGCGCCGACCTCCTCGCAAAAGGCGGCAAGGTTGTTGTGCGGATGCTGCCGCAGGACGAAGGCAACATTGCGCGCCTCCAGCTGGAGGACGGTCTCCGATAGCCCGCGCAGCATGAAGTCGTAGTGGCGCAGATTTGCCCCGGCGAAGGGCGCCAGCCCGAAGTAGGCGACGACCGGCAGGCCAAGGTGATTGCCCAAATCGATGGCCAGATCAAGCGCTGGATTGTCCAGCGTGCGCTGGGCGCGCTGCATCCAGTAGACGACTGCACGCGCGCCAGTGGCGGGGTCGCCTGGGCGGCGTATTCTTACACGATCTTTGTATTTGGCAAGGATGGGCGAGAGCGAACTCACTCCGCGCTCTCCCGCAGAGTGGCGTCGGCAACGGCCACGGCCTCCACGGCGGGGCGGACGTTGTGCACGCGCACGATATGGGCTCCGGCCAGCACGGCGGCCACGGTAGCGGCCAGCGTCGCGTGGTCCAGGGCGGAGTGGTCTTTCAGGGTGGGCGGCAACGTATCGATGGCGGTATCCGTGGCAGTGCCGCTCGGGGTGACTACGGCGGGAGTGGCGGCGACGCCGAGCGTGGCCAGCCGCTCGCTGACCGTGCGGCTGAGGAAACTTTTGCGGCTGACCGCCGCCAGCAGCGGTCGCCCGAGAAGTTGCAGCTCGGCAAAATGCGCCAACAGCGGATAGTTCTCGTCAAAGTTTTTACCGAAGCCGAAGCCGGGGTCGAGCACGATGCGCTGGCTGCCTACGCCGCGCTCCATGGCATGGCCCAGGCGCTGGCGCAGTTCATCGCGGACGAGGGCGACGATATCGCGTGCTGGGGGCTGGATGCGCCACTGGTGCGGCAGACCACGGGTGTGCATCAGTACGGCTCCGCAGCCCAGCTCGGCCAGCATGCGGGCCATGCCGGCGTCCCAGGTGAAGCCGCTCACGTCGTTGACGATTTCGGCTCCGGCCTCGACCGCTGCGCGCGCGACCTCCGCCTTGTAGGTGTCCACGCTGAGGATCGAATCCGGGCGCATGCGCTTGAGTTCGAGGATGACGGGCAGGATACGCGCAGCTTCCGCTTCGGCCGTTACGGCGCCGGCCAGACCCGGTTCGCCAGCGGTGGTGGCCACGCCGGGACGGGTGGATTCGCCGCCAACGTCAAGAATGTCGGCACCCTCCTCCAGCAGACGCAGGCCGTGCTTTACGGCCAGGGAGGGCGTCAGGTGCATGCCGCCGTCGGAGAAGGAATCCGGCGTCACATTGAGCACGCCCATCACCAGCGTGCGTTCTCCCAGTGCCAGCTTGCGGCGGCCCAGGTCCCATTGAAAGCGCGGTCGCATCACCGGGAGTGTAGCAGGTGGGAGGGTCATCTGCGCACGCCCCTTTTCAGGGGTAATTTGGGACCGCTGACAAAGGCGCTGCCGGTGGCGATAAATCGCCAGGGGTCATCCGGCGCGGACCAGACGTTGATGCGCGTAGTGGCCGCCACGCGAAGCCGGCGCTGGCCGGCGTCGTCCATCTCGCTGGCCATGTCTCCGGCTATGTAGAGCGGACTCGCCTTGGAGCAGAGGTCGCATCCGTTGTGCGCCAGCCGCGTAATGCCCAGGGCTTCGGAGAGCCTTCCCGGGCCACTGGTGAGTGCCTTTTGTTGTGCAATCGTCGGCGGTTCGCCCATCTGCACGCCGCGATTGGCGGCCATTTGCTCAAGGCCGGAGACGGGCTCCAAAGCACGCAGCAGCACGCAGCCGGGATCGCCCTCCGGGTGGCAACTGATGTTGGTGCAATAGTGATTTCCGTAGATGAAGTAAACGTAGGCGTAGCCGGGCGGGCCGAAGAGCACGCGGTTGCGTTCGGTCTCTCCGCGATAGGCGTGCGAGCCGGGATCGCGCAGGCCGAGGTAGGCTTCGGCCTCCACAATGCGCCCGACGAGCAGATGCCGTCCCGCGCGGCGCACCAGCAGCTTGCCAATCAACTGGCGAGCCACGATGCGTGCGTCGCGGAGGAAAAAGGCGCGGGGAAGTGGCGCGAGGGTGGCTGGCACTCCGCCGGAGAGCTTTGACCTCACGTCCATCCCGCTTATTTCTGCGCCTTGTACCAGGCCAGAACCTCGTCGGCGTGGCCTTCGGGCTTGACCTTGCGCCACACATTCTTGACCTTGCCGTCGGGGCCGATGAAGAAGGTGGTGCGCTCAATGCCGATGACCTTTTTGCCGTACATGTTTTTCTCTTTCAGCACGTCGTAGAGTTTGGCCACCTTCTTTTCGGCGTCGGCCAGCAGGGGGTAGGGCAGGGTGAACTTCTCCTGAAACTTCTTCTGCGCCTTGCTCGTGTCGGGCGAAATGCCGAGCACGGTCAGCCCGGCCTTGGTCAGCTTGGAGTAGCTATCGCGGAAGCTGCATGCCTCCACCGTGCAGCCCGGGGTGTCGGCCCGGGGATAAAAGAAAAGCACAATGGGTTTACCCTTGAGGGCGGAGAGAGTAATCTCTTCGCCGTTCTCATCGGGCAGGATGAAGTCGAGGGCTTTCTCGTTGGTGTCCATGACCAAGTATCTATACCGCAAAGCCGGGCGGGCCGTCACGCTGTTGGCGCTGGTGGCGGGAACATCTTTTTCCGCATGGTCACAACCGCCGTTGCCGCAGATGGAGCGTACGACTTCTCGCGCGGTGGCCGTGCTGGAGACGGATGCCAGCGGCGCACAGCGGCTGATCCCCATCACGCTCTTCTACGAGCGGCACTACTACGATGCCGCTCTCTACCGGGCAACGCCCGTGCCCCTGACCCTGGTGCCGCAAACGGTGTACGAGGTGCAGCAGGCGGGCAAGCCTGTGGGGCTGTTCACCGTGCTGACCGTCAGGCAGAGCGACGGCCAGTGGGTGGCTGGCGGCAAGTACGAGGCGGCGACAGAGTCTGCGGTACGCAAAAAGCGCGGCGCGCAACCTTCGGAGGACCCTGCGCGTCCGGTGCTGCATCGTCGTGAGGGCAGCGAGGGCGACGACCTGCTGGAGGCCGAGGAAGGCACGCGCTCCCAGCTTACGGCGGGGGAGACCGCAGTTAACGCAATGGATTCAGAGCGCCCGGTGTTGCGCCGTGCCAAGCCTGTGGAGGAAATCCGCCAAGGCAACGGCGATGAATTCCGCGCAGGCGAAGTGGTTACACGCCGGGTGGCCGTCAGCGATGCGGGCACCGAGCGACTCGCGCCAGCGCTCCTCTTTCTGTGCTCGGCAGAGGAAAAAGAGACCATGCACCAGCAGGCGCAAAGGCTGGCCCTGGCCGAACTGAAGCAGGTGGCCGCCGCGCGCGGCATCCCCGTGGAGAAGCTTGGGCCGCCCACCGAGGAAGACTTCCGCGTCTATCGGTTGGAGCAGAACGAGTACGCCACCGTGGTGTACTCGGCGAGGTTCGCTCCATCAGAGGCAGCGGCGCGACGCGAGCGCAGCTGGGTGGTCACGGTCATTGTCCGAGCGGAAGGCGCGCAGTTCGCGCGGCTCTATGCGGCTATCAGCAATCCGCGTGAATTTGAGCTCTACCCCGAGGTGCAGCCCGTGGATTTGGTGGATGCCGAAGGCCTGGGTCACTACCTTTTGCTGCTGCGTGAGAGCGGCGCTGGCGGTGTCCGCTGGCGGCTGGGGCGCATTACCGGATACGAGATGCAGACGGTGTTCATGACCGCCGAGCGCTAGAAAAGCCCTCGATTGTTTGCCTGGCGCGAAGCTCCCCGAAAGAACGAAATGAATATAAATTCATATATTTTCTGCATCCTCCGGTACAGAGAAGGAATCCTATGGAATGCATAGTTGTTTCAACAACTAATCGAGTTGTCCATTAGGAGACAAAATACATGAAGAAGTTGATCGTTCTGTTTGCCGTTCTGCTGGCCATCACTGTGCCGGCGCTCGCCGTTGACACCTATAAAATTGACGGAGCCCACTCCTCCGCCAACTTCACCGTCAGGCACATGGGCATCTCCACCGTGCATGGACGCTTTGCCGACGTCAGCGGCACCATTTTGTTTGACGCCAAGAATCCTGAAAACAGCTCGGTTGTGGCCGTCATCAAGGCGGCCAGCATCACCACCGATAACGCAACACGCGACAAGCACCTCAACTCGCCGGACTTCTTCGACAGCGCCAAGTTTCCTGAGATCCGCTTCCAGAGCACAGCCGTCAAAGCCCTGGGCGGAGACAAATATGTCGCCGTGGGCAACCTGACGATCAAGGACGTGACCAAGACGGTGGAGATTCCCTTCACGCTGGCCACGGGCAAGGGCATGAAGGGCGAGGCGCGCCTGGGCGTGGAAGCCATGCTGAGCATCGTCCGCTACGACTATCACGTCAATTACGATCCCACAGGCCTGGGCGTCAGCAAGGACGTCAACATTGAGCTGAGCATTGAAGGCGTGGGCAACTAAGCACGATTCGAACACTGTCGCAGAACAGAGCTACATGCATCTCCCGGTCAAAGTGGCTGGGAGTTGTTATTTGCGGGCAAACCCTGCGGCAATGTGAGTAAGGCCGTCGCGCCAATCGACGCGGCCTCCCGCTATACTCAATCGCATGACGCCCGAGCGTTCGACAAATGGACTGCACTTCTTCGAAGACTCGCCCACCCCGGAGCGGCTGGCTCAGCTCGTCGAAGGGACGGTCTTTGCAGGTGGTGTGCGTTACTTTTCGAGTATCGCCTCCACCTCACTGGCGGCCATGCAGGCCGGGCAGGAGGGTGCGCCTTCGGGCAGTGTGTGGCTGGCCGACGAGCAGACCGCCGGCAAGGGACGCGCCGGGCACCAGTGGCATTCGCCGGCCGGTACTGGGTTGTATCTGTCGGCGCTGCTGCGGCCAAGGCTTGCACCCTCGGAGGTCATCATCCTCTCGCTGGCAGCGGGCTTGAGCGTGGTGAGGGCCGTGCGCGAGGTAACCAGTCTTGAGGCTGACCTGCGCTGGCCCAATGACGTGCTCTTCGGTGACAAGAAGTTCTGCGGCATCCTGACGGAGATGAACAGCGAGGCCACGCGGGTGCGCTACGTGGCGGTGGGCATGGGACTGAACGTGCACCAGGAATCATTTCCCGCTGACATTGCGGAGATTGCCACGTCGCTGCGCATCGAGAGCGACCGCGAGTTTGATCGCGCCGAACTGGCTGGGGCCATTCTGCGCGCGCTGGACGAAGAGCACCGGGCGCTGGAGGCCGATCCCATCGCCGCGCGCCAGAGCATCCTGCGGCGCTTTGAAGCGCACTCCAGCTATTGCCGCGCCGCCGAGGTTTGGGTGGAAGAGGATGGAGGTTATGAGGGCACCACGCGCGGCCTGGACGAGCGGGGATTCTTAAGGGTGGAAACCGCTGCCGGAATGAAAACTGTGCTGAGCGGAGGCGTTCGCAAGCGCTGAAGCATCTAACGATCGTGCAATCAACTTTCAAAGCCAACACTGTCTACCTGGCCGCAAGGTCTCTTATGGCGCCAAGGGCAATTCCGCTTTAGGAGGATGCGATTCGATGATCGGCATGAAGACCAAGCGCAAGCTGCTGGGATGGATGAACTGGTGGCCTCCCCTGGCCGGAGCGGGTATCCGCGTGCGGCGAATGAGTCCGGACTATCGCGAGGTGGACGTCGAACTGGTGCAGCGCTGGTGGAACACCAACTACGTCGGCGTGCACTTTGGCGGTTCGCTGTTTGCCATGACCGACCCCTTCTACATGCTGATGCTGATTGAGAACCTGGGCTCGGAGTACATTGTGTGGGACAAGGCGGCGGCGATCCGCTTCCGGCGTCCGGCGAAGGGCACGGTGCGCGCGGAGTTCCGCCTGAGCGAGCAGCAGATTGAGGATGTGCGCCGCCAGGCCGATGCCAAACCCAAGCACGAGCCGGTCTTTACCGTGGAGATCAAGGACCAGACGGGCGAGGTCGTCAGCGTGGTGGAGCGGACGCTGCATGTGCGGAAGAAAGCGTAGAGTAGAGAGCTATCGCGTTTTAATCATTTCTTAGCGACGACATTCT
>Ga0326728_10018665_pt1 | contig 13617 bp, 12 predicted proteins | sample MB3enrmetagenome_FD_207602 | JGI IMG/M metagenome (GOLD analysis project Ga0326728, IMG submission 207602) | Lab enriched peat soil microbial communities from McLean, Ithaca, NY, United States - MB31MN | ecosystem: Environmental > Terrestrial > Soil > Wetlands > Peat | place: USA: New York... | reverse complement strand
TCTCCCGGTGGAGCCAGCGGTTGGTCAGGAAGTCCGAGCGCACGGCGCCGTGGCCGTGGTCGGAGATGACGAGCGTGAGCGCGGGGCCTCCCTCGGAGCGGAACGCGCGGTCGACCTCCGCGCACGCTCTGTCGACCGTCCTCCAGAACTCGAGGAGATCCGTCGGGATCTCGGCCACGGGCCGGTCGAGCTCGTTCCAGAGCTGGTGCTCAATCCGGTCGGTCTCCCGGAACAGCGCGAAAAGGAAGCCGGGTCGGTGCCGCTCCGCGAGCGAGGCGGCCGCCTTGGCGCGGCGCCGCACCGCCTCCGTCGCCTGGGCGACCCAGGCCTTCCGCTCCGTATCTCGGAACGCGGGGAGCTCGCCCGGGTAGTCGGAGCCGAGGGTCGCTTCGACCTCGGCGCGGAGCCCCCGGGGGTACGTCACGGCCCCCTCCGAGAGCATCCCGGGGAGGACGAACCCGTGGAGGGGGTAGCCGGAGAGGACCGGGAAGTTGACGACCCCGACCTTGACGCCCACCCGGGAGAGTCGGTCCCAGAACGCCTCCAAGGGGCGGAACGACCGCACAAGGCTCGACTGGCCCGGCTCGCCCGTCGGCTCCGCGAAGCCGAATACGCCGAGCTCTCCGGGGTCGCGGCCCGTCGCGAACGAGTACCACGCGGGAATCGTCTTCGCAGGGTACACCGAGCGCAGGGGGGCACGGATACCCCGAGCGGTGAGCGATCGAAGGAACGGGAGCTCACCCGCCTCCATGAGCGGGTCGAGGAGGTGGAACGTGCCGCCGTCGAGCCCGAGTACGAGGACCCGACGCGATGGGTTGTTCATCGCCGAAGACGCTCCTGAGGACGGGACGCGGCCGGGACCTATAATACGATGCGTCCAGTGTGTCGCGGGCCTTCACAGGACGCGGACGGCCTCGAGGTTGTACGGGACGCGCGACTCGACCCCGAACCGCTTGTGAAGGCTCGAACAGAGGTCGACGGCCTTCGACTCCTCGCCATGGTTGAGGATGATCCTCTGCGGCCGGGGGTCAAGCGACGCGACGAAGTTCATCAGCTGGGTCCGGTCCGAGTGGCCGGAGAACCCCTCGATCGTGGCGATCTCGAGCTTCACGGGCACGGAGGCCTGCCGCGGCCCGTCCAAGAAGCTCGCCTCCGGTAGCCCGCGTTGGAGCCTCCGGCCGAACGTCCCGTCGGCCTGATAACCGACGAACATCAGACCGTTCTTCTCGTCGGGGGCCCAGGCCCGGAAGTATTCCATCACCGGACCGCCGCTCATCATCCCGGAGGTGGCGAGGATGATGCACGGTTCCTTGGAGTCGAGGATCTCCCCCCGCATCTGGCCGGAATCGACGCGGCGGAAGATCTCGGCAAGGAACGGGTTGTCCCCCTGCTGGAAGATCTGGGTCCGGAGCTGGCTGTTGAGGAACTCCGGGTAGGCCGTGTGGATCGCGGTCGCCTCGAAGATCATCCCGTCCAAGTAGATCGGCACGCGCGGGATCTTGCCGGCCCGCATGCGCTCCTCGAGGACGAGCATCACCTCCTGCGACCGGCCTACGGCGAAGACCGGGACGACGAGCTTTCCGCCCCGGGAGAGCACGTTGGTGGCCATCGCGGAGAACTCGTCGGTCGCCTGCTGGCGGGTCGGTTGCACGTCGCGGAAGCCGCCGTACGTCGACTCGAGGACGAGCGTCTCGAGCCGCGGGAACCGGTTCGTCGCCGGGTTGAACAGCCAGCTCCGCTCGAACTTGATGTCCCCGGAGTAGGCGAGGTTGTGGTCCCCTTCTCCGAGGTGGAAGTGGCAGATCGACGAGCCGAGGATGTGGCCCGCGTTGTGGAGCGTCAGGCGGATGTCCGGGGCGATGTCGGTCGTCTCCCCCCACCTGAGGGGCACGGTGCGGGTGACGAGGTCGCGGACGTGGGAGGAGTCGTAGAGGCTCCGCCGCGCCTCTTGGTTGACGACCTTGATCGCGTCGAGCAGCATCAGGGTCATCAGGTCGCGCGTCGGGGCGGTGCAGTAGATCGGCCCCTTGTAGCCGTACTTGAGCAGGACCGGCACGAGGCCGCAGTGGTCGAGGTGCGCGTGCGTGACCACGACCGCGTCCAGCGAGTCGAGGGGGAGCAGCTCGGGAGCGTTGAGGAACGGCGTGCGGTCCGAGCCGGGGTCGAGCCCGCAGTCGATCAGGACCTTCGAGTTCTGGGTCGAGAGGAGGTGGGCGCTCCGCCCCACCTCGCGGTAGCCCCCGAGCGCGGTCGACCTCGCCCAGAGCTTCTCCGGGAGGGGGTCGCGCGCGATGCGGATCCCGACCTTCTTGAGGAAGCTCCTGCGGTCGTCGAACGAGTTACGCAGATGGATCCGGACCTCCTCGACGGTCTTCGACGGGATCGGGGGTGTTCGGACGACCGTCGGGATCCAGCCGATCTTGCGCTTGAGGTCGTTCAGGACCGAGCCGCCGCGGCCGATCGCGGCCCCCGGGTTCGCCGCTTCGATCGTCACCTCGCCGGTCTCCGGCTCGAAGAACAGCTGGGTGAGCTCCGCCTCGGGCGGGATCACCTCGCGGACGACCTTCTCGGCCTCTTTCGGGTCGATCAGGGTCGCCGGGTCGGAGCGGACGAGGACGCGGCGGTGCAGGCGCTGGGCGATCTGGCGGAGGTAATCGCCGCCGGAGAGGAACTGGTCGAGCTGCTTGGTATAGACGACGACGTGCGGGCCCTCGAGCTCGATGTCCGTGACCTCGACGGTCTCGGGCAGGACCTCCTTCAGGGCCACCCTCGTTTGCTCTAGGAGCGACTCGAAACTCATCCACCGGGGAAACGGTTGGCGCGAACGGGTTCGGCGGCGCGCGCCGCCGGCCAGGTCTACGGCTGCGGCGCAGGCAAGGGAATCTTAAGCGCCTTCAGGCGTTTATTGATTTCGTCCTCGGAAAGCTCGCGGTATTCCTTGGGGGTGATGACGTGGGCGAGGTAGCCGTCACCGCTCGCGCTGTCCCTCTTCATCGCCGCGGAGAGCCCCCTTAGGGCGAGGTCGACCGCGTCGCTCGTGGAGAGGTCGCGCGAGTACCCTTCCTCGAGGACGCCGTAGGCGAACGGGGAGCCGGAACCGATCGAGACGAACTTGTCCTCGACGCACCCACCGGCCATGTCGATCGAGAAGACGTGGGAACCCTTGCCGTCCACGCCCCCGATGATCATCCCGACGACGTAGGGGTAGTAGCGGTTCCCGGAGAGGATGTTCGCGAGGAGGGTCGCCGCTCCCTCGGTGCTCAACGGAGCGCTCCGGCGCAACCGGTAGAGCGAGACCTCGGCGCGAAGGTAGCGGGTCATCACCTGGGCGTCGCCGACGTAGCCGGCGATCGTGACCCCGACGTTCTGGTCGATCTTGAACAGCTTCTGGGCCGCCTTGTTCTGGATCATGCTGCCGGCGGTGACTCGGCGTTCGGTCGCGAGGACCACCCCGTCCTTCGCGACGATCCCGATCGTCGTCGTGCCGGTCCGGTAGCGGTTCTCCGGCGTCATCTCGACCGAACCCTGCATCGGTACACCTTTGCCCGTCAGTGCGGCGCCGGGCCGACCCTGGCTCGCTATATAAGCGCTCACGAAGCGATTACGCGCGGACCACCGACGAACCCTTGGCGAGCCCGTAACGCGCCTTCGGTCACCGAGACCTTACCGGACGCATTATAGGACCCCGTCGCTGGGGGGATGGGTTCCCCATGCTCCGCCATGAGGTCGTCGTCGTCGGGGCGGGCCTCGCCGGCCAGCGCGCGGCGCTCGCCGCCGTGGAGGCCGGGCGGGACGTCGCCATCGTCACCAAGCTGCATCCCCTACGGTCGCACTCGGGGGCCGCCCAGGGCGGCATCAACGCGGCGATCGGCGCGAACGATTCCGTCGACGCCCACATCTTCGACACGGTCAAGGGGTCCGACTACCTCGGTGACCAGGACGCGATCGAGTTCTTCTGCCGGGAGGCGGGCCCGACGGTGCTCGAGATGGAGCATTTCGGCACCATCTTCACCCGCACCGAGGACGGCAGCCTCGCCCAGCGACCGTTCGGCGGTGCCGGGTTCCCCCGCACGGTCTACGCCGCCGACCGGACCGGGCTTGCGCTGCTGCAGGGCCTGTGGGAGCGGCTCGGTAGCGAGCGCTTCACGCTCTACGAGGAGTGGGAGCTCGCCCGCATCGTCGTGCGGGGGGGCCGGGCCCAAGGGATCATCGCGTTCGACCGGAAGACCGGCGCGATCCAGGGGATGGCGGCGAAGGCGATCGTCATCGCGACCGGCGGTGCCGGCCGGATCTACGGCCGGACGACGAACGCCCACAGCTGCACCGGGGACGGGATGGCCGTCGCCTACCAAGCCGGCGCGTTCCTGAAGGACATGGAGTTCGTCCAGTTCCACCCCACCGCGCTCCTCGAAGGCGGGATCCTCGTCACGGAAGGGGCCCGGGGCGAGGGGGGGATCCTGAAGAACGCCTCGGGCGAGCGGTTCATGTCGCGGTACGCCCCGAAGGTGCTCGAGCTCGCGTCCCGGGATGTGGTCGCGCGGGCGATCACGACCGAGATCCTCGAGGGACGCGGCTTCCAGGGTCCGTACGGGCCTTTCGTCCATCTCGAGCTCATGCATCTCGGCCGGGAGAAGATCGAGAGCCGGCTGCAGGAGATCTCCGACCTTTGCCGGTCGTTCGCCGGGCTGGACCCGGCGACGGACCCCATCCCCATCGCTCCCGCCCAGCACTACATGATGGGGGGCATCGGAACGAACATCCAGGGGGAGACGAACGTCCCCGGCCTGTATTCGGCCGGCGAGGCGGCGTGCGTCTCGATCCACGGCGCGAACCGGCTCGGAGGGAACTCCCTGATGGAGACCCTCGTCTTCGGAAAGTCGGCGGGCACGGCGGCCGCCGCCTACGCGGCGGGAGCCGCGGAGGCCACGCTGGAACCGGGCGACCTGGACGCGGTCGCGACCACGTTGCGCGGGTGGTCCGAGCGAAAGGACGGGGAGGACCCGAGCGCCCTTCGTGCGGAGCTCCAGCAAACGATGGACCGGTACGTCAACATCTTCCGGAACGCCGCGGACCTCGCGGAGGGGCTGCGAAGGGTCCGGGCCCTCAAGGACCGGTTCTGCCGCGTGCGCGTGGTCGATCCGTCGAGGGTGTTCAACCTCAACCTCTCGGACGCGATCGAGACCGGGCACATGATCGACCTCGCGGAGGTCATCCTCGTCGGCGCGCTGGCCCGGACCGAGAGCCGGGGCGCCCACTTCCGCAAGGACTACCCCAAGCGGGACGACGCGCAGTGGATGAAGCACACGCTGGCGCGGTCCACCCCGGGCGGCCCCGAGCTCTCGTACTCCCCGGTCGGGTTCACGCGCTGGGAGCCGAAGGAAAGGGTGTACTGATCGGATGTCGGCCGACACCATCCCCGTGACGTTCGATGTCTACCGCTTCCAGCCGGGCAAGGACGCGACCCCTCGCTTCCAGCGGTACACCCTCGACCTCACCCCCCACACCCCGGTCCTGACCGGCCTACTGAGGATCCGCGACGAGATTGACCCGAGCCTCGGGCTCCGCTACTCGTGCCGTAGCGCGATCTGCGGGTCCTGCGCGATGCAGGTCAACTCGAAGAGCCGGCTCGCCTGCGAGACGCAGGTCGGCCCCGAGGTCGAGCTCCACGGACGGATCGTGGTGGAGCCGATGCTCAACCAGCCGGTGGTGCGGGACCTGGTCGTTGACCAGAGCCCGTTCTGGCGGGAGTACCAGAAGATCGAGCCCCACCTCAAGGTCGACCCCCGCCGGCCGATGCCGGTCGGGAAGGTGACGCCGATGACCCCGGCCCAGGTGGACCGGTTCCAGGGGACCCCCCGCTGCATCGCCTGCGCCGCGTGCTACTCGGCCTGCCCGGCGGTCGGCTCCGACCCGGCGTTCCCGGGCCCGATGGCCCTCGCCAAGCTCTACCGCTTCGCGGTCGACCCGCGCGACGCCGCACGCCAGGACCGGCTCGTCCGCATCCAGACCGAGGGGCTCTGGCTCTGCCTCCGGTGCCATTTGTGCACCGAGGCGTGCCCGAAGGACGTGCGCCCGAGCGAGCGGATCCGCGACCTGAAGGAAATGGCGATCGCCGTCCAGGGAGCTACCGAGCACGGCTCCAAGCACGCCGTCGGGTTCAAGCGGAACATCCGCGAGGGGGGCACGCTGAACGAGATGAAGCTCGTGCGCCAGACGTACGGGATCTTCGGGATGCTGCCCCAGCTCCCGTACGGGCTCAAGATCTGGAGGAAGAAGCCCGAGGTCGCCCGGCGTCCCCCCCCGATCGAGGGACGGGAGGAGCTCGAGGGGATCTACCGAGAGCTCGACCGGGAGGGCGAGCGATGAAGCTCGCCTACTACCCGGGATGCGTCGCCAAGGAGTCCGGCCGCGAGCTCGACCTCTCGACCCGCTGGGTCTGCCAGGCGCTCGGGATCGAGCTCGCCGAGTTCCCCAAGTTCTCCTGCTGCGGGTCCGGCTTCATCGACGAGGCGAACGAGCTGCTCAGCATCGCGATCAACGCGCGCAACCTTGCGATCGCCGAGGCGGCCGGCCTCGACCTGATGACGGTCTGCTCGACGTGCCAGGGGATGCTCTCGCTCGCCAAGCTGCGGATGGAGGACCCGGCGGTCCGCGCGAAGGTCGACGCGACGCTCAAGCCCCTCGGCATCAACTACCGCGGGACGTCGAAGGTCACCCACCTGCTCCGGGTCCTGGTCGAGGACGTCGGGCTCGAGGCGATCCGGGCGAAGGTCAAGAGGCCGCTCGCCGGCCTGAAGGTCGGAGCGTTCTACGGCTGCCACCTCCTCCGACCCGCGGACGAGATGGACTGGGAGTCCCCCGAGGAGCCCCACGCCTTCGAGAACCTGCTCTCGGCGCTCGGGGCCGAGCCGGTCCTCTACCGGGGGCGGGTCATGTGCTGCGGGTTCCCGATCCAGTTCGTGAAGGCCGAGACCGCTGGACGGATCGCCGGCCGGCAGATCCTGGACGCGAAGGACCACGGGGCGGACGCGATGGCGACGCCGTGCCCGCTCTGCCACATCTCGCTGGACGCCTACCAGCGGCCGGCCGCGAAGCTGGTCGGGCGCCCGCTCGACATGCCCGTCTTCCACCTGCCCCAGCTGGTCGCGCTCGCGTTCGGTGCCTCTCCGAAGGATCTCGGCTTCTCCCGCCACATGGTCTCCCCCGAAGCCGCGCTCGCCAAGCTCGCTCCGTCGGCGCGGTAGGCGCCGCGACCCGCCACGGCGTGGCGGTCCCGCCGCTACGGTCCGCCGGAGGCCGCAGGGGAGCTCGGGTCGTCCGCGGGGACATGCTCCCTTTCGCCCTTCGTGACGTACAGGTGGAGCCGGTCGCACATGCGTCGGAAGTACGCCCCCGAAGCGTCGGGCGGATAGGCGGTCACCAGGTGCTCGGCGAGCTCACGCTCGTCCCATCGGGGGTCGACCGCGGGAGTGAACATGCAGGCGAAGACGAGGAACCGCTGGCCGTCCAGGTCGAAGCGGTCGGTCTCGTCCGCGCCGCAGAACGGGCACTTGAGCACGGCGTCCGGAGCTCCTGGCGCGGGAAATCGTTGGCGGCGAGGCTGGTGGCGCTCAGTCGATGTAGCCGAGCGAGCGCAGCCGCGCCTTCAGGACCCGCTCGTCCTCCTCGCTGAAGCCGGGACCACCCTGCTCCTCGAGCAGGCGGCCGAGGACGAACGCCACGAACGCGTCCACGGAGTCGAACGCCGAGCCCTCGAGCCGGGACTCCAGCCGCTTGGCGAGCTCCTCAGGGATCCTGAGGGTCCGAACCGCCGGGGGGGCCGGGGGCTTCATCGGGACGGAAAGGACGGAGACGGGTAGATATGGTCTGCGACGCGCCGACCGGTGCCCCGAGCCGCGCCCGTCCGCATCGGAGGCGACCCCCGAACGCCCTGAAGGGGACCGGGACCGATCGACGTTCGCGCCGCCCCGGGGTCACTCCCACTCTATCGTGGCGGGGGGCTTGTCGGTCACGTCGTAGAGAACGCGGACGACCTCCCCCGGAAGCTCCCGCGTGATCCGACGCGCGATCCGCGCGAGGACCGCGGACGGCACCTCGGAGGCGGTGGCGGTCATCGCGTCGACCGAGTTGACGATCCGGACGCTCACCGCCTCTCCGTGGACCCGGTTGTCGCCCGTGACGCCCACGGTCTTGGCGTCCAAGAGGACGGCGAAGTACTGCCACGGCGGACCCATCTCCTTGGCCGCGACCGCACGTTCGACCTCCTCCTCCACGACCGCGTTCGCGACGCGGGCACGGCGCAGGCGGTCCCGGTCGACCGCGCCGTGGACCCGGACGGCGAGGCCGGGCCCCGGGAACGGCTGGCGGTCGGCCTCGGGGATGCCGAGCTCCCGCGCGACGGCCCGGACCTCGTCCTTGTAGAGGTCGCGCAGCGGTTCGACCAGGACGAGCCGGCTCGTCTTGGGGATTCCCCCGACGTTGTGATGGGTCTTGATCGTGTCCCGCAGGGCTCCCCCGCTCTCGATCCAGTCCGGGGCGATCGTGCCCTGGACGAGCCGGTCCGTGCCGAACTCGGCCGCCTCCTCCTCGAAGAGCCGGACGAACTCCGCGCCGATCCTCTTGCGCTTGCGTTCCGGTTCGCGGATGCCCCGAAGGACGGCGAGGAACCTCTCGCTCGCCTCGACCTTCCGGTAGGCGAGCGCGCTCGCCCGGAACAGGTTCCCGACCCGCTCGGCCTCGCCCGCGCGGAGCAGGCCGGTGTCCACGAACACGGCGCGAGCCCGGTCGCCGAGCGCCCTCTCGGTGAGCAGGGCTGCCGCCGTCGAATCGATCCCCCCGGACGCGGCGACGATCACCCGGCCCGGGACTTCCTTGCGGAGCTGCTCGACCGCTTGGCGGATGAACGCCTTCGGCTCGGTCATTCACGCCTCCGGGGGCTGGGGAGGCGTTTCCTCCCTCCACCGCGCCCGATACGCCTCGAGCCGAGGGACGAGCTCCGGGTGCGAGAGCGCTAGGATCTCGACGGCGAGGAGCGCGGCGTTCTCGGCCGCGTCGAGCCCCACCGTGGCGACGGGGATGCCCGGGGGCATCTGGACGACCGACAGCAGGCTGTCGATTCCCAGGCCACGGTGGAGAGGGACGCCGACGACCGGCTTCAGCGTCCGCGCCGCGACGGCCCCCGGAAGGGCCGCGGAGAGCCCTGCCATCGCCACGAAGACGTCGGTCGCCGGGTCGCGGACAAGGCGTTCGACCTTCTCGGGGGTCCGGTGCGCGCTGGCCACGTGGACCTCGCAAGGGACCTGGAACTCGGCGAGCCGGCCCCGGACCTTCTCGGCGACCTCGAGGTCCGAGCGACTGCCGACCAGCACCGATACCTTCACGATGGACGCGAGGCGGCCCGGCTATAGAGGCTGTCGGATGAGGCGCCGCAGCGCGGCCCGGTCTCCCTCCCCGTACCTGCGGGCGGTTGCACGCCCCTGCGCGAAACCGTGAAATCGCACCGACGCCGGTGGACCGCGATGGTCCTCTCGCGCCGTCTTACGACATGGCTCCTCACCGGTGCGGACCCGAGCGTGAAGGTTCGGGTCCTGCGGGATCTCCTGGGACGGCGCGCGGACGACCCTTCGCTCGTCGCCGCGCGTCGAGAGGTCGGGCGGGTCGGGTGGGCCGAGCGGATCCTGGCGGAACAGCTCCCTTCCGGCGCGTGGGCCTCGCCGGGTACGGACGGCCGGTCCCTCTACCTGCCGAAGTACATCGCTACGAACTGGCGCCTCCTCGTGTTGGCTGACCTCGGGGTCTCCGGCCGGCACCCGCGGGTCCGCCGCGCGGTCGATCTGTTCCTGAGGGCCTACTCGACCGGCGCCGACGCGGCCCTTGGCGGTTCGTCCAGCGAGGCGTGCTTCACGGGCAACGCGGTCCGCCTGCTCACCGCGTTCGGCCGACAGGACGACCGGCGGACCCAGGAGGCGATCAACTGGCTGGTCCGCCGACAGAAGCCGGACGGGGGGTGGCACTGTGGGCGTTCCCGGACCGGGACGCTCGACGCGTGGGAGCCGCTCGCGGCCTTTGCCGCCCTGCCCCCGCCCACCCGCTCCGCCGCCGTGGACCGGGCGGTCGCCCGCGGGGCCGAGTTCTTCCTCGAGCGCGAGCTGCTCCGCGAGGGGCGCGGGACGTACGCCCCCTGGCTCCGGTTGCACTATCCGACGCACTACTACTACGACCTGCTCGTTGGGCTGTCGCTCCTCGTCCGGCTCGGCTACGGGCGCGATCGACGGCTCCGTCGACCGCTCGACCTATTGGAGGCGAAGCGGAACCCGGACGGTAGCTGGAACCTGGATGCCCTTCACCCGGATTCGGAGGACCGCGGCTACCAGATCGGCGGTCCCTTCTACCCGCTGGGCCTCGAGGTTCCGGGTCGACCGAGCCGCTGGATCACCACCACCGCGCTCGAGGTGCTACGGGTGTGCGACCGGATCTAAGCGAGAAGGCGTCCCCGCAGCGTTCCGTTCGAGGCGGGGAGCTCCGCCGCCGCTTGGCGACGGCGTTCGGGCGCGACACGGCGATCGGGGACGCGACCTGGCGCAGGATCCTCCACGGGGCGGGCGCTTTCGTCCTGCTCTACCTGGTCCTGCCGACGGACCTCTTCGTCGTGGCGCCGAAGGAGGTCGTCCTCCTCCTCGCGCTGGCCGCGGTCGTCGTCCTCGAGCTCCTGCGGCTTAGCGCGGGCGTCAAGCTCCCGACCATCCGCAGCTACGAGGCGGACCGGCCGGCGAGCTACGTGTTCTACGCGGTCGCCCTCGTAATCGCGGTCCTCCTCTTCCCGGGACCGATCGCGGTCGCGGTCGTGCTGGGCACGGCGATCGTCGATCCGATCGCCGGCGTGCTCCGGGGGAGCGCCCGGACGAGGCGGCTCGGCCCGTGGCTGCCGTTCGCCGTCTACACGACGCTGGCCGCGACGGCGCTCGCGGTCGTCGGCCGTTGGCCCTGGGGATGGGCGGCCGCGCTCGGGGCGCTCGCCGGGGCCCTCGCGGTCGCCGTGGAGCGCTGGAGGTTCCGCTGGCTCGACGACGACCTCACGATGACGGTCGTCCCCGCCCTCGCCCTCTACGTCGTGGGGATCGTCGTCCTCGGCCTCGCCAGGTAGCGGGGTCCAGCCCGCCGCCGGGCGCGCTCAGACCACCGGGGTCAGCACCGCGTGCGGGGCGCCCTTCTCGGGGTCCGGGCTGATCGCGTAGATCGTCGTCCTGGGGCGGATCCCGTAGATGCACGGGGCGTTGTCGATGTTGACGATCCGGAAGTAGGTGTCCATCATGTTCAGGATCTCGCTCGACACGAGCAGGCCGGGCTTCAGGAGGCCGATCCCGAGGTTGCCGACGTGCTTGGTCCGCGACACCCCGCTGAAGTACATCCGGATCGCGACCTGGTCGCCCATCAGGCTCTCGAACGTGTCGAACGCCATGTACTCGATGAACGGCTTGCGGTCCGGCCCGGCGGCCGCCTTCTCCGCGGTGACCATCGCGCGCATCGCCTCGTCGCGCCCGAACCGGGCCATCGGGAGGATGTACGGCTCCTCGGTCTCGGAGATCGTGTAGTCCGGGATCCGGACCCGCGTGTCGAAGTGCTGGGGCGGGACGTACTTCACGAGAGCCTCACGGAGCTTCTCCGGCGACTCGCCCGCGGCGAGGACCGCGATCATCCCGCGACCCTGGCCTAGGAAGTTGAGGAACGTCGGCGTGAACAGCATGTAGTAATCGTCGACGCCGACGTTGACGTCGACCTCGAAGGCGTTGAAGCTCCCCCGGCGCAGCCCGCCGCCGAGCAGCGCGTCGAAGTCGGGGATCCCCGTCGAGTAGTAGCGCTCCGGGTCGGTGGTGGCCGGCCAACTCGTCGCCGACCCCTTCCCGTTGGTCGTACCCGGGATCCCGAGCGCCACGAACCGGCCCCCGTCGAGCGTCACGGCGTAGCGCGGGCGGCCGATGTTCGTCGCGCGGAGCTTCTCGAGGCGGACATGGCGGACGCGCCGCTCGTCCAGCTCCTCGCGCTGGATCGAGATCAGGCCGTCGACCAGGTACTCGATCCCGCCGGCCTCGGGCTTCTCCAGGATCATCACGACGTCGGTGCTCGACGCCTCGACCAGGTCCTTCTGGAGGGCCATGACGAACTCTTCCATCTCGAGACCGTACTTGTGGGTCACACCCTCGAGGGAATCGATGACGAGAAGCGCCTTCTCCGGCAGCGCGCGCTCGATGCGGTTGTAGACGTTCTCGACCTCCGGCATCGGGCTGCGCTTGAGGAGGGCGGTGAGATGGCTCCGGTCCACGCGCGTCGGAGGCCCGCGCTCCTGGCCGAAGCTTCCAAGGACCTCACGGCCGGCCTTGATCTTCCTTTGCTCGCTGTCGGGGAGCTCGACCGGCCTCGGCTTCCCGGACGCCTCGATCGTGTCCAGGAACAGCTTGGCGGCGTCGAGGATCCGCGAGCGCATCTCGGTCGTCCGGAGCCAGGGGAATTGGCGGTAGAGCGTCTCGTCGCCCACCCGGGTCGAGAGGTAGAACGAGCGGCTCGGCTGGCCGATCCGCTCGAGCAGTTCGAGCCCGAACGTCGTCTTGCCGGTGCCGGCGCCGCCCTTGATGATGAGCGACCGCCCGCCTTTTCCGCTCAAGAACGAGACCACTTCGGGCGGCACTTGACCCATCGCTCCTCCATTCTCGTCGGCCATGCTTACCTCGGGCGGATCGATCGCACCGCGGGTTCCGGTGTCTCACGAGCCATCGAGCGCACCGCGTGCAAATGGGGGGCCTGGGGAACTAAAGCTTTCGCACGGTGAAGCGGGGCCCGAAAGGGACCTACGGGGCGGCGGCCGAGCGCGCCGCGGCCCGCGCGGCCGCCATCGCCTGGGCCAGCGGCGCGGCCGGCTCGCCCACGGCGGTTGCCGCCGAGGGGTTCCCTCCGCCCTTGCCGCCGAAGGCGGGCTTCGCCGCCTCGACCACGTCCAGGGCAGAGACGCCGGGCGCGGTCGAGCCGACGAACAGCGTCCCCTTCCCCTCCCGCTCGGCCGCGAGGATCACGACCCTGCCGGCAACCTTGCACAGGAGCCGGGAGAGGTCGGTGAGCCCCGCGCGGTCGAGGTCAACGCTCGCCGCGACGAGGGTCGTGGTCCCGACGGTCTCCGCCCGGGTGGGGTCGGCGAGGAGCTCCGCCGCCAGGCCCTCGAGGCTCCCCCGCGTGCGGGCCCGGGCGAGCTTGCGTCCTTCCTCGACCTCCGCGAGCAGCCGGTCGATCCCGTCCGGGAGGTGGTCCGGCGAGACCCCCAGGCGGTGGGCGGCCTCCTTGAGGATCGCCTCGTGCTCCTCGCGCAGCTCGAGGGCGCGCTCGCCGCTCGCGAACGAGATGCGGACGATCCCGTCCTGGATGCGCTCGACGTCGGTCAGCTGGATCGCCCCGACCTCGCTGGTGTGGGTGCAGTGGGTCCCCCCGCACGCCTCCACGTCAAATCCCTCGATCTCGACGATCCTGAGCTCCTTGCCCGGGACCGCACCCCCCTGGTAGAGGGTGAAGCCGAACCGCCGCTCCGCCTCGGTGCGGCTCTCGAAGTAGCTCCGCACCAGGCGGTCCTCCCGG
>Ga0326728_10018662_pt1 | contig 13618 bp, 8 predicted proteins | sample MB3enrmetagenome_FD_207602 | JGI IMG/M metagenome (GOLD analysis project Ga0326728, IMG submission 207602) | Lab enriched peat soil microbial communities from McLean, Ithaca, NY, United States - MB31MN | ecosystem: Environmental > Terrestrial > Soil > Wetlands > Peat | place: USA: New York... | reverse complement strand
CGTAGTTGGGAACGCTGAATGGCCCTGTTGTTTTGTAACTCCAGGTGCCGCTCTCGATATTGCCGATTGCCGGAAACGTGTTCAGGCATTTCGAGCACGTCAGCTGTTTGTCGATTCGATCAACCGGGTGCCAAGAGTTGCGAAGACAATGCGGACACTGCACGCGTAAGCCGACCGCAAAAACTCCTTTGGAAATCAGATAGTCGGTAGCAGAGCGCTTGTTTGAGTCATCGATCCTACTCCGAATCTCGCCCACTGCCAGATCCCGTTCCTGGGCAATCCTGTTGTCGGAAACCGGAGCGCCGCTTTTTTGGACAGTTCCCCCGTTCATGTGCTCCAGAAGCCCGAGCAGCTTTTCGTCCGCCAACATGAAGGGGTGCCCCTCAAGAGTCCTGAGCATCTGCTTGGCGAGACGTCCAGCGGTTGAGAGTTCGGCGTCCCATCCATGATCTTTCAACCACGCAAAGACGACCGCCTGTGATTCGGGGATTTTCCAATATTCGGTGAAATTGTCAGAAACCAACTTCACGAGGCCGTTCCGCCCGACCCGCCAGTAGTCACGAAACGAACCAAAGCTTGAAATCGAATCGATGAAGTTCTGTCCGTTAAACTGTGGAAACACCTCTGCCAGGTATTCCTCGGACCCATAAAGACGAAAACTCAATTCGTTCGCACACCGAATCTCTCCGACGTACGCATGTTCGTCGATCAAGTCTGGTAAGAGCGGTTGAAATGAAATCTCAAGGCCTTTTGTGTCTTTATCGATTTCGATCGACGATTCTTCTCCGTAGAAATCATCGGGAAGCGCACCGTCCATTTCCCGTGCCGATTCATCCCAGATTCTCGGATACCAATGCTGCAACGAGAAGGGGTATCCTGCCGGCATAGGCCTGCATCTCATCCCGGCACCAGACTATAATTGCGGCGCCTGAGCACCCCAAGGGGGAGATTTCGCTGAGCAGCACAAATTCTCAAAAGATTTTCTTCGAAGATTTCCGATGGAAGATCAGTTTGCAAATTCTCTGGAAATGCTTGGAGGCGGCAACTGTTACAAAATTGACTACAGTGGTGTAGTGCAAAAAAGCAGATGCGTGGCCGGAATCGGCCATATCGCTTGAAATATCAATATCTTGTTATGGTCGGGGCGGAGGGATTCGAACCCCCGACCCTCTGCTCCCAAAGCAGATGCGCTACCAGACTGCGCTACGCCCCGACAATCTCCTTCGATTGTAACCCTCATTTTACTGGTCCTGGACCCAGTTCGCTACCGATGCAGAAGCCACAGGACGAGCCACAGCACCGCCACCACTGGGATGGCAAACACCAGCCCGAGAATCGCGGCCAGTACCAGGAGGAAGGCCCAGTCGCGCCAGGTGTGCCGCCGCGGTTCGCCCAGGTGACGGGTGAGCAGCCGATAGTTACGGCGGTTAACTTTCCATGCGACGTCAAAGGCATCACCCAGAATCGGGATCGACCCCACGAGGACGCCGATACCGAGATTGGCCGCCATTCGCAGCAGCGTCACGTAAGGCGCGCCGCGAATCCACGCAGCGAGTGGAATCAAAAGCGAAAACAATCCCGCCAGCACATCGCCGAAGCCGGGTACCAGTCCAACGAGCGCATCCAAGCCGAAACGAATTTGAGTTCCGGGTATCGGGAAGGCCTCGTCGAGCAGAACCTCGAGCTTGCGCAGTGTCTCATCGCGAAAAATCCACGTACCGCGATTCCAACGGTCTGGAGCGGCCGCGTTGGCCTTTTGATCTGTAGCCGCGGAGGGCACAATTGGTTCTCTCTGCGGCACATTCGCTCCTCTTCGGCGAGCTTCGATGAATCTGCTTCGATGCTACAATCTAAGGGGTAGATGGCGGCTATAGTTCAGCGGCAGAACGCCTGACTGTGGCTCAGGATGTCGTGGGTTCGATCCCCACTAGCCGCCCCAATGTCCCCCCCGAAAAAGCGAAAGCATGGTAATGATCCTACGTCCGCATTTTGGGGGTAAACGTCTGTGACGCAGGTTAATGTGCTGGTTCAGGCGCACGAGGTGCCTCCGGCCTGGCTGACAAAGTTTGAGCCACATCCCTGGCTCGCGAACGGTCATCTTCAGACCATCGTCGGCAATTTTCTTCCACGCCCGGCTTTTCTTCTGCCTACTGTGGCTGAAACCGTGGAAGTGGACCCTGCCGACGGCAGCCGCGTGCTGTGCCATTGTCATTGGCAGCCTGAGCGCGTGCGTGCAGACCGGCTCACGGCTGTGATGGTGCATGGGCTGAACGGTTCCTCCGACTCGCGCTACATTCGCGGCATCGCGGCGCTGGCTTGGGACGCTGGGATGAATGTCGTCCGCATGAACATGCGCAATTGCGGCGGCTCGGATGCGCTGACGCCGACCCTCTATCACTCTGGCCGGTCGGCCGATGTGGGCGCGGTGGTTCACTACTTTACCGAACGCTTCGGCCTGGAGCGCGTGGCGTTGGTTGGTTATTCGATGGGCGGAAATCTTGTCCTCAAGCTCGCCGGCGAATGGGGTATGCGCGCGCCTCTAGTCGCGGTGGCCACAGTCTGTCCGGCTATCGACCTGGCGGCAGGCGCAGACGCCCTTCACGAACCGCGGAACCGGATTTATGAGTGGCATTTTCTGCATGCATTGAAGCAGCGCTTTCGCCGCAAAGCCGAGATGTTTCCTGACGTCTATCGGAACAGCAGCGCCGGCCCTGTGCGCTCCATCCGCGAATTCGACCAGAAAATTATCGCCCCCTATTGCGGTTTTCGAGATGCCGACGACTATTACTTTCGCGCCGCAAGCGCACGAGTCATTGACCGCGTTGCCGTTCCGTCGCTGGTTCTTCTCGCCCAGGACGATCCATTTATCCGCTTTTTCCCTGAGACCAGGGCGCGGATCCTTGCCAATCCGTTCATCGACTTCATTGAGCCGCGCCACGGGGGCCATTGCGCTTTCCTGAGCCGCCGCTCACTTGAAGGCGTGCACTGGGCTGAGGTCACAGTCGTACGTTATCTCCAGGCTGTCACTGCGGGTACCGGCCCCAGCGCCGCGCAGCGCGAATCGGTGACTTCGCAGATACAATAATGAAGAGCGTGGGCGAGTAGCTCAATCGGATAGAGCACCGGCCTTCTAAGCCGGGGGTTGTGGGTTCGATTCCCGCCTCGCCTACCATTTTAAAATCAATAGTTTACATGACATTCTGATTTTTTAGAGAAATCCCCTTTGGGTGATTTTGGGGGAGTCTCTTCCAATCTTGCCCTCAGTAAGCAGCTCTATGGCATGGCGCTTGGCTTCGGTCCTAGCGTGAGAGTACCGCTCAAGCATCTTCCGGCTCATCCACCCCGAGAGCGCGGTCAGCGTTGAGTCTGCCACCCGCCATAGGGCTCCTGGATTGTGCGCTGCAGCCGAGGAGAAGGCATTGCTCCCCGGCTTGAGGCTTTTGGGAGTAGTGTACGGAGCTCAGTTATCCGACTTGCCCAAAGCGGTCTCGTTGAGACTGCCGTCGGTACTCATCGAAGTGCCGCTCAGGTCTCTCCAACATCCTCAGCTCCAGATAGAGCGCAGCTTCTGGGCCACGTTGTTGAATCAAGTTCGCACATTTCAATACGAGCGCCTGGTGAGGCCTCGACCGTGGCACGCCAGTCTCTCCGAACTTTTTTATTGCGCGAGTGATTTTATATGACCCGTCCCCTTGCTCTAGAGATTGGAGATCTCCCCCGGTGGAAGCAACAGTTCTCGAGCGCCATAAACCTGATCTCCAACCGTCTTTCGGGGAGAGTTGAAGGCAGAGTCAGTCGATTGCGAAGTCAACCGCGGACGGATTATTAAACATGCGAACAAACGGTCGCTGTCGCTCAATCCGGGCTCTAATCATCTAATCAAATTAAATTGTGTGCGTTCATGCTTTCTTCATGTCTCATATTCAATCCTAAGTTTATCGTTGGTACTGCTTGCAGAAACCGCCTTTGTCCCTTGTGTCTTTTTGCAGGGAAAGTCCTCATTTACCGCAAGTCTGATGCATCTCAATCTCTGAATTGAGCGCAGGCTGAGCACAGCTCACGCCAAGCTCGTCGCGCTCGGGGAGAGCACTGCGCAGGCCTCTTATGGTTTGCTTGTAAGTTCTTTTAGTGACCCGAACTTATGAACTTTCTATAACACTTTTATGTTCTGCTTACGCCGTGCAGTGTGGAATGAGACTGAACATCGCGACATCGAAATACGCAGACCCTGATGGGCCAAGTAATCCGATTAAGCGATCACCGGAGTCACTCTGAACTATCAAATCGCCACTCGGTTTATTCAGTTCGCTGGGCAAGCCGGTGAGAAACATGCAAGATGCACTCGGATCACAATCACATGATTCATTACCTAACATCCTACGCAATGCGAGAGGTGAAGATGAGAGGACTTTTTCGGAATGCCATGACGCTGACGGTGTTCGCTTTTGTGACGACCTGCGCATGTACGGCGCAGTCAACCGGGGGCGGCTCCAATCCAAACAACTCCAATCTGACTGCAAGCGTGGATCCACCTGCGAAGCCAGCTGCCGGGGCAGACGCTACGCGCCCGACTCCTGGCGCGGCTCCGCCGGAGATCCAACTCACAGTTACGCAGGAGATTGAGGCGCTGAAGAGCCGCATCGACGAGCTGGAAACTGAGGTGAAGGAAGAGAAGGCCCGTTCTTTGGCCGATAGTGCCGACACTGCGGCCATCAAGGCTGCCGAGAAGGAGTTAATTGGCGGCGGCGGCAACGCATTGGCGAGTGCCACAAAACCAACGACTGGTTTGTCCCCATCTCTGAAGGTTGCTTCACCAACGGCTCTTGATCAGGCGGCGGCGCCTGCGCCTGCGCCGCCAGATCCGCACGCCCCGGCGTTCTCCGATTGGGACTGGACATGGCTGAATGGCAACCCGCGCAACAAGGACACGGCGTTTGATTCGAAGTTCTTTACGCCGGAGATTCGCGCCGATACCACCTATACGTACGACTTCAATCGGCCAATGGATGATACGATGAGCGGCTCGAGTGAGCTGTTCCGCACCAATGAAATCCAGCTGGAACAACTCGGCCTGGGCGGCGATTTCCACCTCGATCACGCCCATGCGCGATTTATGACGCAGTTCGGCATGTATTCGACTGCGACTATTCGCAACGACCCAAGTTACTCAAAAGGGCAGTGGGATATCGCCGATGCCGACCGGTATCTTTCCGAAGCTTACGGCGGGTACCACTTTGACAATGTGATGCACGGCTTGAACTTTGACGCCGGAATCTTTATGTCCTACATTGGGCTTTTCAGTTACTACAACTTTGATAACTGGGCCTATCAACCCTCTTACGTCTCTTCGAACACGCCGTGGTTTTTCCAGGGCATCCGTATTCAGCTCTTTCCCACCGAGCATTTGAAGATCGAGCCTTGGATCATCAACGGTTGGCAATCTTATGGTTCGTCGGGCACACGCAAGGGTCTTGGCGGCCAGCTCAAATGGACACCCTATCCGTGGATGAACGTGATCAGCAATAACTACGGCCTGGGCAACGATGACCTCGGGGTTGCGAACCGCGAGCGCATTCACACGGACAACAGCCTGGAGATCAAATACTTCGACAAGCCCACGGCACACGGTATCGACAAGATGGCTTTCAGCTTTACCGGCGACATGGGCTGCGAGTTCGGTAACGGGGTGCAGTGCCACGGAGGCACTATCGCAAAAGGAAGGCCGAAGCAGAGCATGATCGGTTACATGATTTATGACCGTTTATGGACCGGCCATGACCATCACGGATTCACTCTCGGCGGCGGCCAGCTCAATAACCCGGGCCGTTACCTGGTGCTGCTGCCGCCGATCAACGGCGAAACGGCATCGTCAGATGCGATCAATGCGCCCTATTTCACCGGCAATCCCGGCGACCCGTTCAAGGCGTGGGATGTTTCGGCGACCTACGACTACATGCCGGTCGAGTGGCTCACATGGCGCTGGGAGTATGGCTACCGGCACGCAAGCGTTCCCTACTGGAACGGCCATGGAGGCATGACGCCGCCTGCTTATGCGGGTGCGAACTACGGCGCCAACAATGGAAGCCCAACCGAGTTTGCCTGCATGGACGGCTCTGCGGTCGCTCCGCCGGCCGGACAGGCGATCGGGCAGGTGGGCAACGCCTTCCCCCAAGACGGATCCTCAGCACCTGCCTACGTCACTGCGTATTGCAATGGGCCCTCGCCGTCAGCCAATCACGGTGGGGTCTGGTACCCCGACCTCCGGCGCGACGAGCAGTATGTCGACATTGACTTACTAGTGAAGTGGTAGTCTCCTGACCAACGATTCGCTCAGGACGGCGCTCGGAATCGGGCGTGGTCCTGAGTGGATCAGATTTGAGCAGCCCTTAACCTGACCGACTAAGAAGTCCAAAGGTGAACGCGCATGGAACTGGTTCTCAATCTTGCCTGGATGGTGCTAACCGCGCTGATGTTCTGGTTGTGGTTGCGTCACGCTCCGCGCAAGGGCGCGAGCCGGACGATGCAGATCGTCGCACTGGCGACAGTATTCCTGATTCTGCTTCCGGCGATCTCAGTGACCGACGATCTGGTGATGGCGCAGAACCCTGCGGAGACGGACCGGTGCCAGCGCAAGGACGAACGCGCTGCGGTCCCGCACGCCGCGCATTTTCCGGTTGCGGACTTTATCCCGGCATTTTCTACAGAGATTCGTTTTGACTCGTCTCACTTTGCCGTGCTGGGCAATCTTCTTGCCCCGGCGGCGAAAGTTCCGGCAATGGATTCGATCCAGAACCGACCTCCGCCCGCTGCCTGACCGACGCTTCCCATTTGCACAACTGAAGGTTGATTCGCAATCTGCAACGGCTGCGCCGATGGTGGCCAGAGGGTTGGGGTTCAGGCGAATCACTTGTTCCCCGTTCTTCTCAGAAGCGCAGACCGGTCTTTCTGTTTCTGCAATGTAGCTGAGTTACACGGGGCCAACGAATTGGGCGATGCCTTAGGGCTCGAGGACACTCGATGACAAGCAAATCTCTCATCATAACTGTCGGTTGTCTTGTTGCCTTTGTCTGGGTGACGGCGTGCAAGAAGGAGTTTTCTCCGGCGGATGGCGCGCCGCCTTCGCCCCAGGTGGTCGAAACCGGCGACATGAGCCTGGTTTCGGTGGACAAGCCGGATCAGTTTCCGCTTGTAGCGGCAGAAACACGGAAGGCACCGTCAGAGTTGACGGCGACAGGTTCGGTCTTTCCCGATATCTCACGCGAAATCCCTGTCATCTCGCTGGCCAACGGACGCGTGGTCGATATCAAGGCCCGGCTGGACGACTACGTGAAGAAGGGTCAGCTGCTTCTGAAGGTCCAAAGCCCTGACGTTGCCGGGGCCCTTGATGTTTATCGCAAGGCGGCGAACGACGAGCATATGGACAACCTGGCTTATGCGCGCGCGCAAAGCCTGTATGAGCACGGAGCCATCTCACAGTCCATGCTGGAGCAGGCCGAAGACACAGAAAAGGACGCGCAAGCCGATCTGACCGCGGCGGAGCAGACGCTGAAGACCATGGGTGTGGACAAAGATCATCCCACGGAGGTGGTGAATGTCTATTCGCCGATCTCGGGTGTGATCGTGGCGCAGAACGTGACCGAGGCTGCTGCGGCCGGCGTAAACCTCTCCGGCTCAGCGACGGCTTTTACAGTGGCCGATCTCTCTACCGTGTGGATCGTTTGCGATGTGTATGAAAACGACATTCCGAAGATTCAGCTTGGCCAGGCGGCCAAGATCCGTCTCAACGCTTATCCAGACAAAGTACTGACCGGCCGCATCGGCGACATCGGCCCGATTCTCGATCCGTCGATCCGCACGGCCAAAGTGCGCATCGAGCTGGCGAATCCGGGCATTCTCAAGCTGGGCATGTTTGCCACGGCGACGTTCGAGAGCAGGACCGAGCAAAGCTATCCGGTTGTGCCCGCCGATGCGGTGCTGCACTTGCATGATCGCGACTGGGTCTTCGTCCCGGCCGGAGGCAATCAATTCCGGCGCGTTGAAGTGCATGCGGGCGAAATGCTGCCCGGCAATAAACAGGTTCTGCTCTCCGGCATCGCAACGGGCCAACAGGTAGTCGCCAACGTCCTTCAACTGGAATCGACGCTGGAGGCGCAATGATTCGCAAGCTCGTCGACTTTGCGCTGAAGAACCGATTTCTGATCATCGCGGGCGCGGTGATGCTGTTTATCTGGGGTGCGATTTCGTTTCACAATCTCCCCGTGGATGCCTATCCCGATGTTGCCGACAACTACGTAAACATCATCACGCAGTGGCCGGGACACTCGGCCGAAGACATCGAAAAGCAAATTACCGTGCCCTGCGAAATTGCCATGGCCGGCGTGCCGGACATGAAGAACCTGCGCTCGTTCAGCCTGGCCGGCATATCGAGCATCATGATGAACTTCGACGATTCCTCCGACAACAGCTGGAATCGCGAGAGAGTTCTCGAGCGGCTGAGCGGCGTGACATTGCCGGCGGGACTCGTACCGCAACTGCAGACCGACTGGAGCCCGGTGGGCCAGATCTACTGGTACACGATCGAAAGCAAAAATCCGAATGTCGATGTGATGGAGCAGAAGTCGCTCGAAGACTGGGTGCTCGAAAAGCAATTCAAGAATGTTCCTGGAATCGTCGACGTGGCGAGTTTCGGAGGCATCACCAAGGAGTATCAGATCCGCCTCGACCCGGATAAACTCATCGACTACGGCTTGAGCATAGCGCAGGTTGAGCAGCAGCTTCAAATTAACAACGCAAACGCGGGCGGAAGCTTTATCGTCGCCGGCGCGCAGCAGATCAACGTGCAGGCGCAGGGCCTGTACGAGAATGTGCAGCAGATCGAAGATACGTTGATCAAGACGCAGGCGGGTGCGCCGATCCGCATCAAGGATATTGCGGTTGTCGACCAGGGTCCCAAGATCCGGCTGGGGCAGATCTCGAAGGCCTACCGGGACGACCAGGGCAGGCTGATCGACAATCCCGACGTGGTCGAAGGCACGCTTCTGTTGCGCAAGGGCGCCGACGCCGATCCGGTGTTGAAAGCGGTTGAAGCCAAGGTGAAGGAGATCAACGATCACATTCTGCCCAAGGGAGTCACCGTTGTTCCCTTTCTCGATCGCAGCGATCTGGTGCACCTGACCACGCACACCGTGCTGCACAATCTCACCGAGGGAATCGTACTGGTCTCCATCGTTCTTCTTTTTTTCCTCGGCAATGTGCGCGGCGCCATTATTGTCGCGCTTACGATTCCGTTTGCATTGTTATTTGCTTCCATCTGCCTGAACTTGAGTCACATTCCAGCGAATCTGCTGTCGCTCGGTGCGCTCGATTTTGGCATGGTGGTAGATGGAGCCGTGGTGATGGTGGAAAACATCGTTCGCCACCTCGCGCACAAGAACGGATCATCCAACACGGGCCGCACCACGCTGAGCACGGAGGGCCCAACGGCGAAGATTCGCATTGCCGCTCACGAGGTGCAGCGGCCGGTGTTCTTTGCCATTCTTATCATCATTACTGCGTATTTGCCGATCTTCACGCTGCAGTCTGTCGAAGGCCGCCTTTTCAAGCCATTGGCGTGGACCATCGCGTATGCACTGCTTGGGGCACTGGTTTTCTCGATCGTTGTGGCTCCGGTTCTGTCGAGCATTCTGTTCAGGTATGGTGCAAAAGAGTGGCATAACCCGGTGATGGGATGGCTGACCGCGCGCTACAGGAAAGGCGCCTCATGGGCCATTCAACACCGCGCCATTACGGTTGGCTTCTGCGCCGGGGCCATTGTGATGTCTTTGTTTCTTCTGGCCGAGGTGATCGGATCGGAGTTTCTGCCGCATCTAGACGAAGGAGCACTTTGGGTGCGCGGCTCGCTGGCTCCTTCCACAGGGCCCGAAGAAAGCCTGGCGATCTCAAACAAGGCGCGGATCATCCTAGCCAGTTTTCCCGAAGTGACCGAGGTGGTGGATCAGATAGGCCGCCCCGATGACGGGACAGACTGGACAGGGTTCTTTAACACTGAATACTTTGTCGATCTGAAGCCAAAAGGCGAGTGGCGCCCGGTCTTTCACCAGGACAAGGACTCTTTGATCGCGGCGATGAACCTGCAACTCGAAAACATCCCGGGTGTGATCTGGGGTTTTTCGCAGCCCATAGAAGACAACATGGAAGAGGCTGTAAGCGGCGTAAAGGGCGAGTTGTCGGTCAAGATCTACGGCGACGATTTCAAGACGCTCGAAGAGAAAGGCAACGATGTCGTCAGCGTCATGAGCAAGATTCCGGGAATCGCGGATCTCGGACTGTTTCGCATTATCGGCCAGCCTAACCTGACCTTCAGGGTCAATCGCCTGGCCGCGGCCCGCTTCGGCATCAACGTTGCCGATATACAGGATGCGATTCAAACCGCGGTTGGTGGAAGCGTGCTGAGCGAAGTCCTGATCGGCGAGGCGCAATACGATCTCGTGCTCCGGTATCAAAAGCCTTATCGCGATACCAAGGAAGCGATCGAAAATGTGCGTCTGCTGTCACCAGCCGGCGAGCGTGTTTCGCTGTCGCAGTTAACCACGATCGACACTACTGATGGCGCCGAGGAGATCTATCGCGAGGGCGAGCAGCGGTATATCGCAGTCAAATACAGCGTGCGCGATCGCGACCTGGGGGGCGCGGTCGAGGAAGCGATTGCAACGGTCAATAAGGTGGTGCCCTTGCCCAAGGGGTACCACTACGAGTGGGCCGGGGAATACCAGAGCAAGCAGCGCGCCGACAAGCGGCTGGCCATGATCGTACCTCTGACCATCGTGCTGATCGCAGCCATTCTGTACAGCATGTTCAAGTCGTTCAAGTGGGCGGGGCTGATCCTGGTAAACGTGGCGCTGGCGCCGGTAGGCGGGTCGTTGGCGCTGCTGGCGACGCATACCAACATCAGCGTGTCGTCGAGCGTTGGCTTTCTCGCACTGTTCGGCGTCTCGGTGCAGACCGGCGTCATCATGCTCGAGTACATCAATCAACTCCGGGTCCGCGGCTACACCATTCCGGATGCCGCCGTCGAAGGAGCGGTGCTGCGGCTGAGACCCATCATGATGACCATGCTGGTGGCGACGCTCGGCCTGTTGCCGGCGGCGTTCTCACACGGCATCGGATCCGATTCGCAGCGCCCGTTTGCAATCGTCATCGTCGGCGGGCTGATGGCCGACCTCGTGATGAGTATTTTCCTGCTCCCCACGCTGTACGTGTGGATTGCGCGCGAGGACGACAAGCTGCCGGAACCGGAAGCGGAGGCGTCCTTTGCACACTAAACTCTCCATTCTTCTTTTTGCGCCTGGCGGTGTGCGGCGCGGGATCGGCCGTTATCGGCTGTGCGGCCTATGGCTGGGACTGGTCATCGGGCCGGCAGCGTGCGCGCAGCAGACGCTTACCTGGGATCAGGTGAAAGCGAGATTCGAGGCTTCCAACCCTGCTCTCAGGGCCGATGCCGACAACGTAGACGAGATGAAGGCCGAAGAGATTACTGCTTTTCTCCGTCCCAACCCGCAGTTCACCATGTTGGCCGACGGAACCCAGATTGCCCCGCACGATGGCGTGTGGGCTCCGTTAAAAGGCACCTACGAGCAGCCCAGTTTCAGCTATCTTCACGAACGCGACCACAAGCGCGAACTGCGTCTGGAGAGCGCCCAGGAAGGTACTAGGATCACTCAATCGCAGCATGAGGATCTCGAACGCAACTTGGTATTCGATTTGCGTGCGGCGTTCGTCACGACTCTCGAAGCCAAGTACGTGCTCGACCTGGCGAAGGCCGACCTCGATTATTACGACAAGATCATCGATATCAGCCGCAACCGCTTCAAAGCGGGCGATCTGGCCGAGATCGATCTCGACCGCATCGAGCTCTTGCGTGTCCAATACGAATCCGAAATCGAAAACGCTATCGTCAACCTGCGCACCGCCAAGATCCAGCTCTTGCAAATGCTGGACGATCGCACTCCCGTCGACCAGTTCGACGTGGCCGGTGCCTTCGACTTCAGCGACAATCTGCAACCGTTGGACGCTTACCGGGATGCCGCCCTGGCTACCCGGCCCGACCTTCAGGCGGCTTTGCAAACCATCCAGCAATCGCAAACCAATCACAAGCTGGCCATCGCCAACGGATCCACCGATCCGACTTTCGCGGGCTGGTATACCTACAACTCCTCGAATAACAATCCGAACGGTATACAGACTCTCGGCGTAAGCGTAAGTGTCCCGCTTCGCATCTTCGACAAGAATCAGGGCGAGAAAAAGCGCACACTGATCGATATCGACCGCAGTCAGCAGGCCAGCGAAGCCACGCGGGCCCAAGTCTTCAGCGATGTCGATACAGCCTATGAGCTGGTGCGCAGTAATATCGCTCTACTCAAACCGTACAAGGACAAGTACAATAATCAGGCTTTGCATGTCCGCGATACCGTCACCTTTGCTTACGAGCACGGCGGAGCGTCCTTGATGGATTTCCTGAACGCGCAGAGCGACTACCGTGTGGTACAACTCGCTTATGCGCAATTAATCGGGTCATATCTCACGGCGGTTGGCCAGCTGAATCTCGCCGTTGGAGGGGAAACAATCCCATAAGACTCGAGTGCCCGATGTTCGTGCAGCGCGGCCAAGTACCAGGCTAGGGCATTCACATTCTCACCGAGGGGCATATCAGCTTTATGGAACGAAAATCGGTCAGTGCTCGCATTGAAGAAATTGCCATATTCCCTGGCATCCGCGTCAAGACGGCGGATCAGGCGCTTTACGCCGCAGAAACTCTTTACCATGCCGGGATTCCCGTGGCTGAAATCACCATGACCATCCCTGGCGCAATTGGCGTCATCCGTAAGCTCGCGCAGAATTTTCCAGATATGGTTGTTGGCGGCGGTACCGTGCTCGATAAAGAGACCGCGGAGCGCTGCCTTGAAGCCGGGGCCAGATTTCTCACCAGTACCGGCCTTGTAATGGAAGTGGTCGAGGCTGCGCTAAAGGCCGATGTCGTTGCTATCCCGGGTGCACTCACGCCTACAGAGGTGATCGCCGCGTGGAAGGCCGGCGCAGATTTTGTGAAGATATACCCCACTGCTCCAGTTGGAGGGGACATGTACATTCGCTCGCTCAAGGTACCGTTGCCTCAAGTAAAGCTCATAGCGGCGGGAGGTGTTGACCAGCAAAACGCCGCTCGATTCATCATTGCAGGAGCCAGCGCCCTTGGCGTGGGCGTCGAGTTGCTGCCGAGAGATGCCGTGCAAAGGCACCAGGATCATCGGATCCATGAACTTGCCCGAAGATTTCTTAACTTTGTAAAAGACGGCCGTACGCCAGTCTAATATTCCCGTCGCACGCGATACATTCATCCAAGTTATAAAGAACTAATAATCATTCATAACATAGCTTAATGTTCTTATATAGTGTTCATGCCTTCTTCACGCTAAACAATCGACTCTTGTTTATGAAGAAGGAGGTTTCCATGATTCGCACACTTCGAGGGCTAACATCGCTTATTGTGTTAACCGCTGGTATTACATTTGCGCAACCGCAAACAACACCGCAATACAGCCATGCCGAGCTTCAGAAGATGATT
>Ga0326728_10018661_pt1 | contig 13618 bp, 10 predicted proteins | sample MB3enrmetagenome_FD_207602 | JGI IMG/M metagenome (GOLD analysis project Ga0326728, IMG submission 207602) | Lab enriched peat soil microbial communities from McLean, Ithaca, NY, United States - MB31MN | ecosystem: Environmental > Terrestrial > Soil > Wetlands > Peat | place: USA: New York... | reverse complement strand
GGGCTACTATGTACATCTATACATAGTGGCCCTGACCGCCATTCTTCGCATCTGCAAGAATTACGGCAGCTGTGATGGTGTAAGCGGCTATCGGCCGGTCTAAACCTCCCCTCACCCTATCCGCGGCGCTTACCCCTTCTTTGCTTCCCCTTCGTTCGCAAAGTTAAAATACTTATATCGCGCCGCGATCGCATCTTCGATTACGACTGATAGCGGCCAGCCCATGTGCTGCGCAATCGCCGAAGCCGCTTCGAAGGCGGCTTCCGATAGGCCGAAGGGCCGCATGTCTTCACCCTGCCCGCGCTCATACATAGAAAGCAGCAGCTCAAGGAAATAAGACTGCGTGATCTTCTCCCCCGCCCGCTTTTGCTCGAAAGCTTGGGCTTGCGCGAAGCGCTCCAAGAAATACGGCCTGACCCTCGGATTAAACTGTTTCTGCCGTTGCGTCTTTCTTGCACTGCGACCGTCCGGCCGCTCCACGGGTTCATCTCGAAGAGGCTTTGCTTCCTCTTTCTTAGGCGGTTCTCCCAGCGGGTACGTCCCGCGCTTGAATTCCTTCCAGCTCATCGTTCGCGCTCTCCGCGTTCCTTGGATCGATCCGGTTCTCTTGCCAATTGGGCGTCCTTCATGCGGTCGCGCGCCTGGCTCATCGCGGCGGCAATGCCTTCAAAAAATTGGTTGGCCTGTTCGGCGACGCTCTTTTGCAGCGCTTCAGTGACGGCAAGGCCTTCATTGCCGACATCGTGGGTGACCCGGTTGAAGCGTAGCGCCACGGGCAAAGCCTCATAGCCCGCTGCTTTGAGATAGGCGCGCGCCTCCGCCTCGCGTTTGTCGTCCAGCACTTTGGTGAGCGCGATTGCGAGCCTGTCATCCGGGATACCGGCGGCCGTGAGGCTGTGGATCAGCATGACAGTCGGTTCGAGTTCGAGCGCGTTCGTGTCGGTCGTGAGCAGCAGTAAATCCGAGGCCTTGGCCAGGCTGACCGTCTCGCTGCCGACCCGGCCCGGCGTGTCGATCACGAGCAGATCGCACAAGCGCCGCAACGGCCCTATCCCGCTCACGGCATGAAGGAGCCGGACATCGATCATCGGCTGAATTCCGGCCGCGCGGCGGCGCTCGCCCCACTTGACGCTAGATTGCTGCGCCACATCCATGTCGGCAAGGATCGCTAGCGTCCCATGCCGGACCGCCTCAACCGCCAGCCCTTGCGCGACCGTGCTCTTGCCCGTCCCGCCCTTTTGCCCGCCTATGGCAATGACCCAACTCATAAAGTTCTCTGTCTTTCCCTAACCACCACCCGACAAGCCGTTGGTTTCACTGTCCTATCCTTTGCTGGAGCCGTCATCCACTATCAGACCGCCGCCCTCACACCTCTTCAGCCGCAAGGGTGCTACAACTACAGGTAGCGGAAGCAATCGCCGTTCCGGGACCTGTGCGACATGGACCTGGCCTTCAGTGTTTCCTGCTAGCTGTTTTTGTTTACTCCCGCGTTCCCCGAAGCTGTGCCCGGTCGCGAGAAACAGCCCGAACGCAGCGCCGAGTTCGACCAAGAAGGCGAAGGACACGATCAGGATTTTCTGCGCGGTGTCGGGAGCCAGTCCCGAGATCACCGCCAGCATCCGCGCTTGCGGGTCTTTATCCTCGCCTGCCCCTTGGCTTTTCAGGGTCTGGACTTCGGCCGCCAGTTCCGCGATCCGCTTTGTCAAACGCTCCGCCTCGACGGCCGCTACGAGCTCCGTGCGTTTGGCGAAATAACCTTTGCAGAAATCGCGCGCGTCGCCGCCCGAGGGGTTCGCGCAACTCTGCGATCCCTTCCAGAACCTGTCCTGCTGGAGCTCTTTGATTTCCGCCTCGATGACGCTTGGCGGCCGTTGCCGATTAAGGTCCTTCAGACGAAGCCGCGCATTAGTGAGTTCACTTGACGCCGCATCCAGACGCAAGCCAAGCGACTCCCTGCCCCCGCTGACAAAGCCGCGATTGCCCGCCGCGAAGCCGAGCGCCGACAGGAACGAAAAAGCAAAAAACAGGACGAAGAGCACGCACCCGGCCAATACATAAGCGCGCTTTTGCTGCGCCCAGGCCCAGGCGATGCAGACGGGAAGGACGGATTTGAAGATGTCGAAGGCGACGGACACCGAGCCCAGGATATTGGCTTCGCGTTCCGTCTGGCCTTGTGTCAGCCAGAACAGGAAATTCATCAACCCTGATGCGCCCATCAGACAGAGCGCCGCACCAAGCGCCAGCGCCGAGACTGCATTTCTCATTGTCACCGTCTCCGCGAACCAGCTTTTGGTGCTTCAGACGCAAGACGTTACCATGCTACGGCACGACCGCACAGCGACTAGTCCATATGCTAGCTGCTAGCAGCATAAACTTTTCCATATTCTGCTCTAATCAGGTGATTGGCGCCCGGCTTTGCCCGCATCCAAGCAAATTCCCAAATACCCATTTGCCCAATTGGCTTGGCAGCGCCTTAATCACGAAACCGCCGGCCGTCCTCGACCATATCGCCGTCATTGATGGCGACACCCTGGGCCCGCAACGCCTTCATGATGAGGTGGCGAAGCGAAACCATGTCCTCGGCTGCCTGTTTCTTCAGCGCAATCCAGACATAGTCCGGCAGCTCGATTTTAAGGCCTTTCATCCGCGAGCGCGGCGTGCTTTGCGTCTGCGCCGCCGCCCTGCCCAGTTTGCGCGCGGCCGAGACCGTTGGCTCTACCGGCATCGTCGCTTCTTCGGCAATCAGGGATTCGGCTTTCGGCGTGACAAGCGTCGGAATGCCCTTCTCGGCTGCCTTGGCCTCAAGACGCGCATCGATCGGGTCAAGCTCCAGGGACTGGAACACCGGACGCATGTTCTTCTGTGCGGACATATGTACCCCCCCCTACCCCGCCGCCGCGCGCGGCTCGGATTTCCGTTGCGTCTCTTTCACGATTTCCTCCATTTCGGAAGCGAGGGCCGCGATTTCGGCCCCAGCCCCGCCGGTTTCAGTGACCGCAGGCGGCGATCCCGTCAAAAACATCTCCTTGTAGGCCACCCGCTCCACCATGACGGTGCGGAAGATGGGCAGCCCAAGCCGCGCCAGTTCCTGGTAAGCGAAATCCGTCACCCGCGTACGCAAAGACGGCATCTTGGTCAAAAGCAGGCGGTAGGGTATCGGGCCCCCCTTCTCTTCCGCCACGTCCCGGATGTCGGAAACGACGACAAGCGCCTCGCGCAAATCGGGCTCGGAAGCCTGCGCCGGGATCACGACCAGATCGGAGCGCGCGATCGCCTTGAGCACCGTCGCCTCGCGGGCGCCCGCAAGATCGATGAGGATATGATCGACCGCGCCCGCGGTCACGTTGTCCCGGAATTCTTGGGTGAAGTTATCGCGCTCGATCGCCTTGACCGTGAGGCCGGCAATCTTCGCCTTGCGCCCCCAGCGCTCCAACGTTCGGTTCTGATCGAGATCGATGATGAGCACCTGCTCGCCCCGCTGGGCGAGACGGGCCCCAATGGCCGCGCAGGTCGTCGATTTACCGACGCCGCCCTTGGAAGACGCGAAGGAAATAATCATGAAGATTACCTTGCTAGAATAGTACGCTTGGGCAAATGGGCAAAGTGCTGATTGCGCGAATGCGCAATTGATCCTGACACGGATGGAGTGTAACCCTTATATATCTATGTAATCAATAGGAAATTTTTAAACATGCATTTGCCCAAATGCGCTTTTGGGCAATCGATGGTTCGGGATCTTGCGCAATTACCCTCCTGCTCCTCTTTTCGCTTGCCTATTTGGCCGCTTGCCCAATTGCGTTTTTGGGAAATTGATAATTTTAACTCTTGCGTAGCTGCTCTGTTGCTCTTCTTGGCACTTGCCCGAGTGGGCTATTGCCCAATTGACATCTTATGTATTTGACCTCTTGCGTAATCGGGTTTCTGGGCAAATACCCACTTGCTCAATCGCCGTTAAGAGGCAGTCCCTAGGGAGCCGCCTTGCTCTTGGTGTAGCTCTTGACCCAGCCAAAGAACCGCGCATCCTCGCTATGCGCCGTCTCCTTGTCCGCCGCCCATTCGCAATAGAGGCGCTCGAGCATGTACTTGTCCCAGCCGGGCGCGATTTCAGGAAGGCGCTCCATGGCCGAGGATGAAATCAAGATCCCGCGCTTCCTGGGCTCGGCTTCCACGGCCGTCACAACGGGCGCCGGGGCAGGGGGCTTCACCAATTCCGGCGGCTTGCCCTCGCGCCGATGAAAAACGACCTGACCCACGTCCATGCTCACGCCATAGTCGGGCAGGGGATTGCTGGCGACAAGTTCCCTTAAGTGCGCCACGAAGTGCTTCTCGGCCTGCCTGGAGCCGCATTTTTTCTGCAGCAGAGGAACGCTGATTTTCCAGCTCGGCTGTTTCCCGCAATGCTTGCGCGCGATCTCATAGAGCCGCCGGTCGATCGGCCGCCTGAGGCGGAAATACTCGCGGCTGATTGGCAAAACTTCGGCCGCGTCAATAGCGCGGAACAGCCAGTCCGAAAGCTTGATGTCGAGATATTTCAGCCGTTCGACGAAGCCACTGGCCTTGCGGTTGTAGTCGTACCATTCGATGATGCCGAAATTCTGGGTAGAGATTTCTTCTCCGGTCGTCAGGTTGGTTTTGATGCGCGTGCCGGCCAGCCGGTCGAGGCTATCTTCGAGCCGCTCATAGCTGATGCCGCCCGTGTTACGGTTGGTCGAAACCAGCAGGTCGTGGGTCGTGATGCGCACGACGGGACCGATGGGCTCGCCGTTATTCTTGCGATGCATGAGCTTGCTGATGCAGTAAATCAGCACATCCTTGTCGTAGATGGTGGCAAGCCCCTTGCTCGAAGGATGGATTTCGACGATCGTATCGTCCTGCTGATACCGAAGTATTTTCGTCTCGGCCTTGGTCGACAGGGAGAATATCGGATGCGCCATCGAGGCGATATCCGAACGCGGCGTCACATCCAAGACATCAAGGACAAAGAAATCTTTTACGGGATGGCGTTCAGGAAGAAGATGCGAAGTCATGCAAGAAGGCTAGACATCGCTCGCTGCCGATTCAACTGATTCGTTCTTTCGGTGACTACTTCGTACTTTCGCCGACCTGGACCGAATCATACGGGGGTAGGGGAGGCGTATTTCGTACATTTGGCGACCGGCCCGCCTGATCGCCAACTTCTTCGTACTATCAGCAACTTATTCGTACTTTCGGCAACCGATTCGGTCTTTCAGCGACGGCTTCGTACATTTGACGACCACTTCGTACATTCAACGACCATTCTTCGTACATCCGCCGACCGCACTTCGTTCGTTCGCCGACCATTCTTCGTACATCCGCCGACTGCCTCTGAAAAATAGTCCTTTAAAATCATGTGGCTATAGAACATATCCACAGCCTTAACTTATCTAACTAAGAGTCTAACATATTTAACATCAGGGATTTTTGAAATGAGTTTTGATGGATGATAAGAATGTGCCGTTCGGAGCCGCTAAAACTGGCACCGAGACTCCAGCGGGACCATCAGATTTTGAGGGCAGGGAAGGGAACTCGAAATCGGAGATGTTCCGCCGCTTTGTTATCTCAGAACATAGCTGTGGATATCATGCCTTCTCAGATTTCTGACAGCATTTTTGACGGTATTGATGTCTAAGAAGCCGGTGCATTCTTAGCAAGTTCAATACGTTATAACGCTAATTCGAGTCCCCCCTCCGCTACCATCGATACCCCCGGCGAATCGCCCAAAAGACGGGGCTTTGCGGCCGGCAAGCGTGGAAAGTTTCGACTTAACTTCAATGTCGATGCCTTTCTGGCAAACATGGCATTCTGACTTTGCGCGGAAAGGCCATGGCGGTTCCAGCTCCCCGCGGCGCAGTCATGCCGTTTTAAGATCCTCAAGACCAAGCTCCTGCTTCATCTGATTGCGAATGAGAAACTTTTGTATCTTTCCGGTCACCGTCATCGGGAATCCCTCCACGAACTTGATGTAACGAGGCACCTTGTAGTGAGCGATTTGCCCGGAACAAAAGGCGCGAACCTCCTCCTCCGTCAGCGTCTCTCCTTCGCGCACAACGATCCAAGCGCAGAGCTCTTCGCCGTATTTTGGGTCGGGCAGCCCAACGACCTGGATGTCCTTGATCTTGGGGTGCCGGTAGAGGAACTCTTCGATCTCACGCGGATAAATGTTCTCGCCGCCGCGAATCACCATGTCCTTGATGCGGCCGACAATGTTGCAGTAACCCTCGTCATCGATGGTTGCGAGATCTCCTGAATGCATCCAGCCATCTGCGTCAATCGCTTCGGCGGTCTTGGCCTCATCATCCCAATAGCCGCGCATAACCGAATAACCGCGCACGCACAACTCGCCCGGGACGCCCCGCGCGACCGTTCCTTCAACGGCATCGGCGATCTTGACTTCGCAATGCGGCTGGACGCGGCCGACGGTTGCGACCCGGCGTTCAAGAGGATCGTCCAGACCGCTCTGAAACGAGACGGGCGAAGTTTCCGTCATGCCGTAGGCGATCGTGACCCCGGGCATATGCAATTGATCGATGACGCGCTTCATGACTTCGATCGGGCACGGACTTCCGGCCATGATTCCTGTTCTTAGGCTTGAAACGTCGTATTTCGCGAAATCCCGGTGATCCAGGACCGCGATGAACATCGTCGGCACTCCGTAAAGCGCCGTGCAGCGTTCATCCGCGACGGTCTGGAGCACAGCCAGCGGATCGAAGGCTTCCGCCGGATAGACCATCGTCGCGCCGTGGGTCAGGCAGCCAAGGTTGCCCATGACCATGCCGAAGCAGTGATACAGAGGCACCGGAATACACAGCCGGTCGCCAGCCTCGAGCTGCATGGCATCGCCGACGAAGCGCCCATTGTTGAGAATATTGCGATGAGTCAAGGTCGCTCCCTTGGGGGCGCCGGTCGTGCCGGATGTAAACTGGATATTAATGGGATCGCTCCCTTCGAGCATGGCGGAATGCGCTTCGAGGTCTTTCGCCTCAGCTTCGGAAGGAACACGCAAGAGCTCGTCGAAATTCAGCATTCCAGCCGTTTTGCCGGCGCCAAGGCGGATCACCCATTGAAGCGATGGCAGCCGCGCGGCAGCAAGCGCGCCGGGCGCGCAATGCGCGAGTTCTGGCGCGAGATCGGCGATCATTTCGAGGTAGCTGCTGCTCTTGAAAGCAGGCGAGAGAACCAGAGCGCGGCAGCCCACCTTGTTGATGGCGTATTCCAGCTCCGCCCGCCGGTAGGCCGGGTTGATATTGACGAGGATCAAACCGGCCTTGGCAGTGGCGAACTGGGTCAAAGCCCACTCAGAATTGTTTTGCGACCAGATCGCGATTCTATCCCCCTTCATGAGGCCTAGCCGCATGAAGGAGCAGGCAAGCATGTCAACCTTTCGCTTCAGTTCGGCATAGGTCAGCCGAACGTTCTGATCGCGCACGACAAGCGCCTCTCTTTGAGCGTAATTGCTGCACGCTTGATCGAAAAACCGGCCGATGGTCATTTCGATAAGCGGCGTATCGGTTGCGCCCTGCACGTAGCTTAGTTCAGTCATTTTCTCTCCCCTTTGTAGTCTTTCTTTTGGTCTTTCTTGAAGTCTTTCTTGAACCGCTTTGGCACGAAGCCTTTCACCTTTGCGCCGGCTCGAAATCCACAAGCTCCGCGCCATCCATCACCAGATCGCCTGCGGCGAAACGAAAGGCTCTGACGCATCCCGCCGAGGGCGCAGAGATTGTGTGCTCCATCTTCATGGCTTCGAGGACAAGAAGCGCCGCGCCTTTTTCCACCCTTGTCCCCGGCTCCGCCAAAAGAGCGATCACCTTTCCGGGCATTGGCGCCAAGAGCCCGGCCTGGGCGCCGCCGAGGTCACCTGAGAAAAAGAGCGGATCGACGCTCGCCAGCTGCCAAGTGCGGCCGTGAAGGAAGACATGACGCATGCCGCCCGCCGCGATGACCACGGCATCCATCCGCACGCCGCCAAGCTCGGCGCGCATCTGGCCCCGCGCTCCGATTCCCCCGCGGGCTGCAACTTCGTGATCCTCGATCCTCAGAAGGAAGCCGCCGGGCTGATGAGAGACATGGATGGTCTTTTGCGCGTCTTCCTGCCTGAAGCAGAGCATCCGGCAATCTGCCGCGTTGAGCCGCCAGCCGTCACGTATATGCCAAGGAGATTTGGGGTCCGGGCTCTGGCCAGCTTCGTCCCGCCCCCTTTGCGCCTCCCGCAGCACTTCCGCAAGCGCCGCGACGAGAAAGACCTCGGCCGGTGCAGTTTGATCGTTTGAAAAAAGATAGGCGCGTTCGCGTTCGATCAACCCCGTATCGAGGTCGGCCCCGGCGAAGGCCGGGCAAGCCACCAAACGCGATAAAAAGCCAATATTGCTGGAGACGCCCACCACGCGGTAATCGGCCAGCGCTTGCAGCATACGGGCCCGCGCCCGCTCGCGGTTCATGTCCCAAACGATGAGCTTGGCGATCATCGGATCGTAGAAGGGGCTGATCGAATCGCCCTCCTCGACGCCGGTGTCGATGCGGACATGGAGATTCTCTTTCGGCGGCGTCAGGTGGGTGAGCTTGCCGGCCGACGGCAGAAAGCCCTTGGCCGGATCCTCGGCATAGATCCGCGCTTCCAGCGCGTGGCCGTTGATCTGGAGCTGTTCCTGGGTGAGGGGCAGTGCTTCCCCTGAAGCGACACGCAATTGCCATTCCACAAGGTCGAGCCCGGTGATCATCTCTGTGACCGGATGTTCCACTTGAAGGCGCGTGTTCATCTCCATGAAATAGAAGACGCCATCTTGAGTTGCGATGAACTCGACTGTGCCGGCACCAACATATTTGACCGCTTTCGCTGCTGCGACGGCCGCCTCGCCCATCTGGCGCCGGCGCTCAAGCGTCATGCCGGGAGCGGGCGCCTCTTCTAGGACTTTCTGATGTCGGCGCTGAACTGAGCAGTCGCGTTCGAAGAGAGAGACGCAATTACCGAGGCTATCCGCGAACACCTGTATTTCGATATGGCGGGGCCGCGCGATATACTTTTCGACCAGGACGTGATCGTTGCCGAAGCTGGAAGCCGCCTCGCGTTTACAGGATTCGAGCGCCGCCTCGAAGTCCTCGGGGCACTCCACAAGGCGCATGCCCTTGCCGCCGCCACCGGCCGCCGCCTTGATGAGCACGGGATAACCGATGGCATCGGCTTCTTTCCGTAGGCAGGCCGGATGCTGGTTGTCGCCGTGGTAGCCGGGCACCAGCGGCACCTTTGCCGCTCCCATCAGCTTTTTAGCCTCGGATTTCGAACCCATGGCCCGAATAGCCCCGGCCGGCGGCCCGATGAATACGAGTCCCGCCTCGCCGCAGGCGTGGCAGAAATCTTCGTTCTCGGAGAGAAAGCCATAGCCCGGATGGATAGCCTCTGCACCGGTCCGCGTGGCTGCGGTTATGATGCTGCGGGCGGCGAGATAGCTTTCCTTGGCGGGTGCAGCGGCAATCCGGACAGCTTCGTCCGCCATGCGGACATGACGGCTGTCAGCGTCGGCGTCTGAATAGACCGCAACCGTTTGGATGCCCATGCGCCACGCGGTCTTGATAATCCGGCAGGCGATTTCGCCGCGATTGGCGATGAGGATCTTATCGAACATGACCGATGGTCCTGTCTGGTATCGGGCATGGCGCGGCCATGCGACCTGTGCGGCTACGGGTCGCCCAGTGCGGCGCGCGTTTGGAAAGAAATCCCGGGTGGCCCTTTTTTGCTTCAGGCGTGGCGCGCAGGTTTGCAATCCGAACGGCCGTCTCTTCGGCAAGCGTGTCGCTCACAGCTTGACGCCGCCTTCCCTCTCGATCTCGACTGTCGCGGGCATGTTTCCTCCTCGCCAGGTTATGTTTCAACGGGTCACATCCTAAACACGCCGAACGTTGTTCGATCGATTGGAGCGTTGAGAGCGGCTGATAGCGAAAGACCCAGCACCCGGCGGCTCTGAGCCGGATCGACGAGGCCGTCGTCCCATAGCCGCGCTGTCGCATAATAAGGATTGCCTTGCGTCTCATATTGCTCGCGGATGGGCGCGCGGAACGCCTCTTCCTCCTCCGCGCTCCAGGTGCCACCATTGGCCTCGACGCTATCGCGGCGCAGGGTCGCCAAAACGCTGGATGCCTGCTCGCCGCCCATCACGGAGATGCGGCCGTTGGGCCACATCCAGAGAAAGCGCGGCGAATAGGCGCGTCCGCACATGCCGTAATTGCCAGCCCCGAACGAGCCGCCAATCAGCATTGTGATCTTGGGCACCTGCGCGGTGGCCACCGCGGTCACCATTTTGGCGCCGTCCTTGGCTATGCCGGTGTTTTCGTATTTCCGGCCGACCATGAAACCGGTGATGTTTTGCAAGAAGACGAGCGGAATGCCGCGCTGCGCGCAAAGCTCGATGAAATGGGCGCCTTTCTGCGCGGATTCGCCAAACAGGATGCCGTTATTGGCGACGATACCGATCGGATAGCCGTAGAGATGGGCGAAGCCCGTCACCAAAGTCGCGCCATAGCGGGACTTGAACTCGTCGAGGCGCGAGCCATCGACGATACGCGCGATCACTTCGCGCACGTCATAGGGCTTGCGCATGCCGGCCGGAATGATGCCGTAGATTTCTTCCGGATCGTAGACCGGCTCCTCGCCGCCGTCGAGCGCCAGGGCCACCAGTTTCACCCGGTTCATATTGGCAACGATGCGGCGTGCGATGTAAAGCGCATGCGCATCATTTTCGGCGAAATGATCGGCAACGCCTGAAATGCGCGTATGCACTTCGGCGCCGCCGAGATCCTCGGCGCTCACCACCTCGCCGGTGGCCGCTTTCACCAGCGGCGGACCGCCAAGAAAGATCGTGCCCTGATCGCGCACGATGATCGTTTCGTCCGACATCGCCGGCACATAGGCGCCGCCCGCCGTACATGAGCCCATGACGGCGGCGATCTGCTGAATGCCTTTGGCCGACAAGTTGGCCTGATTGAAAAAGATACGCCCGAAATGCTCACGGTCGGGAAACACTTCGTCTTGCCTCGGCAAAAAGGCGCCGCCGGAATCGACGAGATAGATGCATGGCAGATGATTTTGCCCCGCAATCTCCTGCGCGCGAAGATGTTTCTTGACGGTCATTGGATAGTAGGTACCGCCCTTCACCGTGGCGTCGTTCGCAACGATCATGCACTCGACGCCTTGAACCCGCCCGATGCCAGCAATAATTCCTGCCGAGGGCGCGTCGCCGCCATACATGCCGAAAGCGGCGAATTGACCGATTTCTAGGAAGGGCGCGCCTGGATCGAGCAGATGGTTGACGCGGTCGCGCGGCAAGAGCTTGCCGCGCGCCGTGTGTCTAGCCTGAGCCTCAGGCCCCCCGCCGCGGCGGACTTCAGAAAAGCGGGTCCGCAATTCATCCACCAGCGCAGCCATGGCGGCTCGATTGGCGCGAAATTCCCCGGATCGCGTGTCAACCGACGATTTCAAAATGGACATGACGAACCTGCGGTCACCGGGTTTCGGCCATGAGTTCGCGTCCGATTAGCATGCGGCGGATTTCGGAGGTGCCGGCGCCGATCTCATAAAGTTTGGCGTCGCGCCATAGGCGGCCGGCCGGAAATTCGTTGGTATAGCCGGCGCCGCCGAGCGCCTGGATCGTTTCGCCGGCCATCCAGGTGGCTTTTTCTGCCGCATAAAGAATGGCGCTAGCCGCGTTCTTGCGCAGGGCCCGCGAATGATCGGCCTTGTCGCAAGCGCAGCCCAAGGCATAGACATAGGCGCGCGTTGCCTGCCAAGTCGAATACATGTCAGCGAGCTTGCCTTGCATCAGTTGGAACTCACCGATCGGCTGGCCAAATTGCTTGCGCCCGTGCATGTAGGGCATGGTTACATCCATGCAGGCTGCCATGATGCCGATCGGGCCGCCGCACAGAACGGCGCGTTCGTAGTCGAGTCCGGACATCAATACCTTGACGCCGTTTCCGGCTCCCCCGAGAGTATTCTCCTCCGGTACCTCGCAATCGTCGAAAAAGAGCGGGTAGGTGTTGGAGCCGCGCATTCCCACTTTATCGAGGCTGGCGCCGTGCGAGAAGCCTTTCAACCCCTTCTCCACGATGAAGGCAGTTATGCCCTTGGGACCCTCGTCGCTGGTCTTGGCATAAACGACCAAGGTGTCAGCGTCGCCACCATTGGTGATCCACATTTTTGAGCCGTTGAGGACATAGAGATCACCCTTCTTCTCGGCGCGCAGCCGCATCGACACGACGTCGGAGCCCGCGCCCGATTCGGACATGGCGAGCGCGCCGACATGTTCGCCTGAGACGAGTTTCGGCAGGTACTTATTTTTCTGCTCCCCGGTGCCATTGCGGCAGATCTGGTTGACACAAAGGTTGGAGTGAGCGCCGTAAGAAAGGCCGACAGAGGCGGAACAGCGGGAAATTTCTTCCAAGGCGATGATGTGGGCGAGGTAGCCCATATTTGCGCCGCCGTAATTTTCGGGCACGGTCATACCCAGGAGCCCGAGACAGCCGAGCTTCTTCCATAAATCGGCAGGGAATTCGTTATCGTGGTCGATTTGCGCGGCGCGCGGTTCTATCTCCGCTTTGGCGAAAGCCCGCACACTGTCGCGCAGCATTTCTATATCCTCACCGAGATCAAGGTCGAGGCTCGGAGTGCTCATAGGCTCCTCATTGTATATCTGTTCGGGAGAATTTATCAGGAGCGCTGGCGGCAGTGGCGCCAATATGGTTGCAAAATCCGCCATCATCGATGAGGTTATTTTTATGGCGGTGACCAGCCCGGCCCCATTTATGCCTATGTCTGGACGGGCTTCGATCCCGATGGCCTTCGTACGCGCTATTTTACTAGCCTACGGGAAATATGGAGCCGATCCCGCTACCGCTCTTGGAAAGGCACAGATTCCGCCAGGCCGGCTTCACGACGTAAACGGCCGGGTGACAGCGGCTCAGTTTGAAGTGCTGTCATGGGCCGCGATGCGGGAGCTCGATGACGAGGCTCTTGGCTGGTTCTCGCGCAAGCTCCCGTGGGGCGCCTATGGCTTGCTTTGCCGCGCTTCCCTCACTTCCGCCATGCTCGAATTAGCCTTACGCAGGTGGTGTCGGCATCACCGAATTCTGACAAACGACATTGTGTTGACTTTGAGCACCGCGGAGGGCACCGCTTCCCTGTCGATCGAGGAATGCCGGGATCTCGGAGCCTTCCGCGAGTTCTGTCTTGTCACGCTGTTTCGCTATGTGCTCGGCTATGCGTGCTGGGCCATCGACTCGAAAATCGTGTTGTCCAGCGCCGATTTTCCATTCCCTGCGCCGCCGCACCGCGCCATTTATCCGGCAATCTTTTCGCAAAATCTGAATTTTTGCGCTCCGCACGCCAGTATAAGATTCGATGCGCGCTATCTCTGCTTGCCGCTCAAACGGGACGAAAGCGCTCTCAACAAGATGCTCAAGCGGGCGCTTCCGCTCACGGTTCTTCCGTACCGCCGGGACCGGCTTCTCGTCGAACGAGTCCAGCAGATCCTGTGCGCGCCGAACAGCGGCTTCCCTGCGGCGGAAGATTTAGCGAAGGCACTCACCATCTCGACCCGCACGCTGCACCGGC
>Ga0326728_10018660_pt1 | contig 13619 bp, 12 predicted proteins | sample MB3enrmetagenome_FD_207602 | JGI IMG/M metagenome (GOLD analysis project Ga0326728, IMG submission 207602) | Lab enriched peat soil microbial communities from McLean, Ithaca, NY, United States - MB31MN | ecosystem: Environmental > Terrestrial > Soil > Wetlands > Peat | place: USA: New York... | reverse complement strand
AGGTTTTCGACGTGGACAGGGAACTCGCCAAGCTGGCCGCAAGCCTCAAAGCTCAGAACCCTCTTCCCTACGCCGACTGCTTCGCCGCCGCCCTCGCCCAAGCCCGGAAGGCAATCTTAGTCACGAGTGACAAGGATTTTGGGCGCGTGGGGACTGCCCTCAAAATCCTTTGGGTTTGAGGCTACTCTGTTCCGAGGAGCTTGGTGCGTCTACCGATAGATTTCGCGTCGATGACCGATCGCGAAAATCCTCACCTCGCCTGCCGCATCGTCGATTCGATAAAGAACACGATAATCGCCCACACGAACCCGCCAGCCGGGTTTCAGTTTCCCCCGCAGCATCTTGACCCCAGTTGGGCGCGGGGCGTCCGACAAAGCAGCAATTGCCGCGTCGATCCTTTGCACGGCTGATTTCGGAAGCTTTTCGAGTTGCTTGGCGGCGCGAGGGTCAATGAGGACTCGGTATTTCACAATTTGCCGGCCCGCTTCAGCCGTCGGCGCACGTCTTGATACGGAACCAGCTTCTTGGAAGTTCTTTCGGCGCGATCCAGAGCCAGCGCGTCCTCGAGATCTTCAAGCTTCTGGAGCATACGGCGGTACTGGTTCATATCCAGCAAGACCGCTTCTCTCCGGCCACTCGTTCCGACTACAAACTTTGGAGCAGTTCCCATAGGTGAAATCATAGCACTGACCCGTGAAGCCGTCCACGCGGGGCAAAAAGCCGCGGCGGCCAAGATGCACGAGATCGCCCAGCTTCTATCCAAGTTTTTGACGTGGACATGGAACTCGCCAAGCTGGCCGCAAGCCTCAAAGCTCAGTACAATCTTCCCTACGCCGACGGCTTCGCCGCCGCCCGGTCGCCATGGTATGATTTACCGAGAATGAGTCTCGAGTTTGAATGGGATCTGAAGAAGGCCAAAGCGAATCATGCCCATCACGGGATTGATTTGAAGAAGCGTTGACCATTTTTCGCGATCCACTCGCCCGCATTTTCGAGGATGAAGAACACTCTGAAGATGAGCGACGCGAGATTATTATTGGACATTCAGTGAAACAGCGTCTGATTGTGGCGTGTTTCACCGTTCACGGAGGAAGAATTCGACTGATCAGCGCACGCAAAGCCACACGCCTGGAGCGTAAAGACTATGAGGAAAACGTCCAACCGTAAGAAGCATCAGCCCTTGCGCGGCACGATGCGAAAGGAGTATGGGTTCGATTACCGCCGAGCGAAGCCCAATCGCTTTGCCGAAAAGATGTCGGAGGGGGTTGTGGTCGTTATCCTCGAGCCGGACGTTGCCGCAGTATTCAAGTCGTCACAGGCTGTTAATACCCTCCTGCGTTCCGTAATCGCTGCGATGCCCGAGTCCAAGCAGCAATTGGGCTAACCCGCGGCTTTGCACGGCGAGAACCGGTCGCCGCGGCGACAGTATGTCTACCCGCCCGCCACTGACCACTCGCCACTTGCCACTCTTCTTTTTCGACCTTGGACTAGCTCTTCCCACCCTCGCCCAAGTAGCGCCGACCTTTAGAGCCTGCCCCCTTCGCGGAGTTTACCCTGAGCGAAGCGAATGGGCTCAGGGCAAGCTCTGAGCGGCTGCGAAGGGTCGGCACGTGCTGAGCTAAAGCTTAGCGCTTATTGACCAGTGACAACGACTTCGAGCGCGTGGGGACTGCCCTCAAAATCCTTTGGGTTTGAGGCTGCAGGTTCTCTGGAGCGGAGCCGCGCGGCCTCTGAAGAGGAGGGGATGCGGTTGATAGGGTTAACCAGTTTTTCGTTACGATTATCGATGATGCCGTAAGGCGACATTATGTGCGCAGAAGGTCAGCCACTTCCCTGGCGGAAGTCCTGTGCGGGCGGACGCGCCCGTCAGCCCGCAAGTCCTTTAAGGCCAATTTCGTCCCCGATAAGATAGATCTTCTCGCCCTTCAACACCGCGGAGATAAAGTGGTGGCCTTCTCGGGCCTTAGTTCTGAACTCCTCCGGCGGATAGACGGTGGCGTTGAACTCTCTGTCACTCGTCACTCGTCACTGCATTTGTAAGCTGAACCGTAGGCTTGTAGATTAAGTTTGCGGCCCTTTATGGGGAAACCAAAGAGCCGCGGAGTTGATAAACAACGCCGCGCTCCCAGACCGCGATGTGACGGTCAAGCGCGCGGTGGATGCCATCTGCGGGGTCCTTGAGGCGGTGGAGCGCGGAGGAAGGCATTCGGTTTGGATGGAGTGCTCTCCAGAGGATAGCCTTCGCTCAGGCTCAGGAAGCGAGACACCGCATTGTCCACCTTGTTACGGAACGAAGCCCCCGTCCCTGTCAAATCCTCGGCAAATCCCCACCGGCTCCAGACTGTAGTCCCCCCCATTAACTGGGATGAGCTATTTTGACCTAATACATGAGCCGCACTGAACAGACACCCCTGCGCACAAACGGTATAATAACTGTACCTCAAGTATCCGGTGAGAGGCAGATGTGAGAGGAGCTGGAGGCAACATCTATGAACCCCAAGAGAGTTATCAGCACAGCAGTTCTGTTTTTACTTCTCGGAACCACGATCCCTGCATTCGCACAAAAAGGCGAGGAAGAAAAGGGCGGAGGAAAAGCGCAGCCGGCGCAACACCAAGCGCAACCGCAGCACGCACAGAAAGCGCAGCCACAGCACGCCCAGAAGGCGCAGCCACAGCACGCCCAGAAAGCGGAGTCACAACACGCCCAGAAGGCGCAGCCACAGCACGCCCAGAAAGCGGAGTCACAACACGCCCAGAAGGCGCAGCCACAGCACGCCCAGAAAGCGGAGTCACAGCACGCCCAGAAAGCGGAGTCACAGCACGCCCAGAAAGCGGAGTCACAACACGCCCAGAGAGCGGAGTCACAGCACGCCCAGAAAGCGGAGTCACAGCACGGACAGAGAGCGGAGTCACAGCACGGACAGAGAGCGGAGTCACAGCGCGGACAGGCCGTTGCTAACAACCGTGGCAACAACGGCGGCCGTTATGGCCGCATTTCTGAGGCCAATTACCGTGAGCATTTTGGCCGTGGCCACTCGTTCCACATGATGCGCCCCGAGATGATAGGTGGGTATCACCGCTTCCATTACGGCGGCTATTGGTTCGGGTTCAATGTAGGATGGCCATATGGCTGGAGCTACAACGACGACTGTTATGTCGTATACGAGGGGGGCGCCTATTATTTGTATAACCTGAGGCATCCCGGCATTCACGTTACACTCATCCTGTTCTAATGCTTTTTCCAGCACCCGTTCCTCAGTTGGCTCTGCCCTGGGGACGACCTTCAAGACGCCTTGGGTCTGAGAGTGCAGGTCTTCTGTACCAGCGCGCGGCGCCTGCCCCGCCTTGGCGGGGAGCGCCGGCTTTTGCTGAAGCGCAGGCTTGTAGATTAAGTCTGCGGCCCTCTATGGGGAAGCCAAAGAGCCGCGGAGCTAAAGGACAACTCCGCGCTGGCTGCTTGCTAGGATAGTGTCTCTGAGTTATAATAAAGAAAGGTAGACGATGTTGCAGAAGGGTAGAGACGCCTTGAGCCTGAATGTTAAAGACCCGGAAGCCCACCGGCTCGCCCAAGCCATTGCCCAAGCCACCGGCGAGACCCTGACTCGTGCCGTCACTGAAGCTCTGCGGGAACGCTATGAACGGCTCCAGAGCCGTCGCGGCAAGGCCTCCGTCGCGGAACTCCTCGCCATCGCCAAGCGAGCCTCTGCCCAGGTCAAAGGTCCCTATCTCGACCACGCCGAATTCCTCTATGACGAACGCGGTCTCCCCAAATGATCCTGGACACTTCGGCACTTGCCGCCATCTTTTTTGGAGAACCCGAAGCGGCGCACTACACCCAACTCATCCACGGCGCCGACCGCTGCCTGATGAGTGCCGCAAACTTCGTCGAGCTCTCCATCGTCATTGAAGGTCAGATGGGGCCGGACGCCGGCCGCCAATGCGATGCTTTTTTCCGCAGAGCGGGCATCATCATCGAACCGGTCACCGTCGAGCAGGCGCACTTGGCGCGGCAGGCTTTCCTCGACTTCGGCAAGGGCCGCCACGCCGCCGGGCTGAATTTCGGCGATTGCTTCGCCTATGCGCTCGCCAAGATCACCGGCGAGCCTCTCCTCTTCAAGGGGGAGGATTTCAAAAGGACCGACATCCCCTCCGCTCTCTAAACGAGATGTCCACAGCCAATCGTCAAAGACATCTTTTCCGGCGCGGCTGACGTGGTGGCGAAGTCCTGGTGCATGGAGCGGAGGCGGAATTGATCCGCCCACGCGAAACCGTGGAAAATTGGATGGCAGGGGAGACAACTTAGGAGCCTGGATTCAGCGCGAGGCGGGCATCGCGCCCCGCCTTTCGCCCTTCCGACTCCGCACCTCGGACTCCGGCCCGTGTTTCTCGTCACTCGTCACTTGCCACTGGTCACTGTCCTTGAGACCTCGGACTAGCTCTTCCCACCCTCGCCCCAGCCCGGAAGGCCACCTTGGCCACGAGTGACAAAGGCTTCGAGCGCGTGGGCACTGCCCTCAAAATCCTTTCGTAGCACGGCCGACCTACCCCGATGCATCGGGGTCCTGGCCGTGACCCCCACGGGCAGGATGCCCGTGCTACGGAGCTGCTCGGTCGGAGGTCGCGGGTTGTAGGGCCGAACAGCGTTCGGCCTTTGGGGGCGCGACGTTTGTAGGGTGGAACGGCGTTCGGCCACGGGCGAGCGCCGCGGGCCGCCCTCGCTTGCAATAACTTCGCAATCGAGCTAATATCCGCGCGGAACTGACGCTTCGCATCCGAGGCATCGCAGTGCGCCGTGCGGTTAGCGATGTGAAGGCCGGTGGGAAGCCCTGCGGAGGTGAGGCGTATTACCGGAACAAGTTGACCCTTGACTTCAAACTCCTCATTTCGTAGGACTGTGGAATATGGGACACGAGAAGAAGACCCTGGCGGAAATGGTGGGTGAACTGCTTCGTGAGGCTGCCCTCCTGGTGGGCGTCTTCATTCCTCTCGACATGATGTTCTCTGAGAAACCCATCCCTCACTCAGTGCTAGGTTTCGGAGGATTGGTCTTCTTGCTCTGCTTGGCTTAGGAGTTATGATTGAACTTTGGAGGAAGCCATGAGTGAATTGGACCGCCAGATGCTCGCGGTTGTCCTTGTGATCCTAGTGCTGGGTGTGATCGGCCTCCTGCTGGCATGGCTGGAGCGCGAACGGGCGCGAGTCTCCCAAGGGCCTTCGCCTCTCGGTAACTGGATGCTTGAGCGGTCCTGGCCACCTGGAACAAGCAAGGAAGCCGCTCCCTCTATCCTATCTGAGCAGGAACCGGTGCTGTTCTACGCCCTCCTCCGCAACTTGGTTGTCTCGATTGTCCAGCAAGAACTGAGGCGGGAACGCGAGGGTGAACCCCATCTCCGGTAGCGTGTAGACTCACCTCGAATCATCTAGGTTTTTCCTTCGTAAGCGAATATCTAGCTGCCTACGCGCCGCATGAAATTGCCCTGTGGGTTGTCGGAGCCGCGGAGTTGAAGGACAACTCCGCGCTGCCTCGCCGCCGCCCTCGCCCAAGCCCGGAAGGCAACCTTGGTCACGAGTGACAAGGACTTCGAGCGCGTGGGGATCGCCCTCAAAATTCCTTGGGTTTGAGAATGCCGTGGACCGCGCTCAGCCGTATGCGAGGCAGAAAGCGTGACATGCGGTTTCAGGAGCGGGCCCCAAAGCAGAGCGCGGGGTAATGATCCTCATGGGAGCCCGGCAAGGGGGGCAAGTTTCATTGCGTAAGCGTAGCCGTCGGAACTCAAGCCGTAGAAAACGTTTCCTTTGACAAGAAAATAACTGGCGTCCCACAGCAAAGGGTACTCGGCAAGTAGGCGGCCTGATTCCGCATCGAGCTCCGCCAGCGTGTCATCGTCGCGCAAACAGTAGATTTTGTCGCCTTCCACTCTTATTTGCTCAACACGATGGTCTGCGGGGAGGTGGTAACGCCACCGTTCGCGCTGTTTCAGTGATTGCTCCGTGTTTAGGTCATCGGCAACGACCTCGTGGGCGGTTCCCCAATAAAAGGTAGTGCCCCGCATAAAATCTTTGCTGAGATTGACGACGGTATCGTCCTCTGGCAAGTCGAGCAGCCAAGTAATTTTGTTGCTGCCACGATCATATGCTCCGATTCGGTGCTTTGACAGGAGATAGGCATCGTGTCCCGAGGGGGGTGCTGTAACGCTGCCAATGGGTGCTTCTGGAACCAGGTGGGCAAGCTCGTGCCCGTCCTGTGCGGACAGTACAACCAGAGTACCTCCGAGCGCAAAGAGGACTTGCTGATCGTCGGCAATTAATCCTGAAACCCAACCCTCAGTCTTCGATTCCTGAGTATGGTCCCAAAGAACCTTGCCGGAGGCCAGGTCCAGACGATAGAGGCGCGAGGGCCAGAGGTCCTTAACCGTTTGTTTCCCGTTAGCCCAGAGGAAAAGGCGCTGTCCCGAAACCCGGAGGGTTGACGCTCCAAACCCCGTCGGCAAGTTCATGCTGGCCAGCAACTTCTTCTCCCCAGTGGCCGCTTCGGCCTGCCAGATTTGAATGGCCTGGGAGTTCTCTGACTCGCGCGTGATCAAGTAAAGCTTCTGTGACGAGGCGGAGAACGTCCAGTCGACCAAATTGTCAACTTTCTGGTGCCAATCGATAGCGCCTTGCGAAAGATTGAGCGCCGCAAACTCCTCTGAACCTGCGGGCAGGATCCAGAGGCCGCCCGATTCTTTCGGCAGACTGTAGCCTGATGGCATAGCCTCGGCAGTCCGCCACTGGAGGTTAAAGTTCCGCTTGAGATCTTCGATAATTTGTTGCGCGCGCTCCGATTGGGGGCTGAGCAGGCGATAATAAGCCATGGTCTCGCTGAGGGTGTTCTTGAGGTCCTTCTTTTGCCCGTAAACACGCGCCAGCACACGATGGGCTTCGGGGTAATCCGGATCCAGTTCGCGCAGAACTTTTCGCGACATGGCTTCCGCTTCATCAAGCCGGTTCAGCTCGACGTCACAGTAGGCAATCTGGGCCAATACCTCGGGTTTGGCCAGGGAAGTCTCCTTGGAAGTCTCCTTCGCGGATTTGGGCGACAGGTACTCCTGAACTCCGGAAACGTCGGCAACATAAACGGAATTCTTCCCCGGAATGACCAGCGGAGATTTCTCCCCAGAGTGCCGCCAAACGACTTCTCCGTTTGCGACGTCCACTGCCGTCACTTCTTTTTTCCCCGTGGGGAAGACGATCATCCCCTCCATGTAAGCTGCTCCCCAGATATTTATATCTGGTACTTTGTACTCCCACTTCGTTTCCAGGGTACGAAGGTCAACTGCGAAAAGGCGTCGTTCCGAGCGCAGAACGCCCAGGTCGCCGTGAATGTATACGGGAGAGACCGATTCTTCCTGGAGTTTCATTTGGGCCTCGACCTTGCCCGTGGCCCGATTCAGGATGAGCGCCTTGCCCTTAGTGGTTATGACCAAAAGCCTGCCTTGAAATGCTGAGATATTCTTCGGTTTGTCGTCGAGAGGAGCTTTCCACAGAATGCGATTATTTGCGCTGGTTCGATCTCCTAGCGCCAAGGCATAAATTGTCTTGTCTTTGCCCGCGGCGTAGAGCATTTCATCTTTTGTATCCCAATCCCAAAGGACTTGAAGGCTCAGGCCGGGCATATTTCCCTCGATCGATGTCGCCTCCAGCGGGACAGAAATTTCGAACCGCTTCTCGCCAGTTAGTGTGGCGCGGCCAGTCAGCATCTTGGTTTTCTTGTCAAAGTTTACGTCCGTCTTATTTACTACAAATCCCGTCCAGTCTTGGGCGTCCCCGGTCATCCGCCAAAGCTCTTTACCGTCTTCCGCGCGCAAAGTGGTGAGGCTTCCGTTTCCCTCCGGTGGTCTATAACTGAGTGTGACGACCTGGTCGGCTTCGTTTTCATCGGGCGTGCCCTGACCCCAAAACATGTAATGAGCGTATCGAGATGTATGTTGCCACTTGATTCGTCCGGTTAGAATATCTATGGCATAAAACCGGCCGGAAAAGTCCAAATAGAAGGTTTTTGGAGTGACCATCCAAGAGACGAAGGAGGGAATATTTTTCAGGATGTACTTCCAGAGCAGGGTCCCTTGGTCGGTATCGACACCATAGAGTCGCCATTCACTGGATGGATCTAGCATGCTCCCTTCCGAGTCACTGAGCACCGCTTTCCCTCCGGCCCCGAATTGGCCGAACCCCAGGCGATCTATGACTGCTGCGTCCGGAAGAACCATTCTCGTCTTCAAATGGCTGAGCGGGTCCACGAAATAAAGAACGGCATTCTTTCCTTCTTTCTCCCCAAACGCCAACCGATGGACGTCGGGTAAAAACTTCGTTTCTTCCTCTTCTCCTTTCTTTTTGTCCTTATTCTCTCCCTCCTGCTTGCCAGTGCGTATGATGGCGCCCACTGCCCGCTTGGACCCGGGTGTTTCATACGGAACTTCCCAGGTCCACTTTTCGCGGGAGACGCCCTCCGCTCCTAGCAGCGCTTGGTCGAATGATCGAGAGGCCCCTTCCCAGTGCCCTTGTTTTTCGAGTGAAAGCCCCCTATAGAAATGCGCTAGGCTGTATCGCGGGTCCAGTTTCAGCGCCCCATCCAGATTTTCCAGTGCTTGGTTAACAAGGCCCTCGCGATAAAAATAGACCCCGTCGGAAAACAAGCGGCGAGCGTCCAAGCTGGTGGTAGGCGTTTCGAAAGGAGTCTCCGCCTCGTCCGAGAGGGACACTCCAATTCCCTTCTTTAAGTTGCCGGCGAGCTGATCTTCAAGCGCAGAGACGTCCTTTAGTTGACCGTCCGCTTGGGTTGGCAAGAACACCTTCCCCGTCTCAGTTTCCACCAATCGGGCGTTCAGACGAAGATGGTCCTCAATACTCTGATATGAGCCAACTACCATGTAATTCGCGCCCACGATTTTGCCGATTTTTTGGGCTGTGGAGGGATCCACATATTGTGACCGCCCGAACTTGAGTTCTTTCAATATGCTGTGCATCTCTGCTCGTTCAACCAGGTTGATTCCCCGAACGCTGGCGAGGTTGGTGATGAGCTCTTCGGCGATGCTGGTGCCCAGCCAATCGACTTTGGGATCTTTCGTGACGTTTTGGAATTCGATTACGGCGAGAGTTTTTGCGGGCTTGGCGCGAAGAGGAGCGCAGGTGAAGGCAATGGAAAGGAATAGAAAAAATGCGCGTCTCATCATCGTATCCTTCCCAACCGAGGAGTGGCTCGCTGTAGCGGCGGTCTCCGACCGCCGACCTGTAGCGTCGATCTCCGATCGACGATTCGGCGGTCGGAGACCGCCGCTACAACCTGAAGCGCTAGGGCAAGGCGGACAAAAGCTCCTGGCCCAGCTTATCCTCGAGTTGCAGCGCTTCCGCTTGCGGAGCAGAAGCTCTCTTGGCGCAAACCACTTCTCCTGTCTCGACCCTCAACACTCGGGCGTTCAGACGAAGTTGTCCTTGCCAGACCTGAAGACTTCCGACCACCAGATACTGTGCACCTATCAATCGCCCGATTTTCTGGGCGGTTGCCGGATCCACATACTCGTTTCGATTCAAATTTAGCTCATTCATCACGCGGTCTAATTGTGCGCGTTCTACGGTGCGAAAACGCCCTGACTCTACCATTGACTGGGTAAGCGCATCTTCGACCCCCGTTTCGAGATTGGCAAATTTAGGGTCTTTGTTGAGGTTGGAAAATGGCAGGACGGCAAGCGAAGATTGCGCCGCAACTTTCGAGTTCACGCTGCTGGCCGCCACAAGCGAAGCCGGCGATCGGTTGCTGGCGACAGGTGGCCCTGGTCGTACGGGCTCGCTGTTCCGCAAATGTGCCCGCCACCATAAAGCGCCACCGAAGAGACTTACGACCCCGAGACTCGCTAGCAGGGCACTCCGCCGAGTAAGTCGCGAACTGTTTGTGGGCGGCGCCGGTAATCGTGCTCGCCCCCATCCGATTGGAGACGCTGGCAAGAGCTTGGTCAAATCGTCGAGCAATGCGGTGACGGATTGATAGCGCCTCTCACGATCCTTCGACAAAGCTTTCGAGATGATTTTCCCGATGGCATCGGGAACTTGCGGACGCAAGACCTCGATGCGCTCCGGCTCTTCGCTGAGAATGGCGCTCATTATTGCGGCCGGCGTTTGCCCGCCAAATGGGAGTTTGCCGGTGATTGTTTCGTACATGACCACGCCCAAAGAAAATATGTCGCTCAAAGGGTCTCCCCGTTCGCCACGCAACTGTTCGGGCGCCACGTAGGCAAGCGTCCCTGAAATCACCCCAGAGGCAGTTAGCAAGTGGGAGGCACTGGCGCCCGATATTAGGTGCGACAGCCCGAAATCCAGAATCTTAACCTGCCCTGAGTCCGCCACCATGATGTTCGAGGACTTGATATCTCGATGCACAACGTTGCGCCGGTGAGCTGCCTCGAGACCCGAGGCAATCTGGGGGATGATCGCAAGAAACTGGTCAAGCGTGAGGGGCCCCTGAGAAATCAACTGCTGCAACGTTTTTCCCTGCACGAACTGCATGGCGACGCAGTAAGCGTCAGCAGTTTGCTCGACTGAATAGATGGTGCAAATATTGGGATGGTCAAGCCGCGCGGCCACGCGCGCTTCCCTCAACAAGCGCGCTTGCGCTTGTGAGACTCCAGTTTGCGTGCGCGCCACGAGTTTAAGCGCCACGGTGCGGTCAAGGCGCGTGTCCCGCGCCTTGTATACCACGCCCATTCCTCCCTCGCCCAGTTTTTCCAGAATCTCGAATGCCCCGAAGTGAGTGATTAGCGGTAGTGCGGCAGAAAACGTGGCGGTCGGGAGTTCTCCGCCCGCTGCACACTCATCGCCTGTTCTCTGGGAGCCGGGCGCCTTTTGACCCTCATCGTCGCCCATTGCGCTTCACGTCCTCCACTGTGGTCGAACGCCTTCTGTAGAGGTGTTGCTTCGATGATAAGAGCCGAGGGAGTGGATGTCAACTGCTCACCTAACAAAAGTTGACTCCAAAATACGCGATAATGGCAAGAAACATTGTGACAACTGGCAAGATAGAGCATCTGCTCTCTCGCTGAGATGGTGCGCAATTCAAATACGGCCGATTCCGGGGCGCGGCCCACCAAATGGGCTACCGGGCTTCAGCTCCGCGCTTGTTTCGCTACCTCTTGTCTCAGCCGCTCGGCCAGTAAAACCTTGAGCAGCGATTGACACATCGCGCTGGTTCGCCGGGACTTTGAGCCGGGCGATGAGATTGTGCTTTCAGTCAGACTTGAAGGGAGTTGCGTGGTTCTGCCGAGGTGGTATAATTCGTGTGTAGTAGTATTGAGATTCGCCATACTATTGCACGCAAAACTTGCAAAATCAGGTAAAAGGGAGAGAGCGCCATTTCTACCAAAGAACTCATAGCGAAACTCGCGAGAACCGCTCGAGGAGGGCTTCTGGGCGTTTCGAGCGCCGCTGCGGTCATGGGGCTGCCTCGGCGGCAGGCAGCGATGAGGCTCGGAGCGCTTGCCCGTCGCGGCTGGCTTCTTCGGGCGCGCCGGGGACTCTACTTCATCCTGCCCTTAGAGGCGGAGCCCGGCCGTCCGACGGTCGCGGAGGACCCTTGGGTTCTGGCCCGCGAAGCGTTTTCTCCTTGTTACATCGGCGGATGGAGCGCCGCGGAGCACTGGGGTCTTACCGAACAGCTCTTCAGGTCAACACTGGTTCTTACCGCCGCTCACGTCCGCGCTGCAGCGGTGCGGCTTTTGGGGTATGACTTCCGACTTTTCAGGGTTCCCTCGCCGCGCATTGCGGGAACCTCGCTCGTGTGGCGCGGAACCGAGCGCGTTCCCGTTTCCGATAGGGAGCGCACGATTGTCGATTGCCTGCGGCATCCAGGACTTTGCGGAGGAGTGAGACACCTTGCAGACATCATGCGTCAATATGGCGAGAGCACCGAACGCGACTTTCGAAAACTCGTGCATACCGCCAAGGGTTTCGCCAACGGAGCGGCATGGAAGCGACTCGGGTACCTCGCCGAAATCCTCTGGCCGCAAGAAGTGGAAGTGGTGGGAGAGGCCAGAAGTCATTTGACCGCCGGGAATGTCAAACTCGACCCAAAGGTGGCGAGGCGCGGAACGCTCGTTCGACGATGGCGGGTCTGGGTTAATGCCACCGTGAGTAGTAAGGAAGCATGATGGCAGATGTGCGGCCCACGAATGTTCCTTTCCAGCCGCGCTACCGCGTTGAGTTTACCTCCTATGCCCCAATATCGGCACCCGAAGCCGTCCAACCCAGCCGGATGAGTGCGCCTTACTCTGGCATCGCTCGTCGCACAAGGTCCGCTCACCAAACACCCCGCTCCGGCCCTACATATGTCTTCGCGTGCCCTAATTGCGGGAAGAGATTTCGGCGCTCCCAAAATGACCCTACTCTGCGGAAGCACAAAGCCAAGGAAGGATATTGGAACTGCCCGGGGAGAAAAGGCTATCTGGTTTCGATGGAGTAGCCTCTAGTCGGTTTGAGTGGTGCCCTGGCCTTCAGTTCCGCACTTGTTTCGCTTCCGCTTGTTTCAGCCGCTCGGCCAGCAAAACCTTGAGCAGCGATTGACACATCGCGCTGGTTCGCCAGGGCTTTGAGCCGGGCGATGAAGAACAGTGACGAGTGATGAGTGATGAGTGACGAGCAAGGACAAGCTGCCCCACGTGACTCTTCACTCGTCACTTGTCACTACACGGTCGTGTTGGCGTGTCACTCATCGTTTCAGCTTCGGCAGCAGAGCGCGTTGCGCTTTTGTCTAATCCAGGGCGGAGACGTGCGGATTCCATGGGGGGCTGGGAACGACCCATCATTTGGGCAGAATTAGCTTGACCCGGTGGTATAATAATTATGGCAGTTAAGCGTAAGTCCTGCGGGAACCGCGCGCAAGCGTAAGCTGGGTTTGCCCCAGTCCGCCGCAGGTGCTAGCTGCCTTTTTCTTTTTGGGGATCAAAATACAGGAACTGGGCCCACCTTACTTTCTTCTCCAGCAACGAAAACCAGGTTTCCTTCCCATCCTCATACTTTGAATTGATGGCCCAGCAGACGAAATCCGCCAGACCAACCTCTCATCCTCAGCCTTCAGAGCCTGCCCCATTCGCTGCGCTCAGGGCAAGCTCTGAGCCCATTCGTTTCACTCAGGGTAAACTCCGCGAAGGGTCCGCACTTGTGTTGCTTCCCTCCCGCAACGCGCAAGTGAAGTGGGGTGGAGCGCGGCAGGCCCTGGTCGAGAAGCAGCATCAGCGGGTAACGACTGGGGGAAGGATCTTGTCGTCGAGGGAAGCGGCGGCGAAAGCGAGCGCCTGGCGAATATCCTCGTCCTCGAGTTCCGGGTACTCGCGCTTGAGCTCCGCCCGGTCGGGGGGCTTCGAGCACACGCCGGACCGTCAGGCGCATGTTGCGGATGCACGCCTCGCCGTTCATGCGGGCCGGGTCGGTCGTGATGCGGTCTAAGTTCGGCATGGTCTTGATCTCACTGCTTACATTCTAGCAATGCCGCGAAAACCGGGTAGTGACTCATTTTGAGGTGCCACGGGCGTCCCGCCCGTGAATAGGCACGGCCAAGATGGCCGTGGCACATAAAAATGAGTCACCATCGAAAG
>Ga0326728_10018657_pt1 | contig 13621 bp, 13 predicted proteins | sample MB3enrmetagenome_FD_207602 | JGI IMG/M metagenome (GOLD analysis project Ga0326728, IMG submission 207602) | Lab enriched peat soil microbial communities from McLean, Ithaca, NY, United States - MB31MN | ecosystem: Environmental > Terrestrial > Soil > Wetlands > Peat | place: USA: New York... | reverse complement strand
CAGCGTTACCCGACTCCGGGAGCCCATGACGGTGTCGATGATGGCCTGCACCCCGTCGGGATGAACTTTCCCGGGATACGATCCCAGATCGTAACTCTGAATCCAGGCGGCTTGCGGGCCGTCGCCGCGCGGCTCGACGTCCGGGCCGATGCCGACGGGAATGTCAGCGCGACCGGAAGCTTGCAGGAATTTCGCCAGGAGTTTCGCGCGATAGCGGGCTTTGCCGAATTCCGTGACCGCGAGTTTCAAGTCCAGCTCCGGGCACTTCAGCAGAAAACCCAAAGCCCAGGTGTCGTCGATGTCGTCACCGATGTCGGTGGCGAGAATGACAGGGACCGGTTTGACCGGCTTGCGGTCTTTGGCGGTGGCTGCGAGCAGCCCCGGCAACGGGATCGACGTTCCCCCGACTGCGGCGCCGAACAGGGTGGATTTCCGCAGGAAACTGCGGCGGCTGATGCGTGTGGAATCGCTCATGATTGTTTGACGCCGCCAGACTAACCGGCTTCGGCGGAGGTTCAATCACGATTGCGCCGCGGCGGCGTTTCTGTCGGGAATCATGTCCGGCGGTCCAGTTGCCAGAGTTGCCAAAGAATGCCCTTTTCCCCCTTATGACCCGCCATTGAGGCCAATTGCCGCACACTTTCCGTGAGTTGCGTTTGACCCTTTGTTTATGCGGGTTCTGCGCTGTAAATTCGCGCATAAGTTGTCCACTTTGAACTGTTCCGAGTTCCAAGACTCCTGTACAGAGAAATCGCGCACCCTTTTTCCGGGTGTGCGAAAAACCGACCCGAATTCCGCTCAGGCGGTCACAACCGCCGCCTCCCGCCCAATGCGCGGCGAATTGGCGCGGATGCCGCCTGAAATCCGTTCAGGAGCCCGATCCGAAAAATCGGCCGTTAATGGCTCCTTAACCGAGACAAAATCTACGCGCCGGCGCGGGCGCTTTTCAGGCTCCGCGAGGGCTTGCGCCAGAGCGTTATCACTTGGAATTACGCTTTCCTGGATCGCCCGCTTGATGTCCGCGCGGTTGACCGCCTGACGCTGTTCACGGGCCGCAAGATAGCAGGCGCGGCGCACTGCCGATTCGATGCCGGCCAGGTATTTCGCGGAGCCCTGCGCGTAACGCACAAGAATCTCAATCGATTTCGCGTCAGCTCCCGGCAAAAGCGACAGAGCAACATTCTTCAAATCGTCCTCGCTCAAGCTCTGCGGCAGTTTTTGAAAATGGCCAACCCGGCCGATGAACTGCTCGGAAGTCCACTGCGTGCGCGCCTCAACAATCTTTTGGGTCTTGATAAATTGCGGCGTTGTGATCAGCGCGACGGGCACCCCTTGGTTGACCAGTGCGCCCATAATCCAATTGATGCGGCCTGGCAGCGCATAGCGATAATCGTTTGTGGGCCAGCAGTAGTGGGCTTCATCGAAGACCAGAATCAAATCGCCGCCCTGCAGCACGTCCTCAATTCGTTCCCGCAACTGGACAGCCTTCCAGCCAAGCCCGCTCGAAATACCGAGCGCTTTGGCAATGGCGCGGAAAAATCCAACCTCATCATTTGTCGAAGGGACTTGCACGTAACGGGCACGGCCGGGCCGCTGAGCACACCAGGCTTTGGCCGCATAGGTTTTCCCCATGCGTGCCAATCCCTCAATCAAGACCAGGCATTTTGTTTCCAGAGCATAATCCAACTCATCGTAAATTTGCTGGCCTAGCTCTGTGACGACTGTTTGAGAGCGCCGCTCGGCGATCCGCGCGGCGCAATACTCTCGAAGGCATGGGATCAGCTCAGAAAACCACCAGGGCGCGCCCGGCTCAATTAGAATGGCGGGATCAAGGCACAGCTTCTTTAACTCTTCCTCCAATCGCTCAGCCTGCACCCGGCACAGTGAGGCAAAAGCCTCGACGGGATAACTTGTCGGCCAGGTATCAACTTTCGGAGAACAGCCTGCCATGCGGGCTAGAGCCTGCTGAGCAACCATGCGTTCTCCGCGTTCACCTAAAACTTTGGACATTACGTCCGAGTCCATTTCCTCGCCGCCTAGCAGAAAGGCTTCGCGCTCTGACAAGGGCAGCTCCGCGCGAATCGCCCGGACCTGCTCCACGCTGTAGTGTTGCCCTGGCCGCTTGCCAAACCGGCGCATTGATGCCGTTCCGATTCGGCTGGCATATTTTTCCAGAAGTTCCGCCGCGACGGCCTTCAGACCACCAGCGGCATGAGACAACAACTGAATGAACCAAATCAATTGGCGATCATCCGATTGCTCCAGCACGCGGCAGCGCTGCGCGACAAGATTAGCGATCAGCCCGCGTTCAAATTCAGGGCTAGAGGCATAGCGCGCCTGTTTCAAAGGCGTTCCGGTTGGTGCTCTGCGTGTGCTGCTCATCTGGTTAACGGAAAACTTCAGCCGCGATATTCGTGCTTTGGCGCGTCCGATGAAGGGCCGCCGGTTCGGTCGAGTTCGACGCTGATTCCAGGGCCAAGCACTTCGAGCTGCTCTGAGTCCACGTATTGTGCCTCCGGCATTCCCCCGGTCCTCTTGTCCATCGGTGGCTTTATCCCATATTGGATGCAGCCGTTGATATATTCGAGTCTCGCAATCACGATGCCCGTGAAGCCGGTTACTTTGCACCGCGCTTTACTGCCAAGCCTGATTTGGTTTTTCATTTTGGTTTTTGTGTTTACTGGTCATTTACTTAATCCTCGTTCAGCAGTTCAGCCAAACGCTCCGCAGCCTCGGCCTGGCCAAGACGCAGCGGCCTGTCTTTCGGGACCACCAGGCCGGCGCGGCTGAAAGCCTTCAGCGCTTGGGCCTGCCTGCGGCCGGCCTCTGCCGCCTTGTGTTCAAGCTCCCGCTCGCCCGTGTCAATCTTGCGACCAAGCTCCGCTGTCTCAGCATCCACAATCGCGCGCCGAAACGGCCTCGCGAATTTCGACCTCAGCATCCGATAGCGAACGCGGGCGTAAGATTGGTGTGCTTCAATCCGGGCCATTTCCTGTCCAAGCAGCCCGGGCGCGGCGTCCATCGCCGGAACGTCTTGCGAGCGCGCGATACAGAAAGCATTTTCGCGATTCATGTCAGTAACCGTCAAAATCTCCGGTAGCTCTGGATTAAACCACACAAGCACGGTCTGGCCGCGCAGCCGTCCGGTCTCTTCGTTCCTATAATTGAAAACCTGCTTGCCGAAACGTAGCGTGATGCCGTTGCTCGTGACTTTCAACGGCCGCTTGTGGTTGGCGAGAAGATACCGGCAGCTCGCGGGCAATTTAATCGGGGGATCGTCGGCCTCGGTGAACTGTTGGAAGGCTTCGTCGGGCGAAAGGCCGCCTGTCATTTTCCCATTCTGAACGGTGCAGTTGTAGCTGTCGCAAATTTCGTCCAACCGCGAAACCCATTCATCAAGGCTGTAGAAGTGTTCGGACGGATGGATCTTGTGCGCGTCAACTTCCAACTTTGCCTTTTGCACGCGCTCAAATTTCTCGCGCTTTTCGTCGCGGCCGACATATCCCGGCTCGCCCTCACCCAAATCCTGCAATGCCTCAATGACTCGTTCGACCGGCTTTGAACGCGGCAGTTTGGAATGAACGAAACGAAGACCAAGCGACCGCAGCCCAAGCTCCGTCTCGCTCCATGAAAGCGGGTCCGCGTTCGGATCGCCTTTGAGCAGCCGGGAATTTTTCCAGATGCCGCGCTCGAAGTAAAAGCCCTTGCGCGGCAAACCGTGCTCGTCGCACACGTGCGTAATAAGCGTGCGGATCACGCGCGCGTTGTAATTGCGCTCCGGCTGCAAGGCGAAGCCAAGCACACGCAGGGACCGCACATCGATAAAAACCAAGAACTGCCCGCGCATCAATGTGAACCAACCTTTCCCGTCGGGTAAGTAGAAGTAAACTTCCAAGGTGGCATCGTCCGCACAAAGCCAATCCATTGAAGCGACGCCGCTCCAATCACGGCTCAGGTGCGCGCCGTTCAGTTTGTCCTGGCGCGGCCCGTGATGGATGTCATCCAGCATTGCAATTTCGTATTTCACGGCGTCGCGAATGCGAGACGGACAATAGGATTTTGACGCCGGATTGCCCAAGTAGTAACCGAGTAAATCTTCGCTGAGCGCTCGCTGTTCTGCCAATTCGCGCCACGCCTGGGTAACGCGGCCGTCGCAGTTCAAAACCGCATGGCCAATCAGCGCATCGCGGTCAGCAGCGGCCAATTCCGGCGCGCGATGAAAGCCTGATTTTCCTTTACGGCCGTCCGTAAGGGCAATGGCATTCCGTTCGCTACAAATCCAGCGGGCATATTTCCGCTTGAATGCCCTACGCAGCGCACTGGAATTTTCGGCAAGGAACGGCGCGCAGTGCCAGAGTGCTTTCACGAGGGCACTGCGCGCTTTCTTTGGCTTCGAGCCGGCAACCATTTTCTCTTCAAAAAATTCCAGGCCTCGCAGCCAGAGGTATTGCTTTTCCGCATCCGTTGGCGCGGCCGGGTTTTTGAACGCCGCGACGATTTCCTGAAACTCTCCAAACTCGGAAATCGCCGCGAGCGCGACCGCTGGCTTGACCGGGGCTCTGCGCGCGGGCCTTTCGTCCAGGTAAAGCTCCAATCTTGCAAAAAGATTCCTGCCTCCATCGCGCGCGAGTGTGCGGTTCATGAGTTCACGCAGGTAACGCGCCGTTATCGGATGCGAGAATTCCTTGCGGTAATCTTCCAATCCAATCTGCTCAAGCTCCGCTGGCGAAAGCGCGGGATCGTTTTGCAGACTGAGGATTCGAGCTAGCGCCCGCTCTAGCTTTACGGCTTTGTCCAGACAATGCTGTGCGACTTCGGCCAGTGGAAGCCGGGGCTGCCATGCCTTAGCCGGTGCGGTCAAAAGCTCTTCCGGGTTTTGATAACCTGCACGCTGCGCTTCGGCCGCAAGCAATTCGCGGCAATGCGCCGGCAGCGCACAAAGGCTCCACGCGGAGGCCGGCGTTCCATTCACGATGATCTGGCCGGTTGGCGCGATACCCGCGAGCAGCCGTTGCATTGCCTGGCGCGTTTTGCCGAGGGCGCGCGCGAGCTGCGAGGCTGTAAATTGCTGGATGGATTCAGCCATTTGTTTTAGGAGGCGTTCCTGACTCCAAGGCAGCCTTTGCTGCATTAAACCATTTAATATCGGCTTGCCGCTCCTCTTCGGAAGGAACCAAGAAGTCCCCCTCCGCCGGATGGAACATGCGGAAAATTCCCTCGCGCGGATCATGCCAGGCAATTTGCGAAAAAGGCAAAAGGTTAAGAGCGCAAAGCTCGTCGCGGATCGCTTCCAATGCCGGGCCGACCGGAGAAGCGTTCAAAGTGAACAGGTAAAAGGAGCAATTAAATGGAAGAGTTGCGACGGCTGAACGAACGCCGGCCGGCGTCGATTCGACGCGCGCCTCCAAAAGTCTGCAAAGGAGATGAGTTCCGCCACGATTGTTTTCAGGATACCACAACAAAATCGGAATTAGGTCGGCGATCACCAGCCGCACCGCAACAACCGGGTCTTCGCTGGAAAATTCAGCAAGAGGATTCGCCGGGGGGCGTTGCAGCAGCGTGTTCATAGGCCCGGTGCGGTGCTTTTGCGCGTGCCTTCAAGGGAACGCAGGCGGCGTTCAGCATCCTGTTGCCACTGAAGTGCCGCTTGCCTGTCGGCAATCAATTGCATTGTGACCCCGTGCCCGGCGGCGGTTTCATCGCGGATTTTCTGCAAGATTTTAGACAGGTTTTCATTGGCTGCGCTGGCACCTGACAAAGCGTTGACCGCGAGCGCGGTCTGATTTTCAAGCCCAGCAGTGGCGCGTTGTTGACCGATCTCAGGGGCCAGATCGCCGATACGTTTTTTGAGTGCGCCTTGTTCCTCAAATGCAACGCCCGCGCGCGTCAATGGTTCTTCCGAGCCGGCCACAGCCCGGCGAAGATTTATGAGCGTCGTGAGCGTGTGCAGTGTGCTTTCATACGCCGCCTGGTTAGCTTTATCAAATGTGCTGCCGGTGTAACCAGGAACCATGCGCCGGACCGTCGATTTCCAGCCGGGAGCCTGATCCTCGGCGACTTTCTTCAAATCGGAGATTTGCTTGTCGAGGTCGGAAAGTTCCTTGGGAAGGTCTTTCAATCTCGCCTCAACTTGTTCGCGGGAGCGACCGCCGCCGAATCGGGTGGCGTTGGCTTCAGCTTCGTGCTGAGCCAGCCGTAAATTATCAAGCTCGGTTTGCCGGGCATTGATTTCGCGTTGGCTAAACTGCGCCGAAGTGCGGACTCCGGATGCGGCATACCGTTCCTCAATAGCCGCGCGGGCCTCCGGAGTTTGCGCCTGCGAAAGTTCGTAATGCTTGCGCGCTTCGGCAAGTTTCTCGGTCGCCTCCTTTTGCGCATGCAGTGCGGCGATCTGGACCCTGGTGGCGGCGGTAATGTGCTCAAGATTTTCCGCGAAGGCTTTATCTGCCTTGATCGCTTCCATCTGCACTTCATGCCACGCCGCGCCCATGTTGCCGATTGGAGTCGCCATGGCAGCAAGCGCGGCCTTCAGTGCCTCATTGGCGGAATGGACGGCGCGGGTAATGACCAGGATCGCACCCATCGCCGCCGTCCATGGATTGAAGAGGTAATGCGCCAGGCCGCCAAGTTCGCCGAATTGGGAGCCAAGAAGCCTCATTGCCGCGCTGATTTCGTGTTTGCCGAGTGCGATCTTGCGGCTGCCTTCGATTTCCGCCGTCGTGTAAGCCTGGGACTTTTGCGTGAGCTGGTTTAATTCCTGCGTTGTGGCGGTCGCGCCGGTCGAATCGGCACTCGTCACGATCCGGATTTTAAATTCGCGTTCGTCACTCATTGTCGTGATCAATCCAAGCAGCCAACCGGAAAGCCGGAAATCGGAGTCGCCAGACTCGCCAGAATCGTTTCTAAGGCCATTAACACCCCGTTAATTTCCATTTTGATTGGCCCGGTGATTCCTTGTGGCTCATCAATCATCTCGGCCGCTCTAAAGGGCAAGGCGCTCATATTTCATACCCTGCCGCTTTCCGGGCTGGCCGGCGTGGTTCTTTGGCTGGGACACAGGCCCGGATTTTTGTCGCAAAGCTCAGCCGCAACCGGCCGAGTTCCGTTTCTGCCTCATGCCGCGCCTTCAGTTGATTCTGCAGGTCGTTGAAATCCCCGCCAGAAAACCAATACCGGAGCTGCTCGTAGCGGATAGGCAAGCGGCTGACCGCCCGGCCACGGCTGAAGCGGCCTCCGCGAGTTTCAAAAGCTGTCCAGGCGTCGCGTAGCGATGGCCAGCGGGCGCAAGCGCAAAACTCAACGAACCGGATCAGAAGCGCGGCGGGGACTGGAAGATGCTGCGGAGCGTAGCGGAGGCGAAAGGCGGAAGGCACCTCGCCGCCGCGCCGCCACCGATACCAGAGATTCACGAGCGTTCCGGGTTGCAGATGCAGTTTGAGAGCCGGATGGGACTTGAATGGCCGGCCGTGATACAGCCGCGAATAGCGGAGGATGTTGGAGGATAGGCTGCCACTGAATTTACCGCGCGAGGCGATCCGCGTGCATACGTGCTGAAGGATTGATTCTCTCTCGGCCTGCCAGGCGGGAAGAATTGACCCGGCGGCGGATTGCACGGACGCCGCCGGGCTGCGGGGCCGAAGTCCTCCGTGTGTACATTGGACGGGCTTGCCGCAAAGTATTTCGGAACGTGCAATCATGGGAAGTCTTTTTTAGGGAAATCGGCGGTCCTGCAGAAACCGCAGGAAGCTCTCTGTCGTGATGCGTGGACTGCCGCCAGGTCCGGGCCGGCCATTTTTGACGGCAGTCAGGAACTTGCGGCGAATCAACGCGGTTACGTGCGCGCAACTGACATTGCAAACGTGTTGGACCTCCAGGCCGGTTAGTATCGGGTGATCATGCGGCACAAGAAGCCGCGCCACAGCCGGCCATTCGAATTCACACGACCTACCGGCGATAAAATCATCCACGCAATGAGGCAAGACCCGTAACGCGCGCTGTTTTGCCAGCTTCGGTTCAAGGGACAGATCGAAGGCATAAAGCAGCGAGCCATCTTCGATCATCGCAAGAATTTCGTCCTCATTCCGCGCCAGCTCCGTGAAGAGGCCTCGAATCGTCCACATGGGCCAGCCGCGCGGCCGTTCGCGCAGCGCTTTGCCTGGCGCGCAAAGCGCGGATGGGGCGGAATTTGATTTCACGGGAATTGACGATTACTCGCCCGCCAACTGGAGAGCGGCAAAGCCGCTCGCGTCGCGCATCATGCTCTTTCCACGGGCAATTGCCCGGAAGGATTTCGTTGCCATTCCGAAGTCCGCGCCCTTTTCGGACATCGTGATTTCAAAATCCTCGTGCAAAGCAATTAGGTAAGCGTCGGGATTTCCAAACACGGCGATGCGAGCGGCTGGCGCGACTACCGCCGGGGCCTGAGCTGCCCAGGTCACAGGAAATCCGACTAGGTGCCACTCGCCCTGCGTTTCTGCGGGCGTATGTAGCAAATATTTCATTGCCCTGGCGTCATAGAGCTGAAGGAGCTGCCAGATAAACGAGGGGTGTATATACCAGCGCGGGGGCTCGTCTTCCATCCTCTGAAGGGCGGCGGGATTTAATTTTTCCAGAACCTGGATGAAATCCTGACGTTGCAACTTCAGGATGCTCGTTTCCGAAACGGGCGCTTGGACATTGGCAACGTTCGGGTCGGTGAAAATTCCCAGAGTTAGACCATTGTTCGGATCGTCCATCCCGGAACCCTGAAAGGCCATGTAGTCGATCCGCGCGGCCAGCCCCATCACCATTTTGGAGACGATCACTTCCGAGAGGTCCACTTTTTCATCCTGGAGCCAAGCTATCGATGCTTGGATTAAACAAGCCACCGTGTTCGCGTCTGGGGTAACACAGTCACCCGTCAAAGACGTGTCAGGTTGAAGAGTGACCTGCCCTTGCTGCGTCGGGGTGATAGCGGCCGCGTTCGGAAATCCCGTCACGCGGGGATACTTCGTGTAGGCCCCCACCATCTTGCGCAGGCCCAAATCTTTGTATTGGCCGTAGTGCAGGAGTAGGTCCCAAATTTCGCCGCTCCAAATGGGAATGCTCATGAGCATCCCCGCGCCAAAAGTGTCCTGGAGGTTAATTCCGCTAACAGCTTTGCCGATGATTCCAGGAACAGCTTTTTCGAGCACCCGCGCTTCCTGCGAGTCAATCTTAAGGCATCCGGCCAGCTTCCGGACCGCTCCATTCCAGAAAAAGCGGCGCTCGGGATTTTCGTCGAGGTAGCGGACAACCGGATTGCCAAAGGCCAAACGCCGCTCGCGAGCGACCGCGCGGAAGGTGGCATCCACTGCGCGCTGTAACTCGGTTGCATTGCCGGTTCGCCGGGCAACTTCGAGGGACTCGAACGCGGCCCTATTTTCAGGCTGGAATTGTGGATAGTGGGCCGACAGACGGTGCAGGAAATCTGATCGGGACGCAGATTCGGGCGGTGAATATCCGGAGCGAGTTGCAGAACTGGAGAAACTGTAACTGCGGTTGCTCTGCCGGTGCTGCTCAAACGCCCGCGCGAAGTCGCCTGAAAGCTGACTGAACCTCTCAATATCAGAATCGCGTAGCACGCCGGCGGCGCGTGCCCTTTCCACATTAACCAGCGCATCGGGGTTCGCCCCAATGACGCAGGCTGACAGCTCACGCTGCTGGCATTCCAGGTAAATGCGCTGGCAGGTCCCATCGGCGGGGATGCCCATTTCCTCACACAGCTCTGTAAATCGGGTTTTGTCATCGTAAGGCGTGCTCGTCTCCACCGGCACAAAACCCACGCTGACAGCTTTGAGATAGCCAGCGGCCGTCATTTCAAATCCCTTTTGGGCAAGGAAATTGCTCGCTACGTCGATGGCCCATTTGACGGTTTCGATCAGGCGCTTGGACTGCACTTTGAAGTCAACCACCCGGCCGAGTAATTTATCGATGCTGGAGTAGTCGTGACTGTCAACGAACGGGGCGTTTTTTTGGAAATCGTCAAACCGCCAGCCGTCGGCTTTGATTGCTTCCTGGAAAGAGTCCAGGCGCTCGGAAGATGCGACGTATTCAACGAGGCCGGTCTTGGCGTCCAAGACCCGGATTTGCGGGTGAATCTCACGGCGTAAGGTTTTCATCGTCAGAATTGGTGTTTTTTGGTGACTTTTGGTGATTCGGGTGTGAGCGACCGCCCTACTCGGTTGACCAACCAAGTTTCTTCGATTCCCGTATCACGTGGGAAATGAAGTTTCTTACCTCGCGGCAAAGATCGTAACGCGGCGTCACAGGGGGCAACGGCTGATAGTGGGCGTATCGAATCTGGTGTAAAATCGGTGGCCAGAAATTCTCCCGCGCGAACCGCTCGCGGCAGCCCTCGGCATCGCCCGGCCAAAAAGAAAGGTTGGCGGCGATGCAGGCCTCGGTTTTTTCTCGGAACGCCGCGCTGACTTTTTCGTTCCAAATTTCCACCTGGTAATCGAAAGCTTCTTTCAGCGCGTTCTCCCTCGCCCGCTCTTCGGCATCGAGCACTTTCGCGCGTGCGCTGGCGAGCTGAAGCCGGGTCCGGGCATCGGCGACTTTGGATTGAGCCGCCGGCGAATCCCAGTTTCCCTTCTTGGCTACCTCTTCGAGAATTCGGTGCGCCGAAGCTTCCATCTCTTCCAGCCGGCCTGATTCTTCCCGACTCTGGTAGTAGGCGTCATGCAATGTTTTAAGGTTCGGTTGACTCATAATAGTCTGGTGTTTTTGACGTGTGATTTGCGCTTGGGAGGGCCTTGGAAAATTCTCTTTTGCAAGGCGCGGTTGATCGAGGCGCGGATTGGCCAGCTTTTATCGTTCAGGGCCAGCACATTCTCAATGCGCCGATGAGAGGTGCCAGCGCGGAGCGCGAGCCCGCGAGAGTTCAACCCGCGCCTAATCATCTCAATACGGAGTGAATCCGTTTCGGGATTTCGGCCTAGATTCTGTGAGTTTCGCACAGTTTTCCATATTATGTGGGACAATGTGGGAAGCTGCAAGCATTTTCTTTAACTTTTTTTTGGCCTTTCCGGGCCGATTCCAGGAGGCTTTCATTTGTGCCTATTCCGAGCCGATTGATGAACGAGGGTGAGAGGGAGATTTGCGGCCGTCTGCGGGATTTGCGAGAGCAAGTCGGTTGGTCACAGACAGAGTTTGCCCATGCCCTCGGCACTACTCGCGATCAGTTGGCCAGCATCGAATATGAGAGGAATCCGCTTCGCTATTGGCTGGCAGATCGCGTTTGCGAAAAGCTGGACGTGTGCCAGCGGTGGCTCGCTTGCGGCGCTGGCCAGGTAAAAGGATATGTTGCGCTGCCTTCAGAAATCGGCCTTGAGATCAAGCCGAGGGAGCTTTTTAGCTCTGCCTGGACACGCCGCATTGCTCACCTTGTTCAGAGAAGAATGCAGGATGTAGAGAGGATGAAGCGCGTGCTTGAGGCCCACCCGGACGCCGCCAACAAGCTGCTTGTTGATCGACTTTATAATTTGGCGCTCCTTTGGTTCGACCGCATTCCTCCCGGCCTCTATGATGACTATTTTGGGGAGCTGAACGCCATCTCCAGCGCGTTCTTTTGGCGCCACCAAAACGAAATGCTCCGCTTAGCCGATAAAAGATCACCCGCCCCTTCGGAAAATGGGCGTCAAGAATCACTTGACAATGGCAAGGCTCTTGCTCATAACTCCGACGTGAAGAGCGAAATCTGTTCACTGAGCGACCTGATTGCGGAGCTTCGGAAGCTCACAGTGCCGCGCGGCGTGAAAGCCGCCCTGGCGCGTGAACTGAAAGTCTCTCGACAAGCTGTAGATCAGTGGCTATCGGGCGCGAGTAGTCCATCCGGAGAAACTGCGATCAGGCTGCTGAACTGGATTCGGCAGCAAAAGCGCCAGACAAAGTAAGAAACTAAAACGCCCCGGCGGCGCGTAAACGCTGCCGAGGCAAGAAGACCCAAATGAAAGGACAATATGAAACGGCCAATCAATCGAGTCAATCGTAACGGTGGCAAAAAGCGGCTTACTCCACAAGCCCAGAAAATGGGGGATAATCGCCATCAAGACCGCGAGCGCGCGGCGCTCACAATCGGCCTGGCACTTGGCCTGACGAAAGACGAGGCGCGAGCATTAGGTTTAACCGCCGCATGGGAAAACGAAACGCCTGAGCAGTTTTGTGGTCTTGCCATTCGTTCACGGTTGGACGGCTCATTCAACGATATGGGGAGTTTCGCAAACAAGCGCGACCCACAAATCGAAAACGCGGATGCGCAAGAGGCGTGGGCAGCCGAATTCTATCCCGATGTGAAAGCGTTGCTGGCAAAGGGGAGTGGAAAAGGAGGGCTCTGCTTGCGGCGCGCCGGTTGGGCTCGCTTGGCCATCCGGAAATAGGAATTGATCATCTGTCCCGTCGAGCGTCGGCCGGGCTCGCCTGGCCGGCGTTTTCGTTTGTACGCCAGGGCTGATTGGTTGACACGCGCGCTCGTGTAAATGAGTGCGCGAATGCACAGCCAACGATTGTTCCGATATGCTTATCATCATCCTCGGTCTGATGAGTGGGCCAGGCGGGTCAATCTGAAGAAAATGTCACAGCAAAACAGGAAGCGCCGGCTCGACCGAAAGTGAGGCTGCCCTCGGCGCTTTAACAGCCCATTAACAGGTCATTTTCGCCAAGCGAATCGCCTCAAAAAAGGCGGTAGGCAACTGCTGCCAGGGCTCCAAAAAAGGGCAAAAAGGGTGTTGCAGGTTGCAGGGTCAGCTTCACTGATAAGTTGTCCACTTTCGCAGTTCCAACCTTAGAGTGATAGTAACTTGCCTTTGGAACTGCTTGCGTCGCAAAACGGACATGCCTCCGGAAAGTGGACAAATGCATCTGCTCAATCGAGCCTGTCCGCGCCCGCGTAAGTCATTGAGCTTCGGCGTCCTTAAGTCGATTTCAGCCTCCTTCAGCCCGGACCCATCAAAACGACCAACTTATGCGCAAAGCCTCAGCGCATAATTCGAGATGGTGCCAGGGGAGGGAATCGAACCCACGACCAAGGGCTTATGAGTCCCCTGCTCTACCGCTGAGCTACCCTGGCAACCACGCGACATTATCTCGCGGACAACTCCCCCGCTGTCAAACGGAATGATGGCCACTGCACGCACCAACCGTGACAAATCCTGCGCCGACCACTCGTCCTCGTCCTGGATTTGCCCCCATTCCGATTTCGAGGACGAGGAGGAGGACGATTTTACCGCCTGGCCGAGGTGGTGCCGCACCGCACTACCAGGCATAAGAGTTTTCTCAAGCTGCGCAAGTTCTCAACGCCGAGCACACAGAGAATTCTGAAACTTTGATCCCCTTTAAACCCGCTGCGGACGGGGACCGGTCGCTCTCGGAGACAGTGCCCGGTTGCACCCCACGATGCTGCAGGCCCCACAAATCGGCCCCACAAATCGGTTGCCTATTCCGGCTTTGTATGTCAATGCTATGCCTGTCCGGATGCCTCGTGGATGGGGTCGTAGCTCAGTTGGTAGAGCGACTGGTTCGCAATCAGTAGGTCAGGGGTTCGAATCCCCTCGGCTCCACCAGTCTTCGCCCGCAGCGCAGCCGAGGGCAGTGTCCTAATTTG
>Ga0326728_10018656_pt1 | contig 13622 bp, 13 predicted proteins | sample MB3enrmetagenome_FD_207602 | JGI IMG/M metagenome (GOLD analysis project Ga0326728, IMG submission 207602) | Lab enriched peat soil microbial communities from McLean, Ithaca, NY, United States - MB31MN | ecosystem: Environmental > Terrestrial > Soil > Wetlands > Peat | place: USA: New York... | reverse complement strand
CCCGTGAAAATGCTCTAGCGAGTCCCGGCCGGGGGATTCGCCGCGCCTGGAGCTGTCGCGGGCGCCGCGCCGCCGGGTCCCGCGGGCGCCGCACGCCTGCCTCCGCCCTTGCTGAAGATCTCGCCCAGGTTGAGCGCGGCCTCGGAGTCGGGATGGGCGGGATCGAAGTCCTTGAAATCGTCCACGATAAAGTTGGCGAGATCGAGATCGTTCTGCTTGATGCCCATCACGATGCACTTGGCGAATTCGTAGCCGCCGTAAGCGGTGGAGTGGGTTCCATCGGCCAGAATCTTCGCGGCGTCCGCGCCGGCGGCCGCATACATGGTCATGCTCATGTCATAGAGGTCGATGAGCGGAACCTCTTCCTCATCCGCCGCCTCGCGCATCGCCTCGGGATAACCGTCATGGCCGCGGGTGGGCTCGCCCGTGCCGCGAACGCCGCGATCCATGGGCGTGACCAGCACCGGCGTGGCGCCGCGCAGGCGGGCCTCGGCGATATAGACCTTCAGATAGGCCTTGTAGGTGGTCTCCGGCTCTACGTAGGTTTGCGGCCAGTTCTCCTTGGAGTCGTTGTGCGCGAACTGGATGAAGAGATAGTCGCCCTTCTTCATCTGGCTCAGGATCTTGTCCAGGCGCAGGGAGTTGGCAAAGGACTTCAGCGTCTCGCCGGACTGCGCGTGGTTGGAAACGGCCACGCCCGGCTTGAGGAAGCGGGGGAGCAACTGTCCCCAACTCACATCGCCGCCGCCATCGCGGTCGGTGACGGTGGAATCGCCGGCGATGAAAACGGTGGCGGCCGCCGGCGCTGGGACGATCTCGATGGAGCGCAGCGCCGCGTGTGGGCTGACGATCTCAACGGTCAGCTTGTTGTCCCAATCGCGCGTATTGCTCAAGTCGAACTGGTCCAGACTCACCTCTTCGCGCCCGGTGGCATTCGCCGGCAGCTTGGGCAGGTGTGGAGTGCGGACGTTGGTGGTGAAGGTGCGCTCGACCACCTGGCCGGCGGGAACCTGAACCCGTTCCAGCATCAGGCGGCCCGACTCCGCTTTGACGGTGGTCGTGGTCGCCACGGTTGAGTCGCCAAGAGCGACCGTCACATAGTAGTTGCCCTCCGGCACCTTGGCGGAAAACAGGAACGGCCGGTCGCTGGTCGCGGTGTTACCGTTGTCGCCGCTGGCGACCTGCGCGCCGGGCTCGTAGCCATAGCCCGCATCGTCGGAGTAAACGGCCGACGGGGCTACGCGCGTGTAGCCGGGCCTGCCGCGGCCGGCGCTGAAATCGAACTTCAAATCGATGGGCGCGGCCTGCCCCGCGGCCATCGCCGGCAGCGCCGAGCAAGCCAGAAGAGCAGTACAAACAACGGGAATGCGGCGCAAGGTTCTCATGGCGTGAATTTGCCTTTCGGATGAATTGCAGACGGGAGTTCGCTTTTCGACGGTGCGCTGACGGATGGACCTGTGGACAGTTTAGCTCTTATGGTCGCCTAAAACGCGGTCCGCGATCCGTGTAGCTCACATTTACTCATCGTGGCTTCCAGAAAAGGGAGCCCAGCTGCCTCCAAACAGACGACTCAAGTTTCCACTCTGCCCACTGAAGAAAGCGCACGATCCACGAAATAAGAACAAGTCGCTTCATGTACAACACCGGGCAACCATAATGCCCTTTTAGAGGGTGGGGGCCATACGACTCCAAAGCATCAAGTGTGAAGTGTGTGATATCTTCTGCTCCCCCGCACTTGCTCGACCAAGTCCCATCTCGCAGCTGGCGTGCCATATGTTTAGGAGAATTGCCATCTGCATAGAGAGCGACCTTTTCAAACCAGAACTCGACCCGAGAATTGCCACAACGGAAATATCCAAGCCCTCGGAACCCAGTTACAAAGGCTTCGATAGTTTCTACCCGTCTGCTCCAAATTGGCCAATCTAAATCTGGTTGTGGCCACCAGAAATGATGCGTGTCGGAGGCTGCCCAGGCTATGCAGTTATATGCACCATCTGCTGGGGGATACCCTGTCCGTTCGCTTGTCTTTTCGTATCCGGCGGCAGCCAGTTTGTCGAACTTTCGTTCTAAGGCGGGAAGTTTGATCAGACGATCAATCCTTTCCGCCTTCCCCATTTCACCCATGCTTCGATCATGCGTCGAGGATTGCTCAAATCTCCTGGGTCGAATGGACGTACCCCAGTGATAGCCGCCAAAGCGGGAAACCAAAACCGTTTATTCTTTTGAAGATCGTCCAACAGGTAAGGGAGTACGTCCCAGCCGAGATCAATGATTTGTTGGTAGCGCGTGTCATTGATTAAGTCGCTCGCAGACGAGATGTGCATAGTCCTCTCAGACCATTCATCAGCCAACTCACGGAATCTTGCCTCTGTGCTCACGACTGCAACAGGAACTGCGAGTCCACGCACTACAGCGTCTTCAAATTGTGCCTTTGAAAACCATTGCAGGGCCGTCTTGCGGTGCGCCAGCCGGCCGGACGGCGCGCTCTCTTTCTTGCAGGAGGAGGGCTTTGCGACCTTTCTCTTGCGTAAATACTCACGGGGGTCTAGCGCTTGCGCAGTTCTCCCGGCCCATCCTTCCAACGTGACTGGCATTACCTCTTCCATCGCTCATCCCTCTACGTTTGCGTCTCATGGAAGCACTATAGGAATTCTCACATTAGCAAAAACGGCTCGCATTGATTCCGTCTTTGCTTCTGCACGATCAATAAGCCCTCGTAGAGTAATGAGATCATCGTCGTCCATAGTGACGTATACTTCACGCATCTCGCCAGTATCATCGTGAAACGTGATCCTGAGAGTATGCGTAATCATCATTGCTTCTGGACGGCTAGACGGGCTTCCGACGTACACTGGTCTGGCATCTGTGAGAATTCGTGCAGCGCAGAATCTCCGCTCGTACTCCGTACTCAAAGACTGTGCCTTTGCGGCGATGCCTAATGGGGTTATCGCCAATACCTTTACGAGACGCTCCTCGAATGCGGGCGCCTCACTGGATGGAAACTCTAAAGCTTCTTGGAGGGCAATGGCGATGCCAGCCGCGAATTCGGGAATCTTCTCATCATCATATTCACGTACACGATACAACTCCAACACCGCTTCTCTTAGCTCTGAAACATCGCTAGCCGAAAGCCCCTTCACTGCTGGGGCACCGAGCGGCGATAGCTCCCAGACGGAAACCAGCTCATGAAAAACAGAGTCTGGGACCGTCCGCAACTTGTTCAACAAAGGCCGCTGGGGCTTCGGAATCGTGTACTCAGCCAACGATCTCTCCTTGCGAGGGGCTTGAACCGGCAGGTTACTTCTTTGATCCCCTCAGCGTCAATCAGCTCCTGTTGAGTGTGTGGAAAAGAAACCGTCTCATGCACCATAATCAGTGCAAAGTCGGTGACTTCCAAGAAGTTCTCGTACCCCCGTATCTAGAGGGTAACATCCCTGTGACGGAGGTTTATGCTCAACCCATGAAGCCGTTGCCGCCCGCTCCCAACGTTCCCGGCAACACAGAGTTCGAGAGGTTTGACAACGCCGTACGCCAAATACTGACGCTCTCGAAGGACGATCTGCTCAAGCTGGAGGCGCGGGAGAAGCGCAAGAAAGAACGCAAGAAGAAGACGAAGAAGTCATAGCGGTTTTGCCTCTCGTCCGCTGAACGCCGAGATTCGGCACCCATTTTGCCAAGCATATTATTACCCTAAGAAGCGTGCTAAGCCGGCGAAGGCGAGCCTTCCGGGTAGTTCGGTCCGCCGCGGGTCTCCGGCTTGAGTACATGCTGCACGTCCTCGCCGCCCTTGTCGGTGGGCGAGGCCAGCACGGAGCGGATGGGAGGCAGGGTCTTGCCCTCGATCAGCATCTTCACCTCTTCGGCGTCGATGGTCTCGCGCTCCAGCAGCGCTCCCGCGATGCGGTGCATCGCGTCCGCATGGGTTTCGACGATCGTGTGCGCCGATTGGTAGGCCTCGTCGATCAGCCGCCGCACCTCGAGGTCGATCTGCCGCGCCGTCTCTTCGCTGAAGTCCCGGTGCTGCGCGATCTCGCGGCCCAGGAAGATCTGCTCTTCCTTCTTGCCGAAGGTGAGCGGACCCAGGCGGCTCATCCCGTACTCGCAGACCATGCGCCGGGCCAGGTCGGTGGCGCTCTCGATGTCGCTGCCCGCGCCGGTGGACATCTGGTTGAGGAATATCTCTTCGGCCACGCGCCCGCCATAGGCGATGGCCAGATTCGCCTCCAGGTATTCCCGCGTGTAATTGTGCCGGTCGCCGGGCAGGAAGATGGTCACGCCCAGGGCCATGCCGCGGGGAATGATGGTCACCTTGTGGATGGGGTCGGAGTGCTCGCGCCTAAACGACACCAGCGCGTGGCCGGCCTCGTGATAGGCAGTCACCCGCTTCTCTTCCTCGGTCAGCAGCATCGACTTCCGCTCGGCGCCCATGAGCACCTTGTCCTTGGCCAGCTCGAAGTCGTACATCGTAACCTGCTTGCGGTTCATGCGGGCGGCGTTCAGGGCGGCCTCGTTGACCATATTGGCAATGTCGGCGCCGCTGAAGCCCGGCGTTCCCCGCGCCAGCACGTTCAGGTTGGTGTCGTCGGAGACCGGAACCTTCTTCACATGCACGCGCAGGATCTCCTCGCGGCCGCGCACATCGGGCAGGCCCACCACCACGCGGCGATCGAAGCGCCCCGGCCGCAGCAGCGCCGGGTCCAGCACGTCGGGCCGGTTGGTGGCCGCCACCAGGATCACGCCATCGTTGGATTCGAATCCATCCATCTCCACCAGCAACTGGTTCAGCGTCTGCTCGCGCTCGTCGTGGCCGCCGCCCAAGCCGGCGCCGCGATGCCGGCCCACGGCGTCGATCTCGTCGATGAAGATGATGCAGGGAGCGTTCTTCTTGCCCTGCTCAAAGAGGTCGCGAACGCGGCTGGCGCCCACGCCCACAAACATCTCCACAAAATCCGAGCCGGAGATGGAGAAAAACGGTACGTTGGCTTCGCCGGCCACGGCCCGCGCCAGCAGCGTCTTGCCCGTTCCCGGAGGACCCACCAGCAGAACGCCCTTGGGAATGCGCCCGCCCAGCTTCTGGAACTTCTGCGGCTCGCGCAGGTATTCGATGATCTCCTTCAGCTCCTCCTTGGCCTCGTCCACGCCGGCCACGTCCTTGAAGGTGATCTTCTTCTGCTGCATCGAGAGCAGCCGAGCGCGGCTCTTGCCAAACGACAGCGCCTTGTTGCCGCCCGACTGCATCTGCCGCATAAAGAAGAAGAAGAAGAAGCCAATCAGCAGGATCGGACCAATATTGAAGAGCAACTGCAACGGGAAGTTGCTCTGCTCCGGCTTCTTCGTGAACTGGGCATCGGAGGCCAGCAGCGCCGCTTCGAGGTTCTCGTAATGTTCACCCACATGGGTGTGAAATTCGTCCTTGGGCGTGGCCTTCATGTGACCGTGCAGTTCGCCGCCCTGAACCTCCGCATCGAACACCTGCCCTTGCTTCACCTTGTTGTAGAGGTCGGAGTAGGAGATCTCCGCAACCTTGCCCGCGACCGCATTCCTTTGCCAATAGGTCAAAAGAACCACCAGGCAGGCGATGATCACAACCCAGAACATGACCCCTTTGACGGTCGAATTCACCAGGATTCCTCTTTCCCGGCGGGGGAGAAGCCGTTCACTGGACCTCCAGCACCGCCTGCGTCATCCCTTATAGACGCTCGCACACTCCCTTAAGTCACAGAGAATGCATCACGCGTTGACGGCAGACACGCATCCTTGCCGCCTGGATGAGCAGTAACTCAAATTGTACTCCCAAGCCGGGGAAACCTGAAACAACCCAGCCGCGGATTCCTCGCCGGCATCCCCGCTGTCACCCATTCCCGGAGGTCCCGTTTTCGGAAGGCGGTGGGCTGTTGGCCCCCGCAGCGGGTGCTTCCGGAGCGGCTGCCTGAGGAACGTCTCCTTCCATAGGGCTCGCCGCCACATGGATTCCCTCCACCGGCTCCAGCTCCACGCCCTGCATCCACACGATGCGGCCGCCCACCTCGAGCACCGGCCAGAGCATCCGCCCGGTGCCCGTCACGCGCAGCCGCTCCAGCACCTCTTTCACCTTGCGCGGGCCGCCGGAATGGCGCAGCTTGACCCGGTCGCCCGGCCTCCAGTTCCTCAACCGCGCAACCGCGCCCGACGCCGGCGCCGGGACCCCAGCCGGCCCGGAGTGCGCCGCCGCCTCGATCCGCAGCCGCAGCCCGAAGGCCGGAGCCACAATCTCACCCGGAACCGATCCGGCGTACTCGGGCGCGATCCCCTTCGTTTCCGCGGCCGCCCCCACCTCCAACCGCAGCTCCCGTGGCGTTCGCTCGGCCCGCAGTCCCTGGGCCAGCTCGCACTTCTGTCCTGCCCAGCCGGTGAGCGCCAGCGCCCTGAGCGCCTCGGTGGACGGGAAATCCGGCGCCGCGCCCAACTGCTCCGCCGCATTGCGCAGCAGCCTGCGCTGCACCGCTGGAGCCAGCGCAGCCAGGCGGGTGACATCCAGCCCCAGGCCAGCGCCGGCGGCGCGTCCCCCACCCCGAACCGGGCGGCCGGGCAGCAGCAACTGCGGCGCCAGCCGAGCCATCTCCCCTTGCCACCAGGCCTCCTCGTCGCGGGCCAGCGCCGCCATCTGCGCCAGATGCTCGCGCAGCCGCGGATTCCACCCCTCCAGCAGCGGCAGCAGCTCGTGGCGCAGCCGGTTGCGGGTAAAGGTCAGGTGACGGTTCGAAGAGTCCTCCCGCCAGGCCTGCCCCAACTGGCGCAGATACGCCTCCACCTCCGCCCGCGTCGCCGCCAGCAGCGGGCGCAGAATCCGCCCCTCCTTGAACTCGACCGCCGGATGGATGCCGCTCAGTCCCTCGGTCCATGCGCCGCGCAGAAACTTGGCGCACACGGTCTCCGCCTGGTCGTCGCGGGTATGAGCCGTGGCCACAGCCTCCACTTCGCCCGACGCCATCAGTTGCCGGAACCACCCGTAACGCAGCCGCCGCGCCGCCTCCTCGATGGTTTCGCCATTTCGCGCGGCCTCCTCGGCCGTCTCCACCCGCGACTGGTGAAAGGCCAGGCCCAGCTCCACCGCCAGCGCGCGGGCAAACTCCAGGTCGGCGTCAGCCTCGGCGCCGCGCAAGCCGTGATGCAAGTGCGCGGCATGAACCACCAGCCCCAGCTCGCCGCTCCGCTGGGCAAGGGCGCGCAGCAGGGCAACGGAGTCCGCGCCGCCTGACAGGCCCACGGCCAGCCGCAGACCCGGCCTGAGCAGCGTCGTGTCGATGGGCAGCGTTGGGCGCATCCCAGAATGATAAGACGCCGGCGCGCCTCAATGCCCGGTTGTCTTGCCTTCCCCGCATGCCCCGGCACGACGATCCCGAGCAGAGCGCCCTGATTCCCTGCCGGGCGGTCTGTGCCGGCATTGATGGAGATTGCCGGAAGACCTACAATGATCCCGTCTACCGGAACACAACAGGAGGAACCAATGAAGAAAGCCATTCTTGCCCTCTTACTGCTCGCGCCCTCCATATCCTGGGCACTGAAAGAGAAGCCGGCTCCCAACCCCGCCGACTATGCCATTACCGTGCATGTGCAGGCCTCGCGCCTGGCTCTTTCGCATTACGTGAATTTGGTCACCGTGCAGCAGTTGACCGTATTGATCGACGGGAAGAAGTACGAACTGCAAGAGCGCTATTCCCGCAACGACGTGCTCCGCGTTGGCGACTACAAGGCGAGGATCGCCGCGGACCAGACCCAGCGAGCCTACGAGTATCAACGCACCTACGAGTTCCTGTTTCCGGATGGACAAGTACGCCAGTACTCCGTGGTGGGCGAGGAGCAATAGCTTTGCGGCTCGTCCTTTGGCCTCCCGTTTCGATCCCGACAGGCCGGGTGCCCCACCCCCGCCGCGCCTTTGCCTTTGCGGCTAGGGTGGGAGACCACGAACCCATATAGATGCCGGGTGCCCCATCCTTGCGACTTATTTCGGTCGCAAGGGTGGGAGACCACGAACCCCGATAGATACTTTGCTGCAATTCCTGTTCCATCCGAGGCTTCGCCGTTGTATACTCCACCCGATATGCAAGTATTCGTGATTCTCCCCGCCGCCGGGCTGGGCACGCGAATGGCCGGCCCGCAGCCCAAGCAGTTTCTCTCTCTCAACGGCCTGCCCATCCTGATTCATTCGCTGCGCGCCTTTGCCGCGGTTCAGCGGGTGACGGCGATTTGCGTGGCCGTGCGCAAGACGGAGATCGAGCGCGTCAAGGCCCAGATCGCCGAGTACGGCCTTGCGGGTCGCGCGCAGGTGGTGGAGGGCGGCGACAGCCGTCAGGAATCGGTCTCCCACGCCTTGGCCGCCCTGCCCGCTCAGCCTGACGACATTGTTTTGGTCCACGACGCCGTGCGCCCGCTCATCGACGCCGCCACCATCGACCGGACCATCGATGCGGTGGCCAAGTTCGGCGCGGCCATCGTCGGCCTGCCGGCTGTGGACACCATCAAGCAGGTGGAGCGCACGGCCCACGGCGCCATCATCACCTCCACCATCCCCCGCGAGGTCGTCGTGCTGGCGCAGACCCCGCAGGGCTTCCGCTACGGGCTGCTCCAACAGGCCTTCGCCGAGGCTACAGCCGACGGCTTTGTCGGCACCGACGAGGCCGCGGTCGTGGAGCGCGCCGGCCTTCCTGTAGCCGTGGTTCACGGTTCTCAGGTTAATCTGAAGATTACCCAGCAGAGCGACCTGGAGTTGGCCGAGTTCTACCTCCGCCAGCGCGCCCGCTGAGGGAGAATCGAAGGGCTAGTTTTCGATCCGAATTGCGCGGAAGGGATCCGGATGAGAAAGATGGCTTGGGTTGCATTTGTCTTGCTCGTGTTTGCTTCCACTGCGTTGGCGCAGAACAGCGTCAATACGAAGTGGCGCTGCCCGAAACCGTCGGCATTCCACACCGTAGCCGTGGGCGACGCGCCGAATCACAACTATACGATCATCCAGGGCAGTTGCAAATCGACCGCAAGCGACGCAGGTTTTCCGGAAGACACGAGCGGCTTTACAGAGTTCCAGGAGATGCTGAATGAATCCGTGAGCGTACATGGCCGCATGAATGTGACAATGAAGAATGGAGACAAGGTGTTCTACTCCTATGAAGGCGTCTTCTCAGCAGACACCACAAGGCCGTTCACGCAACGATGGAATCTTGAAAGCGGTACCGGAAGATACAAATCCATCACGGGTCACGGTACCTGCTCCGGAATAGTCCATGCCGACGGCACTGGCGAGATGGAGTGCGTCGGCACGTTTTCGATAGGCAAGAGCAGCGGCAATTAAGAGAACAGGCACGGTAACCATGGAAACACGCATCGGATTTGGCTATGACTCGCACGTCTTTACACCGGGCGTGCCCTTGCGTATCGGCGGACTCACCATTGACCACCCCGAAGGCCTGGCCGGCCACTCCGACGGCGACGTGCTGCTGCACGCGGTCACCGACGCTCTGCTGGGCGCCGTGGCAGCCGGCGACATCGGCAACTTCTTCCCCCCCGGCGACCCCCGCTGGAAGAACGCCGACTCGGCCATCTTCATCAACCTGGCCCTCGAAGAGCTGCAGAACGCCGGCTTCCGCATCGTCAACATCGACACCACGCTTATCCTGACCGCCCCCAAGATCTCCCCCATCGCCCCGGAGATGCGCGCCCGCGTCGCCGACCTTCTGGAGATCGACATCGACCAGGTGAGCATCAAAGCCAAGACTCCCGAGGGCCTGGGCCTCGACCACCTCGCCCAGTGCCACGCCGTCGCCCTCGTCGAGCGCGTCGTGGAGCCCGACGACCTCAAGAGCATGAGCGCCGTCATCGAAAGCCAGCGCCAGCTTGAAGACGTGGTCGAAGATCTTCTCTCGAGCGTCCACGGAGTGCCGAAGAAGCGCGCCGAACCCGTCTACGATACCGAAGACATAACCTAAAGCAGGGAACAGGGATCAGGCGCCCCGGCTACCTGCTCCCTATTCCCTCTTCCCTATTCCCTATTCCCTGTTCCCTATTCCCTGTTCCAGCACCGCCGCCGCCATCCGGTTCAGCGGCGTTTCGATTCCGTGCTTCTCTCCCAGGCGCACAATCACCCCGTTGCGCGCGTCGATCTCCATCGGCCTGCCCGCCAGCCGGTCCGCCAGCATCGAGTTGATCGAATCCCTCGGCTGCGCCCGATACCCGTCCAGCACCTGCTCCGCCACCGTATCGTCCAGCCGCGCGCCCTCCGCGCGTCCCACCGCCGCGCACTCGCGCACCATCTCCAGCGCCACCCGTCCCAGCGCGGCATCCTGGAGCACCCCGGCGGGCTTCATGGTCAGCGCGTTCAGCGCTCCCGGTGCGTTGATGCACAACTTCCGCCACGCCGCCGTCTTGAAGTCCGCGGTCAGTTCCACCTCCGCCCCGCTCCCCCGGAACAGCTCCGCGAACTCTCGCCCCAGCGGCCCCGCTTCCACCTTCATCCGCGCCACGCCGCGCTGCACTACCGTTCCATCCGGCTGCCGTTCCACCGGGCAATCGATCACCACCGGCACAATCCGCTCTGCCGCCACGTACGGCGCGAACCGCTCCCGATGCTCCACGCCGTTCTGCACCACGGCTACCGGCGCACCATCCGCCGCCAACCCCCGCAGCCAGGCCCCGGCGCCCGCCGCGTCATAGGTCTTGGTCGCCACCAGCACCCAATCCACCGCCTCGGCCCGCGCCGCATCGGTCAGGTTGCGCGCCCTCACCCGCACCACTCCCTCCGGCGTCTTCACCGTCAGCTCTTCCAGCGCCCGCCGCGTGCAGAGCGTAATCTCATGCCGCCCCGCCGTCTCCAGCAGCGCCGCCAGCACCCCGCCGATCGCCCCCACTCCCACCACCGCCACTCGCGCCATTCCCGCACCTCCCTCCATCGATACAATCCCAAAATACACGCCTCGGGCGCTACCTCCGAACCCCATGCCGCATGGCGCGCGTGTTGTCACGGCAATAAGCCCCTCGCCGCTGATACAATTCCGGGCATGGAAACCATCCAGTACAATCTCCCGCAATCCCGCATCCCACTTGCCTGGTACAACATTGCCGCCGACCTGCCCAAGCCGATGGCGCCGCCGTTGCATCCCGGCACGCTCCAACCCATCGGCCCCGCCGACCTGGCCCCGCTCTTTCCCATGGCGCTGATTCTTCAGGAGGTCAGCACGGAGCGGGAGATCGAGATTCCCGGCGAGGTGCGCCAGATCTACGCCCAGTGGCGTCCATCCCCGCTCTATCGCGCCCGCCGCCTGGAGCAGGCCCTGGATACGCCCGCCCGTATCTATTACAAATACGAGGGAGTCAGCCCCGCCGGCTCGCATAAGCCAAACACCGCCGTCGCTCAGGCCTACTACAACAAGCAGGAGGGTACCAAGCGGCTCTCCACTGAGACCGGAGCCGGCCAGTGGGGATCGGCGCTGGCCATGGCCTGCGCCTTCTTCGGCCTGGAGTGCAAGGTCTACATGGTGCGCGTGAGCTATGACCAAAAGCCCTACCGCCGCGCCATGATGGAGACCTTCGGCGCCAGCGTCACCGCCAGCCCCAGCACCGAGACGGAGTCGGGCCGCGCCATTCTCGCCCGGCATCCGGACTCCAACGGCTCTCTCGGCATCGCCATCTCAGAGGCCGTGGAAGTGGCTGCGAAAGACCCCAATACCAAGTACGCGCTGGGCAGCGTTCTGAATCACGTGCTGCTGCACCAGACCGTCATCGGTCTGGAGGCCATTGAACAGATGGCGCTGGCCGGCGACGACCCCGATGTTGTCATTGCCTGCGCGGGCGGCGGATCGAACTTTGCCGGCCTGGCGATGCCCTACGTGGGCCGCAACCTCAAGGGCCAGAGCCACGCCCGCATTGTAGCTGTGGAGCCGGCCGCCTGCCCCAGCCTCACCAAGGGCAGATTTACCTACGACTTTGGCGATACCGGCCATCTGACCCCGCTGGTGAAAATGCACACGCTGGGCAGCGCGTTCATGCCTCCGGGCATTCATGCGGGCGGGCTGCGCTACCACGGCATGGGTCCGCTGGTCTCGCACGTCATGGACCTGGGATTGATCGAAGCCACCTCGGTTCAACAGCTTGACGCCTTCGCCGCCGGCGTTCAGTTTGCCCGCGCCGAGGGCATCATTCCCGCGCCGGAATCCAACCACGCCATCGCCGCCGCCCTCCGCGAAGCCCAGCTTGCCAAGGAAGAAGGCAAGGGGAAGACGATCCTCTTCGGCCTCAGCGGCCATGGTCACTTCGACATGCAGTCCTACATCGCATACCACGCCGGGAAGCTGGAAAACTACGACTATCCGGCCGAGGAGATCGCCATGGCCCTGGCCGGCCTGCCGGTGGTGGGCTAACCCTAGCGGGAGGGAGTTGGAAAAGGGGCGATCCCAGGTCTGAGAATCCAGACCTGGGGAGCCCGGCCCGTCGCCCGCGCCGTAGGCGCAGTGGTCGTTAGAACCGCGCTTCAGCGTGGGGATGGTGAAATCAACAATTCACCCGGAGTCCCCTAGGGACGGCGCTCAGGCCGTCGTGCGTCCCATCCTTCGCCAGAAAAGAGGCGAGGGATGGGGCACCCAGCGTCTAATTGGGTGTAAAATGAGCCACAACCTCCAACTGGAGCTATGGAGTCGCCGGATGGAAATGCGGAGTTGCGTTGCCTGCGTCCTTTTATCCGTCGCACATATAGGCCTGGGGCTCTCGCAGACGGGAGCCTCAATTGAAATGCCGCAATGGATCGTGACAGCTGGCGATCATATCCAGGTAAACCTAACCCTCAAGGACCCTGCCGCCTGCGACACCCTTGCCCGTGTACAATTCGACCGACAGGGAAGCGGCGGCCAGTTTCAGGTTGCCGGCGCTATCAGATCGGGTCAGACAACGGCCACCATTGGGGGAACCGTCCCACGGGACATCCCGGCGGGAGACTACTTATCCGGGCAGGGGTATTTTGACCCGTGCCCCGATTACATCAGCATCACTAGATTCACGGTCCCCTCCAAAATCCTGCGAGTGAAGGCTTTCCCGGGTCCCATGCCAGCTCCGACCACAGGAGACTTGGAGTTGTCCCTTACGCAAAAGCAGTTTCTTGAAACGAAGGCCGCACAGCTTCGAAACATAGACGGCGAGCTGAACGCAAGACTCGAGAAAAGCTCCGCCGACACTCCAGAGCTCCGCTCATTCTTGATGTTGACGGTAATACGCGCCGACGACGCCCTTAAAGCAACGGAGGACCAGTACGGGCAGAAGTTTTTGAAATCGGGCGAGGCGGCGCCCGCATTCTTTGATGACTTCCATGCGCAATACCAAGACCTCCTCTCCACGCTGAAAGGCCCGATAATCGGGGCCGCCGGCCCGCAGCTTCGGGTCAGCGCCTCGCTGGTCCTTGTGCAGCTTAAGGAGCGCAATCGGGAGGGGGCGCACTCTGGGGCGCTTCCAACCGCTGCGATTGCGGTATTGAAGGTCATCAAAGACAATATCGCAGCGTATCGCTACGTCAAGGACAGCGGGCGAATCACCTTCGACGCGCAGCTCACAAGCTACCCGCCGGGCGCAAGGATTTCCTACCGGAAGGCAACCGATGGCGAAAACAG
>Ga0326728_10018654_pt1 | contig 13624 bp, 10 predicted proteins | sample MB3enrmetagenome_FD_207602 | JGI IMG/M metagenome (GOLD analysis project Ga0326728, IMG submission 207602) | Lab enriched peat soil microbial communities from McLean, Ithaca, NY, United States - MB31MN | ecosystem: Environmental > Terrestrial > Soil > Wetlands > Peat | place: USA: New York... | reverse complement strand
GCTACTACCTGTATTATGACAGAATTCTGTGTGGTTGACATACTATATGTAACTCAATCATCGATTCGTACGCAATAGATGCAAACAATCTTTCTCCATAAAACGTAGGTGAGCTACTGCCGGTCACAAGCTTCCCGGAACCTGCCAAATTGACTGTAAGATAGCGACGCTATCTCTTGGAAGGTATCGATTCTTCACCGTAAGCCTAAATCGTTGTTTGGACGAAAAATACAGCATGTTCTCTTACGGTAGGGGCGCAGTGGTACTTATCCTTCTAACCGTAACTGTGCTTCTTGCGCTTCCATACCCGGTGCGGGCCGCCGGCGTGGTAGATCAGAGTTACATTCCTACCCCAACCGGCTGGAATTGGATTCATTCGCACATGCCCATCGGCCAATCCTTCACGCCAACCGTTAACGCACTGGTCGGAGTCGACTTGGGTTTAGGCAACGTGTTAGTCGAAGACCAGAATTATACTCCCGGCTTCAGCAGCGCGGGTTACAATTACATTAACGCTCACTCACCAATTGGCCAATCCTTTACCCCATCTACGCCACTTCTCGGAGCCGTTGATGTCGGTGTCTTCAATGAAGTTACGTTGGACCAGAGCTTTAATCCGGGGTTCGCGGGAGCTGGTGTGGGTTGGAATTGGGTGCAGGCCCATCAACCCATCGGGCAATCATTCAAACCCACTTATCCTCAATTGTGGTATGTGCAGCTAGGTCTCCAAAACGTAGGTCCAGGCCCTGCTTCGCTCACATTAGTGTTGAGGCAAGGCACGATTAGTGGAGCAATAATTGCTCAGCAAAACGTTTCCATTCCAGTCGGCGGACCAGCTTTTGTTAACGTCGCCTTCTATCCTTACCCTGGCATCGCAGTAACACCGGGGTCAACTTACGTGCTGGACTTGGTCGCGTCTGGGCCGAACACTGTTAGGTGGTACGACAAGATTCCAGCTGGATATTCAGGCGGGCCTGCGATAACCGACGGGTCTCCCGATTCCAGCTTAGACTATCTGTTCCAAACGTACGGGTTCGGAAATACGATTACTATGAATATTCACTGGAATACAATCAGTGGTCCAACTCTTGCGTCGAAAACTGAGCCCATTCCGCCCATGGACGCGCCAATAATGATGAGGTTCAACTTCACCACACCGATTGCAGTATCGCCGGGTGCCTTGTACGTTATCGAACTCCTTCAAAACCCTGAGAGCGTGAGATGGTACATCGTTTCCCCGGGTGGGGGCTACCCGGGAGGCACAGCCATCACGGACGGAAAGCCAGATCCGAACGGTGACTACTTGTTTGACACCTATGGCGCCGGCAACACGCTTACTGTAAGCATCCGGTCTGGATCGATTAGCGGTTCTATGATTGGTTCGACTGCCGCCACCGTTCCCTTGACCTCTTACGCTTTGTTTCATGTTGACTTCCCGGGAACGATACCCCTCACACCTGGCGGACATTATGTTATAGAACTCAATGAGACTGTGCAGTCGATGCGATGGTACATCGTTGACCCGGCCGGAGCCTACCCAGCTGGGAATGCGATCACGGACGGTATCGCTAATCCCAACGGAGACTACTTATTCCAAACTTATGGACCCCCCGGCCTCACTCCAACTACCTTGAGCATCAGCTTCACTCCAACAACCCTGAACCTTACTGCCCCACCGGGAACGGGCACGATCTCTGTCACACTCACGCCCGCGGTGGCAGGGGAACCTATCGCTCTTTACTACAGCACGAGTCCCTCTGGCAATTGGATAACCCTCAACACTGGCCACACTGATCCGACGGGCAAGTACACGATTGCATGGCAGCCTCCCCAAACGGGTACGTACTACTTCCGCGCCGACTTTGCGGGCGACGTCAACTACGCAGGCGCCACAACCACAAGCGCACCCAACGCCATGATTGTTGTGCCAGAATTCCCACCGGTTCTAGTCGGCCTCATGGCTACACTTGCCGTAGGCCTGGTTCAAGTTGTGCTCATTCGTAGAATGAGAAGAAAATAACGCTTAGAATTCGACGCTGCAGAATAAGTGCCAGAAGATTGAGAGATGCTTCTCACAGGCTCTTCGGTTGCTGTGAGTACAAATCCTGGAATTCCTGTCTGAGATTTTCGTAAATGGTTTTGTAGGCAGTGAAATTCTTCTCATAGGCTTGTGTGAGTGTTGGGTTCGGTTGACTAATTTCTCGTATATGCACTAGTTCTCGGACTGTTTTTGCTAGATCAGTGTAGTGTCCTGAGCCATATCCCGCCAGAATCGCTGTACCAAAAACTGTTGCTTCAACATGTGATGTAAGTTTAACGTTCTTCCTCGTTATGTCTGCTTTCATCTCTCTCCAGAGTCTGCTCTTGGCTTGTCCGCCAGAAACTCTGATGTCCCCGACGCTTACGCCCTCACTTTCTATCATCTCAATGTTATGCGCCAGTGCGTACGCGGAGGCCTCGAGAAAGGCACGCACTAGGTCGCGTCTTTCATGAGAGAGATTGAGCCCAAAGATAACGCCGTGTGCATACGGGTCCCATATCGGTGAACGTTCTCCTCCCGGTGCGAAGTAGGGTAAGACGATTAATCCATTCGCTCCCGGAGGGGATTTTTCGGCATCCTTGTCCATCAACCTGTAAACGTCTGCGTCTTTGTTTTTCTCGTAGACACCGAGCGTGTTTTTCAGCCAGCGTAGTGCAGCGCCTGTGGTGCTTGAAGCAGCTACCAGTAGCCATCGGTTAGGGACGACGTGGCATCGGTTCAAAGTCCCCGCTGGGAAGTTAGGTTTGCCTATCGACACTGCGAGCTTGGTTGCGGTTCCGCCATCCTCCATCGCGTCGCCATCGTTGATGGCTCCCACTCCGAGGGCGGCCGTAGCCGTGTCGGCCCCGCCAGCAACTACTGGCGTCCCTTTCGCTAGACCTGTCTCCTTGGACGCTTCAGCCGTGACCTCACCAACAACGTCCCAAGGGGCTTTGAGGTCTGGGAGTTTATCGAAAGGCAAACCAGTTTTCTCGCAGAGCTGCGTTGACCATTGTCTGTTGGTCTTGGTTTCGAATAGGAGAGTGAAAGATGCATTTGTCCAGTCCATCGTGAATTCTTTGGTGAGGTATTGCTCGATGAAACCGTTTCCATGGAGAAACTTGTACGTTTGCTTGAAAATTCTTGGCCTTGTGTTCTTGATCCAGAGCATTATTGCAGCCGAGAAAGCGGAGTGTGCGATCCTGTTGCCTGCGATCGAGAAGACTTCTTGGCTTCCAACTTGATCCTCCATCCACTTCGCTTCGTTTACGCTTCTTCTGTCCATGAAGAAAATGGAGTTCATGAGGGGCTTGCCAGTGCGGCTGACCGGAATTAGTGATGGGCACAGGCAGTCGACAGAAACGGCGGCTATGTTGTCCGCGCGTTTTCCTACGCTTCGAACAAGGCTGCGCGTCATAGTTTTGAAGGTTAGAAGCCAATTTTCCGCGCTATGTTCTCCGGCAAGCGGCTCCTCGTGCAATATTGGATACTCTGATGTCCTTAGGGCTACTTGGTGTCCTTCCGCATCGAAGAGCGCGCCCTTCATCTGAGTTGAACCGATGTCCACCCCGAGGAATAGAGGTGGCGACATGGTTAGTTCTTCGCCAACGATCCGATAAGGCCTGTGAAGATTGCGGCCCTAGCAGTATCCTCCGCCCAATCAAGGAAGTTGAAGGCTTCGAATATCGTCCTACCGGCCGCAACAAGTCCATGTCCCTTCATGAGCACCACTCTCACGGTTGGGTCACTGAAAGCGTCGGTCACCATCTTAGCCAGTTCCGCAGACCCAGATTTTGCAATTTCAACTATGGGTATCTTTCCGAGGTATGCTTTTCCAGGTGCCGTTACGATTGGGAAAACTGTGCCGGCGATTGCCCAGGAAGTTGCGTAAGGTGGGTGTGCGTGTACGACGCCTCCGACATCGCTGCGTTTAGCGTAGATTCCCAAATGGAACCCCACCTCTTTCGAAGGCCTACCTTGGCCTGAAACAACCTGCCCTGTTGGATCCACTCTGAGAATACTGCTTGGATCAACCCAGGTCATGCTGGCGCCCGTGGCTTTAATGAAGCAGGAGTTGGTGTCGGGAATCCTTACGCTAGTGTTTCCGCTACTTCCAGGAGCCCAACCGCGTTCATCAACTTTCTTGGTCACTGAAATTAAGTCCTGTAAGAGTTTCGTCTCGCTCATCTTTGCTCATCTGCGAGTCGGTACGGTTGCCCCTATTGATAAGCGATTACAATTCTTTAGTATCCTCTCTTGACTACGTAGAAGTTGATCACACCGTTTTTCGATTGTAGGGGTTGCGCTCGAAATGAAGATCACGGATGTCAAAACATTCGTCATGGGAACGTCTTGGCGGAATTTGGTTTTTGTGAAAGTCTACACTGATGAGGGTATCGTGGGTGTGGGCGAAGCTACTCTTCAGAACTTGGAAGGAGCCGTGCTCGCGTACATCGAGGCAGCTAAGAAGAGGCACATAATTGGCAGCGACCCGATTAGAATAGAAGATCTCTGGCTTAGGATGTTTAAGGACGACTTCTGGAGAGGAGGAGTCGTCTCTTACACTGGGATGAGTGCTATTGAGATAGCTTGTTGGGACATTCTCGGAAAGAAGGCGGGTCTACCGGTCTACAATCTACTCGGTGGATCATGCCGCGACAAGATCAAGGTATACGCGAATGGTTGGTACACGGTAGAGCGATCTTCTGAACAATTCGCGGAGCGAGCCAAAATTGTTAAGCAGAAGGGTTACTTGGCGCTCAAACTCGACCCCTTCGGTCCGGGGCACTATGAGTTAGATCGCGCGGAAACGAAACGGTCGATTGGGCTGGTCGGCGCTGTCCGAGAGACAGTGGGGGAGGATTTTGAGCTTATGATCGAAGCTCATGGACGTTTCAGTCCCCACACCGCCATCGAGCTAGCAAGAAAACTCGAACCTTATGAGCCAAGTTGGTTGGAGGAACCCGTCCCACCCGACAACATCAAAGCGCTGATTAGAGTTGCCAAGAAAACCAGGGTTCCGATCGCAACGGGTGAAAGAGCATTCACACGGTACGGTTTTAGAGAGCTTCTCGAATCGAGCGCGGTTGACATTATCCAACCCGACCCCATTCATGCTGGTGGAATTCTAGAGACTAAGAAGATCGCGGCTATGGCAGACGCCTATTACGTCACAGTTGCACCCCATAACTCAAACGGTCCGGTCTGTACTGCCGTTTCCGCACAGATCGATTCCTGCACACCCAACTTCAGGATTCAAGAAACATTTGACGACTTCGCTGAGCCTTACGTGAGGGCAGCGGTGAAAGGCGCGTACAAGATTGAGGACGGTTATCTGACCGTATCGAAAGAACCGGGGCTAGGAATCGATATAGATGAAGAGGTTATTGCAGAGCATCCCTACCAGCCCGTTCACTTCAACCTGTGGAAGAACAACTGGCAATACAGAAAGAGTGACGTTCTCAAATAGTTTAGTGAGTCAACCGACAAATTTAGTAAGGTTGATGGCTTTGTCGCGGCAAAATTTCAGCAAACACACATAAATCGACCGCAATCGCCCTACTTAGCTCGATACGGTTTGGAAGAATCCCCAATCGAACGAGGGGCTTACAACGAAACCAGCATAGAACACTTGTTCGTTGACTTCATGCAGATGAAAGAGTTCGCGAAGCACCCCCTGATCATGAAGAGAGCGGAAGGCGTATGGTATGAGGACGTGAACGGAAAGAAATACCTTGACGGAATCTCTGGCATTTTCGTCGTAAACATCGGACACAAGAATAGAAAGATACTAGACGCAATGAAAAGGCAGTTAGAGGAACTGAGTTTTGCACCCCCAATTCATTCAACCAATCTAAGGGCACTTGAGCTAGCGGACCTAATCTCATCCATAACACCGGGAAATCTTCACACAGTCAAATTCTTCAGCGGTGGCTCGGAAGCCACTGAAGCCGCTATGAAGCTTGCAAGACAATACCACAAGCAGTCAGGAAACCCGGGGAAGTTCAAAGTCATATCTCTATACGATAGCTACCATGGCGCCACAATGGGAGCGCTCGGAGCATCTGGAGTCACGAAACGAAAAACCCTCTTCGAACCTTTCGGGTCAGGATACGTTCACGTTTTTCCGCCAACATGCTACCGCTGTCCATACGCGTTGAATTATCCTGAATGCAACATCCTATGCGCTCGAATAGTCGAGCAGATCGTGAAAAAGGAAGGCCCGGAGACGATTTCGGCATTTATCATAGAACCAATCGGGAACACTGGCGGAATAGTCACTCCACCACCAGGCTATTTCGAAATCCTGCGCGAAATATGCGACAAATACAACATACTCCTAATCTTCGACGAAATAATCACAGGGTTTGGCAGAACAGGCGAGATGTTTGCAGCACAAACATTCGGCACGAATCCCGACATACTCTGCATGGGTAAAGGTATGGCAAGTGGATACGCCCCTATAGGCGGAATCGCTTTCAGCGATAGAATTGCGGAAGCGTTCTATGGGCGGGAAGAGCAACAAGTCCAATTTAGCCACGGACATACATTCGGCGGTAACCCACTATCATGTGCCGCAGCAATAGCCAGCATAAACGAAATCCGAGACAGAGATTTGCCTCACAAAGCACGCGAAAATGGTGCAAGGATCGTTGAACGACTCCAAAAACTGCAACATCCAGAAGTTATCGGGAACATACGCGGCAAAGGGCTGATCATTGGAGCCGAATTTGTGAAGGATGCGAAAACTAAGGAGCAATTCAATGAACAACTCAACTTTGGAGTTCGCGTTGGAAAAGCAGCACAGCAGAAAGGCGTCATCTTACGATTCGACCCGAACTGGATAGCCTTCGCACCACCACTAACAATTGAAAGCAATGAAATCGACACGATGATGAACATATTCTCAGAAAGCCTCGACGCCATCCTAATGACCACAAAATAGAATCAACAAAAAAGCGCGCCATCTCCTTCGCAGTAGTTGCGAAAGTGTCGTCTCGTTAGCGAGAAGCAGATTATTTCAGTGTTCTTAGTTCAACCTCGATGTGGCAGTCCAGTTTTTGGCCAGGGTCGAGGCGTGAGCAGTGACCTTCCCTTATTGCCTCACCCAAATCGTACGGGTAGCTAGTGCTAGGTTCAATCACCGCCGTGTAAAGCGATCTGTACCCACCATAGGCTAAGAAAAGCCAAACATTGTCGAAAATCTCCTTTGGGAACCTTATCGTCACGCTCAAGTTGCGCTTTGGATTGTTGAATTTAGCCACTCCATCTTTCAAGTCAGTCACGTAATGCAAACTACATGTCTGTTCTGTTGAAGGTGGTACTCTGCTAACGTCAATTTCTCTCCCTTCAGAATTCGTTGCGTAAGGCCACTTGTACATCGCTCTGTGGTCTGAGTAAAGGTGGCGGTAGCGTGGGTCAATGATGCCTGTACTGGCAGGTATCTCAATCGTGCAGGTTTCGTTGATATCGAATGCGGGGTGCAACTTCCAAAGAAACCTCAATGGTTTGTCACCAACGTTCTCGAGCAAGTATCTAACGTGGACCGAACTCTCGCCATCTCTCAAGGTTAGAAATCTCGTTAGCTTGCATGGCGTCGCCTCGTTCCTAACTGAAGTTTGCAATGTAGCTGAAGGTGGATGCTCTCGATTCCGGATTAGAGAATGGGCCCATGGAATCGACCAGACCTCACCCATGTCCGGGTAATGCTTTCCATCCACGATGCAAGGAGCATCATTTGGGAAAATCTCATCCCATCCTCCACACCATACATCATCAAAGGGCGAACTTGGAGAAACTATGGCAGGTTGCATTGCTGGGTTATGCCAAAGAATGTCCTCTTGAAGAGGTTTGTAGATTAGACTGTAAATCTTAGCCCCGAGCTCAGGGAAGACGATGATACGTAACAGGTCGTTTTCAAGAACAACGGGACGCAGATTCCAGTAACCCGAGGTTCCGTTTGCATTCATACTTTATTCCTCCAGCGCGATTGTCGTTGAAAAGCACTTCAGGAAAGATTCTGTCTTGGACGAGCGATCTGTCAGCTATTTGTGTTTCCGTCCGAGCGTGATTACCTTTGTATAAGTCGCAATCCCTGTTTGAAATGTGTGGACTGGTGAATTCTCGGCGGGGCGCTCAGCGCTTAGTCTTAAATACGTAAGTCACGCGTGGTTTAGGTTCGTAAAGGTCGAGAAGTTGCATTCTAAACTTCGACTTGTTATTTTGGCGTTGTTAGTTAACGTAACTTTGTTGTCGGCAACGTTTCTACCGGCTTACAGTCAAACAATTCAACACGGCGGAACATTGCATCTGGCTTTACCTAACACTATCGACAATTTCTCTCAGTACCTAACAACTTCCTACCAAGCTTGGTACTTCAACCAAATGTGCTACCCTGACCTCGGGGTTCCAACAGCCTTCGGCTTAATGCACTTAGCAGTGTCGCAATACTGGTCGAATCCCACCGCTACAACTTGGTACTTCATGATCCGGCCGGGGATGACTTGGTCGGACGGTGTACCGGTTAACGCGACCGACCTCGCATACTCACTACAGCTAATGTTCTCAACTTTCACCTGGGGAGCTGGGAGCCTCTCAATTTATTCAAGCTACCTTTCAGGGGGCATTGCGAACGCGATCAAAGTTGACAACGCGACCGTTGTGGAGGTCGACCTGAACCAGCCCTTCGGAACGATGGGCGACGTAATTGGAGCGGAGAACACTCCAAACCTATCCCCATACCATATCTGGAAGAATTACATCATGAACGGAACCTCGCCCGGTCCGAACTTCGGAACACTAGTGAGCGCAGGTGCGTTCTACGTGTCAAATTACACGCAGGGCGACACGCAGGTCGTCCTACTACCGAACTCATACGGTTCACCGTTTGGAGGAGACCCGAATCAGCATGGGGTTCCATACCTCAACCAAATAACCGTCCAACTCGTACCCACAACTGCATCTCTTTCCCTAATGCTCAAAGGCGGACAAATTGATGCCGCGCCAGTTTCTCCCAGCGACGTAGCTGGTCTAACGTCAAGTTCAAACTACCAAGCAACATACGGGCCTACGCCCGATACGTGGAACCTTGAATACCCGATATGGAACTACCCGTACAGCGAGCTCGCTTTCAGGCAAGCAATGGCTTACGCAATCAACCGAACCGATCTTGTTCAAACAGCCCTTGCAGGCTACGGCTCGGCAGGAAACGAAGGATACATTCCACCGGAGACCGCCGCAGAATTCAACAGTTCAGTACCAGCATACAATTACAACCCATCGATGGCTGAAAGCCTGATCCAAAGCTTAGGCTGGACCAAGCAGAGCGACGGCTTTTACCATATGAAAGACGGAGCGCTCTTCCAACCAACACTGTACGTCCCAGCCGAACAACAACCGGAGATCACTGCGGGTAACAGAATCGTACAAGACTTGAGGGCAGTAGGCATCGACGCGCAAATACAAAGCATAGCCACGCCATCAATGATTCAGATATGGGCCAAAGGAACCAACATGTATCTGCACGAGCAAAACTATGGGTATCCTAACTCCGAACTGCTGTACGACTTTTCCTTTGACGGTTTCGGAACCGGACCTCCATTAACTGGCCCCATCTTCTCCCAAGATGTCGAAACAATATACAACCAAACATTAACCCAACTCAACGCTGCAGGATCAGCTGATTTACGAGCACAGTTGATGCAGAGACTCCAAGGCATAGTGGCTGAGAATCTCCCCTCCATCACCCTATACTACGTTGACTCAGTCTGGGTTTACAACACGGCTAATTTCGGAGGATGGCCCACCCCGCCAAGCACAATGGACTGGCCTGGAGGAATGTTCAACATGACGGCGCTGGCAAGCATATACAGCCTAAGTGCTCAAACAGTCTCCTCAACAAGCTCCGTCGCATCTTCTGCACCAGGCGGCCTTAACCCCATGTATGCGGTTGGCGCCGTAGTGGTCATAATATTGGTGATCGCGGGCGCAGTGATGGCGAAGAAGCGAGGCAGCAAAACCTCCACTGAAGCGACCGCAAAGTGATCCAAGAGCTGAGGGAGTCAACAGATTCTTCCTCAGCCCTCTAATTTTCTTTCTACTGGCTGAGCAACTTGGTCAGGATTAGTGGACGCTACATTCTGAAACGTACGATCTACGCAGTTGTGACTCTCTTCGCGGTAACATGCATCAACTTCGCAATCCCTCGTTTGATGCCGGGGAATCCACTCGTCTATTTCGCAAACCCACACATAATTACATCACCCACCGCGATGCATGCTCTGGAGGAACGGTTTGGTTTAGATAAGTCAGTGTGGGTGCAATTCACACTCTACTTTAGAAACTTACTTTCATGGCCACCAAACTTCGGCGTATCCTACCTCTTCTACCCCACGCCCGTCTTCACCGTAATCATACAATATCTTCCTTGGACCCTCTTTCTGGTCGGCGTCTCAACTCTGATTACGGCACTAATCGGGATCTTCGTGGGCATATGGACGGGGAGCAAACCCGGCAGTAAAGTGGACACAGTGGTTATCTCGCTCTCAATGATTCTATGGACGATGCCATTCTTCTGGTTGGGGATAATTCTGCTTTGGATATTCGGATTATGGGCTCATTTGTTTCCGATAGCTGGCGCAGCAACCCGGGGCTTTTCGGCCTCGAACCCACTAACATTCGCAGACGCACCAGACGTTCTCTGGCATGCGTTCCTTCCAATGATGACATTAATCATCGCCGCATACGCCGGCTACTCACTAATAATGAGAAATACGATGGTGAATGAATTATCGCAAGACTACATCTTAATGGCTAGAGCAAAGGGGCTCAAGGAACGAGCTGTCCTGTTAAGGCATGCGGCAAGAAACGCGATGCTGCCAATGATCACTTTGATCGGGCTCAATTTGGGGTATGTCGTGAGTGGAGCGCTCCTAGTAGAGATCGTATTCGCCTACCCCGGCGTCGGATACTTGACCTATCGTGCTGTCCTAGCTCACGATTTTCCCTTGCTCCAAGGTCTATTCTTCATTGTATCGCTGACGGTTGTTGTCGCAAACTACCTTGCAGACCTGGCCTACTCATTCTTCGACCCCAGAATAAAGTACTGATGTGCAGTAATATGCAGACGATTGAGACTTCCACGAGTGCACTTGATTCATCAAGACGCTCAGGGATAGTGCAGCTTTTTGTTTCGAACAGAAGAGCACAGGTGGGTTTTGGAATAATCATAATCTTCACAGCACTTGCTTTCGCCGCGCCGATTGTCTCACCCTACTCTCCCTATGCTTTCCCAGCTCCCGGCCGACCATACGCGCCGCCCGGAAGAGAGTTCTTGCTCGGAACCGATTATCTTGGCGAAGATGTTTTCAGCGAAATAATCTACGGAGCACGAATCTCAATGCTTGTTGGACTCATAGTCGCAATTCTATCAACTGGCTTTGGAACCTTAATCGGAGTTCTCGCCGGATACTACGGGAAAGCCGTCGACGAGGGGCTGATGAGGGCGACGGACATCGTCCTAATATTGCCTCCTCTCCCTTTGATGATCATTCTAGCGGCCTACTTGGGACCTAGCCTCGAGACTGTGATTTTCGTTTTGACTGTAACCACTTGGCCCCTTGTCGCGCGCGTCGTTAGATCGCAGACTCTCTCGCTTAAAGAACGGCCATTCACAGATTCCGCTCGAGTTGCGGGGGCCAGCGACTTCCGAATCGTAACGAAATTGTTGATTCCTAATCTGGCAACGATAATCGCAGCGAATGCGGTCCTAATGGTGACCACCGCCATAGTTGGAGAAGCAAGCCTCGACTTCATAGGATTAGGAGATATTACCGTTGTAAGTTGGGGAACCATGCTCTACTGGGCACAATCATACGCCATCTTCAACGGCGCTTGGTGGTGGGTCTTGGCTCCGGGAATCTGCATAGTGCTCGTGGGGCTAGGCTTCGTTCTTATCAGCGTGTCAATTGAGGACGTCTTCAACCCTAGGCTGAGATCCCTTTGATTCCCCAAGAATCGCTCAACACAGACATTGCTCCCGCAGAAGCTCCCCTCATCGAGGTCAAGCATCTCTCAGTAATCTATAGGACGCGGGCTGGTCATTCGAAAGCGGTTGACGATGTCTCGTTCACAATAAACAAAGGCGAGGCACTCGGCCTCGCAGGTGAATCGGGATGCGGGAAGACTACCGCTGCTCTTTCAATAATTCGACTATTGGGCTCGAATGCGCGCACCGAGGGTGAGATACTGTTCAACGGCAAAGACATACTCAGGATGGATCAGGAAGGGATTCGAGACCTTCGTTGGAAGCAAATATCTCTCATACCGCAAGGATCGATGAACTCACTTGACCCCGTAATACCGATAGGAAACCAGATAATCGAATCCATCGTTGCACACAAACGACTTCCCAAAAAACAAGCTTGGGAATTGACAAACGAACTCCTCTCATCCGTAGCCATTCATCCATCAAGGGCAAGGAACTACCCACACGAGTTCAGCGGGGGAATGAAGCAGCGAACTGTAATCGCAATGGCACTGGCACTCAATCCCCTACTAGTCATCGCAGACGAACCAACCACAGCACTAGATGTAGTTGTTCAGAAACAGTTGCTAGCGCTGCTAAAGGAACTACAGCGAAGACTAGGCGTCTCCTTCCTGTTCATCACACACGATCTCTCCGTAATCAGTGAAATCGCGGATAGAATCGTGATCATGTACGCAGGTAAAATCGTGGAAGTTGGAACAAAGGAGGCCGTTCTCAAACATCCCTCACATCCATATACCGAAGCACTCGTGAACTCTGTACCAAGAGTCTTCGGCGAACGCCGCATTCTCAACTCCATACCGGGAAATCCCCCAAGCGGCATATGGCCATCTGGCTGCAGATTTCACCCACGCTGCAAGTATGCCTTCGAACTCTGCAAGCAGAAGGAACCCAAACTTATGAAATCGAAAACCGGCGACCATGCAGCATGCCACCTAATTTCAACAGACAGCTGAGATACACAATTAGCAAACAGATGCTGGCAGTTTCATTTGACTCAAATCAAACCAACAGACGATAAACCCGAACCGCGCAACGAAGGTGATCATAAGCCGATCCTGGAAATAAGAAACCTTAAGGTCCACTTCCAGAAGAGGCGCAACATCATCGGGCGAAGGCAAGTAATTCACGCTGTCGATGACGTCACACTAACAATTGCTCCAGGCGAAATCCTCTCACTTGTCGGCGAAAGCGGCAGTGGCAAGTCCACTATTGCTCGAACCATTGTCAAACTGAACCAACCTACAGCCGGAGAAATCTTGTACCGAGACAAGAATATCTTCAAACTTGGGCGAGAGGAAACCAAACAATTCCGACGACGAGTTCAGATGATCTTTCAAGACCCATACGAATCCCTCAACCCTCATTCAACCGCCTTCGAATCCGTTATTGAACCACGCATTATTCACGGACTCGTACCGCGGAGCAATCGAGAGAGAACCGCGGCCGTGGATAGGCTGCTGAAGTTGGTTGGGCTCGACCCAGCCACAAGAAGGGACAGGTACCCGCATCAACTAAGCGGGGGGGAAAGACAACGCGTCTCCATCGCGAGAGCACTG
>Ga0326728_10018653_pt1 | contig 13624 bp, 18 predicted proteins | sample MB3enrmetagenome_FD_207602 | JGI IMG/M metagenome (GOLD analysis project Ga0326728, IMG submission 207602) | Lab enriched peat soil microbial communities from McLean, Ithaca, NY, United States - MB31MN | ecosystem: Environmental > Terrestrial > Soil > Wetlands > Peat | place: USA: New York... | reverse complement strand
GATTGCTCAAGGGCGAGAGGAATTGGTGGAGCAGATAGCCATGCGCAGCATGAATCTCGATCACTTGAAAACCCGCGCTGAGCGCCCGCTTGGTTGCCGACTCGAAGGCCTCAACGGTGTCTTCGATGCCCTTTTCGTCCAAAGCAAGCGGCATTGGATCCCCGGCTTCGAACGGAATCGGGCTTGGGCCCACAACCTGCCAGCCGCCTTGCTCCGGCGTCTTAAGGCTAACCCGGGCCTTCCACGGCACTTCACAGCTCGCCTTGCGTCCAGCGTGGGCGAGTTGGATGCCGGCAACGGCGCCCTGACTACGCACGAACCTGGCAATGCGCGCAAGTGGTTCAATGTGTTCATCACTCCAAATGCCCAGGTCAGCGGGTGAGATACGCCCTTCAGGCGTGACGGCCGTGGCTTCGACAATCACCAGTGCCGCGCCGCCAACCGCCCGACTGCCCAAGTGAACGAGGTGCCAGTCGTTGGCCATCCCTTCGATGGCCGAATATTGGCACATGGGTGACATGGCAATCCGATTTCTCAGGGTGACGCCGCGCAGCGTCAGCGGGCTCAATAAATCGACCTCGGGCACTTCCAAATCGTGACTTGCAACGGCCCTGCCCGAGCGGTGGGTGTCGCCGCCAAAAACTTCGTGTGTTGCTTTACTCATAAATTATTACCTTTCTATCGCGCCCGCAGGAAGCGTGCTTCGGCGCGCAACCGTTCGGCCTCATTCATCAGGGTGATTATCAATTTGACTCCAACAAGGTTAATGCCACAGACCAAGTACAGGTGCTCGATGCGTCGCAGCATACGAATGCCTTCGTTATTGAAATAAAATCCGCCATAGGCCGGATCGGCCACTGGCGACACCAAGCCATGCTTGTAGTAAACGGCAATCCGGCGACGCGGCACGTGCGCCAGACGCTCGGCCACTTCCAAAGTGTAAACCGCGTCGGGATCCGGCTCAAAGAGCTGGATGGCCCGGTTGGTGTTCTCTTCGCTGAATTTCATGAATTGTTCCTTAAGTTGAAGCGGGTTGCCGCGGGTTGAAACGGGAAACACGGCTAAGTTTTTCCCACAATTCGCGCTCCTCGTCGGTCAGTTGCGCGGGTAGTTGCACGTTGACAATTACGTAGAGATCGCCGCGCTCGCCATCGCGGCCCTTTGGCAGGCCGCGACCCCGCACGCGCAGTTGACGGCCGTTGTTCGTGGAGGCCGGGATGCGAACCTTCACGGGCCCATCCAACGTCGGCACGCTCACGGTCGTCCCCAGCACGGCTTCCCACGGCGCCAGCTCAAGTTCGTAGTGAAGGTCCGGGCCGCGTGCGCGAAAATCCGGATGCGCAGCATAAAGGACGTGGAGAAAGAGATCGCCAGCCGCGCCGCCACTCACGCCGTCTCCGCCCTTGCCGGGGACCCGGATGGTTTGGCCTTCCTGCACGCCGACGGGAATGCGTACCTTGAAAGTCTGCGTCTCGGTCTGGCCAGTGCGCGGGTTGGCGCGCTGCAGCGAAATACTGCGCACCGAGCCACGCATTGCTTCCTCAAGGGTGACCAAAATGTCGCCTTCGATGTCGTAGCCGCGCGCTGGGCCGCGGGGTTGCGCGGCTTCACCGGCCTCAAAACCGCGCCCCTCGAATCCAAAACCGCCGCGTCCACTGCGGCCAAACAGTTGCTCGAAGAAGTCGCTGAAGCCCGTGCCTCCAAAATGAAATTCCTGGGTCTGCGCGCCGTCGGCACCCCGGCCGGCGCCACTCTGCCAGCCCGGCGGCGGTTGGAACCCTCCGCTCTCTTTCCAACTCGCGCCGTATTGATCGTACTTCTTGCGCTTCTCCGGGTCGCTCAGAACTTCGTAGGCTTCGTTGATCTCCTTGAACTTCTCCTCAGCGGTCTTTTTGTCCTTGGCCACATCGGGGTGGAACTTGCGGGCCAGCTTCCGAAATGACTTTTTGATGTCCTGATCGCTGGCGGTGCGCGGCACCTCAAGGATGGCGTAGTAATCTTTGAATTCAACCGGCATAGTTCGTGACGGCGATCAACCTAAGCGTCGCTCAAGACGGCATCTTGCAGCCGAACGCTAACGGTTCGCAGAGCGAACGAATTGTTTTAGTGGTCAGAGGCATCATTGGCGCGCTTTTGGCCGGGCTGGTGGTTTGGTTGTGGGGCAGGTGCGATATTCACCGGCACCGCCGAGTCGGAAGCGGCTTGGCTCAGATCGTTGACGATGACTTTCGCCGGGCGAAACACTTCCTGGCCGCGACGATAACCGCGCTGCAAAACTTCGAGCACGGTGTGGTCCGGTCGAGCAGGATCGCGACGCGTTGATAAGGCCTCCTGCCGACGTGGGTCAAATACCTGGCCAAGGCTTTCCTCCGGCTCGATGCCGTGGCGTCGCAGGAGTTGTTGAAGCTGGTGAAAGGTCATCTGCACGCCTTGGCGAAGTTGTTCGTGCGAAGTGGACGTATTGCCGCTGGCGAGTGCACGTTCAAGATTGTCAATCGCCGGCAATAAATCGTGGATGAACAACTCCTTCTGTGCAGCCGCACGGCGCTCAGTCTCCTGGGCGGTACGTTTGCGAAAATTCTCGAAGTCGGCGGCTAGACGGAAAAGACGGTCTTTGACTTCGGCCAGTTCGCTTGCTTCGGCGGAGCGCGCACTCGGCACGGCCGACTCGACTGGATCGTCGCTGTTGCCTTTCGGCGGCGCGTGGTCGCGATGCGATTTCATAAGGTTAACTCAGGCCGCCAGCCTCAGTTGGCGCGAACTCGACCTTGGGCGAACCGTCGCGCCCCCCTCCAGGCGAGATGTCAACCCGGTTCGGCTCCTTTTTCCTTCTTCATCCTTTTACGCTTCCTCGCGGCGGCTGGGGTGGCTTGAACCGTTCGATCACGCTCCGCATCTTCGATGCCTTCTTCGACGAGTCGCTCCTCGTCGCTTCGCCCCTCTTCGTCCTCGTCCTCCCCTGGACTTACCGGAACCTTTTTGCCTTCCGAACCGGGCACCGGATCCCAGCGTTCTAACTCGGGGGCCGCTTCGAGGGCGGCTTCTTTAGGGTCCAGCTCCGGTTCGCCCGTTAATTCGCGCCTGGCCCTTTCGCAATCGGATTTCGACACCTCACGCGCGGAACGACCATCCAGGATGGCCAGTTCAACCGCGCGCTTCCGCACCATCTTCCGGGTTACCGTGCCAATGCCGACGGAATTGATCTCTATCTCACCCTTTTTTAAGGGATTCGTTTTCATAGGCGGTTCATTTTGGCGCTTGAGAATGGGCTTCGACAAACCATAGCCACTTATCAATCCCGCGCGAAACTTCGGTGAACAAATCCGCAGTATCCTGGTCCTCCAGCTCGTCTGCCTCACTGATCGTATTGCGTACTTCCTGTCCGAAGGTCGAGAGCGCCTTCGCCACAGCCTCGACGTGAGCCGCACCGTCGGCAATGGTGAGAGGATACTCTTCGAGCCGCGAGCGTCCTGCGGCCACGCGGACCGTACCCTCGGCGATTCCCCCCAATTGCACTATGCGCTCGGCGATGAGATCAACGTACGACTCCACGGCTTCGTCCACCTTGTCGAAAAGCTCATGCAAGCCGATGAAGTGCGGGCCTTTCACATTCCAATGCGCCTGTTTCATCTGCGATTGGAGATCAACGGCGTCGGCCAAACGTCGGTTCATCAGCGCGTTCAGTTCTTCCCGCCGTTTTTGCGGGATGTCATTTTCGGTTTCGTACATTTTGGGTGGTTCCTTCGGTTCTATAGTTGATGTTTTCATAATCTAATTTCCTTTCTTTGGACCATTCATTGTTTCAGTTATTTTGCGATGTTTGGAGCGTGTATCGGTTTGATCTTCCGGCTCACATTCAGAACATTGCCTGGGGCAAGGTTTCGAAAGTACCCCGGCTGTTTTTCTCTCGCATCGTAATTGCCTTGCTAAAACGGATACGCTGCCTGCTTGTGCCTGATGGTCACCCAGTGGTCTCTAGTGAACTCGTGAATGATCCATTCGCCGCCAAAACGTCCGAGACCGCTGTTCTTCTCGCCGCCGAACGGGCCGGTTGACGTGTCGTCCACAGTCTGGTCGTTGATGTGGGTCATGCCGGCCTGCACTCCCAGCGCAAAGCGCAGACCACGCTCTTCGTCGCGAGTAAATACGGCGCTTGAAAGTCCGTGCTGAGTGTCGTTCGCGACCCGCAACGCCTCAGCCTCGCCATTGACCTTGATAATCGGCGCGATTGGACCAAACAGTTCGTCCTGGGCGATAGGCATCTCGTTCTTAACGTCCACGAATACGTGCGGAGGCAGCACCTGACCCTCTGGAGCTCCTCCCGCTACCTCACGCGCCCCCGCAGCACGGGCCCCTTGGATATGGGCCAGGTGCGAGGCAAGTTGCTTCTGATTGATGATCGGGCCGACGGCAGTGCCGGGATCATTGGGGTTCCCGTATTTCAAACCTTTAACATGCGTCGTGAACCGATCCACGAATTCGTCATGAACCTTGGCATCGACGATGATGCGGTTGGTGCTCATGCAGATTTGCCCCTGATGCAGGAACCTGCCAATCACTGTGGCGCGCACGGCGTGTTCGACATCGGCGTCATCCAGAATGACACAGGGGGCATTGCCGCCGAGTTCGAGCGCAACGCGCTTCATCACCGGGCCTTTCATGGCGAGTTCCCCGATGTGCCGGCCGACCCGCGTGGACCCCGTAAACGAAATCAGGCGTGGGATCGGATGTAACGTAAAGGCATCGCCGATGTCATGGGTGGCGCCGACCACGACATTCAGGAGACCCACCGGCAGTCCGGCCTCCTCGTATATCTTTGCGAGCAGCAGGCCACCGGTAATAGGCGTATCATGGGCGGGCTTGAGAACAACCGCGTTGCCTAGCGCCAGCGCGGGACCAACGGAACGATGGGAAAGATAGATCGGGAAGTTCCACGGGCTGATGACGCCGATCACGCCGAGGGGTTGACGGTATGCCCGGCTCTCCTTGCCGCTCTCATCAAGGGGGAGAATCCGGCCGGCCACGCGGTTGGGGAAGGATGCAGCCTCCTGCGTAATCGCACATAGAAACTGCCACTCCAGTTCGGCCTTGATGCGAGTGCTCCCGGACTCCCGAATGAGCCAATCCACGATCTCTTGATGCCGCGCTTCCATGATCGCGGCCGAGTGGCGTATGACGGCGGCACGCTCCGATGGCAGGAGCGCCGCCCAGCCGCCCTGGGCTTTGGCAGCAGACTGGTACGCTTCGTCGAGATCGTTCTGATCCGCCAGGGCGATCTCTGCGAGGGTTTCTCCTGAGTAAGGGTCCGTATCTTTCCGCTTTTCGCCTTTCTTGCCAGGTCGCCAGGAACCATTGATGTATTGCTCGGTGAAGCCCATGTAGCGCGGCGGCGGCGCAGGAGACGTATCGGTTTGTTCCCTTGCCGGTCCCTCGGGAATTTTGTTGATGACGGCGTTCATGAAATCCTCCTTTGCTTATCTCGTTTTCAGATCGTGAAGGTATTTAAATCCGCTTTGCGTGCCCATTTTCAACATATAGCCGAGTTGGATATTCAGGTAACCAAGCGGCTCGAGCAGCCGGGCGTTGCTGAGTGGTCCCGCATCAATCGCGTCAAAGCCGATGTTCCGCGCGAGTTCGAGCACGTCATTCTTTGCGTCCGCATCATTTCCGGCGACAAAAGCAGTCAGTTGCTGATCGCCAAGCCGGCCGGTTTCCATGTGCTGAGCAAAAACGGTGTTAAAGGCCTTTACTACGCGCGCCTTCGGCACTTTCTTTTGAAGCTCTTCCGCTCCGCTCGTCGTGAAACCGATGGCCCACTGCATGTCCGACCCGAGCGCGTTGGTGGCATCCACCAAGGTTTTGCCCTCAACCGAGCCACCAGCTTCCCTGAGCACGCTGTCAATCGCGGTAAACGGCACCGCGAGCATAACAATTTCCGCCCACCGGACCGTCTCGCGTACACTTGCCGGCTCATTGCCGATGGCCCTCACATCGTGTCCAGCCCTCGTGAGACCTTGCGCGAGCGCGCTGCCTACGTGGCCCTTGCCAATAATGCCAATTCGCCGAGTTTTCATAGAGTATCTGGATGCGCAGGCCATGTTCATGAGGCAAATCCCAACCGCCCTGAGGACCGGAGTGATTCGCTTGACCTATTGTGATGAACATCGCCCAATGCGAGATCAATGTCTAATGCGTTTCCTCACTTTGTTGGCCGTGCAAAATTATTGGCTGCCACGTTTTTCACGAGAAGGCGAAGACCCGGGTGTTCCGCGGTTAAAGCAACAACTGGGGACGGATGAAAGCATGCCTCCCTTGCATTTCCGTGCTGCCCGGGTAATTTTCAAAGCATGACCCGCCCCGCCCGCATGAGATTCCGGCAGTTCTTTCAAGTTGAACCCGACGTGACGCGAATGCTCCAACGGTTTACGGAAGCCCACAAGACCTCACCTATGCCTAACGGCAGACAAGCAAAGATGTTTTTGAGTGCCACAACTGTCATCATACACCGGAGTTTGGAAGACCGACCCGGGAAGCAGGGCGCGGTGTGGGGAACAAAGGATTTGCGGCAGGGTGGCTGGGCGAAGAAGCTTATCGAAAACTCTGCCCGCGTCGCCGTCGCGTCTCTGGGCGCGGCAGTGGGTTGCATGAGTATTGCAAGTGCGGCGCCCATTTCCATAAATCCCTCCGTCATGCCGCGAATTGCCAGGGTTGATGAGCGTTACCAGTCCTATAACGTCGAGATGGCCGAGGTCATCGGCGGCAGTTTCTGGAAACCTTACGCCAAACAAGGCAAACGCGCCCAGGGAGAAAACCCCGCCGCTCCCGTGGCCCAATCGAACAGTGCGTCTTTTCAGATCGGCCAGGATTCTTCCTTGTTTGAACCGCGGCCACCCATTGACTTGTCCAACTTTCGCCTACGCAAGCTGGCGGCTGCCCTTGGGCCTGCCTATGTGCGCGTCAGCGGCACTTGGGCAAACTCCGCATATTTCCAGGATTCGGACGATGCAATCCCAACCACTCCGCCGAAGGGTTTTCAGGGTGTTTTAACCCGGCGCGAGTGGGCGGGTGTCGTTGATTTTTCACACGCAGCGAACGCGAAGGTCGTCACCTCTTTTGCCATCAGCGGCGGCGTTCGCGACCCTGCCGGCGTTTGGACGCCGGAGCAGGCACGAAGGTTCCTCGCCTATACCAAATCCGTGGGCGGCGAAATCGCCGCGGCGGAGTTGTTCAATGAACCAACCATCGCCGCGAGCGGAGGAGCCCCTCCGGGCTACGATGCTGCGGCTTTTGCGCGGGATTCCGCCGTCTTTCGGGCGTTCGCCAAGACCGCAGCCCCCAACATGTTGATCCTTGGACCCGGGTCGGTTGGTGAAGGTATCCCGCTTATGCCTTCTTCCATCCCCATGCTCAAAACCAGGGACCTGCTCGCCGCCACCCCCGCGCCCGTCTTTGACCTCTTCTCGTACCATTTTTATGGCGCCGTTTCGATGCGTTGCGCGTCAATGGGCACGGAGATGACGACCACGGCAGGAGCGGCGCTGTCGGAAGAGTGGCTATCCCGCACGGAGCGCGTGTACGATTTTTACGCGGGGCTCCGCGACCGTTTCGAACCAGGCAAACCGATTTGGGTGACTGAGACTGCGGACGCAGCCTGCGGTGGCAATCCGTGGGCGCCCACGTTTCTGGACAGCTTCCGCTATCTCGACCAACTCGGCCGGCTGGCCCGGCGGGGCGTCAGGGTGGTCTTTCACAACACACTCGCGGCAAGCGAATATGGGCTGATCGATCAAGCCACGCTGACGCCGCGGCCTAACTACTGGGCAGCCCTGTTGTGGCGCAGGCTCATGGGCCCGATCGTCCTGGACGCCGGACCCTCCGTTCCAGGTCTGCATCTCTATGCCCATTCTCTGCGAGACCATCCTGGCGGCGTGACTATCTTGGTGATCAATACCAGCCGGACTGAGTCGGAATCCATTGAACTCCCGCTGCCAGCGCTTTGTTACACGCTTACCGCGCAAAACCTGGAGGACGGCCATGTTCAACTCAACGGACACGAACTCAAGCTGGAGGCGAACGATGAAGTGCTGAATTTGCAGGGCAGGCGCATCCCCTCCGGACGAGTCGAATTCGCACCGGCGAGTATTTCCTTCCTGGCGATCTCAGAGGCGAAAAATGCATTTAGCCAATAAGCCCCCAATGCCCTTACCATGATCGGGTCGCTGAGACGGTCGAGAGACTGTAACGGGCGGCTGATTTCCTGGGAATTCCTTCGAAACCCCTTCGAAGCCCCATCGTAACCCCTTCGAAGCTCCTTCGAAGCCTCACGCTTGCAGCAGGCCGGCATCACGCTGGCAGTGCTGTGGTACCAAGCCAGCTCTAGAGGCCCAATTCCACCGTCGAGAAAGCCGTTTTGCGAGGAAAGGCGCGTCCTCCAGGCGGCGTGTACAAGAAATGAGGTGCCCCGCCCGTCATTACAGGAACGCTGCCCTTGCTTGCTTGGCAAGACATTGGGAGGTGCGAGGTTTGGCTATCTGTCTCGCTTTGCGTTTGGCCATCTTCGCCGACGCGGATTCTGGGTTCTTGCGGTTCGACTTGACGTGATGGCGTGGCACGGAAAGAGAGAACACGGTAAACAGACAATCAACCTCGGGATGCTACATGAAAGTGCTAATCATTTATTATTCAATGTATGGTCACACGTACCGGCTCGCTCGAGCAGTCGAAAAAGGGGTGGCCTCCGTGAAAGGCGTTGAGCCGGTCCTCCGCCGTGTGCAGGAGTTCGATGCCGTGCTGAGAGACACAGCCAAAAGCGAACATACCAACCGGCTGCGCGAGGAAACCAACAGCCTGACTTAGCCTCAACGCTTCATACATTCAGGATATTGCATCATCAGGCCCCAACCGATGTCTGTATGGCTGATGATTCCCATTACCTTATGGTTTTGGACCACCGGCAATTGCTTGACGCGGCGGGCAGCCATTGTCGCCCCAGCCTCGAGCACCTCAAGATCGGGGGATACGGTCATGACGTCTCTGGTCATGATCTTCTCAACTGGAACACCGGTGACCTCTCTAAAGCGGTCTTCCATCAACTGAGGAGTGGTAAGGTACTCTTCATGCTCCATTAATTCTTTCTGAGTTGGGAGCAATTTATGACTTAGATCGGAGTATGTGACGATGCCCGCGAGCCTCTGCTGGCTGTCCACGACCAGAATATCATTCAGATGGTGGCGGAGCATAAGCTGCAGAACCTCGCGCAGCGGCGTCTTGGGGCCCACGGTGATAACTCTGGGATTCATCAATTCAAGTACTTTCATGTTGGTGCGACAAATGAGTTCATGACACCCATTTCGGAGAAAAATGGGGGAACAGGTTGTTGGTTGATGGAGACCTCGATCAGGCCCTGGCGGCGGGGCCGGGATTCCACGGCCCGACGCCAGGCGTGGGGCAGGTCGCGTTGATCGGTGTGATCCATGGCGTGGAGGGTACACTTCGAGCGGGCGCCGTCCACGCAAAAATGGTTTGCAAAAATGGTTTGCCGCTTCCGCTAAGCTTCGGCAACCCTGAATTCCCCTAAATTCCCCTTGCTTCTCTGAACCGGCGGCGTAAAATGATGACCGCGGGTCCGAACAACAGTGCGTACTAGACGAAAGAAAAGCGTATGTTGGGGATTCTTCCTGCCGCTCCTGTTTTGGAGACAATCGATGAGCGATTGATGCGGTGTGGCATTAGTCGTCGCACGTTCATAAAATTCTGTTCCTCCTTGATGGTCGCTGCGCCTTCCGCCCTGGCGATCACTGACCAGAAGACTCCGGCAGACGTTGCTGCGGCACTCGGGAAAGTCATTCGTCCTCCTGTGATCTGGCTGCACTTTCAGGATTGCACGGGATGCACCGAGACGCTGCTCCGCCCCTCGCATCCCGGCTTGGACGATCTGATCCTGAACCTCATTTCGCTGGAATATCACGAGACGCTGATGGCGGGTTCGGGGACTTTGGCGGAACAAGCGCTGGCGGAGGCTGTCCAACGATATTCGAACCAATACATTTGCGTGGTCGAGGGTTCGATTCCCACCGGCGGTCATGGTGCGTACATGAAGCTCGCGGGAAGACCAGCCATGGACGTCCTCCTCGAGGTTGGTGGAAAGGCCTCCACCATCGTCGCCATCGGGTCATGCGCGTCGTGGGGAGGAGTTCCCTCAGCAGATCCTAATCCGACTGGCGCCGTAGGCGTCGAGGACATTCTGCCCAGAGCGAGGATTGTTAATCTCCCAGGCTGTCCTCCCAACCCCTATACGCTCCTTGGCGTTGTCTTACAGGCGGCTTCCAATGGAACGCTTCCGGAATTGGACCAGCAGAGGCGGCCAAAGTTCGCCTACGACCGGCACATTCATGAGCATTGCCCGCGTCGGGCGCACTTCGATGCCGGCCATTTCGTGAAGCAATTCGGCGACCAGGGCCATCGCCAGGGCTGGTGCCTCTACGAGATGGGCTGCAAGGGACCAGACACTCACGCAGGGTGCGCGACGCGGCATTTCAATGAGATTCCTGACGTGTGGCCGATTGGCATCGGCGCACCATGCATCGGCTGCACCGAAAAACACGTTGCATTCCGCATGCCTCAGTTCCAGGTGGTCCCCCTCCATACGGAGGTTGCGCCTCCATCGGCGTACCCGCCCATCATCGAGCCGCAGGGCAAGGTGAGCCCAATTGCAGCCGGCTTGGTTGGACTCGCGGCGGGCGCGCTCGCGGGTGCGAGCTATGTTGCCTCGCGCAAGTTCTCCACCGTGCCGGACGATGAGAGCGTCCCCGGCCCCGGCCCTTCCGCCAGTGCGGGACCCGCCAACGGCGGCTCGGGAACCGGCCCGGAGGAACGGCCATGAGGGCCATTGGTTGGGTGGCGCTGTTCGTCGCCGGCGCGACCTGGTTGGTCCCGACCAGTATGGCCCAAGCAGGCGAGAAAGCGCCTCCCTGCATGACGTGTCATAAGCCGAACGACACCACGATTGATCCAGAGCTGTACGCGCGGTCGGTGCATCACGCTTTGGACTGTACCTTCTGCCACACCGAAGGGTTCGACAAGGTTCCTCACACAAGCCAAGCCACTGATGACTGTGTTGACTGCCACGAAGGGCCCGCTACCCCTCCCATCGATTTCGACAAGATCGCGCGATGAAGGCAAGTGTCCATGTCAAAATGGTGGATGCGGATTTTCGCTGCACTGATTGCCACTCGCCCCATTACTTTATTCCGTCAAGCCGCATGACGAATATTTCGGAAGTAATTCCCGTGTTCAACAGAAGTTGCCTGGGATGCCACGCTGCTGGAGACACTCCCGCCGCCAGGCAACTCGCCTTTGAAGGCCTGACGCAAAAGCATCGGCTGTTTCCCCATGTGGAGTTGCACCTTCAGCGCAATGTGTGTGTCGCCTGCCATACTCCCCGCGACCAGCAGACCCTGCATCTCATTCTCCCCAAGTCGGAGGCCATCAGGGATTGCACGCCATGCCATTCGCAGAACTCGCTCATGGTTAGCAGGCTGTATGCGTTTCTCGCGGTGCAGAGGCGGGCCGAGCATGGATGGGTAAACGAGATTCTGTTTAATGAAGCGTACGTGACTGGGGCTATCCGGAACAGGTGGCTCGATTGGGCAACTCTTGGGCTGACGGGGCTGACCGTTCTCGGCGTTGCGGCGCATGGGGCCGGCCGGTGGTTATTCGCGGGTTTCAGGAGGAGGTTATGAGGCGCGAGTCCGATCCATATCCTTTTTGGCTCCGTGTCTGGCATTGGAGCAATTTGTTGCTCTTCGTGACCTTGCTTATTACTGGAGTCAGTATGCATTACGCCAAGCCCGGGCCGCCGTCGGTTAAGTTCCGAGCCGATGTCCTGATTCACAACACGGCGGGCATCCTTCTGACCCTGTTCTACGGTCTGTTCCTGTACGGGAATTTGAGGTTGGGGAATGGTCGTTATTACAGGTTCGTGGCCGGCGATTTCGCGCCGGGATTGATCCGGCAGGCCCGCTATTATTTGTGGGGAATTTTCGTTGGCTCGCCTCATCCTTACCCGGAAACTGGAGAACGGAAGTTCAATCCTCTACAGAAATTGTCTTACGTGGTCGTGATGTACCTGCCCTTTCCAATCTTGATCGTGACTGGATGGGCGCTGCTCTTCCCCGATCGACTGCCCAAAGAACTTTTTGGCGCGCCCGGCATCGCCCCTTGGGCTCTCGCCCATACCTACCTCGGCGTTCTCCTGGCTCTTTTCATGGTCGGTCATGCTTATCTGGGCACCACCGGGACCACGCCAGGCGAACTCTTCCGCCTGATGTGGTCCGGTGGCACCGAACGGCAAGGACCCCCACCCACGCTTCGCGGCTCTGATCCGGGCGATGGGCGGCCGCCCGGAGGTCGCGAATCGCCGGCTAGTATGTCAAAGGAGCACCCATGAGCCTTCGAATCAGCCGCCGTCAGGCCCTCCTGGGGGTCGCCGGCCTGGGAGGGACGTTGGCCGCACCCGCTGCCGCCGTTGAGCACCCGGCGCACCCTGTGGCCCCGCCAGACGCCGTGGCCATGCTCTACGACAACACGATCTGCACCGGTTGCAAGGCGTGCATGCCGGCATGCAGCGAAGCAAACGGCCTGCCGCCTGACACGTCGCTCTCCGGGGGTCTCTGGCACATGCCGGCAGACCTCAATTCAAAGACCAAGAACATCATCAAGCTCTACCAGGAACCGAAGGGGGCCGGCTTCGCCTTCGTCAAGAGGCAGTGCATGCACTGCCTCGATCCCGATTGCGTGACCGGCTGTCCCTTCGGGTCTCTCAAGAAGAGCCAATGGGGCGCCGTCACCTGGGACGGCTCTCTTTGCATCGGATGCCGCTACTGCGAGGTGGGCTGCCCCTTCGAGGTGCCGAAGTTCGAGTGGGACAAATGGAATCCAAGGATCGTCAAATGCGAGTTTTGCTACGACCGCTTGAAGAAAAACCAGCAGCCTGCCTGCACCGCGGTGTGTCCTACGGGGGCGGTGATCTTCGGCAAGCGCGCGGCTCTCCTGGCCAAGGCGAAAGAGCGCGTCGCCGCCTCACCCGGCAAGTATTTCAAGAACCGGGTTTACGGGGAGTATGAGGCGGGAGGAACACAGGTGTTTTATCTCTCCAAGGTGTCGTTCGAGAAGATCGGCCTCCCCACGCTCCGCTCGACCTCGCTGGGTTATTACGCAACCAGCGTGACGTCGGTCCTCTACAAGTGGCTCTCGGGGCCAATTCTCGCCGCCGACCTGCTCGGCGCGGTCATCAAGCGCAACTGGAATCGTCACGAGGCGGAGAGACCTGAACGTGAGAAAGAAACCGGCCTTCCGGATCAACTATGAACGCACACGACACCACCGGCGTCACTCTCGTCAATTACTGGCAGCGAGGCGTTCCCGTCTATCGCGAACCGGTGGTCACACGGACACTGCTGTTCTTCGCGGCTCTGGCCGCACTTGGCTTCATCCTGGCTCTAGACCCAAAACAAGCGCATTAGGGTTCAGACCCGAGGAGGGGCTTTCTAATACAAAGCGCGTCAAGCATGGTTGCTCGCCCCTCGCTCATCATTTCTCCTGTGCAGTGGCGAAAATGTCGCTC
>Ga0326728_10018650_pt1 | contig 13631 bp, 6 predicted proteins | sample MB3enrmetagenome_FD_207602 | JGI IMG/M metagenome (GOLD analysis project Ga0326728, IMG submission 207602) | Lab enriched peat soil microbial communities from McLean, Ithaca, NY, United States - MB31MN | ecosystem: Environmental > Terrestrial > Soil > Wetlands > Peat | place: USA: New York... | reverse complement strand
ACATACCAGATGGGCAAGTATGACGTGACGGTCGGCCAGTATTGCCAGTTCCTCAACGCTGTCGCGGCGACGGACCCTTATGGTGTGTACAATCCATACATGGGGTTTGTGAGTGGTGCGCACTCCTTCGCTCCCTTGATTGTCCAAAACGGCAGTTCTGGAAGTTACACCTACAGTGTTTCGCCGGGCACTGAAGAGTTTCCCGTTAATCACGTTTCTTGGGGTGACGCAGCCCGGTTCTGCAACTGGCTGCAAAATGGCCAGCCGACCAGTGGAGTGGAGAACGCAAGCACAACCGAGAACGGGGCGTACACGCTAAACGGCGACACAACCAACTTGATGACGGAGAGTCGCAATGTCGGAGCCACGTACTTCATTCCGTCGGAAAACGAATGGTACAAGGCGGCGTATTTTGACCCGACGTTGAATGGCGGTGCCGGTGGCTACTGGACCTACGCGACCAGGAGCAACAGCGTCCCCAGCAACGGGTTCTCTACCACCGGCACAAACAACGCCAACTACGGCCTCAGCGACCAGACGAACTACCTGACGCCGGTAGGCTATTTTGCGGGGTCCCCGGGGCCGTACGGCACGTTCGACCAGGGCGGCGATGTCTTTCAGTGGAATGAGGCGAACATCAGCGGTTCGAGGCGTGGTTTGCGTGGCGGGGCGTGCTACGACGACTCGGGCTACTTGCGCTCGTCCTCCCGCCTCGGCAGCACCCCCACGTACGAGGGCACCGTTGTCGGCTTCCGCGTGGCAAGTACTCCTGAGCCGGCCAGCATTACCTTGCTGCTCGCCGCATCGCTCGGGGTTGTCGGCGTTCTATTTCATCGTCGGCGGCGTGGGGTGAAACGCTGAGGCGAACTCCAGGCCGCTTCGTACCCACTGCCACCGGCGGCGAACGCAACCCTCGATGCGGACAGAATCCGCACCTTGCTCATAAAGCCGGTTCATCCGCTCGACGTAACGCTCGGGTACAATGCCCCATCAACGGCGGGCCGGCCAGTGTAGCTGCCTCTGCGGCTCTCCATGTCCTTCGGCGTCGTGAACCTGAAGATCGAAAAGACCAGCCCCTGGCGCCCGAATAGAGCGATTGCCAGGGGCTGGGCTACGCATCGGGCAACGAAAATGCCGGCCGGGAATGGGGCTGTCGGACCCGATGGTCAGCTACGCCGCTGCCGTTGCGGGCTCATCGCCCACGAACCGCCGCCAGCTCTCGGCCAGCTCCTTGCGGATCTGAGAGATGCGGCCGGTGCACACGCCGAACTTCCGGGCCGCGTCGCTGCTACGGTTTCCAACAGCCAGAAACTGGGCGACTTTGCGGTCACGGCGGCTGAGTGTGCGAAGCCAGGCTGGGAAGTCGATCCTGCTGGCGGCCAATTCGGCTGGGGTACAGGTCTGGTCGGGGACGAGAACCTCCTGCCAGCACTCCTCCTCGCAGTCATACTTGTCGAGCCTCTCGCCGGTGATGCCCTTCAACCGTTGGCAGTATTCTGACGACACGTCGTGGACGTTCAGGTGGCCACCGACTTTGCGGTGGTCGCGGGTCTGGGCAACGCCGTACTTGGCCAGCACGGTCGGGTAGGCCAGGTTGGCCTTCCCGAGCTGGACCAGCCGGACGAATGCCTTCAAGGCGTTGCAGACGACTTCCTGCACGGCCTCCTGCTTGGCTTCGGTGTCGAGGTAGCAGAAGGCGATGCGGGCATGACCGACGATCTGGGGCGTTATTGCAAGGAAGGCTTTGTGCCAGCGCGGAACGGGACGACGGGACACAACACGACTCATCGGCGACCTCCTGATAACTAAGGCCGCCTTTGCGAGGCGGCCGTGTAGAAAAACACGGAACCGCCCCGCAAACGCTGCGAGGCATGAACGAAGAGCCTGCTTAGGCCGGACAGGGCCGAACGCAGGCTCTTGAGGGCCAGGAGAGCGGCCTGGAATGGCTAAAGCTCTCCGCAGCTTGAAATGCCGCGAAAATGGCCCGTTATTGACGTGATGGGCGGCCAGCCGCTGCGGTTCACGGTGTTACGCCCCTTGGAAAAGCCAGCCGCTTCATCGGGCACCTTTCCACTTCCCAAGAATCCATCGGGGGGTTGGTCATGGTTCAGCCGTAGGGATCGGCCGCAAAAGCATCCAGGATCGCCTTGCCTTGTCCGGGAGAACGGCCGTTACCCGTGTCTGGATGCGGAGCGGCTTTGTCGATCACAAGAGCTGGGAACGGGTTGCCCAGCACGACGACCAACATCAAGATCAGGCCGCGTCCAATCATGTCTTCTGTCTTCACCAGCCATTACGATGCGTGTCGGCCAAACCGGGCTATTGCCCCGGCGTCAGCGATATGCCGATCCTCGGGTTCCTGACAAACACACGATACAGACGTACGTCGGTCAGTCCTGCGCCAACATCCTCCTTGTCGGCAAGGCGAAGCTCGCGGGTCTGGGCTAACATCTCCGTCAGGAAGGCTTCGCCGCCCTGACCGACGTCGGCGATGGACTTCGCCCCGCCTCCCGGCGTGTACTGAACACTGTCCAGCCGAGCGATGCGGGCGCTGGGCGATTGGTTGGCGAACCACTCACCGCTGCCGTGGCACCCTAGCGCCAGTACCTTGGTCTGAGGGCTTTGCCCCTTCACAACCAGTGCCGGGATGCCTTCATCGCCTCCCACCTGCGTGAAGCAGACGCCCAGGAAGCTCACACGGCCACGGAAACCGTCGATCTCCAGCCCCGGCTCGCCGCGCCTGCGGGGATGGGCCACGTTGGAGCCGTGCAGCGTGAACTCCCCCTGGCCGGTTAGGTGCATGAAACGTACCCTGTCACCGGTCTCGTACCAGATGTCGCGGGCCAACAGACGGCCGCCATCGACGACCTCGTAACTCAAATCGTTGCTGCTGGAGGCACCACTGAGGATGACGATGCGTCCTCCAGCGGTCTGGCCCTTTTGCAGTAGCGGGCCGCCGCCGACCTTCACGCCGATCTTGTTCCCACTGTGTCCACAATCCCGCAGTTGTACCTGGGAGCGCTCCACGCCGTTGACCAGGTAGCCGACCTCCTTGGCGCCATCCACCTGGACCTGGTCGAAGGACACCCGGCTGCCCGGCTGATCGCACCCGTCGATCGCCAGGGCATCGGCTTTCCTGGAGCCGACCAGCACCAGATCCCGAAGCGTTGCACGGCTGGGGCCAGCCAGTCTCACGACGGGGCCGTTGCCGTCGCCCGTCCACTGCAACTGCGTGTTGTAGGGAATGCCCTCACCGACCAACTGCACGTCGCAACCGGCCGGGATGGTCAGCGTGCGGTTGACCGCGTACTGGCCAACGCCAAAGTGGATGATCGGCCGTTGGCCTGGGAGTTTAGCAGCGGTGTCGATGGTCGCTTGGATCGCGGCGGCATCCGATCCGGGGCAAACTGCGAAAACCTTCCTCGACAACCGTGGGGGAGTGCCGGGCAGCGTGGGGATCGCAAGCAGCAACTTCTCACGGCTGACGGTCCGGTCGGCAATCGCGATCGAACCCGGCTTGAAGCCGATCGGCTTCGCCACCGTGAAAGTGTTCCCTGCCGAGATGACGTGCGCGTTTTGGCCGACAGCCACAGGCCCCCCGGTCACCTCGGCCCGGCTGGCGATCGTGTTGTCCAGCAGGAAGACCGGCCCCAGGTTGCCTACGCGGACGGCCTGCGTGTCGGCCGTGTCGATGATCTGGTTGTCCTGAAACGTGAGTTGCGCCCCGGCGCCAATCCCGGCGGCCACGAAGAACGCCTTCGACCCCACCGAGATGTTGTGGCGGAAGCTGAAGTAGCCGGTGTTGCCAATGAGGATGTCGGCCTCGGTGGAACGGCGAAAGACGCTCTTGTAGACGTGGAAGTTTCCGGCCCCATAGCCGTTGGTGGCGCCCACGCGACAGTCCTCGAACAGGCAATACCACATCCACCAGTCCAGCGAATTGAAGTTCTGGATGCTCACACCTGCCTTCGAGCAGCGGAGGAACCGGCACCGCTGCACAGAGGTTTCGGCAATTCCATCCTTGGCCAGATCGCCCGCCTCGATGCCGAAGCCCACGTCACGGAAGACCATATCGGCGATCTCGTTGGCCGTGACGAACTCCGGGCCGTGGCGGACAGCCGTCTTGGCCTTGCCCCGGCCGTCGAAGGTGATGCGGCCCAGCTTGCTATACCAGGCGTCGTAGTCGAACATCACGCCGCCCGCCGGGCCGTCCCAGACGATGATTGTCTTGTCCGGGTCCTCACCCTGGATGTTCAGCCCGATGGCCTCGCGCCCCGGCTTGCGTGGCAGCGTCAGCGTGCGGGTGATGCGGTACGTGCCTGCGGGCAGGTAAACCACCCGCGTCTGGCCCTTCTCGTCCCGCAGGGCGTCGAGGGCCTGCTGGATCGCCACGGTGTCATCGGCTTTGCCGTTGCCCGTGGCTTGGAAGTCCCGCTTCACGTCGGCCCAGCCCGCGAACGGGCCAACGCACTCTTCAGCCTTTGCAAGCGTGCCGAGGAATCCAAGGAGTGCAACCAGTATCAGGCCAATGTCATGGGCACGGTATCTGCGATTGATCTTCATGGCATGTGTTCCCCGTCAATGCTCGGCCGTCACCGCCTGGCTGACGCCGGGTCCCAGCATGCGGCCTATCGCCATGCAGACGATGGTATCCACACCGAGGACCGCCTGCAACTTTCCCACCGACAACGCGAGCGAGCGTTGTCATTTGTGGCCAAGAAACTTCTTTTTTGGGGAGTCAAACCGCATACCGGGACATCATGTCCGACGGTGGCTGCGGAACGCCGTTGTAATCGAAGTTGGCGTGTTCGGCAGCAGCAGACTGGCATCGTGGGCAAAGTCGGGGTTGGGCCGTCACCGTTTGCCGACTTTCCCCAACCTGACCTAACCCTACAGGAGGGCAGGAGTTGCGGATGCCTGGGTGATTACGGACCCAACCTGCCGGGGGTAAAAGCGTGCTTCGCTGAACCGCTGCAGGTGCCGAGGCTCGAAGCTGCGGGTGTACCGACACCCGATGAACTGCTACCGGCTTTACACGGCCGCGGACTTGGACGACCTGCTGCGGGCGAGCGAACGGTCACCAGCAAGGAGGCCAAGGAAACCAAGACAGCTAGCCTCCAGGATGGCTGAGCAGCGCACGCTATTTCGGCAGTAGGGGCTCCTATGACCATCGCGCCCGCCCTGTTGCGAGAGTACCCGGACATGAACGACGCGCAACGGGCCTCATCTTCGGCTATCACGGCAACGGGCGAGGTCAGATCGCCGGTTTTCTACTTCAGTTGGCGCGGTATGTGGACGATGGCATCGTGGACCTCGGCCGGGACTGTACCGCAAGGGTAAGATCGGCAGCTTGACGAGACGATCGCTGCGGCTGGACGCCAATCCGCCCACGGTGACCGTTGCCGCCTGCTACAGCAAGCGGAGGCGCCAGGACACGCAGGTCCTGCACCCCGAGGTCGCCTATCGACTGCGGGAGTGGCTGACGACGAAGGATGTGGGCGACGACTACCTGCTGTTCCCGGTGTCGGCCAAAGTGCCAGGGGGCACGGAGCGCCGAACAGCAAAAATGATGCGTTGCGATCTGAAAGCCGCCCGGAAGAAATGAACTGACGAGGCCACCACGCCGGAGGAGCGCAAGGCGAGGGAGCAGTCGGACTTCCTGGAGTACCAGGATGACGACGGCCTGTTCGCCGACTTCCACTCCAACCGGCACACGTTCATCACCAACCTGGAGCGGGCCGGCGTCTCCCCCCGGACGGCCCAGTCGCTGGCCCGGCACTGCGACATCCGCTTGACGATGAACGTTTACACGCACATCGGTCTTCACGATCAGGCCACGGCCATCGAGTCGTTGCCGGCCCCGCCGTCGCTCACCCCGAAGACCGGCCCCGAGGCCGCGGAATTGCGGGCGACGGGCACGGACGACGCCTGGGCGGCCGTGAAAAAGGTGCCCACAGTGGTGCCGAGAGGTGCCGAAATTGGTGCCATTCACCTTGCGCAAGACACGTATGAGGTCGTACCAGAATGCACCGACGAACGGGCAAGGAGGACGAGGAGGATGAAGAGCGCGAGCCGCCGCAAGTCTTTGGGAAACGGGGCTTTACGCACCACGATGCCCCCGGATGCATCGCTCTGCATCGCGGGGGTGGGCCCCGCTGAGAAAGTACCCGCGGCAGGATTCGAACCTGCAACCCTCAGTTCCGTAGACTGATGCGCTATCCAATTGCGCCACGCGGGCAGACCTTCACTATCTCCAAGCCTAGCAGAAAACCGTGTCTTGACAAGACGGGGAAGCCCGGGCGGGGAAGCCCCAGCCCGAATTCCCCCTGTTCCCCCAATACCACCGGCAGGTGGGGCACGCTCGAAATCCTCCACCTTTCCCCAGGCTCGCGTCGGTATCTGAACCCCTCCTTGCACAAGGGAGCTGTGCTTGGTGGTAGCCCCGGTTGGTCTGCCCAAATGCGTCCATAGAGGCATGTTTACTGCCACCGTGAGAGGCGTGTCGGCCGAGATCTATCCTCCGGCTGCGATGGAACGGCACTTAGACCCCCGGCGGGTGGCCTAATAGGCGCGATCGGCCTATTATTCCACTGTCAGTGGACTTCTGCTGCGGCTGGACCGTCACGAGGCCGGCGTATGGGGCTGATTCTGTTCGCGCTGCGACGCCCCATGACGGTAATGGTTGCGCTGGCGGCCGTGACGCTGGGATGCTGCTTGGCACTTCGCCTGATGCCGGTCGACGTCTTTCCCAGCCTGAATTTGCCTGTGATCTACGTGGCCCAGCCGTACGGCGGGATGGACCCTGCGCAGATGGAGGGCTACCTGGCCAACTATTACGAGTACCACTTCCTCTACATCACGGGCATCCACCACGTCGAATCCCGCAACATTCAGGGGACTTCCCTGATGAAGCTGTTCTTCCACGCGGGAACGAATATGGCGCAGGCGATGGCCGAGACCGTCAACTACGTCAATCGGGCGCGGGCCTTTATGCCGCCCGGCACGGTTTCTCCCTTCGTAATCCGTTTCGACACGGGGAGCGTACCGGTCGGTTACCTGGTTTTCTCCAGCGAGACCCACAAGATCGGTGAAATCCAGGACCTGGCCTTGTTCCGCGTGCGGCCGATGTTTGCCCGCCTGCCGGGCGTCTCGGCGCCGCCTCCGTTCGGAGGCAACCAGCGGACCGTGGTCGTCACGGTCGATCCCGAGCGGCTGCGGGCCTACGACATGACCCCGGACGACGTCGTCAATGCATTGGCCCAGGGCAACGCGATCAGCCCGTCCGGCAACCTTCCCCTGGATGGGAAGTATCCCTTCGTGCCGGTCAACTCGGTGGCGCGCGGCGCCGGCGAGCTGGAAGCGATCCCGCTCCGAAACGGACCCAAGGCGCCCGTCTATCTTCACGACGTGGGATATGTCCAGGACAGCCAGGACACCACGGACTTTCCCACCGGCTACGCGCTGGTGAACGGCCGCCGCAGCGTGTACATCCTGGTGACCAAGCGTGCCGACGCCTCGACCCTCAGCGTGGTCCGCGCGGTGAAAGCGGCCCTGCCCGACATGCAGGCGGTCCTGCCGCCGGACATCCACGTCAGTTACGAGTTCGATCAATCGCCCTACGTGACCCGGGCGATTTGGGGCGTGGTAGGCGAAGGCGCACTGGGGGCCATGCTGGTCGGTCTGATGATCTTGTTGTTCTTGCGCGACTGGCGGAGCGCGATCATCGTCTTGCTGAATATCCCGCTGGCGCTGATGGCGGCCATCGTGGCGCTTTGGCTCAGCGGGCAAACGCTCAACCTGATGACGCTGGGCGGCCTTGCGCTGGCCATCGGCATTCTCGTGGATGAGGCGACAGTGGAGATCGAGAACATCCACACGCAGATGAGCCACGCCCCTTCGATCGCCAAAGCCGTGCGGCTGGGGAACGCCCAAACGGCCGTCCCGCGACTCTTGGCGATGGCCTGCATCCTGGCGGTGTTCATCTCGTCGTTCTTCATGCAAGGCGCGCCGCGCGCGATGTTCGTGCCATTGTCGCTGGCGGTCGGCTTCTCGATGGTGGCTTCCTACTTGCTCTCGAGCACGTTCGTCCCCGTACTCTCCGTGTGGCTCTTGCGTCGCGTGCATTTGGGCGATTCGCAGCCTCGCGCTGCCGCGTTGGCCAATCTGTCGCCGCAGCGGCGTGCCTTGCCGCTGGGATGGCTGCGCGCAGCCTCCTTTGAGCGGTTTCGCCAAGCTTACGAGTGGTTCTTGGCGAGGGCCGTCCGCTTCCGCTGGGGGCTTGTGGCCGCTTATCTCGTCGTGTCTTTAGCGATCATCTGGGGGCCGGGCTCGCGGCTGGGCAGGGAAATCTTCCCCACCATCGACACGGGACAATTCCGGCTGCGCATGCGCGCCCCGGACGGCACGGACATCGACCGCACCGAGCAGGCCGTGCTGAAGGCCCTGGAGGTCATCAAAACGGCCGCCGGGGATGACAATGTTCAGATGACTCTGGGCTATCTCGGCACGATTCCCTCCACCTACCCGATCAACACCGTGTATCAATGGATGCGGGGGCCGGAGGACGCCGTGATGTGGGTGGCCTTGAAGAGGGAAAGCGGAATCCACGTCGACCAATTCAAGGAGGAACTCCGCGCGAAACTCGCGGAGGCGCTGCCCGAGGTGCAGTTTTCCTTTGAGCCGGCCGACATCATCAACGAGGTGATGAGCTTCGGTTCCTCTACGCCGGTGGAAGTGGCCGTGAGCGGTCCCGACTTCAGCCAAACCCGACCCTACGCGGGGAAAGTCAAGGCCGAGATGGCGAAGATCCCCGGCCTGCGGGACCTGGAAATCGTCCAATCGCTCGATTACCCCACGGTCCAAGTGGACGTAGACCGCAAGAAGGCGGGGACGGTGTACGTTACCCCGGTGGATGTCTCCCGCTCGTTGGCGGAGGCCACCTCCTCCAGTCGGTTCACCGTGCCGAACTTCTGGGCCGATCCCAAGTCCGGCATCGGCTACCAGGTGCAAGTGGAAGTCCCGCGCCCGGTCGTGCGCTCGCCGCAGGGGATCAAGCCGCTGGAGTCGATTGCCGATTTGCAGATGGTTCCGGTCAAACGCAACGCCGCCGGCCAGGTCCTCGTGCGGGACGTGGCCACGGTTTCTCCTGGAACCATGCCCGGTGAAATCGACCGCTACAACATGCAACGCCAGGTGAGCATGACGGCGAACATCGCCGGCACGGACCTCGGCAGGGTCTCGCGGGAAGTCTCAGCGGCCTTGCAGCGGGCCGGCCAGCCCCCGGCCGGGGCGAAAGTCGAGATTCGCGGGCAGATTCCTCCAATGCACGAGATGCTCGGCGGGCTGGCCCGCGGATTAGGACTGGCAATCGTCGTTATCCTCCTGCTGCTGTCGGCCAACTTTCAGTCGTTGCGGCTGTCGCTGGTCACGGTCTCGACCGCTCCCGCCGCAATCGCCGGCGTGGTCGTGATGCTCTACCTGACCCACACGACGCTGAACATCCAGTCCCTCATCGGCGCGATCATGGCCGTGGGCGTGGCGATGGCCAACGCGATTCTGCTGGTTACGTTCGCCGAAAGCCGACGCCGGCGCGGCGAGATCGTGACGCAGGCGGCCGTCGAGGGGGCGGGAAGCCGGCTGCGCCCCATCCTGATGACCACCTGCGCCATGATGGCGGGCATGCTACCCATGGCGCTGGCCTTGGGCGAGGCCGGTCAGCAGAACGCTCCCTTGGGTCGGGCTGTCATCGGCGGTCTGGCGGCTGCCACCGCCGCCACCCTGTTTGTGCTTCCCTCGGTTTTCGCTTTGGTGCAGTCGCGCGCGACTACCGAGTCGGCATCTCTCGATCCCGACGATCCCGAGAGCGCCTACTACCTGCCTTCCACCGCCCCAGGAGGTCACTGAGATGCATCGCGTCCTCGGCCTGATTCGTTTCTGTTGCGGACGGTTGCCGACCCTACACTGGTTTCCGCAACGCGAACTCATTACGATCGTCGGCCTGGCCGTAGCTGCCGCGATGCTGGGTTCGCTGGCGGGCTGTCACCCGGCCTCCTCGCTGGAGGCGGAGCAAACGGCGTCTGCGACATCCGCTGCCGCGGTGCGCGTTACTGCCGGCCCGCCTGTGCGGAAAACACTCCGCCGGGAGAGCGTGCAGCCGGGCCAGATCGAGGCATTCGAGTTCACGCCGCTGCTGGCCAAGCTCCCCAGCTACGTTCAGAAACTTTACGTGGACATCGGCGACGGCGTGGAAGCGGATCAACTTCTTGTGGACCTGTTCCTGCCCGAGTTGAAAGATGAGCTTCGCCAGAAGGAGGCGGCAGTGGTCCAGGCCGGGGCGGAAATCGAGCTGGCCGCGGCGGCAATCCGCGCTGCCGAGGCCGCGGTGACGACTGCCCAGGCCAACATCGGCCTGATGGAGGCCGGCGGCATTCGCGCCGAGGCGAATGTCACGCGCTGGCAATCCCAGTACACGCGGATCAGCCAACTGGTGGCCGGCGGCTCGCTCGATCGCAAGCTTGAAGACGAAACGCGCGACGCGCTCAAGGCCGCGGAGGCGGCGCGAGCAGAGGTCCGCGCGAAGGTGGAAGCGGCCAAGGCTGCGTTCGTGCAAAGCCAAGCGGATTTGGCGAAGGCGAAGGCTGGTGAAGCCGTGGCCGCGGCACGCCGCGGAAACGCGGAAGCCGACCTGTCGCGGGTAAAAGCCCTGCTCCAATACACGCAGATCCGTGCCCCGTATGCCGGAATCGTGACCGAGCGGAACGTGAACCGTGGAGATTTCGTGCAGCCGGCCAGCATCATGACCGCCAAACCGCTCTTGGCCGTCGCCCGCACGGATACTGTCCGCATCTTCGTGGACGTCCCGGAAATGGACTCTCCCCGGGTCGAGGCGGGCCGGGCCGGCTACGTCAGCGTGCAGGCCCTTTCCGACCGCATCGTGGAAGGCAAAGTGACGCGGACCAGTTGGGTCCTGGGCGCAAATCGGACTTTGCGCACGGAATTGGACCTCCCCAATCCGCAGGGCCTGCTGCGGCCGGGGATGTATGCCACCGCGCACATCCTTCTCCAGGAGCGTCCCGATGTTTGGGTCCTGCCGCTCTCCGCCATCGTCCGCGAGGGCAAGCAGGCCTTTTGCTGGACGGTGCGAGACGGCCGGGCCGTGCGCACCTCGCTGACTCTCGGGCTGCAAGTCGGCAATGAGGTCGAGGTCGTCTCCGGTCTGAAGGGCGCGGAAGCGGTGATCCAGGTCCCCGGTCAGTCGCTCCAAGACGGCCAGGCGGTAGTCGTGCGACCGGCGGATAACCGCTAGACGGCGGTTACCGGGTCATCGGGGACGGGTGTAAGCCGGTGGAACTTCTCCGCTAGTGACGATTCTGCCGGTTTTTCCTGATGGGAAAAGTGGGCAGTGGCCGAAAACGGACGGGAGACGCCATCGGCGGCGGGTGGCTCAGACTGCGTAACCGCCCCCGCCTTCCCGAGCGCCGCACTTCTCAACCGGCATTTGCATCGAGCCGAGGGTCACACCCCATGATGAACAGACGTTTCGCTTTGGTTGGGCTTCTGCTGATGGGTTCCGGCGCCTGCGCCTTGATTTACCAGGTGACGTGGCTGCGTGAATTGAGGCTCGTCTTCGGCAGCACCACCGCGGCGTCGGCGGCGGTGTTGGCGATTTTCATGGGCGGCCTGGGCGTGGGGAATGCCCTGCTGGGCAGAAGGGCCGACACGCGGTCGAACCCGCTGGCCTTCTATGCCTTGCTGGAAGGCTTGATTGCGATCACCGTGGGCCTGAGCCCGTGGTTGATTGATGCTTCTCGTGCGGTTTACATCGCTTTCGGCGGGCAGATGGCCCTTGGTGCGTTCGGCGCCGCCACAGTCCGATTGCTGCTCTCGGCCTTCATTCTGCTGGCGCCGACTGTGCTCATGGGCGGGACGCTGCCAGCGGCGGTTGCCGCGGTAACCACGCCTGAAGACGAGAACCGGCGCGCGGTGGCGATGCTGTATGGCGTGAATACGGTAGGGGCCGTAGCGGGAGCGATGGCCAGCACGTTTCTCATGCTGCCGGCGCTCGGCACGCGGTTTACACTCTGGTCCGCCTGCATGCTGAACGCCGCTGTATCCACCTGTGCCTGGTTCTTGTCGCGGCAGCGACTTGCGACGGCGCCGGCAGCGGCACCGCCGACAAAACCATCGGCAAGAAAGAAGTCCGCCCAACAGCGGAAACATCCGGCCGGCGGCGGCGAGGGCCTGCCCCATCCGATCCACGTGTACGCGACCGCGGGCGTGGTGGGGTTTGCCTTCATGCTGATGGAGCTGGTGTGGTATCGCATGTTGGCGCCCATTCTCGGCGGCACGACCTACACGTTCGGGTTGATTCTATCGGTGGCGTTGCTCGGGATCGGGCTGGGCGCGGCACTGTATCCACTGTTCTTTCGCGGCAGGCAGCCGAGCTTGCAGAGCCTTTCCCTGACGTGCGGCCTGGAAGCGATGTTCCTGGCCGTCCCTTTTGCCCTGGGAGATCGACTGGCGATTGCCGCGGCGATGCTCCACGAGTCCAACCGGCTGGGTTTTGCGGGCGAGGTGTCGGGCTGGTCGGCGATCGCACTGATTGTCATTCTGCCCGCCGCGGTCGTCAGCGGAGTGCAGTTCCCCGTGTTGATCGCGCTTTTGGGCCGCGGCCACAAGGAGGTGGGGCGGCAAGTCGGCTCCACCTACGCCTTCAACACGCTGGGCTGCATTCTCGGCTCGCTGGCGGGCGGATTCGGCTTGATACCGCTCTTGTCGGCCGTGGGGGCATGGCGCGCGGTGGGGATCACGTTGGCGAGCTGGTGCGCGTATCTGGCGGTGGTTGCCGCACGATCCCGGCGGCAGTGGCGCAAGCGCCTGGCGCCGGTGGGCAGCAGCGTCCTTGCCGTGTTGCTGCTGACTTTGAGCGGCCCCACGGCCGTGTGGCGGCATAGCGACATCGGCGCGGGCCGCGTCCGGCTCCCCAAACCATGGACGGAAAACGCCAAGATCATGTGGGAAAACGCGCAGCGACACGGAATCGTCTGGGAGGCGGACGGTGTCGAAGCAGGCGTGGCAATCGCGGTCGAAAGCGGCATGTCTTTCATGGTGAACGGCAAGTGCGACGGGAATGCCATAGGGGATGCAGCCACGCAGATCGGCTTAGGCATATTGCCGGCTGCCTTGCACCCGGACCCGAAGACTTGCTTCGTCGTCGGGCTGGGAACGGGGGAGACGGCAGGTTGGTTGGGCAAGATCCCCGCGGTCGAGCGCGTGGATGCCGTCGAGATCGAGCCGGCGCTGGACGAAATGGTCCGCCGCTGCGCCCCGGTCAATGGAGACGTTTTCCATAACCCGAAGATTCACGTCATCTACAACGACGCGCGGGAAGTGCTCCTGACCAACCGGCAAACCTACGACATCATCGCCTCGGAGCCGTCGAATCCGTATCGGGCCGGAATCGCCAATCTCTTCACGCGCGAGTTCTACGCAGCCGCCAGCAGGCGTCTCAACGAGGGTGGTCTGTTCATTCAGTGGTTGCAGGCCTACGAGACCGACAAGACCACGGTCTTTACGGTCCTTGCCACGTTGCGGTCGGTGTTCGCGCACGTCGAGATCTGGCAGTCCAAACA
>Ga0326728_10018648_pt1 | contig 13632 bp, 15 predicted proteins | sample MB3enrmetagenome_FD_207602 | JGI IMG/M metagenome (GOLD analysis project Ga0326728, IMG submission 207602) | Lab enriched peat soil microbial communities from McLean, Ithaca, NY, United States - MB31MN | ecosystem: Environmental > Terrestrial > Soil > Wetlands > Peat | place: USA: New York... | reverse complement strand
CTGCCGGGCGCGGAAGGTCAGCGGCTCGAAAATGGTATCGCTCGCCGCGGCAAATGATTTAAAGTTGCCGTAACGCGCGCGCCCGTAGCTCAGCTGGATAGAGCATCTGCCTTCGAAGCGGGGACCCAAATTTACTAAATCTTGCCGGAGCCGACGCAACCCGCTAAAAAATGGCAAGTTATGACAAAACGAGGCAAACCGTTTTTCTCCTTTCTTTTCGCTTTTTGTTTCCAATTTAGCTGGATTTGCCGTGACTTGTACTACGTTCTTACTACGCTGAGAGGGCATCTGCTCTTGAGGCAGAAGCCCGCCCGCAAGTCAGTTCATTGGGGGCTAAGCTCCTGCCTTCGCCTTGCCCGCTTCAACTTTCAACTTCATGCCTTCTCTTCTGAGAATTGCGGCATTGGACCTTGTCACTCTTCCGCTTCTTCGACAGCTCAACCTTGACCTTCGCAGTGACCTTCGATGTCTCTACCTTGTAGCGGATCGCGGTCCGCATGAGGTTCGCTTCCTTCGACAGAGTTTCCGCAGAACTGTAGCCTGGGCAGTACAGGTCGGGGATGAGCGCGCACATCACAACAAAGCGGTTGAGGTCGGCCACCGTCATCGCGCGGATTCGGGCCTCCGCCAGCTTTTCGTGGTCCACGGTATTCCCACCCCAGGACGCCTTCGTCTTCTTCTCGTCCCACGTGTAGAACTGGAACAGCCGGTGGTGGTTATCGTGACCCAAGCGCCGGAAGTAATCCAACGCGACCATCTCGAAGTCCGCACGCGCCAATCCAGGCGGGAGTTTTTGCCGGATCGCCTGCAAAATGCGCGAACGTGACTCCTTCTGAACCCGAATTGTAAGCGCGAGCTTTCTGCGCTGCTCCCGCTCCTGCGGCGAAACTTGGTAGTGTGAGAATTGCTGGTGCGTCTTGCACTTTTCATCCGCACAAATGTGCAGGATGGTCCCCGCCTTGCGGCCATCTACGATGATTGCAGCCTGCGTCTGGGGACATTCTCCCTCGCGCTCTGCACGACGATACTGACCTTCGTAGAGCGTGTTGGGAGCCTTGGACCGCACCTGCCAGGGAGAACTCTCGGAAATCTGAACAGGTTTTTGCCCTTCCTTCATTAAAGGCTCAACCCGCAGTTGAACGAACGCCTGGACCTTCGCCTGGTAACAGGCTGGATCCGTGCACAGCGACTTGTTCCGGATCTCTGGAAAGAGCAGCGGATTATTCCCCGTCCGTTTCGGGCAGGCTGTGCATGCTCCCGCAGCGGGCAGCAAATTCGCGTTCTCCACATCGAATGGCGCATTCTTCAAGTCAAGATGGATTTCGCGCTCGATCCAATCGCGAAGTTGTCGGACCGTCAGAGGTTCTGCCTTGCGGTCCTTGAGAATGGAACCGGAACTGCGATGGCCAGGAAAACACTCCATGAGGGCGCGCTCCTGATCCTTGGGTTGGAGGCGGGCGATTTCCAGCGCGTGGGCGACAGTGAGCTTGCCATCGTAGAAAGCCGTTTGCGCGGCCGGGATCAGCGCGGTGAGGGAAACCCGGCCCTTAACGTATGTCGGGCTCTTGCCAACCTGCGCTGCGATCGTCTCGACGGTGTAGAAGTCCGGCTTCAGATCCATTAGCGACCGATAGCCGATGCCCTCATCCAACTCGTGAATGTCGGCGCGCTGCAAATTCTCAATGAGTTGAAGTTCCCGGCATTCGGCATCGGTGAGGTCCCGTATCGTTGCGGGGATTGTGTCTTTGCTTGCAATCTTGGAGGCGCGAAACCGGCGAGCACCCGCAACCAGTTCGTACATTCCCTCTGCGCCGTCCGGCGATGGACGAACAAGAACCGCTTGCAATACACCGTGCGATTTGATGTTGTCCGCTAGTTCGCGGAGCTTGGCCTCATCGAAAACCCGGCGCGGGTTGCTGCTGGATTCGCGGATGTTTTCTAGTGGAATGTCCTGAACAGACGAAACTGCTGCCGGTACTGCTTTTCCTCCACCTGCTACCATCGTTGCGCTCATTGTTCTCTTCTCCTTGTTCTCGAAATCATTCGGTTCAATATTCCTCCGGCAACAAGAGCGTGGTCACCGAGCGGTCTGATTCGGTGATAACCCAGAGCTTGTCGCCCGCGTTTGTTCGGTAACTGCTCAAGAGCCGGAATCCGTGCTCTAAGCTGTAGTCGTTTTCCTTGCGGTCCTCGACGGACAAATCGCCCCACTCGCGATTCACATGGCGCGTAAGGAACTCGCCCGGCTGCTGTCCCGCCTTCTCAAGTGCAGCCAGAGCGCCCGGTGTCGCGACGATCTGGCCGAGTTCGAAAGCAGGTTGTTGGCTGAGTTGCTGCATGGGAAAGCTCCTTTCGGTGGTTTTGTTTTTTGCTCATCAGTGGCACTGCGTAGAGCGATGCATAAAAAGCAAATGCCCTCCCTAGCGAGGCCACGCGCAGGTTTTCGGCAGGGAGGGCAGAGAAAGCGGTGAATTTCCAAAGAAGGCCATGTCTTAGGGCGCGCTTAGAGCTTGTGGTGGTGGGTCAAGTTGAATCTCAAGAGCGACTGAGGCGGTTATCTCCGCGCCCACGACGCACCAGTTGTCTCACAGTATGCTGAACGCCAGATCGTGTCCGGCAGGCGATGCAGCTTGTCTTACGGCTTGGAGGTGCAATCTAGATCAGGTGACGCCATGAGATCAGCACCCGAACGGGTCAGGCTGCAGCAGCATTCTCGTCAACTTCAACGCGTGAGGTTTTCGCTTCGGGTACTTCGCGGCCCCGGAGCAGGACCAGATCCAGGAACCACATCTGATCTACTTTGCCGAGATTGATTTCCTGCGGGTGGTTCTTGAAGAAGCGCAAGATGTCCTTCTCCCGGATGCGGTGAATGTCGTTCCCATTTCCATCATGACGTCTCGTGCCTTGGAGACGGTCCTGGAGCCAACCGCTCTTGATCCACCCGATGATCTTGTGGTGATCCTCGCCCAAACACAGTTCGAGGTCGCGCATTGTGTAACCGTCGCGTACGCGCCGCGAGGTGCTCATGCGCTTCAGTTTATTGACAACGGAACTCTCTGGCCGGCCAAGCCGCTTTGCGATTGTTGCAGATGAGACGCGGCCCACCAGTTTCTCTATGACCTTCATCTCCGCGTGCGTCCAAGGCCGTCGATCCATTTGCATTGTCAGGCCCAGCCGTGCCGCTTGCCGCTTGATGTACCAGCGCGGCATGCCGGTCAAACGAACCATGTGTGAGAGCACTTGAAACCGACGATTCAGTCCTCCGAAATAATTTGCTTTAAGATAGGCATCGTGTTCGGGCCGCCAGGTGTATTTCACTTTTGCACTACGCCGACGCTCCGCTCTGCACTTCAAGCAGTATCTTGCCAGCTGCGGAGGCTGCCCTTGTCCGCGCCCCTCTTCGATGGGTTGACCGCAAATGACACAATTCACTGGTACCCCCTAATGTCTGCTGATGGTTCAAACCGGAGATGGCTATCGACTTGAACTCATGGGACGTTTTGCTCTGCGAGAACCATTGCGTTCTCGCTGCGACCACGCTCACACCCGATTCCTTTCAGAACTTGGTACCACCGAGTGATAATGTGATTTGGCTCGGCGATTACCGTTGGCTTGCTTGGAGGAGAATTCAGTGAATACCTCATCGCGACCATATCTCATTGAAGATCCGTCGCGGGAACGCGAGGTGGCCCGCACGCTTGTAGGCTTACCATTTATTGCGGAGAAGTTGTTTGCGCCCCAGTTCGCAGGGAAGTCGAGAACAACCTCCGCAAGGAGTTCGAGAGACTTCCGAAGCCGGGCACTTTGAGTGTTGTGCTCCGCGACTATGACGATTGTGGGCAGATTCATCCTGACCGTTCTTCGTGCGCCCAAAACAGAGTTGGTGGGCACGGGGAGGACAGTGGAGAGGATTGGTGGCTAAAACTAGAAGACAAACTGAGCTTCGGTTAATCTTCCTCGAACCGGAACTTGCGACGCGGGCCTTCAACGATCATTCCGTCCAAGCGGCTGGCGATTTCGCCCATTCCCTGCTTGAGTTTTGCGCGAAGGTCTGCCGTGTTCCGCAGCGCATCGGTCGTAACTCCGCTCAACAACTGCCGGGCCTTTTCCACTTGCTCTTTCAGCTCTCGGTCATCCAGCACGTTGCGGAAGTCGAATGAGTCAAGGAAGTCGCGAAGCTTTGTAACCGTAGTTTCGCGCAACCGGCGTGGTTTGCCATCGGGATCGTCCGACAGCCTTCCGCGCAGATGTTCCACCATTTCGGCCAGCGTCGCCCGCAGAACTTGTTGGATTTCGGATGCGGCTTCCGACATCATCTGCGCAGCCTTCTCGCGTTCGGTCTGGAAGATCCTGGCGGATATCTCTCGCAACTGCCCCGGCACGCCGAAACTGACGTACTGCCAGCTGAAAGTGAACCGCGAACGAATTACATCCAGCGGCGGGTAATCGAGCGGATTGTAAAGCGCCCGGAGGCGTATCGCGGCCTCCCGGCAAAGGCCTGGATAGGCCTCGATGAACACTTCAATCCGGTCGCGCCGCATCTGTTCGAACTCTCGCAGCTTCTGGTCGACTGTTTCAATCAGCGGAAGCGGGAGCAAGTGAATTGCTGTTTCGAAGGGCAGGCACATATTGTAGAGAAACTGGCGAATCTCGCCATCGAGCGTCTTGATCGCCTGGAGTTCCTTCGAGTCCAGCAGATTCTTCGAAACGCGGATCAGTGCCTTATCCGCATCGACTTCGACCTGCGAAGTGCTGACCTTTCGGCTGTTTCCCAGCAGCCCGAGATGAATCTTCAAGCAAATGGTCTTTTGCGAGAGGTCCTGGCCTTTCTCTTCGATCTCAATAACAGATTGTGTTGTTGCCATTGCGTTTTGCTCCTGAGTTGGATAGTCGTGAGGAAAATCAGTGCCGAATGGAAGCGGGGCGCTAAATGGAGGAACTGGGGCTAATGCCCGTGGTGCAACTGGTCGTTCTTGTGGTCGTGAACGTGATGATGGTGCCCCTTAATGTCCTTGCGATCTTCCCGAACCGTTTCGCCCCCGGCCAGGCGAGCGATGGCCCGAAGAAACTGTTCGGCCGTGTCGTGGTTTGCTGCGCTCACTTCGTCGCTTGTGGTCTTGATGGTTCCATCCTCAAGTATCTCGATTTTCAGTTGGTCGATATGCATGACTTCAGCCCCTTCGAGCCACCATGGCCTCACGGTTTCCTGCCGCATTGGTTTTCCACTGCAATTGCCAGCCGAACTTTCTGGCCTGACTCTCTACAACCTGCTCCGAGTAGGCGCGCTTGATATCATTCACGTCCCATGTGTCGGCCAGTTCGAGCCGTCCTGTCTTCACTGTGTAGGAACCCGCGCGGTTGTCCTTCGAGAAGCGAAGGCTCGTCCCGGTGTTCTCGACCAAGAAGCCGCGAGCCTGTAAAGCCTGGGTGAGCAGGCTCGCGTCGGTACTTTGCGGTAGAAACTCGATCTTGGATTTTTGAACCGTCCAGCAGGGCATCGGCTTAGACCTCCAATAGGCTCAGATAACTCGGTCCTCAACCTTCGGCAATTCGAAACGCCCGCTTAGGCGCGTTGGGCGCCATCGAATTGTCTTCGTACTCGTACAGGCCTGCGGCCGACGCGCTGAGGAACTTCCCGGAAGCCTGCATTCGTAGCGACTTGATTTGATCCGCCGCGGATCGTGACACCGGGACGATATACTTGGCCGCATCAAGCAACGAAAGCTTCAGTCGGTAGGCTTTCCTGCAGCACTCTTTGATTTCCGCTCCCGTCCAACCCTCGTCCGGAGGGAGTTCGCTATCGACGCGATATTTCCGCTTGTAGATCTGCCAGATTGCCTGACGCTCCTCGGGGGAAGGCAGATCAAAAAAGAAGGTTCCGAGCGTGAACCGCCGACGAAGTTCGGGAGGCAGATTCGCGATCGAGTTACAGGTCGCAATGAACAGCGCCCTGCCCTGAGACACGACATCGACGATCTTTAGTGCCGTCCTCAAGCGATCGCCCGAGGCGCCAACGAGCGAGCTCTGCATGGCGGCGAGATCGAAGGAGATGGTCGGAATCCCGGCTGTGTTACCCGTGGCTTTGGCGACGGCCGACTTCGCTGCCCCCGGCGGGCCCAGGAAGATGAGTCCATCCGCCTCGCGGTCCTGCATCCAGGTCAACATGGTCCCGGTCATCTCAGTTTTTACGCCGCTGAGATCGGTCCCCGTTCCCGCGAAGGCCTTTTCGATTTCGTCGATGAACACCACCGTGCGAGGCGGCTCTTCGCCCGCGATTATGGCGCGCAGGAATCCCTTGATGTTTTCCACCCCGCCGATGTCATCAAACGACTCCCCGCCGCGCCAGACATTCAATCCCGGTGTCTGCTCAATGACCTGACGCTTGCGATCCCACAGACCGGTGTAATCGAGTCCTTTCTTTGTGAGGGACATTGCCAGCGCTTGTTCTGCTGGAAATGCCGCGAGCCCCATCAGTGCGTCTACGGCCTTCGTCCGCACATCTGACTCCGGCGTTTCCATTTCCGCTGACGCAAAAGTTTCGCGAACGATGCGGTCCAGGTCATCGACGGAAGGAAGCGGCTCATCGAGGACCAAAATGTCTTCCGCCAGTTCCGAGGGCAACGTGGCACCAGGCGTTGTAAGAACGATAAGCATTCGACCGTTCGCCTTGTAGGCGTCGCGCAGGTTCCATATGCCCTGGAGGACTGCAGGATCGGTGAAGTAAAGCTGCCCATTCGCAAAGAACACGACCGCGTCGTCGGTGACTTTCGCGGCAAAATCGAGCGCAGCAGACGGCCGCGCGGAGCCCATGGACGCCTCGGCCCCATCGAGCACTCGTTGGGCTTCGGTTGCACCAATCTTGTTTACGCCGGCCAACCCCCGCATCACATCCCAGCGGAGGACGGGAGTCTCATCCTTTGTCCCATTAAGCGCCGAAACAATTGTTTCGATCGTGCTCGCAGGGTCCGCAGTTCGAATCGCAACCAGTGGCGTGGAAACGCGACGTGCTGCTTTGAACGACCTGACAAACTCATCCCTATTCCGAATCATGTTGTGTTTCCTCAGTTGCCGAAGGTTCAGAGAAGAGGTCTGCTAAAGAGGTAAAACAGAGCCTGAGGTGGACCCGTTCGTGTGCCGGGTAGCACCAAACCATGCTTGGCTGTTCTGGGCCTTCAGTTGACTCCTGCGAACGATTGACATTTGGCAGTAGGCTGAGTTCCAGACCCTCGGAATCTGCGAAACTGAGCATGGATGTGCCGAAGAAATTCTCTAATCACACGCTCGTCCTCGGGCGTTAAGACCAGCTCCGGCCCATGAGTTTCACAAAACGTGCGGAAGGAGCGTTCCAGCAACCCCTCCCAGTTCTCCTGCTCGATCAGCCTCGTGCATTCCCGACAGGCCAGCCAAGCGCCCAGCGAGTTCAGAACAAACGTGCATACGTTCGGCACGGCCACTTCCGCCGCAGTGAAATCGGATGCTAGATAGCCACAAAAGAGATCAGAGGAGGAGCAGAAATCACAAATCCCCTCGCTGACGATGTATTTGCCGTTCTCATTTGGCATGGATGTTATGTCCTCCATCTATTCAATCGAAGCTGTGCAGGAGTTGAGCTACACCTTGTCATGTTCAGAGTCAGGCGAGACGCCCTTTGGTGGAAGTCCGCGACAGAAGACCGAAAAGGAGTGCTGGATTAGAGGCGCATTGGCATTAACACGTACTGGTATTGCTCGCTTTCATTCCCGGAGGGACAGAACTCAGCGGCACTCTGCCCGTCCTTCACTTGCATACAAATTGATGTCGCTGCGCCAGCGGCGCCAAGAAACTCAAGCAAATATTCTGCGTTGAAGCAGATCTCCACGCCTTCGTGCCCGTACCGAGCCTCCACAACTTCCTTCGCCTCGCCATATTCGGGCGAACTCGCGGAGACTTCCAGCCGGTTCTTTCCGAGCGCCAGCCGTATCCCGTGCAGGCGGTCATCCGCCAACAAAGAGACCCGCTGAACGATAGCCTCGAGGGCTTCGCGATTCAGCTCTGCGACTTTCCCATTCTTCTTTGGCAACACGGACTCGTAGTTCGGAAACTGCCCAGTGAGCAGCCGCGCAGTGAGAAGGCGTGACCCAAGCGCGAAGAATACGTGTGAATCATCTTGTGAGAGCTCGATTGTTGACCCTTCCTCGGGTTCATCGACAAGTTTTCGAATAGACAGAAGCGCCTTTCGCGGTACCAATATTGAGATGTCTTGCTTCAGCTCGGGCAACTGATGCTTCCGTTCGGCAAGGGCCAGTCGATGTCCGTCGGTAGCGACCATGGTCACTCCGTCAGGATGCAGCTTCAACAGGGCTCCATTGAGCACATACCGGCTTTCCTCGGCCGACATGGCGAAGGATGTCTTTTCCACGCAGTCTGCGAGAAGCTTGGCCTCCAGCTTGGTTATGGGTTTCGGAACATCGGGCAGGTTCGGAAAATCGTCTCTCCCCAAGCCGACAACCTTGAAAGAAGAGCGTTGGTACGTGACTTGCACCCAGTTGTTCTCGAGCGCCCGGCACCGGATTTCACCGTCGGGCGCGGATCGGACAATATCCAGGAAGCGGAGCCCGGGAATGACCGCGCTTCCTTTGGTCCTTACTTTTGCCGGACAGGTTGTCCGGGCCCCGATCTCCAGGTCCGTTGCACTAATCTTCAGTTCGAACCCTTCGGCTTCCAGGAGAAAGTGAGAAAGGATAGGAACCGTGTTTCGCTTTTCCACTGCGCTGCGGACGAAGTTCAGTTCCTTCAAGAGATCAGACTTTTCAACGAAGAAATCCATTGGACACACCTCGGTCTCAGTTTTCCAAATAACAAGACACCAGTTGGTTTGGTGTTTATTTCTTCATGTTGTAAACGTGCGGGAAGGGACCTGCGTGGACGAACTGCGCGTGAGGTTCCTCAGACAAGGTCCCGCGCGGTCGGCATTGAACTAAGGGTTGAGCAGGAGGGTTGTTTGGCTCTACTTCGGAAAGCTTGACCGAACGTCACCAGGATCAGGTGTCTGCCAAGCGTACACGCGAGCAAGAAATTCGCTCGATCCTTCTTGTCAGGGAAAGCTTCACTTCTTTTTGCTTCTCTCTCTCATTTCCTTTGCGCGCTTTAGCAGAGCCTCGAGCGTGCGGGGTGGATCGCCTGCATTCAGCATCGACTTGAAAACCGCATAAGCATCGGTCTTCGAACCGGCTTTTCGCAGGGTAAATTCATCGTTGACCCAGACGTACACGATCACCCTATCCTTGGTGGAAAAGCGAAAAAACAGCCGATAACGCTGATGAAATTTTGCGCGAAACCAGTGCCGGTTATCTGGTCCCAATGTATCGCCTTGCCGAAACTCGGGAACATTGGGATCTCGAGGAATAATTTCCGTGACGTAACGATGAATCGTCGCCAAGAGTTTGGTTTTGGGATGTTCTTTGTAGGTATCCGGCTGGCTAATCGAAAGCTGTTCCACCGCTTCCGTCAGTTTCTTTAGCTGATTCTCAAAAAGCGTATATTGGAACAGTCGCCAGCCGTTTACTTCCATTTAGATCAGCGCCTCGTCTCCCAAATTCTCCTCAGGAGAGGTATCCACATTCCTCACAAGTGTGCCAATGCGCTCCATGACCCCGGCATCGAGCGGTTTGATGTGTTCGGGAGAGCGCTGCATGTCGGCCGCCAGAAAGCTCATGAACGAGGAAAGCACGGGATCTTCTTCGGCGCTCTTTCTTCTTGATTCGGGATCGGCAACCACAAGCATGCGCCCCGGTCCAATAATATGGGCTTCCACTTCACCGCTGAATTCGGGATGGCTATGGAACAGGGCTCGCTCGAAGCGCAAACCGAGCGAGTTGCCGGTCTTCGCTTGCTTGCCATGATACACACCGGCATCCCTTACCGTCGCGGCAGCACCCTCCCTCTTCTTGTGCCGAACTCCAACCTTTATTTTCGCCACGGTGCTCCTCCTCATGGGTGTACGTTAGCACACTCGTACTAACAATGCAAGATGAAGGTTAGCACGTTTGTACTGCCGCTTCGCCCATCCCACGTTCTACTCCCCGGTCAGGAGCACCCGCTCGTATTGCCGCAATTCGCACATTTGTAGCAACTTCCATTGGGAACCATCAGCATGCCGCAAGTTGAACAGGACGGCGCGTCTCCGGGCAACACCGAATAGGATGGAGTGTGCCCCTGAGTGGAAGCGGTCTTCGCCCTGGCGACCGCAGATGCCCCGGCCGCGTGCGTGGCCACTTCCTCTTCGCTCAAAGAAGTCCTGGGTTTGAGATATTCCGAGGAGATGAATTTACCGCCGAGCCAGCGCGCAATGTAATCCAGCACGGAACTCGAGTAACGAATGGCCGGATTCTCCGTGAATCCTGAAGGCTCAAAACGAGTATTCGTCAACTTGTCCACGATCGCCTTGAGCGGCACACCATACTGGAGGCCGACGGAGATCGAAAGTGCGAGGCCATCCATGAAGCCGGACAGCGTGGAACCTTCCTTCGCCATCTTGATGAAGACTTCTCCGGGTGTTCCCTCCCCGTACATCCCAACAATGATGTAGCCCTCGTGGCCACCAATCGAGAATTTGTGCGTGATGGACTTCCTTTCGTCGGGGAGCTTCCGTCTTTGGGCGCGGACGAACAGATCTTTCTGTTCAGGTGTTTCCGTGCCCGCTGGTTTCTTCTCTTCTTTTTCTTCCTGCGCCAGAGATACGGCAGTTGGCGTTACCAGATCGGTTGAGTTTTCCACTCCATCTCCTCCTCCACGCATCTCGCGCTTGATCAGACACCCCCGCTACTTATCCCCACCGCAAGCGGAGCGACCAAGCAATGCGTGTGAGAGCATCCGACACAAGTTGCGCCGGTAGTTGCTCCGCGAACCGCTGCAGCAAATACTGGAGGAATCTCACGCTGCTCTCCACTGCGTGACCAGAACCGAGGCACGGCCGATTCGGATAGATCACCCTCCTTGCCACATTGCTCACGATCGAGAAACCCGTTTATCCCGTGAAACAGAACACCATTCTCCAGAGGAGGACGTCTCCCGTTTTCGGCCTTTCCGGGTTGATGTTTCGTGATTAGCAGTTGGCAGGTCCGCCCTGCGCGAAATAACTCGATTCGCACGAGGACCGGAGCGATCACCACTGCATGAACTCCGTTCACCCCGATGGCATCGACTGGATGGAGGTAGGGCAGTGGCTCGCCATCCGGCCCACAGAAGGTAATGTATCGGCCGATCTCCTTCACTGCGCCGCCGGATTCGATTCCTCGTATGACATACCGTCCCGCCAGGTGTTGGTGTTCGAGACTCACGCTCGGCTGAGCGAAGATTCCTACCTCATCCAAGCGCCGCAACACCCGCCTCGCCAAAGCGATCCCTCGACGGCCCAAGAAATCTTGCTTGCCTTGCATTTGGATATCTCTCACGCAGATCGTTGAACTGGAATTGGGCAACCCACGGCTCGACGAATCATCTCTTTCGTGCAACCCGCCCAACAGATGTATTTCCGCGGGTCGTCAATGGAAATCGCCAGGTTATCGCCGCTTCGGTCCTGGCCGGCCTCGGCACAGGACGGGCATTGCGTTACGTAATTCCGCCCGATCTTCCGAGCCTTGCCTACATGGTCAAGGATTCGAAACTCGCGGCCGGAAACGTGAACGAATGGAACGGATTGGTCTGGCGAAGAGCGCTTTCTGTCAAACTCCGGTGGCATGGTCTTGCCCGCAACGAAGCCCTGCAGTTGGTCCTCGCTCAACTTTCGAAGCCGGTTCAGATATGCGATCTGCTTCTTCAGGTCATAGTCCGCACCGTAAAACCAATACCGCCGGTTTGCTCCTCGATGAATTCCAAGCGGCCCACGGATGGCATTCCCAAATTCTCCCGCCCGCAGTTCGTCGTGCTTCGGGAAGATTTCGATGCCTTCGGCCAAGCCAGCGCCTCTGATCCGCACTCCCAGTTTCAACGCTAAGTTGTAGATGTAGATTCGGCACTCGCGAGCCAAGGCAGGCTTCTCCGTGAAGATCCAAAGGTGGCCTCCCCGCTTGCTCATCTCCAACGCGGCTTCCACCTTGTCCTCTTGGAGAAAGTACTGCAGCTTGAGCAGATCCTCCATCGCTCCGGCATAATCGGCGTCAATCGCGACCCACTTGGATCGTTGCGTTGAAGGGTTGATCGCGTACAGCCCAATGGTGAGTTCGCCTTCCAGGTGACGGCGGATCGTGGCAGCGGTGAGGCTCAACTCCCCGCCTGTCCCCTTTGCCGTCGGTCGAAAGTAATAGTGACGCCCGCTCTCAGGATGAGGCCGCGAGGATTGCAGGGTATAGGCCCCGCGATTCACAAACAGGCGGCTGTAGTCCCGTACGATGTCGGAAGTCGCTTTAATCGCAGTCTCCACGGCTCCTCCTTTCCGAGCGGTTCCCGACGAGGAAGCTCGTGTTCTAACTAAACCCGTACTTAGCCTTTGTCAAATAAGTGAGAGTAGGCGCTAAGTCTTTGCTCCGGTTGGAATTAAGAGGCTTGAAACGTGGGGAGCGAAGGCATGGTTGTCTTAGGCGGGCTTTTTGACTGCTACATCGGCAACCGCGCCATTTCGCTGCGGCCGAAGACCCGGCTGGACGACCCAGTGTCCTTGACTTGGGAGCAAGTGAGGATGCTCAACGATGTCCAGGAATCGGCACTCGCGTACCAAGCGGTCGAAATCGTTGACCGTATAGCCGCCGAATTTGTCGTCGTCAAAATCCAACCAGAACCAAACCCTCGCACGGCGGTCATAGATGTAGAAGGCGCCGGATTCGGGATCAGCGGGAACGATAAGAAATACGAACAGGGCCTTCGGGAACTGGACCCATTTCGCGATTGTCGGGTGTTCGGTCACATCGAGTAACTTTGCGACTGCTCCATCGACGGAGCCTCCCACTTCCTCCGGTGTATGCCGGAGATCGGCGATTGGGATTACATTCATTTCTCCAAACATTTGACTTCCTCCTTTCGACTCTGAATCAGACAGACAGTCAGGTCAAACTGGCCACTGCAAGCGGGGACGAGGACCCGGTCAGAACTCTCCACGCCCAGCCCTCACTTGAAGACTAATCAGGCACTTTGGTCACTGAGTGTCGTCGTTGGTCGATGCCGGGATAGGGCCGGGAATTTGTCCGTGTCCAACTCGACTTGGGACTCATCAGCAGGATGTTGATGCAGGCTTCAATGGCTTCGTGTGGAGTCATGAATCAGGTGGTTGTCGGGTGTTTCCTCTGCTACGCTTAAATTCCCATGACAATCCAAACCAACCCCGAGGTTTTCAATCCATCACTTCCGGTTCATACGGTAACGCACATAGACCGAGCTACTGGCATTGTCACCCTAAGCGGGTCGGATGGAACATCGCTCCAAGTTCCGTTGAACTCTTGGGGACCGTCTGAATGGTCCCAACCTTTAATCGGCAGTAAAGTCCAGCTACTACCTTGAATTGGTCCTGACTAACGGCGTAACCGAGAGAAGTGGGTACTGGGATCAAGATGTCCCGGTTAGCCGACCTTCCGGAAATTGATGTTGTTTTGTGAACACAAGCGCGTTTACCGGTGCCAAATCTCGAACAGGGTCTGCTCCGAAGGTCAATCGAGAGCAACT
>Ga0326728_10018647_pt1 | contig 13632 bp, 8 predicted proteins | sample MB3enrmetagenome_FD_207602 | JGI IMG/M metagenome (GOLD analysis project Ga0326728, IMG submission 207602) | Lab enriched peat soil microbial communities from McLean, Ithaca, NY, United States - MB31MN | ecosystem: Environmental > Terrestrial > Soil > Wetlands > Peat | place: USA: New York... | reverse complement strand
CCGGTTACCCGGCACCCCCCGCACGGATCCGTACGGGCGCTCATTAGCGCATACGGCTCTTGTCGCGGATGAATAACGGAGAGCGCTCTAGCGCTCGCCGCGCACCCGGTGGCCCCTGGGACACGCAAAAACCCCCGCGCAGTGTCGGGCGCGTGTGAGGCTAAGGGGTGTTCTCCTTGACCAGCAGCCTTCCCTCCGCATTCTCCGCAGACCGTCTGAGGTCCTTGTTCGAGTGTTTCATCGGTACTACGCCGCTGTCCGACTCCTCCGAGACGTGCACACGGGCCGTGCGGCCTAAGCCTTCGCCCGTCGGTCCACCGCAGGGCGGACATCTCCGAGGTCTCCCGGTTCTCGTGCAGAAAGTGTCTAGGCGTGTCTGGGGTCTTAGACTACGCAGGGCCGACCCAGGGCTCGCGCTTGCGCCTCGGGTCATGTTGCCTTCCGCCGTAGTTAGAACGTCGGCACCCTGATTGCCAATTTTCGGAGCTCAATACCCAGCCCACCTATACCCCTGTTTACGCTTCACGGCAGGCCTCGCGACCTACCGCGCAAAACTCGGGGCCGAGTGGTTCGCTACTCCTTCCTCGTGAGGATCTTTCATCCTCTGCTTCCTGCCGGTTTATCCCGGCGCACAACTACCTGTGTTTTCAACAACATTCCAACTATTAAGAGGTAAGCCTTGTGTTTTCATAGATATACCAGCTTAGCTCCCAAGTTTTCGACATCGGTCCTTTGTTTTCATAGACATTCCTGCTTCGTTCGTTCATTTTCTGAAATTACGGCGGTTGTAGCAATGCGCGGCAAATGACATATTGTCTTGTTTGAAAGAAGGGTGATGGAACCATCTGTGAGGACTCGACGGTTATGGCAGAACGGCTTGGCATCATTTACTAGGCTATCATATTGAGCGTAGCTTGTCAAGAGTTTTTTCGAGCGATTTGAAAAGGTCGACGATAAACGCGATGCTTCTTCCCATCTCTTACGGCGCCATTGTCCCGCCCAAATTGCCCTAAATCGAACGCACGGGCATGTTGACCAGATCGTCCACGGCCGCGATGTCTCGGGTCACGAACGGCTCGCCGTAGCGCACGCCGATCATTTCCCCGAAATGGCGCCCCTGGGCCGCCAGCCGCTCGCGGCAATCCTCGCGGGAGGGAAACAAGTTCCGCCAATCCTGGCGAGGCGAGAACTGCGAGGCATAGCAAAGGACGGCCGCGAGCTTTTTTTCGAATTGGTCCGTGATGTCAACCACGAAGGTGGGGGGCAAGGTGAGCACGTACAGTGACGCGTAAATGATCTTGTGGGGGCGATGCGGGACGCCTTCGAGCGGCAACCTGGCGAGACCGGCAAGGAAGCAGGCTTCGTAGCCGATTTGCCCGGCAATATAATGGTCGGGATGGCGGCCTTCCCAGTAGGGCAAAATCACCGTGCGCGGCTGGAGGGTGCGAATACGCTGCGCAATCTTGAGCTTGTAATCGCGTCGGTGCTCGACTCCCGCATCGGGCAGGCCCAGGTTTTCCCGGTGAGCGATCCCCATCACCCGGGAAGCGCGATCGGATTCTTTCTTGCGCAGCGCCACGCTTCCGCGCGTGCCGGACTCGCCAACCGTCAGGTCAACGATCCCCACCTTGTAGCCGGCTTCGGCCATCTTGATGATGGCGCCTCCACAGGTTAGCTCGACATCGTCCGGATGCGCGGCGATGGCGAGCACGTCAAGTTTCATTGGTTTAAGATTTCGAGCCCTTGATGGAGGAGTTTTCATTTGTGATTCATCCCCGGTCGCCCTGCACTTTTTTCGGTAGTGGGTCACTTTGTTATTGTAGCGGCGATACCGTGTCTGCGGGATCGCCAAACAGGTTCACGTAGCGGCGAGTTCAGCTCGCCAGATGGTCCGTCGGCCGGCGGCTAAAGCCGCCTCTACGCTTCAAGCACTGCTCTAAATTGGGATTCTAGGGGATGGGTGGAAGGGCGTCAAGGAATAGCGCGGCGGAGCATCGGTGTCAATCAGAAATGTTCCGGAGGATTGGGAGAGGAGCCCGACCGCCTCACGGCGCCCGGGCTCCGAGATTTGTTCCACGAGTGCCCTACGAGTCCTTTCCGCCGCACTCGCCATCATAGCCGCAGATCAGGGCAACCCCGATCAATCCTTCGTCCACGTCCTTGAGTGGACCAGGAAACCCGCAGAGGCGTTTGGCGGAGCGCCGAATTCCTGCTCCACCGTAGTAAGTAGGTTGCCCAGTGTCGATTGCAGGTAACCCACCTGCACCTTGTTGGCGCTACCGCACGGACCCTTGGTCGCGCAGAATCCACTGTCCGAGCAAGTGCTGATCGTAATCCGCCCGTTATGGTCGATGGTATACGTTCCGTGGAAGTAGGATGGACCGGTGTTGCCACCCGGAGTTTCTCCATTGGTCATAAGCGAGTAGAAGCCATCGGACTCGCCGCACACGTGTCCCACGCCGTCAGCCTGCATGACGGCGCTCGTGGCAAACCAGATTGGCGACCCGACATTTCCACCCCCTGCGTCATGGACCGAAGAAATGTCGTACCCATACTCTGCGCTGACGTAGCGACCGTTAAGATCATCAGTGTCGAAGTTAGCGTTTACAGCGGGCCGACCCCAAACGAGCCCCACCAGCGCAAGCAACACTGGCAGGCAAAACAACAGATAGTATCGTGAGAATCTTGCTTTCTTCATTAGATTCACCTCTCCTGTTTTTTTTGAAGTACATCACCTCGGCATGTTGGCGTACCGTGTTACCGATCGTGAACTCTATCGCTGACAGATGATCTGTCACATTCACGTTCGATATTTCTTATCGGCAGTTCAGAGGCTGACCCTTAAATACCAGCCGTCAAGTGCCGAACTTAACTTTCGCACTCTGCCCACCAAGAAAAATTAAATTGTTCTTAGCCTGGGCCCGTCAAAGACATAATCCCGGAAATGTCCACTTTGCAGGCACGCCGTTTACCTGGACGCACGCGTCTTCCTGCCCTACATTCCTCTGGAACAGTTTCCCGGTGTGACGGCTGCCAAGGGGCAGGCTGGAGTGGAATTGCCCTTAGATCAGGCGCTAGTCAGTGCTACCCTTCATGGGTTAAGCTAAGCATAAATTCTTTGTCAGGGGGACATCATGCCGGTTCGAACGATTATCGAGCCATTCAAGATCAAGACGGTGGAGCCCATACGGTGGACGACGCGCGAGGAGCGAGAGCAACTGCTTCGCGCCGCCCATTACAACCTCTTCCTGCTTCCGGCGGAGGACGTTTTGATCGACCTGCTCACGGACTCGGGCACTGGGGCAATGTCCACGCGACAGTGGGCAGCGATAATGGAAGGAGACGAGAGTTACGCGGGGAGCAAGAGCTTTGAGCGCTTCCGAAGGTCGGTACAGGGAATCTTCGGCTACCGTCACGTTATCCCGACCCATCAGGGGCGCGCGGCAGAACGCATCCTTTTCAGCGTGATGTGCAAGAAGGGCGACGTGGTGCCGAACAACACGCATTTTGACACCACGCGCGCTAATATCGAGTTCGTTGGGGCAGAGGCAGTGGACCTGCCCGCGTCGGAAGGCAGGCAACCGTCGACCCCATCTCCCTTCAAGGGGAATATGGATGTGGAGGGGCTGGAACGCCTGATTGAGCGCGCAGGCAGGGAGCGTGTGCCGCTGGTGATGTTGACGATTACCAACAACTCCGGTGGTGGCCAACCCGCCTCGCTGGAGAATATTCGGGCCGTCCGCGCGGTGTGTCTCAAACATGCTATCCCGCTCTATTTTGATGCCTGCCGGTTTGCGGAAAACGCGTACTTCATCAAGCTGCGCGAAAACGGTTACGAGTCGAAGACGCCGAAGGAGATTGCGCAAGAGATCTTCAGCCTGGGTGATGGATGCACAATGTCCGCCAAGAAAGACGGGCTCGCCAATATCGGCGGCTTCCTTTGCACGAATGATGACGCACTCGCCCAGCAGGAGAAGAACCTGCTGATTCTTACCGAAGGCTATCCCACTTATGGCGGCCTGGCAGGGCGGGACCTCGAGGCGATCGCCGTAGGGGTCGAGGAAGTATTAGAGGAGGACTATCTTCGTTATCGGATTGTTTCCACCGCTTACCTGGGCAGGCACGTCGCCGAGCAAGGCGTGCCCATCGTCCAGCCGCCTGGCGGGCATGCCATCTATCTGGACGCGCGAGCCTTCTTGCCACACATCCCCCTGGAACAGTTTCCCGGTGTTGCACTCGCCTGCGAACTCTACCTCGAGGGCGGCATCAGGTCAGTGGAAATCGGAACGCTCATGTTCGGCGGTGCGGCCAAAATGGATTTGGTCCGGTTGGCGATCCCGCGCCGCGTCTATACGCAGAGCCACATCGATTACGTCATCGAGATTATTCTGGAGGTGTGGAAGAGACGCGAGCGGATTCGCGGGCTGAAGCTCACCTATGAAGCTCCCTTTTTGAGGCATTTCACCGCCTGGCTCGAACATGTGTAGGGACGGATCGTGAAAATGACGCGTCCCTGCGGGGCTGAACTGCCAGGTTTTCCGACCGGCTGCTACACCGGAAAACAAGCCCGCTTGACATTCCGCTGGGCCGTGATATCAATGCAGGTGTGATGAACAATCGTCCACTTCAAAATCAGGTCGCCTTGGTAACCGGCGCAGGAAAGCGCATGGGTCGCGTCATCGCGTTAACCCTGGCGCGCGCTGGAGCAAAGCTTGTTGTGCACTACAACGAATCGAAGCAAGGCGCACAGGCTAGCGTGCGAGAGATTAAGAGTTTAGGGGGCCACGCCATCGCCGCGCGGGCGGACGTTTCCCGGCCCAAACAGGTGGCGGCAATGTTCCGGGCGGTCGAGAAACGCTTCGGGCGGCTCGATTTATTGGTCAACAGCGCGGGCATCTTCTTTCCCGTCAAGTGGGACAAGCTTTCCGAAGACGATTGGGACAAGATGCTGGGCATAAACCTGAAGGGAGCGTTTTTCTGTGCCCAGGCAGCAGCCCGAGTCATGCGGCGCCAGGGCCACGGCCGGATTGTTATCATATCTTCTCTTGGGGGGCTTCAGGCATGGCCGGATTACATCCACTACTGCGCTTCAAAGGCGGGCGTCATTTCGCTCACGCGCTCCCTGGCGAAAGCACTCGCGCCGCGCATCCAGGTAAACAGCGTGGCTCCTGGGACGATTCTCTTCCCGGGTGAGAGGCGGGATGCAAGGATGGCGAGAATAATCAGCAGTACTCCGCTCAGGAAGGCCGGCCGCCCCGAAGACATCGCGGAGATGGTCCTTTTTCTCGCCACCCGGAGCGATTTCATCACCGGCCAGGTGTTTGTGGTGGACGGGGGAAAGTCGATCCCCTGAGCTGGGGACTAGGGGATTGACGATTTTCGATTGTCGATCGCCGATTGAAAGCGGGAGCAGTTCCCACGCTCCCTTTTCAATCGGCAATCAGCAATCGTCAATCGCCAATAAATCAGGTTCCCGCGCTGCTTCTCCAATCAGCAATCGTCAATCGGCAATGGCCCGGCGCTCATTCAAGAACGAAGTCCGCCGTGCAGACGGGGCTCGCCCCACCCATAGAATCCCGGGCCCGGACCTCCAGCCGGTATTCTCCTGCCTGAAGGCTGTCCATGGGAATCTTCCCTGCCACGGGGATCAGCGGGCTCCCCGAGCTCGCGAGCGTATCCACAAGTACGGTTTTCGAGGAATACACTCGCTGGTTGGTCTTGCGATCCACGATATTGAAGAGCACCCCCACACGGGGTGCAGAAGCCGATTGCATCTGGGGTTCAAACACCTCGACATAGAAAGCAACCTTGTCGCCACGCGGGAAACGATTCCCCGGCTGGGGGAACACTTCCAAGCCCTGGTAGAGCAGCGGAGGTTGATCCTCGAGCAGTTGTGAATCCAGGCTCGCTAAAAGCTGGTTCACGGGACGAAAATCATTGCTGAGAGCGGGTCCGCTGATCTCGAGCTGTTTGCCGTCGAAGGGGGCAACGGTCAAAGGTGTTTCATACTTTGCATACTTTTCTCCGCCCGCGCTCAGAACCAGTCTTAGCGTGTAGTTTCCCGGTGCAATATTGAAGGTGTTCTGATATTTGAAGGGCCCTTTGGAGAACTCCTTCAGATCTTTCTTTTCCATGTCCAGCTTTACCGTATCGCTGAATCGAGCGGCGACAGCTCCGTCCTCCCGGGAGGCAATACCCAGCACTTCCACCTTGGAATGAAAGTCCTTTTTCTCCTTTTCGAAGTCGATGGCCGAAGCTGGGACCTGGAGCGAGACGTAAACGCGCGCGACGCCCGGCGAACTGTAGAAGTAAGGAGCACTAAGTAAAACAGGGACTTGTCCAGGCTGAGAGCTTGCCGCCAATTCTTCGAGGGTTTTCCCCTCGGGCTTTCCGGCCAGCAGGTCGGGAGCCTTCAGGTCGTAGTAACCATTACGGTGGCGGAGCTGCACCCCCTTCCGGGTCACCTTCACTTCGATCTTGTGGTAAGTCCCGTCGTGCTCTTGGTTGGGTGGGACATAACCCATAATGTAATACTCGTCCAAGTCCTTAGCGATCGTATTCAATCCTGCAAGGAAATCGTTGGTATTGAATATGGTAAAGCCGCCCGTCCCTCGAGCCAAGGCGGAGAGAACCTGCTGGTTGGTGGTAGTGCTTTGGTCAATCAAGGAACGGATCCGGGATTGCGGGCAATCAGGATTCGAGAAGGCAAGCGCCGAGTTGTTACATTGACCAGCGCTGTTGGGTTGATTCGAGTAAGAATTCCCGGGGGTACCGCGATTGCCGGACCCGGTAGTTCCTCCTCCCGAGGTGCCGCCGCCACCCTTGGAGCCGCCACCACCGGTGCCGCCGCCACCCTTGGAGCCGCCACCACCGGTGCCCCCGCCTCCTCCGGTCCCGCCACCACCGGTCCCGCCACCTCCTCCGGTCCCGCCTCCTCCGGTCCCGCCACCTCCGCCACCCTTGCCGCCACCACCAGTACCACCGCCACCACCGGTCCCGCCACCTCCTCCGGTCCCGCCACCTCCGGTCCCGCCACCACCACCGCCCCCGCCATGCTGCGGCGAGGGGTCGGGCGCACCCGCCAAGCAAGCGAGCAATCCTGGTTCGTGCGGAAATGGCGAATCGAGGAGAAACGAACCTGGCGACACCCCTGACAGAGGCGGAGGTGTTGCCTGCAAGCCTCGCACGTCCACCGGGTAGATCGCTACATTGGCTCGATTAGCCGCATCGATGGTGGCATCGAGCTCGGATTGGCGTTCTCCGGTAAGTGGAAAGCCTTCGGAGAAAAGAATCAGCGTTTTGCGCCCAGGGACGACCCGCAGGGTTTTCGCCAGGCTGCGTATGGCCAGAAGGAGCGACCGGGCTCCGAAGTTGGCTTCTTCCTTAGTAACCCGTCCCATCGCCGCAATCGCGGCGGCGGCTCCCCCCATGGACGCAACATCGCTCGACGGCGTGGATATATTCGGCGAGACTGAAGAGAATTTTATGCTTGCCGTCGCACGCTTCAGCTTTTCTCCGTCGGACGTGAAATTCTGGAGGATTCGGGTCGTTCCTCCAAAGTCCACCACCGCCATCAAGCGATCCGGCGATGCGCTTTTTTCCACGAACTGGTCGGCCGCCTTTCTTGCATACATTTGATCTGCCGGGGTTATGGTGGAATCGTCAAAGAAGAGCACTATGTAGCGCGGCTGGCTTGGACCCTTGGGGCCCTGAGCCCCCCCGGCTCGAGAAAAGCTGGCGATGACTTGTTGCTTATTATCCTCGAGAACTTGGAATTCCTTGACGTCCAGATCGTTGACGTATTCCCCTTTCTTGTTTGTGGCAATGACGTCGACGAGCACAAGGTTCGATTCCGCTTTGATGACCTGAGGGGAGGTGGCAGCAACCTGGGGATCGACGCTCTTCGATCCTCCGGTCTGGGCAGGGGTGAGAGCAAGCCGGAGCCCCAGCGTTCCAATTACCGCCAACAGGAGCATGGATAGAGCAAAAGGTGTTCTTAAACGCATAAACCACCTCCTAATATGGAATCTCAACCGTACGGTTCAGCCCGGATAGTTGACCCGCCTCGGAGTCCCGGACGATCTGGCGCACCAGGTACGTCCCGGCCTTCACGTCGAATTCAGTCTTCAGTGTTATTCCGGTTTGCGTCAGCCTCGCAAGGGTACTGTCGCGGAGGTGAAATTCCACCCGTTTCTCTTTCCCCATGACGTACTTTCCATCCCGGTCGAAGAGGACAGTTATAAAAGTCAGATTGTCTAGATTGCGATCCTGTTCCTTGCGGAAGCGGACGGCACTCACATCAAGATGGGTAAGTACGGAAAGCCGCGCGTCGGATTCGTTAAGTTTAAAGAATCGCGTGTGAACATCGACCGGGAGTTCCCTCAATTCGTCTTGGGAGTAGATTGCCTGTTCGATTTCTTCCTTGGCCCGGGCGGCCGCATCTTCCGACGCTTTGGGCGCGAAATAGCCGCGTCGCGCCTGAAGGGTGAAGCTGGCGGGGTTCGCCAGGCTGACCTTCAGCTTGTGGAATCGCCCGTCAAACTTGAGGTTGCGGGGAGAAAAGGCTAGAACGTAATAAACGTCCGCAAGCGTCCCCACCTGCCGGAAGCCCATGTCCAAGTCGTTACTATTGTGGAAGAACTGGCCGCCCGTATCCTCTGCGAAACCGTAAAGAACCTGCTCGTCCAGGGATAGCCCGTCTCGAATGATCCGCGCTTTTAACGCATTTAAATCCGGACGCCGGGAGAGGACGATATCCTGCTGGCTGGCGTCGCCACCAGGAGTGATAACATATAGGCCCCTGGGGTCGAGGGCGCTGACGATTACGTTGGACCGCAGCGCTCGCTCCGCGACCTGCGCGATCTGGGACTCCATGCTGTAGGGGAGAAAACCGGGGGAAAGAAAAATGACGCTGCGCTGTCCGGGGAGTACGGCAGTGCGGCGAACGACTTCCTCAAGGCCTCGCAATACGGCATCAGCCTGCGTTCGCCATTGATTCCATAGCTGCGTTGCATACGACTCCACGTAAGCGGTCGCTTGGCCTGCGCAAGTTGCTTGTGCGGCCTTGTCGGAGGGATCACCACAAATGCAGGACGTATACTCTCCTATGGCGAGACCCGTTGCATCGGGGTCGCGCTGTTGCACGATCAAGTACGCCTGATATTCCCCAATATCAGGGCAGGTAGTTAGACCCGTTGAGATACGGCCCCTTGGTTGAAGCTTGAAAAGGGCTTCGTGCAGCTTGCTGCGGTCGTCCGTGAAATCCAGATTGCCCTGGCCTGAGGAGGTGAAGATGCCTGCCCTGTCCGCTGGAGTCAGCTTGCTGGCCAGATACCGGTCGGCCGCATCGCGGGAGCGGCCGACGTCTTCAAACGTCATTTGGGTATCATCGAAGTAAAGCGCCTGGTAGTTCCGCGGCGTCACGTTCGCCGCCCCCGCTTCTGAGGCGGCTTCCCCCTCCGGTTCCTTGCTGGGAGCCGGGGGCGCCACGGTTGAGGCGTGGCTGGAAGATTCGACGCCAAATTGGTCAATCTCCTGCGGCTTTCCGTTGTCCCATAGGCGAAAGTCTTCTTTCCGCAGGCGGGGCACAGAACGACCATTCCTGTCGCGGACAATCACCCGCACCAACACCATATTGCGCTGCACTTTAATCTGGAACGTGGATTGAACGTCCTGGGTGGCGATTTCCTGTCCACTCGAGGTCTGGCCGGCAGTCGCCATCACGCTGATGAAAATGGTCGCCGGCAGTAAGCCGACAAACAGTAGAAGTGCGGCGGGCCCGGCACGTCCAGGCAAGGTTGGCTGCCGTGTCGGGCTTGAGGCTAAACTGAGAGCAGTCGGGCGAGATTCGCGGTAGTGCCACTCGAAACCGAAGTCCATTTCCGCCTCGGAATTTGAAGGCCAACCAAGGTAAGTATCCTCCCGGGTCGCAGCAAAGTCAAGGCAGGCCCTGTTTCTCAAATCTCTGACCTCGAATTGCCGCCAGTAGGAGCATGGATACAACAAAAGCTGTTCTTAAACGCATACACCACGTCCTAATACGGAATCTCAACCGTACGATTCAGCCCGGATAGTTGACCCGCCTCGGAGTCCCGGACGATCTGGCGGACCAAGTACGTCCCGGCCTTCACGTCGAATTCCGTCTTCAGTGTTATTCCGGTTTGCGTCAGCCTCGCAAGGGTACTGTCGCGGAGTCGAAACTCCACCCGTTTCTCTTTTCCCATGACGTACTTTCCATCCCGGTCGAAGAGGACAGTTATAAAGGTCAGATTGTCTAGATTGCGATCCTGTTCCTTGCGGAAGCGGACGGCACTCACATCAAGATGGGTAAGTACGGAAAGCCGCGCGTCGGATTCGTTAAGTTTAAAGAATCGCGTGTGAACATCGACCGGGAGTTCCCTCAATTCGTCTTGGGAGTAAATTGCCTGTTCAATTTCTTCCTTGGCCCGGGCGGCCGCATCTTCCGACGCTTTGGGCGCAAAATAGCCGCGTCGCGCCTGAAGGGTGAAGCCGGCGGGGTTCGCCAGGCTGACCTTCAGCTTGTGGAATCGCCCGTCAAACTTGAGGTTGCGGGGAGAGAAGGCCAGAACGTAATAAACGTCCGAAAGCGTCCCCACTTGTCGGAAGCCCTGATCCAAATCGTTGCTATTGTGGAAGAACTGGCCGCCCGTATCCTCTGCGAAACCGTAAAGAACCTGCTCGTCCAGGGATAGCCCGTCCCGGATGATCTGTTGTTTTTTCGCCATCAAATCCGGACGGCTGGGGACAAGAATAGTCTGGTGGCTGGCATCACCACCGGGAGTGATAACATACAGGCCCCTGGGGTCCAGGGTGCTGACGACTACATTGGACCGCAGCGCTCGCTCCGCGACCTGCGCGATCCGATACTCCATGTTATAGGGGAGAAAACCGGGCGAAAGAAAAATGACGCTGCGCTGTCCCGGCAATATCGCGGTGCGGCGAACGACTTCCTCAAGGCCTCGCAATACGGCCTCAGCCTGCGTTTGCCACTGATTCCATAGCTGCGTTGCCTCCGACTGCACGTCGCTTGCCCCTTGGGCCTGGGAAGTTCCTTTGCACATCTTAGACTCCTCCACGGCGATTTCAGTCGCATCGGGGTCCTGCTGTTGCGCGATCAAGAAAGCCTGATGTTCCCCAATATCAGGGCAGGAAGTTAAACCCGTTGAGATGCGGGCCCTCGGTCGGAGCTTGAAAAGGGCCTCGTGGAGCTTGCTGCGGTCGTCCGTGAAGTCCAGGTTGCCCTGGCCTGAGGAGGTGAAGATGCCTGCCCTGTCCGCTGGAGTCAGCTTGCTGGCCAGATACCGGTCGGCGGCATCGCGGGAGCGGCCGACGTCTTCAAACGTCATTTGGGTATCATCGAAGTAAAGCGCCTGGTAGTTCCGCGGCGTCACGTTCGCCGCCCCCGCTTCTGAAGCGGCTTCCTCCCCCGGCTCCTTACTGGGGGCCGGGGATGACACGGGCGAAGCGCCGCTGGAAGATTCGACGCCAAATTGGTCAATCTCCTGCGGCTTGCCGTTGTCCCATAGGCGAAAGTCTTCTTTCCGCAGGCGGGGCACAGGACGACCCTTCGAGTCGCGGACAATCACCCGCACGACCACCATATTGCGCTGCACTTGCACCTTGAAGGTGGGTTGAACGTCCTGGGTGGCGATTTCCTGTCCACTCGAGGCTTGGCCGGCAGTCGCCCTTACGCTGATGAAAATGCCCGCCGGCAGTAAGCCGACAAACAGTAGGAGTGCGGCGACTCTCCCTCGCCAGATGGGTTCCCGGGCACGCCGGGGAGCTAACCCGAAGGGAGTCGGGCCAAGTCCACAGTGGCGCCGCTCGGAAGCGATGTTCATTTTCGCCCCAGAATTCGTAGACCAACCAAGGTAAGTATCCGCCGGGGTCGTAGCGAAGTCAAGGCGACCTTGATTTGGCCCGCGTAATCTGTAATGCTTCCACGACGAGGCACTCTTCATTTCCAGTTGAGAGGTGGCTGTGGCTTACAAAGACCTGCACGAGTTCGCGAGGCGCTTGGAGCGCGAGGGAGAGTTGAAGCGCATTTCCATGGAAGCGGATGTGGACCTGGAGATCACCGAGATTACGGACCGAGTATCCAAGGTTGGAGGACCGGCGCTCTTATTCGAGAAGCCGCGCTTGGCAAAGAACAACGCGGAATACTCCATGCCAATTCTCATCAACATGCTGGGGTCCAAAAGAAGAATGGAACTGGCGCTGGAGGTCAGCTCGCTCGAGGACGTGGCCCGGCGCATCGAAGACCTGTTGGACATGAAACCGCCCGAGGGCTTCCTCGACAAGATGCGCATGCTCCCCAAGCTATCCGAGCTGGGGTCCTTCTTCCCCAAGAGCGTGAAGTCCGGCCCCGTGCAGGAAATCGTCGAGACCGAGAATGCCTCGCTTGCGAGTTTGCCGATCATGAAGTGTTGGCCGCAGGATGGAGGGCATTTCATCACCTTCCCGCTGGTAGTCACAAAAAGTCCCAAGAACGACCGCCGCAACGTGGGCTGCTACCGCATGCAAGTCTACGATTCCCGGACCACCGGCATGCACTGGCAGATCCACAAGGGCGGGGCCGAGCATTTCCGCTGGCTGGAGCGCCAGGGCAAAGGCCGTCGCATGGAAGTTGCGGTGGCGATCGGCGCCGACCCGGCCACGATGCTTTCCGGCATTTTCCCGCTGCCCGAGGATCTGGACGAATTCCTCTTCGCGGGTTTCCTGCGCAAGGAACCGGTCGAGCTGGTCAGATGCCGCACCGTTGACCTAGAGGTGCCTGCCGACTCGGAAATCGTGCTGGAAGGCTTTGTGGACCTCGACGACATTCGTGTCGAGGGGCCTTTCGGTGACCACACCGGCTACTATTCGCTGGAAGACAGGTTCCCGGCGTTTCATCTTACCTGCCTGACGCGACGCCGCGACCCCATCTACGTCTCCACCATCGTCGGCCCTCCACCCATGGAAGACTATTGGATGGGCTATGCCGTGGAACGCATCTTTCTTCCCCTGCTTCGCAAGCAGATGCCTGAAGTTGTCGATATGCACATGCCCGCCGAAGGGGTGTTTCATAATCTCTTAGTTATTGCGATTCGCAAAAGCTATCCAGGACATGCCCGAAAAGTAATGAACGCCATTTGGGGTTTGCCGGGAGCGATGTTCAGCAAATGCATTGTGGTGGTGGACCAGGATGTGGACGTTCACAATCTGCGCGAGGTGGCCTGGAAGGCTTTCAACCATATCGACCCGGAGCGCGACATTCAGTTCACTCTCGGCCCTGTGGACCAGCTCGAGCACGCCTCCCGCCTCCCTAGTTTCGGCTCCAAGATGGGCGTGGATGCCACCACAAAATGGCCGTCCGAGGGCTTCACCCGCCCCTGGCCCGACGAGATCAAAATGGACCCGGCGGTGAAGAAAAAGGTGGACGGCCTGTGGGACAGTCTGAATTTTGGATTTTAGATTTTGGATTTTGGATTAGCTGGGGGCTTGGGCCTAGTACTACTACGTTAAGTTAAGGTGGACGGTTTCGTTTGCGAATTACGCTGCCACAATACGCGCACTCTCCGGTCCAGGTAAACAACAGGCGTTGGATCTCACGACGCGTCTGTGGCAGGGTCC